>Ga0123357_10001832_pt1 | contig 23065 bp, 10 predicted proteins | sample TergutEmb28metaG_FD_89873 | JGI IMG/M metagenome (GOLD analysis project Ga0123357, IMG submission 89873) | Embiratermes neotenicus P4 segment gut microbial communities from Petit-Saut dam, French Guiana - Emb289 P4 | ecosystem: Host-associated > Arthropoda: Insects > Digestive system > Gut ... | reverse complement strand
TCGGCTGTCCGCGACTGCTTATTCAATTTATTCGCAGCTGCCCTCCTTATCGGAGGCCGTTCCTCTATCCGCAACCTGAGGACGCGCCATGCCGTGGTGACAGGGACCCACTACATAGAGCCACATGGTTATTAGTGTCAAGATAGCTTAGCATTCATTACAAGAAAGCAAGCATTCATAATGAAATTTTTTGAGGGGATAAACAAACTATCAGATAAGGAATAGGCAGGGTAATGATCATCAAGGAGTTGCAAACACTTTTGTAGTGGCCCACATGTAAATACAAGGAGGATTTATCTCATTTCTGACATATGTAGGCTGTTCAGTGTATCATCTGACAGTGTGTTACACTTGCATTTAGTACTTTTCCAACATAGACATCTAAAACAATTCAGAATAATTGTCAGACAAATTGCGACATTTGTCCCTGTGATACATATGTTTATTTACTCTGAAAGTAAGGGCTTGCTGTTTGCACCACAAGTGTAACTCATGTTTTATCTCATCAATATGACAGAATCCCCCCCCCAAAAAAAGGTCTCGTGATCAACAGAATTGGAAATTGTTAGGATAAATGTCTGAGTTGAATGGTGCAAGGTCAGAAGATTCCCAGCAGTCTGCAGATAAGTTCTTGGCAACATATTTGCATGCACAGGATGTTCTGTTTACTCAGTTATTGGACCACAGGGCAATACAGAATATATACAACTGTTACCCATCATTGCAGCACCTGAAAGAAGAAATTCAGATGATGCAAACCCTGAGCCACAGTTAGAACCAAACAAATTCTATACCGCTGGGCAGGCCTCAGTCACACCTGTTATTCATATGGAGAAATAGAGGGCTTTTCTATACTTTTTATGCCATGAATGACTTCAATTCCATGTGTTCTAAGCTTAATAAAAGTATCTTGTCAAAAATTGTCTACGTACAACAGGCATAATAAAATGCATAGTATATAATTTCTGTTCAAACAGCACGGTATGCTTTGAAAGTCAGCATTTCTTTGTAACAGGTTTAACATGCAAATCAAATTTGATTGATGTGCCTTTGGTCGTCTTTTTACAGCATTTGGGCTCAAGGAAACATAAGGACAAACTTTTGAATGGGGGAAAGAGCAAACCTCGAATGGCACCCTACTGGAAGAAGTCACGCCCCAGCTACCAGCAGACAGGGAAACCTAACAAGATGCCAGTGGCAGTTCAGTATTCCAAACCACTCTCTAACAACTTTGTGAGTGGTGGAGCTATGATGTGAGGTGGTGAGCGTCTTTGTGTTCAGTATTCTTGTTGAGTTGCCACGCGTTCCATACTAACAAAGAGAAATCTAGACATGTAACCAAGTTGAGCCACCTGTTTCAGCTGAGTTGCATTTAATTGTATAATACTGTATTTTCTTACAAAATTCACATCTCGGTACAGACCGTGTACTTATGTACTTTTAATTCAGGCAATACTGACGGTAATTATCCTTTCATTGAACTGACATTTGCTTGAGAGATCATCAAACAAATTCCTTTTATATTCTGTTAATATATTTTGAATTACAGTCATGAAAGTTATGCAGTTTATAACATACAGTAAAATGTAAATATGTTTTCAGTTAGAAATTGGCCACTGATATGTTCTTCATGTGATGCTGTGTCTGTTCAGTGCAGGTGACTGCTCCAGGCTGAGCTTTTTTTTTGTGATTTTCCTCAGTCCGTCCAGGTAAATATAAATGAGTCATAATTTATCTTTCACTAGGTGCATACCTTTTTAAGGGGAGGTTCCAAACCATATCATGACAATGTGAATTTTGACAGATTTACATGCATTCAACTAGGCAATCACAAACTCTCTGTTTATCAAATTGACCACACAAGTACTTGAGGGATTTCGTTTGTGCCTGAATTTTTATTTGTAGTCATTTACTGATAAACATGGTTTTAGTAACTATTCCAAAAAGACATATTTGCCAATCCTAGTGGCCATGTGGTCTAAGGTGTAGGTCTGCGGCCACTCCATTGCTGGGAATGCAGGTTCAAATCCAGCTGAGGTCATGGCTGTTGAGTCTGTTGCATGGTGTGGAGTTAGTGGTCTCTGTGACAAGCTGATCACACTCAGAGGAGTCCTGCTGTTTGTGTTTGTGATCTATAAACATCAACATTGAGGCAGCCTAGACGTGAGTGGGCCTTTTGTGCCACAGACTGAAAAAGACTATTTAAAAATGGCCAGAATATATGTTTATGTTTTTCTTTTCTAAATGTCCATAAAAATGTTAAGATTCTTTGTGGTTGAGTAGAAAAGAGCATCTGAATTTCATAAAATTAATATGACCTCGATAGGGTTTTCATCCTGTCCTTAATATCTCACAAGGCTTGTCATGTGAGATAAAATATTCAGAAAGTCATATAAGAAATTGAAGTATATTGTATTGATCTGTTGCTTGGGCTGTTGGCTGTTCTGAATGATCATTACTGTATTTAGGACTATTATGCACAATCCCATCTATTTGGGGTAATGGGGTAGCAGCTAAGTGTAACATATCAAGACACCCTCCTTCCTCATGTCTCTGTTGTTTGGTCATGATTTGCTGTTCATGAATGGCAGCAAAATGTTGCAGTTTTGAGGGAATTTTATCTCAGTTAACTTTCAAGCAGATCTGAAATGATGAATACCACATTATTTATGTGATGTTTGTGTCTTCTTGGTAATGCCTAAATTACTGTGCTTTTATTGGAGATGTGAAAGCAAAACTGTCGGGAATATACCCACTCCTCTGATGAAGTATCTTCAAGAACTCTTACTATTCGTCACCTTTCAATATGTCAGAATTTTGTTTTGGACAGGGACAAATTAAGTTCTGTGTCATGATCCAGTGTCCTTTAAAACTGTGTTTGATTTTGCACTCTACATTTAATTTGATCTGAACTTGTTTATTTGAATTTATCATTTTAGTTTTGTGATGTGCTGTAGAAACTCATTGAACTGTCAAATTGGAATACTTAAAAAATTAACCAATATGAAATTGAATGCAATATTGGTTTTGCAGATGCTGTTAGTTTCACATTAATGTCCAGGGAATTGTGAAAGAGTTCTACAGTGTATGGTATTCACTTCATTTTCATTGAAGAGAACCATAGTTTATCAAAGGAGGGGCCATTCTTTAACTGACCAAATTATTGTTTACACATTGCCACTCTAGATTTCTCCTTGGGAATGGAGGAGGAACATGGCACCAAATTTTGCGTGTAGCTGTGTGTAAAACTGTTTTTTTAAATGATCATAGTGTGGCCTTCATTTTCTGTGTACTGTTTGTTTATTTTCTTCCCTTTACTTTGTGTACATGGGGAGATATTTTTGTTTGATGAGTTTTGTACACTGGGATTGGATTTATGATACATTTGATTGAATTTCTGGCTTACCTTCATTTTCCATAACTACTATATTTGTATGTTGGAGAACAGAGAGATAAGCCCTGATTCTAGATGATGATTCACAGATGTTTGTTGCTGCTGTTTATAGAATGCTTTGATTTACTTGATTCTTAGCAGGTTCTGTAACTGCATGTGGTGATCCACAGCTTCACTTTCTTCAGTTGTACATGGTTTTCCTCAGTCTCTGAAGTATAGAACATCTTGTAACTCATGTTTTGATGGTAATCAGCCACTGTCATCCCACAGGAAGCAGTTTTTAACTGAAAAAAATTAAGATTGTCAGCCTTCTTACATCTGTGTTACAGTTGTACAAGGCATTTAGCACAAGCCATATGATCATAGTGAAAGTTAAATCTGTATTTTGTGTGGGATTTGATCCTGTACAGCGACAATACAAAGTAATGCTGTGGCAGAATTACTTTGGGAGACTTAACAGCACTAATTTTCACTGATGTCAAATGGAAATGTGAAGATCAGCTGTTAACCTCTGATCTTTATGTATATGACACAAAGAGTGACAGAAAGTAACTTCATTGTTATTGTGACTCCACATATGTTCATAAAGAGAAGTTTGTATGTGTACAAACCATCCTCTTACTGTATGGACTGACATATATTTCACATGACATTCCTCAAAGTGTGTTGATGCTGATGCTGATGTGCACATAAGCCCAGAAGTGTTTTACTGTTATACCCTGTTCCTCGTCTTGCCCATTTGTTGTATGAAATGATGATGCGCACCTCAGAATGACGTTCATGTACATAAGTCAAGTGAGGAAAAAGCTGATGTTTTTGAATTTGTGTAGTGCATGTGAATCTAGTATGTATGGAGTACATAAGAAATGTGTAACAAATTTTCTTTGAAGAGCTAGAAGGGAAAAGAGACTGGTCAGCAAGTCTGCATTGGAGGAATAATTTTAAAAATGGATTTCAAGAGAAAAATCATGAAGATTTGAATAGGTCAGAGACAGGCTTTTGTGACTACTGTGATGAACCTTAGTTCTGTGAAAGGAGGAAATTTGTTGGCCTTTTGTTCAAGAAAGACTAACAATAAATAAAATCTTTGTTTGCATCCTTCTGTTATGTATGATGTACAAAATAAAGTAAAATGTAATCTCAATCAACTCAACACGTCTGTTGAGTAAAATATATGATACATTTATTAGATTTTTATGCTAATTTCTTTTCTCCAAAACTATACTGATAGTATTCCAATGTTCAGTCTGACACCTGTTAAGAATAGTGGGATGGTCTAATAAAATGTCCTGAATTTTGTTGAGAGAGTATGCACCTAAATTACATGTACTATGGAAAAAATGTACATATGTTGAATTCAGTGTTCACATGTCAAAGAGCCAGCTTGGCCTTGTGTGGCTCTGGCTGTCTGCAGTTGGTCTTTTCAGGTGGATGGCATGACATCTTGTCATCACAACAGTTAATGGAGTTAGATGTTCTCCACTTCCTTTAAGCTGTACATTGTTAAACTTTACAAAGTGTTATATATTTATGGAAATATATTTTGGAAAAAGAGGATGTGAAGTATATTTCAGTTAATATGGTATATTTTGTTTTATTTGGGCTCTGTTTTGTTGTGTGGCTGTGACTGGAGTAGCAAAATGCTGTTAAGTTTGTGTGCTACTGTGGCTTTCATCCACAATTATTACAAGTGGCATTCTGTTAATAAAGTTGTTACTGTATGTTAACCAGTGATTGCCATACAACTGTTAGGTAGTTCTAGGTTTGAATTGCACAGATCAACATAAGCTGTGCAGTTCACATTGTAATGTTTCTCTTTTGAAACACTTGCATTCAAACTGTAGACCTGTTGATGCACGTCTGATGTACATGTATATATATATATATATATCCCCCCCCCAAATCTACTGCCTCTTATATGCATTGTATGAAGGAAGTCCATATCTCACTCATCTGCACCAAATGTTATGTTTGAAATATATATTAAGTAGTAACATACAGCATTAGCTGTTATGTATGCAAAAGGTGATTATACAGTAGCTTTACAACTTAAGGCTTTTGTATGTGCATTATTAGTTACATGAAGAGAAAACAAGTGGCACAGAATTTAAAGTTTACAGGGGCTTGCTCTGAGTGCCACAAATTATGTGGCAGACATCAACTTTATTTTCCTCTCAGAGTTATGGAGCATACTGGATGTGACTCATTTGAAAGCTTTATAGACCTAATCGTGTCCTGCAGTTCGTTGATGGATTGTGTTAGGAGGTTTCTGGTTGTAATGTTCTCAAACATACACTAAATTTCTGTATATACAGCAGTGCTGCTGGTGAACATGAACAGACCTGAAGGCTGTTAACTTGATGTATGGTATTTTTGTGTGTGTGTGGTAATGTCATTTTTATTTGGGGTTAGTAATGATTGGTTTACGTTTTGTTGTGGTCAGTGGTGGTAATCTTTTTATCTTTTTTGTTCTGTGGGTTGTGATTGCTATGTGCACAGCATTTACCATCTAGAAACTTCAGTGTATTTTCAAATACAAGAAATGCATTTTTTACACGACTGAAAATTACCATTTTAATGAAACACATTGGCTTGGATGTTAAAACTGTGTACATAAATGTTGGCAGTCCTGTTTTCTGCTTTTAGAACATGACTTGCAGATGGTCCAAGCAAACCAAGGTGGATTGAAATCTAGTAGGACATCAGCGTTTGGCCAGTGCTAATGATTTCAGTTTACTGGGCAAAACATACATACTGTGAAGAAAAACACAGAAGTTTTTCATTCACTAGTGAGGAGCTTGGTTTAGGAGAAATGCTGAGAAAACAAGTATATATTCATGTGTTGTCAACAAACTGCAGGACACAGTCACAACATAAAGATCACTAATAAATCCTTTGAAAGTTTGGCAAAGTTCAAATGTCTGGGAATGGCACCAACAAATGAAAATTGCATACTTGTTGAAATTAGGAGCAGATTAAATTCAGGGAATGCCTGCTACCCTATGGTCAAGAATCCTTTTGTGTTCCTGTTTTCTTCCTAAGAATATAAAGATGAAAATATAGTACAGAACCATAATGCTCCCTGTTGTGTGTTATGGGTGTGAAACTTGGTCTCTCATATTAAGGGAGAAGCATGGGCTAAAGGTGCTTGACAACAGGTTGCTGAGGAAGATATTTGAACCTCAGAAGGAAAAAGTAACGGGATGATAGAGAAAATTGTACGTGTATAGTGAGGAGCTCAAGATTTGCACTTGTCACAAAGTATTATTCGAGTGATCAAATCGAGGAGGATGAGATTGGCAGGAAATATTGAATACCCTGATAACATTGGCTATTGCATTATAAGAAGGTATTTAACTCTTGCAAAGGTTCTGCTAATGGATCTTTGTTAATACATATAAGATACAGTTTCTAGGTGTTCCTGTAGTAAAGGGAGATATAGCAGAAGCTGAAGATGTTGAATTAGAATAATGGTCAGTAGTAGCTGTAAGTAGCAGTCATCCATTATGTAAAATGTCCAACAACTGAGTTTTGATTGGTTGATATCTGAACTCTATAGATGATATTAAGTTTTGCCACCTGACTGTCAGAGAATCTGTGTTCCACTCAAATCTTACCTGTATTCCCTGAACTGTGTACAGGATCTGCTGTTTGCTATAGGCAAGCAGAATGTAGTAATTGGTGATCACCTTTTACAAGCATCTGTCTTTAATCTGAGCTTATGGATTATACATATAAAACAAATATGAGTGGAAAACATTAAAGAAAATAAGTAGTCTTGATCTTTAATGTTTTGGTTATAAATCATATACTAAATGTGTAACTGCAGTTAATAATACAGTAATCTCCAGGAGTTACATTGTAGGTGGTTCTGAGCCCAGAAACATTAGTTGAGGTGAATTAAGCGGAGATTGATTTTGCCATAAACTCTGTGTTAAAATGAGGAAGGTGGTTCCCGACAATATTTTTTAGCCAAGAAAAAAGAAATATTCGTATTTTGAAAAATGTACAAAAACTATTAAATGACAAGCACATGACAGTTTAAGGAGGAGGCACTTCCTATTGAAATGCCATCAGGTTATCTAGATCATCATCTGCAATGGCCAGCGGTGCAGGTGGTGATACTTCATACTTGAAGATGACTTTAAGTCAAACACTGAAGTCTGCCAAGGCCATGACCTCTTTTCATCCTTTATAATCTCCTGATAGCAAGCAAGCATCCACATAATTCCTCGTGTAGTTGTTACAGGGCTGCTCACTGCCCTTTGAATTAGTGTCTTAAAGCACCTTGATGCCAGCTTCAGTGAATCCAGGCCCCACTATCAACTTTGAAACTGTCATGGTTGTTTCCTTAGGCTGAGGCTGAGGTTCATTGGCTTTCCAGCTTTTTCTATGGCACTTTGCTTCCAAATTTCAAGAGAATGTTTGAGTGTGAGGTCTTGATCGTGGTGAATCAACAGCTCAAAGACATCTTCACTGTCATACATATGAATTTGCTCACTTTTCTTGATGTATTTTGTCTGGGGGCAAATGATGTGTGGAACTATGTAAGTTGTGAGATGACCATATACCAAATGTTCATGTACTATGATGGTATGTTAATTGCCATTATGGAATACTGATGATGAAGTTTATTCCAGATTACATTAAATTTTTGCTAGAAGGAAAATGGCGATGGCTTAAGGTAGGCATTTCAGTTGCCTTGTGTTGCTGCTGATAATGATTTGCAGTACCCATAACATTTGGTGTGCAGTGTGGACTTCCAGACAGCACATGTTTTCATCTTTGAAATTTCCCTACTGTATCTAAACCTTATGATAGTCATAGTTGTGTAACATGTCACTCCACTGAGAGGTAGACTAGCTCATGTAGTATTATTGAAACCTATCATATCTATATTGTTAAGCAGAGTACCTTCACTCATCTTCCGACTCTTGACAGTACAGGTCATGTTCCAAGACTGGGTAGCAGGGGTGTCAAACTTTTTTATGGTTTTAATAATGAGGATTGTGGAGCAACAGGGGACGTGAAGTGACTATTCACATATCTTCATTCAAAAACTTATTACTATTTTAGTTTCTTAGGTAGCAGCCGTGAGTCAGGCCCATAATTCTGTGAAGTAGTGGGGTGCCAACATCTGTGTCTTTCAGATCTTTATACAGGCATTCAGGAGCATCTGTGGTGCGATGAAAAAGAAGGCCTAAACTTACGATTTTGCAACATTTGGTGCATGAGTAATATTGTTGTGCTATACCTCATGTGATTCCTATTCCTGGAATGACATGTAAACATGTTAGAAATAATAGAATGACAACATGGAAATTAAAGGAAGTGGTATATGATATTTTGAGAGGATGTGTGGGATGAGAATGTTTGTTGAATCTTAGAAGAGCAATTCAGTTAGCTGGCAATTAAAGTGAAAGCAGGAATGTGCCTTTTGACATGGCCTTTAATACATGTCTGGAAACATGTGAGATGACACTTGCTCCTTGCAGGATTTGTCAACATTTCTGGAAGTAGTGCATGTACTGTAGCTGAGCATTTTGTGCTGCAGATAATGCCATTTTTGCTTCTTCATATCTGCGATGGTGTGGTTTAAGTAAATGGCATATATTTCTGTCATAGTTAATGCTTTCCCCCAGGCCCTGTACGAGAAGTCCAGGTAACTTTTGTTAAGGAGTTCAACATTACCATGTTCTTCCAGACTCATTAATTATAATCATCCTCACACCCTATTTGTTTCTATATATTCTCTGCAATTAACAGAGACGTGTCATTTTGCCCAAGTAGCCTTTTTCGGTCCTTTCAGTTGCTGACATTTTTGCAGCCAGGATTCTGATTTATAAATTCAGTTAATGGTGTTAGTATGAAACACAAAAATTTCAAATAAGTATTATGTAACAGGTGAGGAAGATGGTTGGTCCATGAAAATGTGTTGCACAAAACATGCATCCCTTGCTGTACTAGAATGTAGAAATTAAATACAGTTCGCCAGCACATTTTATGGGCTGTGTGTGATGAAATGTAATATATGTGTTTGGTCTTTTATCAGATAATGGTATTATAAAAAATAACATAATAATTAGAAAAATAATTTTGTGTTTGGATATGTAGTAAAATGAACACTGTGAATTGCAGAGGAACAATCCAAACCGACAGAGAAGTGATATATACAGATGAAGCACATGCTAGAGCAAAGTGAAAATAAATGTTAAGTTCGTTACAATGCGTATGCCTTAGTATTTAATAAAAAGCCTAGTAATAGCAGACCTATCAGTACTGAACCTAAATACTGAACTGTGTTATTAAAACAAAAGTATGCAGAAGTTGGCACCTCTGCCAGTGTGTTCACACTTTCTATATGTGGTGTTTGCGTTTTATGACTTTATGTTCTTGAAAGTGGTAGATGTGCTCAGGACTTGGTGTGATGACATGTGATATAAAGAACGACAAACGCAGAGGTTACACACCGAGTGTGGTATTCCTTTGAATAAGTGTGATATATAAATGTGAGGTATTTTTACTTAACTGTAATTTTAATGTGAAGAAATGGAAGATTATATTTTAGAATAAGGTAAATATGTTTGTATTATAAGAATTTTAACTCGAGGCAAGCCTGTCTCACGTCACAGTTTGTGGCTAATCCATTCCCTTCAGTCCGTGTGTAGGCCAGGCTGGAAATTTAAGAGATGTGTAGTTCAGGGTATGGGCTACAATTGGCCCTTGGACTATGTTTGACACCCCTTGCATTAACTTTGTAGCTTAGGTATATATGTATACACAAATGCCCTTACTATTCTGGAGGGTAGTAGAAGTTTCAGCTTGGTATGAATCTATGACTGAGCTCCCATTAGTGCTGTGTTTTGACCTTATGACGTAGACTGGAGAATTCTGCCTTGTCTTTCGTAGAGCAGGATCTGATTGTAAAGCCAATAGATTCACCTGCAAGTATTAATGAACTGATGACACTTATAGACTTCTTAGGGCAGTATTCAGCTAATTCTAACATTGTGTATGATTGAATGTGTTTTCTCCATTTTCCTGACAGAGTACATGAAGAATTGCTGTAGGTATCCATTTATTCAAACTGACTAAACAAATGCAGAAGTACTTTGTGATTGTTGTGACATTTTACCCAAAGTTGTTTAAATCTTAGCTGTTTAGTGTAGTGTTCTGAAACTCACCCACACAAGAGTAATATTTTTCAGCTTGGTCATTCAAGAGAATTTCTTGCCCTCTCTTATGCAGTATAGAATTATTGTTTGGCTCATTAGAGAGCATTTTATCATGTTCACAAGTATGTTGCACAAATAGGGTGGTTTTGTTGTGGCTCCCTTATGATCCCCATAAGTCCTTGGAGTTCTTATCAAGCTGGTGAAATTGTTATAAGTAAATCACTGTGTGACGTATTGATGTTCAGGATAATTTGGGATGGTGTGTGGGAGGGGAGTCTGTCATCATAACTGCAAGTTGGGTATTGCTCAGATTGGCCGTCACTGATGTTTGTGGTTACATGGCATGGGGTTTGCTTCGAAATTTTTTCCCTAAGTGACAAATATTGAGCTGGTTCTGCAAAATGGATAGATTACATTTGCATTTTATCCTTTGATATTTTTCACTTTATTGAAGCTAATTTTCAAATGAAAGTTTGGAAAAGTTTTATTTTGTTTCTCATATGTAAAGCTTTACTGTATGGTAATATATGTAATCATGACTGTGCTATAACTGTGTGTTCCATCTCTGGCAGTGTGTGGTTGTTATGCTGCACTGCAGAGAGCACTGCTGCAATATGAAACTGGGCAAAGGCACCTAGAGCAATGAGTATGTGCAGTTATTGAATTTTCTTGCCTTCACCAATTTGTCATTCCAGATGTAACCATGTACTGTAGTTTTTATATTATAGAATATATATCAATACGTTGAGATCCCATTAATGCATGGGTTCTAGTTCTAGATTGAGGCTACAATATGCTTTCATTGATTTGATTTAAAATAGGTAGAATCTTGATTATCAGTCCACTGAAATGTAAACTCTGGTGTCACATTTTTATACTAACTCCAAGACACTTACCTAGCTAGTACTGCCTTCATGCCACATAAGTATTGAGACTATGAATTATAAGAAGTCTGGTACAGTTCCAAAGCCTGTACCTTATTCCAGTCTTTGTTCGAGTATATCCATTGAACATACTGGTGTAGTGTTAACACTGAATTTGTTCCATTCTCGGTTTGGTCACCATTTCTCCTGATTGAGGGTTCCCACAGTTACCTGCTGTACTAGGCCTTCCAAGTTCCTGTCACGATTCTTGATCATCATCTCATTTGATGCTATATCACATCCGCAGCTGAAACATCTTTCTCCCATATTATGTCTAAGAGTACTCTAGGTATCTCAGGGTTTTTTTTTATCATTCTTTCTGTTTGTCCATCTGTGTATCTATATTAATATTATTATAATCTCTTCTTTTTTTTCATTAGATCTGCTCAGGAAATTCTTTTCTTAATTCCTCTGAAATCAAGATGAAATCTGCCACCAGTTTTGTAGGTGTCACCTTTGTTCCTTGTGCAATTCTTTTCACAGCTTTTGTCAGATTTTATCATGTGCCATAGGAACTAAGTCTTCATTGTACTGTGCTCCAATTGGGTCTTCTGAACCCCAACCAGTTCTGTCGTGTGGCAGCTTGAATTTGGGCTTAGACATTGCAGTAATTATTGTATTCATTTTCTGTATGCTTCATGGAGTAGGTCTGCGATTGGTTTCAACTACCCATCTCTTTCTTAACTAAGTGCATGATGCAGATTTTATTCTTCAAAAATTTATAGGTGCTCAGAATGTACCTGCAGTTTTATGGAAATGAAAGTTTCCATACTGTGTTCGTGACAGTCACCATTACATGTTACTCTGAGTAACATTCCTTGTTATCATTGCCAGTGCAATCCAGTATATATTATTCTTCAAATTATCAATCAGGTTATAGTAAGGGGAAATGCAAATCAATTAGTATGTGATGTTGCAGTTACTTTTATCATTACCCTCATATACTTTCAACTTTTCAACTGTAGACAAATGCACTAGTATGGTGTACTTTGATTCACTTGAAACTGGTGCATGTTTTGAAAATGAACTACCTCAAAGTGCATTGCAGTTGAAAACTAAATATATAATACTAAGTGGCTCCATTTCCTAAATGGAATGCTTTAATTGCTACTACTCTTGCACCATGTTACAACCCATACACTGCCGTTTAATGTCAGATGTCACCATAAGTGCAGCATGTTGCACACACACTTCTGCACCATGGAAGGCCCAGACTCTCATAATGTTTTTTTTTTTTTTTTTAAAAAAGAAGTCAATAAGAACATCAGTAGATGTTTCTTGTATTTGTTGCTCCAATTCATGAAGTATTGTTCTGGATCAGTAGACTTCCATTGTCACTTAACCCCACACATAGAAATCACACAGGACACCTTCTGTTGGTCCTTTATGCTACATCCACTGACCAGGAGAATGGTTGTCAAGCCTCAAAGGAGTGGGAAATGCAAAATGTTGTGGTGCTCTATCTTGCATGAAATGCAGTTTGGCATAATTGTCCCACTCAGTAACAGTGGGCAAATGCACAACTACGAAGCATATTCAAACAGTATTCATCATTCATTTTGTTTTGTATTTAGTTTATAATTACCCTATAATGCATACATTCTGTTTTGACTTTAATCTCTTTCCATGTTCCAGAAATTTATGTAAAGTTGCCTGTGTACATGCCATGATGGTGTAGCTTCACATATTCTTAACCTCACCATGCAATGGAGATTATATGGGTGACCAGTATTTAGACTGCGTCTATGAGAAATACACTGTAAAGATGGCAATTGGATTGAACTGCTTTAGGATACAGTCTAGTTGCAGGCTTTCATGATGTGTATAATGGTGGTGGTGTGATAGTGATGATTAGTTTGTTAATGTTAAGACCTTTACATGTATACTGCATGACTTGTCTCGCTGTAGAAGTAAAGCACAGACTGCACAGTACAAGTTGTTTTACATGCTGTATGTAAAAATGAAGTCAAGACTAAACTAAAAGTCTTCACTAATATTTATTTAATGCTATGTAGCAGGGCTGGCCAACATGTGGCCCTTAAGTAAAGTATTTGTGGTCCTCAGTCACTTGAATAGTTTCATTAGTATGAATAGTTTCAGTAATACGGTTTAACAAATTATGATATATGTACAGAACATAATTTGATGACTATTAGCAGAGAAAATGTTTACAAACAGTAATTCATCACTTTTGAGACAGCACACAGTAAACCACTCATTCTTTGCATTTTACCAAGTTCAGTAAGGCCTACTACCTTCTTATACGTACATGCAGCCCTCAGGCATGTCTTTAATGAATTATGTTGCCCTCCTGTTTGTTGAAGTTGGCCAGCCTTGCTATATAGCATGAACCATTGACAGTAATGTTAAATAAAGTATGAAACAAGCTCACAGGAAATGGCAACCGATAGTTGTCAGATAAAGTAATGACCCTATGTGTACAAACGTATAATATGAGTAACAAGTAACTTTATTAGTAGTAGATACATGAAGTTTTATCAAAACTGTTGTTTGCTGGGATGTGATAACCATGTAGTCTGGTACAAGGTTAACATTTTAGAGGAAAGTGCGCTGTCTGTGTCTTCAGGGTAGGAGAAGATGGTGGCAGTCTGTTGCTTCAGAATGTTGGTAACCATGTAACAGACTATGTGTCCCACATTCCAGAAGACTCCACCCTGTATTTTCAGTGACATAAGAGCTTCAGATTTCATAATGTTTTGTTATTTAACATGTTTGCTCGAATGTTTTGATGTAATTAGCCTCATTTTTGTTCTTTAAGCCATAGCATATTGTGGCATTAAAATGTGGGGAAAATGTTATTGAACATTCAGTATTTCCTTTATATCAATTCACATATACAAATAATAAATGGGGCTTATAATGATGTTACCTCATGGGAACATAATATATGGGGGACTGCAATGAAATTTATTGTAAAAAAGTAGGAGCTGGGATATTTCAGTCATTATAGTGACTGGGATATGGGGTGGATGACTGAGGAATCAGGGTTAAATTTGTGATAGGACAAGAAATTTTGTCTGTGCTCAAAAACATCAGACCAACTCTGGGGCCCACCCAGCCTTCTCTGTTTTGGATACTGGTGGCAGTTGACTTCTCACTTTCATATGGTGCCAAGGTTAAGAATGTGTGGAGCTATACCTCCAATTTATATGCCTTCGTGGCATAATGCTTGTGTAAGCCCAGGGACAATGTAACGTTTTTTAACTGTAACCAAATATCTGTGCTAACTTTGTATCTCTTTAAGGTAGGAGTCAGCAAGTGAACAGAGCTGTTGGTGCTTATTGCTGGTTATACTACTTAATCTGTAGTGATCTGAGGGGGCTGTGTGTATCTCACCCCCACATACCTGATGTAAAAGAATACTTGCCCGCAAAATCTGTTTATAAAGGTCTTGTTGACAGTATGTTCCAATTGCAGTGTGTTTTCTGCAGTGCTTTACAAGGCACAGAGCTGTAACTGCCTTACCTGTCAGATACATGGCCTCAGTATTATAGCAGTACCCCGAGAGCACAGGGCTGAAGATGAATGTATTTTATGCAATCAAAATGTTATGAAGTGTTGGAAGTAAATATGCTACTGCAGAATCTTAGTTTATATACTACAGAAGTATTACTGTATGTGTAATAAACCCTTTTCAAAACAGTAGGTCATGATAAATATGTAAGTTTGCATTGTGTGTTCATTGTGTGCATTTTCTTCTGATACTACAGGCTGTGGTAATTTACTATGTCATTATTCATTTACAAGAGCAAAATAAGGTGTCTCATTGACAAGCATAATTGTTGAACAACATTTATTTAATTAAACTTTATCTGACAATGTGTATGGTCATGGTCATTGACCAAAATTATCTTCACAGGCACATGGATTGAGACAAGCACATTCTAATGCTTGAAGTTGGAGGCCCATCCAGCCTTTGAAACATTTTAGGTTTTTAAGGTTGAAGTGATGAACAGTACCAACTTTCAGTCATGACTAAACACCTTACTATCTGGGAATATAGTGTTTTCTCCCAGTAGTGTGGGCTGGTGGCAAGATTTGAACACTGAGGAGGGCCTCAGTTTTATCTTGGGGTAAACAGTATTATTATTGTTGAAATGCTGCAACACTCAACCTGCTGGACTGCACACATTGCAGTAATGCAGAGCATTGTTGGTAAAGGGTAATGTAGTGAAAAGAACTGGGTTCTGCAAATCAACTTGAAATCCCTGTTTAATGGTTTCATTAGGAATTAATGTCACAACAGTTATGGTAGCTTTGCCAGTTCCATAAGACATTTCAATTTCTTAGGAACACTCTGTATAATTCAAGACAATATAAATTGAAGGAGGAATGCTGTTCTAATTAATTTGGGGGAAAGAAGCCCACCAAATTCTTGAGAAATGTATTCTGTCTTTTAGTCTTTGTCGTTGCAGTTGTAAATGTAGAGTACAAAGTGTAATGTTTCATCTAACCTTGCAGACAGGCACTAGATTGTTATTATTTTGGCATGGCTTCTGTCAAGAAGTATTTCTTTACTGAGGAGAATTTCAAGAGGTTCTTGTGTGTACTGAGCAGTTGTGGATTGTTTCTACACTGTTATTTCGATGTTGCGTGTCTTAAGATATGGTTTGGAGTTATTAGACATTTGAGAGTGTTCTCATTCATCCTAGGATGTTGCGTATGATGGAGGAATATCTTGTCATTGTGACGTACTTCTATTTGCCATAAATATGAATAAAATCAATAGTTAAAACACATTTACATGTGGGTTTTTTAGGTTATAATGTTTAGTCATTAAACTTTATAGCATTAGACCATCAGGTTCTAGATTGACTGAGAACCCTGCATGCTGAATTGGTTGATGATGCTATGGCTTCTAATGTGCGAAGTTGTCTGAACATGAGAATGTTTTGTTCATGTTTATTTAACACTAACTGTTTTAACAAGTTTTATTTTGTCCTGAATTTAATGTTTCAGTTTGTGATCTCTAAAGATTATGCTTGCATTTACATAATCTATGTGTGCCATTAAGATGGAATGTAACTTCAAAAGAGAACTGAGATTATTGTACCTGGTGAGAAACCTGTCATTTTATTAAGGGAAGAGCAGAGGCATCCAGTATATTGCAAAAACAGGCCTAAGATACAGGAGTTGATGCTTTAGCAGTATTGAATATTGTGATTTTAACATTCTGTATTTCTTGTGACTTTTGTTATGAACATATATAAGGACAAAATATGCATTGACTGTCCACCTTATATAAGAATCAAGAAGGATTCTGTAATATAGTATACAAAAATATACCTCTTGTATAATGGTGTAAAGGGTGGCTTGTTATATACCATATTCCACAAGACTCTGGTCTATGGACATCAACATGTCAAACAAGTGATCTCATTAGAGCCCATCTTATTCATATTCTAGGGCAGTTAATTCTGTACTACATCAAAATTAATCATCTATCAAATGTTTAATCCATTGCAGAACTTTCATTAAAAAAAAAAAAGAAGAAGCTGTGATTTTGTAGGCTGTATCATTGTGTTTGTTCTAATTCCTTTATAATTGTTGTGGTACACAACAATGTTTAAACATTTTTGCATGCTAATGTCAATTTGTGACATCCACTGACAACTGTAGGTGATCATACGTATCTGTCCTGCATGTATTGATAATATATGTATTGAAGGTGACTTTTCCTGTTTCATGATTTCCTGTTATTGGAAAACAATATTGACCCAAACAACATGATTTAACCCTGCATCATATGGAATCGACTGTTTGTCTTTACACCAGTGTTGTTTACACACAGCATAGAATTGTAGGCTGTGTTGTACTTGTCAACCTTAAGAACTGACCCTCTATGGCATTGCCTTTATTTCACATGCACAATGTAATCCCTGAAGCAACCACAACTCCCATCTTCTCTCCCTTAACCATTTTTACCCCTTGTTGTTATGTACAACAATAAAGTTTTGTTATGCCTGGCCAAATTATTTGGGTGCCTCTGGTGTAGAAAGTGAAAGAGTTTGATATGTTTGATGTCACAGTATTAAGAGATGATCTGATGTAAAGGAACTTGTCCTGTTGTTATTGTTATGTATTGTTTATTGCTGTGTGTTATTTGTAAAGGCATAGTAACAAGTGGTATGGCTTGTCTAGTCAGTTTATGGGTATGCGTTGGAATGAAGGTACAAGAAACTGTTATGTTCTTAGGTAGGTTTATATTACTACAGTAAAGCTACGATATCCAGCCCTCTCCAGGACCAGAAGGTTGCCGGGTGTCACTGTTTTTGGATATTACAATGTACTGTGGTAATGTGCATCTTGGTAATGTGCATTGTGGTTTATCAAGCAATCTTATGGATGGATCTAACCATTTAATTTATCACTTGATATCCTGTCATGTTTTCCCTACCACAGTTTCTATTCCTTTTTCATCACAATATACATAATGTGGTGTATGTATGTAATCTAAGGAAACCCAGTAGGACGCCAATAATTAGTGGCTGAACTATGGGAATTCGTACTAGTCACTGCTGGTTGATAAAGTGACATGTAATGGTCCTCTTAGTCATTTTCCATTCAACAGAGCTTTCTGGATCATGGAGTGCCTGATTTTACAACTTTAAAGGTAGCATTGTGAATACCTTCTTCTCCATCAGGCACTGCAACTTCATTGTTTGAAAGTTTTGGCCTCCTCAACTACTTCCTTCCATTTAACCCAATCCTGGATATATTTTGTCCAATTATTTTTTTTCATAATCCTTAAATCTACTTTTATATCATTTCCCATTTAATTGTTGGTCCTGTCAGTCTTGTAGCTATCGGTCTCCACTCATACAATTTTTTTTATCATCCTATAATTTGTCATGTGGTGTACATGGCCAAACCAGCCTAATCTTTGGCCCTTAATGTAGTTTGTTGTATTCTTATTTCTTATTAGGTTATTTAATTCATCATTTGTTTTAATTCCCCTGTGCCATCTCTGTCCTTTGTAGGTCTGAAGATTCTTCTTAATATCTTCCTTCCAGTTATTAATAATTTTCATTTCATAGATTCTTTTAGTACCCATGTTTCACTGGCACATGTTGTCACATGTCTTATTATAGTCCAGTATAACTTTTGATTTGGCTTTCATTGATACTAATTTGCTCTTAAATATTTTTTTATTGGCATAATAAGCTTTACTGCCCAGAGCAATTCTGTCTGTAATTTACTTTTCAATGGAATTATATCCATTTACAATTGATGCAGAATATTTATAGGATTTTAATTGTTCAAAATATTTTTAAACAATATCTATATCATTCTGAGTAATTTTTTTCTTTGAACACCTTAAATATTTAGTTTTTAGCTCATTTACAATTAATCAAAAGTGTATTGATTGATTTTTAAATTTTTGAAATGCATCAGTTAATTATTTTTTTTGTTCTTGTAGTTGCCAGTATATCAACTGCATAGGCAGCACGCTGTTTTACATGTGCAGATATATTTCCTCTTAAATCTAGTTGCTTTAATGTTACATCTACAACTACACTATATAAAGTTGCAGATAGAGAATCTCCTTGTTTTACTCCAGATTCTACTTTAAACTCTTCTGTATATGCACTGTTTATCTTAACTCTTTACTCTAGTACTGATTAGAGTTAGCTCAGTTTTGTTACACTATATTGTGCTAAACATTCAATTATCTTATGCGTATATACATAGTGAAAAGCTTTTGTTATCGTCAACAGATACATTATGCAGATCTATATTATGTTCATAGCACTTTTAAATAAGTTGTCTAATTATGATTGTATTGTCCATTGGAGGTCTGTTTGGATGACATCCCATTTGACATTCTACCCATTTTTTTTTAATTATGTCAGATAATCTCTTATTTTATAATATATAGTATAGCAGTTATTTTATGTGCAATATTAAATAGTGTAATTGGTCTATAATTGCTACATTTAATCTGTGTCCGTTTTTGTGTATATTTGACATAAAATTCCTTCATTTCATTGTTTTGGAAAGTTTTTCTTTACCCCATATTTTTAAAGTTAATTTATGTGGTTTCTGTTTCAAAGTTCTTCCTCCTTTTTTTTATCGATTCTGGGGGTATGTTTATCTGTATCAGCAGCTGTGTTAGACAGTAGTTAATGAATTATGGTCTGTATTTCATTGTACTTTGGTGATGACACCTCATAGTTGTCACTTAAGCTCTCTGTTATAGAGACAGATGTGCTTAATGTCTCTTTTGCATTAAGAATATTATAAACATATTTATCCTATCTGTGCAGTACTTATTCTGTTTGTGATTTAACATTATTCTCAGAATCCTTGGAATTTGTAGGTAATGTTGACTGCTGCTGGTTACAGTATTTTACCTCTTCAGTAAATTTCGTTGTTTCATTTTTTTAATTACGTTAGTCTAATTTGCATTGTTTTGTTTTTAAGCCATAGTTTTTTAAGCATGCTTTAGTTGCAAATGTTCTCACTTCTTTATAATGTTTTTGATTTGCTCTTTTGTTGAAGGCATTTCATTCTTGCTACATTCTTTTGTTTAATGGCTTGTCTGCACTCCTCATCGCACCATTCATTCTTTGGAGACGGTTCTTGTGATTGAATTTTTTTTCTTCAGATTTTATTATTGCTGTTTTTATATTTTCTCATTCTTCATTAATTTCTGATGATCTGGTATGTTTTTCAAACTGTGACATGATAGTACTGTCTGAGTTTTGTTGGGTTTTGTACTGTTACTTTATTCCATTTTTTAACTTTATAGTTTTTCTGTATATTGTTAATAATTTTTGTTTAATTATCTCTTTTTGAAGTAAATGATCTGAATCCATATTAAGGCCTCTCCTGGATCTTATATTTTGAATTGCTTCTTTTTTATTAGCAAATACTAATACGTGATCAATTTAGTTTTTGGTAGTTTGATCTGAATACATCCAGGTTGTTTGTTATATTTATTTTTGTTGGAATTGAGTACTTACTGTTATCATATTTGCAAAAGCAAATTCACATAAGATTTTTCCATTTCTGTTTGTTTCTTCATGTCAACTGTATTTACCTGTTACATTACTATATACTTGTTCTTTCCCTAATTTTGCATTTAGGTGACCAAGTATGTAAAATTACTATATCACTTTTTGGAACTTTATCAACTATAGTTTGTAAATCTTCCTAAAATTGTTCTGTATCTTCTGTCGGTGCATACACATTAAGGAGTGTTATATTGTTATATTTACGTTTGAGCCTTAGTTTACATACTTGTTTGTTAAATGGTTAAATTCCTAAAATATACTTCAGTGTTTCTTCATAATTACAAGGCCAGTACCAGCCTGGCCTGTTTTATGAGATCCACTGTAGTGTAATTAATAATTATTTATTTTGATTAGAACATTTCCACTCCTCCTTGTTTCTTGTATTGCAACTATTTCTAATTGGGGTATTTGCTATTTGTTCTCCCAATTCTTGCATTTTGCCTGGTTTTAAAAGAGTCAATACATTCCAGGTTCCAGTACATTTTCTATTCATCGTATTTCTTCATGCTCGCTTTAGTCTGCATCCAATGATCCATCTGCCTTCTCCTCATTGAGACTTCTTAGCAGTCGTTTTTTACAGGACTAGGGAGCTGGCCTAGTGCCCAAACCCCCACTCTTTTGGGGGACTTAGGTTTTTCTGTTGGGTTTATGGCATTAAGGTCCCAATTATAGTGTCAGGAACTCGCTTTTTGCCCTTACATGACTTGGCCGTGTCATTCGTGTTGTCCAGGAGTCATGAAGAGGGTATGCATGGGACTTGGCAGGAATAGGTGGATTCCTTGCATTTTGCTGGTATGTTACCTACAGTAAGTAAGGCACCACTGAGACCACTTACTTCCCTTTGGCCCCCTATTGTGAATACCATGCTGCCTTAATTTCTAATCTGGTGCACATTTTACAGAATTGAATAGTAATTGTGTTTACTTTACAAGCTCCAGTTCTGTACTTCATGGATGGAAAATCCTGCTACAGCTCATCTTACATTAGAGGCTGAATAATTACCTAGTTTTCATATTCATGTGCTTTAGTTTGTTGCACAGCTCTTCACTACATTTCCTCCACTCACAGTGTTGTGACTGTTGTGACACTTTTTTGTGTAGCATACATAGCTGCCAATCACAGTTCTTTTCCTGAACTCTCAGTTGTGTAACTTGCCGTTTACTGTGCTTATGCACGGTCTGTACAGGTCAACTAGCATTGCTCCTTAGACAGTATAATCAGGACAGCAGTGATGCAGTAATTTTTCCTCATCATTCTGCTATATCCCTAACATTCATTCCTTTGTCAACACCAGGTTCTGCATTGGTCTGTAGAATAGTATATTGACGGAACCTCCCACTGCAGTTGAGACCGGGTTACTAAATAATCTTTAGAAGAAAAATTTATTTCTTGCTGTCGCCCCATGACATGAAACTCAAATGCCTACACTGTCCCTGTAGAGAGTTTGATGTGCAATGCCAATAGTGCAGTGGCAAATTACAGCATGATATCTTCTTCGTCTTGGGTGGCATTACAGTCCAATGCAGACCTTGACCCCGTTAATGGACTCCTCCCAGTCAGCATGACATGATACATCTTGTGTTAAATAAGGATGTTCACTGGGCTGAAACTGACCTTGGCATCAGTGTACAAAGGGTATGGTATGAAAGTCAGTTTTTGTAGTACCAGGCTGTGCTCCTTGCAGAATAAGCAGCATTAAAATTCTATTGGAATTAACAGCTTTGTTTTCTTCTGGATGTAAGAAAGATGTGTTTTACTGCTGAACATTTGTGAAAGGTCTGTGTTAGTACTGGATGAGTATCTGGAAGTACTGCATGTTGTTATTTTGGCCCACATGCCACTTTTGCTATTGCCTTAAACATGGGAATGTGATTGATAATATCAGCATGTGTAATGTGTGCAGCAGATGCTATTTTACAGTAGTTCCAATGTTACAAAATAAAGTTATTTGTTTATTCAGTAGTTACATGTTTATAAATTTTGAAGTCTTTGTTTATAATAGGCATATCATATTGCTTTCAGAAATCACAATAGTATGTTGGAAATGTGTATTTTTGTGGTTTTAGCATGGTTAGGGTCAGACACTGTATTCATGGCACATTACCATGCTAGAGCTAAGATGGTATTGTGTAGCTACTAATACATTTTAAAAGGACCTTTCTTCCATACTTTCAATAAAATGCCTTTCACAGTTGCATTATTGTTTGTTTTACATGTTATTCCTATGACAAGTACACGTTGTTACCATCAAACAGTACTGTCCAGGTTTTTACCTCATTCCAAGTTTTGCCTTTCCTTAGATCTTCTTACTTCTTTGTTTTCTGCCTTGTTCTGCCTCTGCGACAGCTTTGACACCTCTCAGGATTCAAGCCAAATTCATCCAGTTTTGTTGAACCTTTTCTTTCATTAGTGTACGTGGTAGGGTCCATAAGTTTCCAGCCTGACCAACTTTGAAAGGTGACAGAAATGAAACAACTTTGCTGTTTTTCAATATAATCTCCCTTTACTTCAACACACTTTTCACATCTGTGAACC
>Ga0123357_10001831_pt1 | contig 23067 bp, 17 predicted proteins | sample TergutEmb28metaG_FD_89873 | JGI IMG/M metagenome (GOLD analysis project Ga0123357, IMG submission 89873) | Embiratermes neotenicus P4 segment gut microbial communities from Petit-Saut dam, French Guiana - Emb289 P4 | ecosystem: Host-associated > Arthropoda: Insects > Digestive system > Gut ... | reverse complement strand
TTTTACTGAACTTGTTAGAAAAAAAGTTCAGTCTATTGACAAGAAACTCCGTTCACACTTCTGATTCTTTCTCAGTATGTGTCTCTCTTTGTTCCTTACCTGAATTGTTTTCCCCAACCTCGGTTGGTTCCTTCAATCCTTCTCTTTCTTCGTTGTTCAATTTTCAAGGTCCTTCTTGCCAACGACTTTTAGGTCAGCACTATGCTTTGCTGTATTAACATGTCTCTGATTTTTTGCTGAATTTTGTCATGTCTATTTCCGACAGCTTTTCTATTATATCATATCCCATACTCTTTGTCAAGCACTTTTTTGAAATTTCAATAAAAAATTTTTTTCCAGCATTTTTTTATAAACTTTGTATCTCCTCCGCACACAATGCCGCTCCAATAACCGTGCCGAAACGCGCATATTCCGGTATTTGAAAATTTACTCCGAACATTTTATTTAATTTGGTGAAAATTTCACGGCTCTGTGGAATATCCGTTAAAGTTCCTCCCGTCAAAACAATATCTTTTAACGCAAACTGTCTCGCTGCAAATATGCTTATCATTCCTATCGTTTCATAAATCATGTTTAAAATTCCTAATGCTATATCGGATTTCGTCGCAAGGTCGCTGATTTTCCCGAAATTCGATGCAGTCATATAATCCGGCATACCGGGTATTATGTCTTTTTTCGTAATATCGCCTATTCTTAAATCGATATTTTTTAAATCTCCGTTTTCTGCCAGCTTTATAATATTATCTGTGCTTCCTATATTTAACAGCATTTTTGACAATCCTGTTAAAGTACCGCCTCCTACTCCAGTGCCGCCGAGATATATATTTTTGCCGTTATTTCCTGCCATAACGATAGTCGTGCCGGTTCCCATATTGACGACAATGGCTTCGCTTAGAGTGGAAAGATACAATCCGCCTCTGCCGAGCGCCTCAAATTCACTGACGATTTCCGTATTTATTCCGTGTATATTGTCAGATATAAAAGTAGAACCTACGCCGGTCACATGAATTTTCTGTATTTCAGAGAGTTTTATTTTGTTGACATACGTAAATTCCCCGAATGCCCCGTATAACGACGCGACTGGATTGCTCGCTTTTATAAACAGCGGTTTTATTAGGATCTTATCTCCGATTTTGAACCCGCATATTTTTGTCGTACTCCCGCCTATATCTATTCCTATTATATACATATTTTACCTTTTTTCTCCATTTATTAAAATAATAAATTTCCCTTTATTTATATTATATTACGAAATTTTTTCACACTTTTTTCTTCGTCCATTCCCCTTTGGAAAACCGCCAAAATGACAGGCTAAACCGCATCATTTGATCGGCTACAAGCGACAGCCACGCTCCTGTCAGCCCCCACCCTATGGGATAGCAGAAAATCCAAGTCAGTATCGGACGCACAAACGTTATGCTGATAAACGACGTAACCGCCACAAACTTCGTGTCCCCCGCGCCCCTGAGCGACCCGTTGAACACCACCTGACATATCTGGAACGGACACGCGAATGCTATTAAAAGCATAATCACCCCGCCCATTTGCAAAACTTTGTCAGTGTGCGTGAACAACCCGATTAAATGATACCGCCCGAAGAAAAATACGCACATCAATACGCTTGCAATCACCAAGCCGATTCTCTGCGATGTCTTGCCGTAGACTATCGCCATATCCGGACGTTTTGCTCCTAAACTTCGTCCCACAAGCGACGATGTTGCGATATTCAATCCATCCCCGAATGTGAACGACATATTTTGTATATTCATGCAGACGGTGTATGTAGTCAGAGCAGGTATTGTCGGAGTGTCAAGACCAGCGACTAATCTTGCGTATGTAAAAAATCCTATGCGCATACAGACCTGCTCGACAAGTGCGGACAAACTCACGTTTGCCACGCTTTTTAACGTTTCCGCCCTCAACTTGAAATTCGACAGTTTGAATCTGAGCTTCAAAAACCTGTCTTCTTTTGCGGCGACTGTCAGATTTATAAGACACATCGAAAATCCGACTATGTTTCCGATAAGCACGGATATCGCCGCGCCTCTGACTCCAAATCTGGGGAATCCCAAATTGCCGTCGATTAATAAATAGTTGAAAATCAGGCTTGTTGTGTCGGCGGTCAGATTGCTGACCATAGAGATTTTTGTGTTCCCCACGCCTCTCTGTCCCGCGTTCATCACCATTGCAAGCGAGGAAAATATAAAACCTATTGACGTTATCTGAAAATACTGCACGGCAAAATCGAGTATCTGCGTATTCTCTTTTGCCCCGGCAAGAAGCATGAGGGGTTTTGCGTATGTATTGCCGATTATTGCCATTAATATTACGATTATAAAACATATGACTAAGCTCTGCGATAAAGTCTCGTTAGCTTTTACGCGGTCTTCCTCGCCTTTGCGCCTTGCGACAACTGCCGTGACGCCGACATTCAGCGAAAACACGCAGGCAAACAGCACCATTCGCGGCTGACCGGTAATCCCTACGGCGGCGATTGCATTGTCGCCGACTGTGCCGCCCAACGCGCCGACCATTATATTGGAAGCTAAACTCATAAGCCCTATTAGAAACGTCTCTATAATTGACGGATACGCGGTTTTCATTGTAATCGCGTAGACTTCTTTTGATTTAGGCAGAGTATCGTTCGTGTATTGGTTTGGTTTGAGCATATGGTTTACGGAAAAAAACCGCCTTGCAATATTAACCAAGAAATTATATCTCCTTAATTGATTTTTGAATTATTTTTTGCGCAGATTATAGCCGTATTGTAGTATTAAAACATAAATTTATGAAATAAAAACATCAGTGCCCGCAAAGAAAATGTAAATTTTGAAACGGACGGGAAAATGTTTGAGAATTTTTCAGGCGTTATAACATTTGCGGCAAAATATAGACAAATACTCTTGATATGCCGAAATCTTGATTTATTTTTACCCTGTTTTCGTATAACTCCTGCAATAATTAAGGTTTATCATATAAAACATAAAGTTAATCAAATTTATTTTACAGGGGGAAAACATTATGTCAGAAAATTTTGATAATAATATAAATGATTTAAACGTTTTACAATTACAGGAAGTACAGGAAGCCCAATCGGACGCGCCGGTTAAAACTAAAAAGACAAAAAAACGCGCGGGAGTGAAAATATTCGCGGTATTGATGTGCGTCATGTTTTTAATCAGTGCTGCGACATCCGGAGTATTACTAAACTTCACGCTCGGCGTGCTTCACGAAAATCAGTCGGCGTCAGCATTGAACCAGAATTCCGGCAATAACAGCGGGTTGACAAATACGGCGTTGGTAAACGGAAATAACGCTCCTCTCACGGTTTCGGACGTTATAAGCAAAGTCAAACCGTCGGTCGTATGCATTGAAACGACAAGCCAGGTCTCGTTAAACAATTATTACGGATTCTTCGGCTTCGGCGGCGGTAATCAATCATATACTCAGCAGGGCGCGGGTTCGGGATTCATACTTACCGCAGACGGCTACATAGCCACAAATTATCATGTCGTACAGGACGCAGACTCAATTACAGTCGTATTGAATTCAGGCAAACAGTATGACGCTCAAGTCATCGGATACGACGCAGATGCAGATTTGGCAGTAATAAAAATAAATGCGGCAAATCTTACCGTTGCGACACTCGGCAATTCAGATGCGGCAGTTGACGGCGCATTCGTAGTCGCAATAGGCTGTCCGGGCGGAATTGATTTCGCCGGTTCAAGCACATTCGGCATAATCTCCGCAGTCAACAGGCAAATTGCTATAACCGATACCAGAAACATGACGGTAATCCAGACCGACGCGGCGATAAATCCCGGCAACTCCGGCGGTCCGCTTGTCAATATGAACGGTCAGGTCATAGGCATAAACGCAATGAAACTTTCTTCGTCGGATTACGAGGGCATGGGATTTGCAATCCCGATAAGCTCCGCGAAACCGATACTCGACGATATGCGCAAAAACGGCACTAAAACCGACAGTTCGGCAAGTTCGAGCAGCGGAAACAGCGGAAATTCCAACTCTAACGGAGGCACATATATTTACGGCAATCCGGGTTCAGGCAGTACAAACAACGGGCGTAATTCCAACAATTCTAACAATTCAGGATCTTCAGGTTCGGCGTCGACGTCGGCAGTAAGTTTCGGCATAACAGGCTCAACAGTCACATCGGCTGAATCGACGCAGAAAAAAATACCGCAGGGATTTAAAATCGCATCAATAGACGCGAGCGGCGCGTGCGCGAATTCAGGTCTGCAAATCGGTGATATAATCACTGCCGTGGACGGCTCGACAGTTAAGTCGGTCGACGATTTGACAAATATCAAGAACAATCATAAATCCGGTGATAAAGTCACTGTAACCGTCTACAGAAACGGCGACAGCTATGATTTCACAGTCACTCTGAAATAAAAACGCAATAACGGAAATTTGCAGGGCGGAGTTCCGCCGAAATGCGATAGTCTGCATCTCGGCAACCGCCCTCGATAACTGCACATCAGCAGACACAGCACAAAAATTAAAAATCTGAGGTGAATAATAAAATCTATGAAAACCAATAAATTCAAGAAATACAACTTATTAGCATTACTGCTCGCCGCAATGTTCCTGCTGACTGCCGGACTGGCAGGATGCACGAGCGCCGCGGCGGACACGGCAAGCACAAAAACGACGCTGAAACAGGTCGTAAAAAGCAACCTGTTAGTCGGGCTTACTGCGGACGGAACTATCACGCTCCCCGTAACCCCGCTGAATTTTGAGGTGTCAGGCAAAATCAGCGAGATAGACGTCTCAGCCGGAAGCGTTGTAAAAAAAGGCGACGTGCTCGCCCAGCTCGACGACACCGACCTGCAGAGCGCGCTCCAGACCGCTCAGATTAATCTCGAAAAAGCGCAGTCCGCATATCAGGACGCCGTCAACACAGCCAAGACCAATCTCGAAACGGAACAACAAAATCTGCAGTCATTGCAGCAGCAGTACAGCACCCCTTTCGACGATTACAGCTACCAGAAATCAATCACAGACTCCCAAACTACAGTGGCGCGCAGACAAAAAGACCTGAACGACGCCCAGACCGCATTGAACAAAGCTAAATCAGAATCGCTCAAAGATTTTGATACATATACATACGATCAGGCAATAACCAGCGCACAGACTACATTACAACGCAGACAAGCTGACTTGGCAACCGCGCAGACGGCGTTAGCCTCAGCGCAGTCAGATTTGTCTTCGTTCAGCAAAGGCGCGTATGACGACTATAATATCGACAATCTGAAAAAGACGCTCGCAAGCAGCCAGCAAACTCTCGCCGACGCCCAGAAGGTGCTTGCCGACGCAAAAGCCAATTCAAGCCAGTATTATGACTCTACCATGCAAAGCGCACTGCAGAACGCCGCGCAGAAGAAACAGGATCTGGACACCGCCAACGCAACTCTGACAGACGCTATGAGTGCAAATCCCAAACAATTCGATTCATATACGTATGACCAGTCGATATCTTCGGCTAAGACTACCCTCGACAGACGTCAGAGCGACTATAACACGGCTTACTCCGCATTAACGGACGCGCAGAAAAACCCTCCGGCGCTTTTAGACGAATATCAGCAGGCAGTCGCAGACGCGCAAACCGCGTATAACGAAGCAAACAACACATATCTTTCCGCAAGGGACGACACCGCGACAGCCTTAGAAAGACTCAATAACTACAAATTCAACAACAATAACGGCAATAACACCGGCGCGGTCGCAAACACTTATCTGGATTTATATCAGGGATTGTACGACAGCGCAGTTACGGCTGAAAATACGGCGCAGGCGGCTCTGACCAAAGCGCAGAACACATTGAATCAGGCGCAGCAGACATATACAAATCAGATGGTGAAATACAACACCTCTTACACGGCGTATCAGGCGACCGTAGATGCGGCTAAGAAAACCGCAGATACCGCAAAACAAGCTTTGGACGATGCCACCACTGCGTATAATACCGCGCTCACAAACAAGGACAGGGCATTGCAGACATATATAACAAACGCGCAGACGGCTGTGACCACAGCACAGCAGGCATATGACGCCGCACAGCAGTCGGTCGATCAAGTTTTCGCCAACCAGCAGAGCAAAGTGGACAGCGCGCAGCAGTCGGTCACAGACGCGCAGTCGAGTTTAGCCAACGCTCAGGCGGCTTTAAAAACCACACTTACAACGACCGTCGCAAACGCCCAGAAAAGTTTAGTTTCTGCGCAGCAGGCAGTCGACGACTCGCAGACTGCGTACACAAAAGCCGTAGACGATAAATCCAGAGCTGAAGATACATATGTCAACACAAATATCACGACGGACGTGACAAACGCTCAGAACACTTTATATAATGCTCAGAACTCGTATAATGATGCCGCCGAGGCTCTCGGCGCCGCGCAGGTAAGCCTTACAAAAGCTCAGGAAGCCTATCAGAACAGTCTTCAGACGCTGAAGACGAATATCGATAATGAAACCAAAAAAATCGCGGAAATGAAGAGTTCCACAACTTCTGTGGACAGCGCGCAGTATAATGTCAACGACGCCCAAAATCAGGTTCAGACTGCGCAGAACAGTCTGGCGCAGATTAAAATAGTCGCTCCGATTGACGGCACGATATTAAGCGTCTCGAAAAAAGTCGGCGAGCTTGTCACAGGAACCGACAGCGCGGCAACGGCGATTATGGGAGCCATAAACGCGGCTAACAACGGAGTAATCACTCTGTGCGACACTTCCGCGATTTATCTTACGACAAACGTCGCTGAAGGCGATATCAATAACGTTACGGTCGGAATGCCGATAAAAGTGGAGATAGACGCCCTGAACAGCGAAGTCGTGGACGCTACGGTCACAACTATAAGCAGCATACCGACGATAGACTCGTCCGGAATCACCACATACACAGTTACAGGAAAATTAAATCAGGTACAGTCCGATATAAAAGACAGTATGAGCGTATTTCTGACATTCGTCCAGAAAGAGGACGACAATGTCCTGTTAATCCCGAATAAGGCGATATATGTCGATAACGGTCAGCAGTATGTAAACGTCGCAAAGAACGGAACCGACGACAAAAATCTTGAACAGCGCGCAGTCACCTGCGGATTATCAAACGGCACTCAAACCGAGGTTACCTCGGGATTGTCCGAGGGCGAATGGGTGGCTATAATGGGAGTGAGCCTATCATGAAATTAACGGAACAGTTAAGAAGCGTATTTTTAAGCATAATGGCAAATAAATTCAGGGTAATATTGACGTCTTTGGGAATTATAATCGGCTCGTTTACGATAATAATGGTTGTGGGAATAGGCAGAGCCGGAGAAGCGAGCGTAACCGCAGAGTATAAAAGGCTGTCTGTCGAGACCATAAACATCACGGAAGCGCAGAGGAACGGCGGCGGTCAAGCATTCAGAATCAGCGACAACGGCGGAGGAGGCTCACGGCAGAGATCCGTGACCCGTCTTCTGACCGAGAGCGACGTTATGGAGATGCCCAACGAACTCGACCATGTAAAAGCGGTCGGCATAAGCACCACGACGTCTTCTCCGGTGGTGTACGGCACAACTTCGCAGTCTTCCCCCGTAATAGGAGTGAACCAGGACTATTTCGGCATAACAAACCTGTATCTTGAATGCGGGGATTATTTCACCGACGACGACGGCACGGCGAGAAACAAGGTCACAGTTCTCGGCAACGATCTCGCTCACACTTTATTCGATGGCACATACGACGATTTGTCCGAAGCAATCGGCGACACGGTTAAAATAAAGGGGCTGAGTTTCACGGTGGTTGGCATACTCCAGAGAGTTGGCGGAAGCGGCGGCATATCAAGCGGCAGGGATACCTCCGTCGACAGCGACGCATTGATTCCGTACGATGTGGCAATTAAGTATACATCCGGCGGCGTGTCCGGCGGCGGCGGATTTATGGTGCGAAATGTCGGAAGCGGTCAGACGGCATATATCGCCCTTGCAAACGATATAAAATCAGTCCAGCCTGCGATCGACGAAATCAATGCGTACATAGCGGAAATCTGCGGGAATGCCTCTGTGTATAACGTATCCGACGTAGGAAGCACGTTATCGTCGGCGTTAAAAACATCCAACACAATGGCTATGCTGTTGATGGCAGTTGCGGCGATAGTGCTGATAGTGAGCGGCATAGGAATTATGAACGTGCTGATGGTTGCGGTAAGCGAGCGGACGCGGGAAATCGGCATATTAAAGAGTTTAGGGGCAAAGCGCCGCACGATACTGTCGATGTTTTTATTCGAAGCGTTTTTCATCAGTATAATCGGAGGAGCCTTGGGAGTCTGTTTAAGCGTGACTGCGCCGATCGTGCTGAAATATTTCGGAATAGACTATTTGGCGTCGTCGGGCGGCATATTATTAGGATTAGGGTTCTCTGTGGTCACAGGCATATTCTTCGGATATTACCCTGCGTGGAAAGCCTCCAAACTTAAACCGATAGACGCGTTGAATAAAGAATAAATATATTAAGGGGTTAATATTTATGAAAAAAAACATAACAGCCATAATATTGGCATGTATATTGTGCGCAGCGTTTATATTCACGACTTCGTGCGGGGCAAAAAATTCTGCGTCCGACAATGCAGGCGTGAGCGGCGACGCGCAGAATAGTGCAAGCAGCGGGGACTTATACGGCGGGATAAGCAATATAGTCGGGAATATGGCGACGGTCAATTTAGCCGTCATGCCGGACACCGGCGTCCCCGTTCCCGGAGACAATTCCATGAGCGGTTTCGGCGGGGGTAACGGTATACAGGGAATGACGCTCGACAAGAATAATCTTCCAGCCGGAGTTACGTTAAACGACGACGGAAGCATATCTTACAACGGAACAAAAATTGATGGCGTTACGGTAAATGCAGACGGAACGCTGAATGTCACTGACCCGAACGCTTTGCGTCAGGTATTCGGCGGCGCAAACGGCGGCAATTTCGGCGGACGGACTCGTGCGACCGACAGCAACGGAAATCCCGTAACGCCAACCGACAGCAACGGAAACGCAGTTACATACGGCAACAGAGGAAACGGCGGTCAGGGCGCAAATGCAGGTAACGGAACTTATGTCGGCGGCGGCAATGGCGGAAACGGCAACGGCGGTTATTATATAGGCAATATTCCGACCGACAGCAACGGCGACCCTGTTACGCCGACTGATAGTTCGGGCAATCCCGTCACGCGGACAAGAGGCACAGGCGGCGGCACAAACCGTATTTCCGGCACGCCAATGAATTATACAGGCGAAACGCAGGATTTTATAATCCCCGTAGGATATCCGATTTACGCGTTGACGCATGACGACAAAGGAAACAACGTGGAAACGGAAATCCAGCTTACAGATATCCAAGCGGGAAATGTGATAGATGTCTCATATAAACCGGACGGAAAAACTATAGATAAAATCATAATTTCCCAAGTCACCGCAATGACCCCGGACGAAATGGCAAGTTTCCAGAATGCGAGGAATAACAGACCAACCGGCACAGGTGAAACGACGGATAATACAACAGAAACGGGGAATGATTAACATGACCGATACGCAGATTACAGTAAATAAAATAAATTCTGAGAATCATGTTATAGAAATAAACAATATATGCAAGGCGTACGGCAAAGGCGAAAATAAATTGGTTGTTCTGGATAACGTGTCGCTTAACGTAAAATACGGCGAGTTTCTCGCTATACTCGGTCCGTCCGGATCGGGTAAAACCACCCTGATGAATCTTATCGGACTTATTGACACCATGGACTCTGGTTCATATATGCTCGACGGAATAGATATAAACAGGCAGAGCGAAAATGTTTACGCGAAAATAAGAAACCAGAAAATAAGTTTTGTATTCCAGCGTTTTAACCTGATACCAAAGTATAACGCCATGTACAATGTCGCTCTGCCATTACTACTTGCCGGACATAGTTACGGAACAGCAAAAAAGAAAGCGTTGGAAACGCTCAATACTGTAGGATTATCCGATAGGTGGAGGCATCGTCCGAACGAATTATCAGGCGGTCAGCAGCAGAGGGTGGCAATCGCAAGAGCTCTTGTAAGCAACTGCCCGATTATATTGGCAGACGAACCCACAGGCGCACTTGATCAGAAAACCGGTTTTGAAATACTCGATTTCATGACAGAATTGAAAAACAATGAGGGCAAAACTATAATATTGATAACACACGATATAAACATAGCAAAACGCGCGGACAGAATTATCAACGTCCGAGACGGGAAAATTACGGCTGCGGGGTAAGAAAATATAAAAACGTAGGGGCGGCAAATGTCGCCCCTACGTTTTGCGTAAATTTTGTAAAAATTTTTATTTCTGCGTAAAATAATCCGCGATTATAGATTTTACCATAGAATCGCTCGCGAGCATCGGTTTTTTTGTAATTGTTATAATAATTTTATCCCCGACGGAATACCTGCCGTTTACTCCTTTTCCTGAAAAATACCCGCTTTGTTCGTTTCCCGAAAAATATCCGCCTCCGCTGCGGACTGTGCGTTCGACAGCCGCCAATGTTTTTCCGATATTTTCCGGTTTATTTATTGCAAATGAAAATGCCATACTGTTAATCGTTATCCTCTCATTGTTAATTATTAATTGTTAATTGTAGTCGTGTCCCTACATTATATTATAGCATATAATAATCCTGAGGTGATAATATATTATATGCTAAATATGGAAACGTTAAGAACCGGTTCGACGGGACCAATCGTCGAACTTTTACAAAGTGTATTGAAGAGATTAGGATTTTTTACAGGCAATATTGACGGTGTTTTCGGAAGTCAGACACATAATTCAGTCATGGCATATCAGCGGAACAGGGGACTTATCGCAGACGGAATAGTCGGAAACAGCACATGGTTAAATTTAATGCCGTTTATAAACGGATATGATATACATACAGTCAGAGCGGGAGATACGGTATTTAACCTCGCCAGAACTTATTCCGCCAGCGAAGCGGGAATAATGATGGCAAATCCGGGAATAAACGTATATAATCTGCAAATCGGTCAGAAATTGGTTGTGCCGTTTGGGACCATCGTGCCCGGCAACATAAGCTATTCGTATGATATACTCGTAATGAATATCAACTCGTTAAAAACTATATACCCATTTATAAAAACGGATTACATAGGCAATAGCGCGATGTGCAAACCGCTACCATATATCCGCATAGGAACCGGAGTCAGAGAAGTATTCTATAATGCCTCTTTCCACGCTAACGAATGGATAACAACGCCGGTTATTATGCGCTTTGCGGAAAATTTACTGCGGGCGTATGTCAATAATACGAACATATACGGCTTCAGCGCGAGAAATATTCTTCGAGATGTTTCGATATATATTGTCCCGATGGTAAATCCCGACGGGTTTGGATTACATTTAGACAAAGAAATAATTACTTGCCTTTAGGCGCGATATTCCAGTAAAATCGCTCTATTTTTATACATTTTGTTATAACTTTTTTATTCTTTTTTACCTTTTGACAGGTTGTATTTTTAATACAAATTCAATATATTATATGATATTTCTTAATATTTTTGAGATATTTGTTCTTTTTATGATTTGACAATAACTAAAATATACGTTATAATTTGAGCAATTAAATAAGAGATAATATAATAATGCGAAAAACTAGTTAAAATAACTAAAGATAGAAGCGATACGAGCTGATAATCCTCCTTGTTTTTTCTTTTATGGCGATTATTCCCACTTACACACTTCTTTAATCTGCCTCTTTCAACGATTGGATATATACTGTAAATGGTCCAAAATCTTTAATCGTTTCTTAGTGATTTCCCGTATTTTCTGCGTAATACTGTGCTTGTGCCGTCCACAACTCGTGGTACTTGCCGCCCTCGTCCGCGATAAGCGCGTCGTGACTGCCCCGCTGTATCAGCTCCCCCTCGTGGAACACCGCTATATCGTCGCAGAACCGGCATGACGACAGCCGGTGTGAAATATATATCGCCGTCTTGCCGCCCACTATCTCGTTGAATTTTGAGTACACCTCAAACTCCGCAATCGGGTCGAGTGCGGCAGTCGGCTCGTCGAGGACGATGAACGGCGCGTCTTTGTACAATGCCCGCGCTAACGCTATCTTCTGCGCCTCGCCACCTGATATTTCCACCCCGTCCTCCTCGAAATCCTTGTACAACGGCGTGTCTAACCCTTTCGGCATACTGCTCAGCCTTTCGTCCAAACCAGCCATAGACAGACATTTCGCCGCCCATTCTCCGTCAACATCAACTGATGTCGTCACGTTCTGTCCCAGCGTGAACGAGAACAGTTTGAAGTCCTGAAAAACCACAGAGAAAATACTCATATATTCGTCGTAGTCGTACTTTTTGATGTCGATTCCGTTGAGCGTTATTTCGCCTTCCGTAGGGTCATAGAGACGGCATAATAATTTTATCATTGTGGTTTTGCCGCTCCCGTTCATGCCGACGACTGCCATGCGTTGTCCGATGTTGAATTTCAGGTTAAGGTTTTTGAGCGCGTAAGTATCAGTGCCGGGGTATTTGAACGATACATTGCGGAATTCTATCTCGTACTCGTTGTCGGCGCGTTTTTCCGTCGTCAGCGTGCCGTGGAAAAGACTGTCGGGGATTTCCATAAAATCGAAATATGCTCTCAGTGCCTCATTATTGTTGCGGAATTCCGTAAACCCGTTCATGAAGCCGGAGAATCCTGATATAAACTCGTTTATACTTCCTACATATTTAAGAATATTTCCGATTAAAAACGCGCCTGCCAATGCTTTAAATCCTACAAATAAATATACAAGACAACTTATAACAACTGCCATCGCAGAATTTATATTACCATACTTTTTTTGGTTTTTCTCCAGTTGATTAAAATTTGGTTTTAGTTTGTCGATCAACGACGAAAATTCTCCTGATAACATCTTTTTCTGGTTATACAGCCGTATATCCTTGCCGGCGTTGTAACCGGTTACATAATCTACTATATACGCAGCGACTGTATTTGCTGACGTTACACCGCCGTCAAATAAAACATATGACTTTTTTGCCGATGTTGCGTTTGCATACATAGTAAAAATGACGTTTATAATAATTAATGCGAGCATAATAAACGATACAAGCGGAGAATTGATTATATTATAAAACGTTCCTTCTCCTGTAATATCCGAAACAAAAAATATTTTATATGACATTACGGCGGCAAAAATAATGACAAATAGACTGCGTATTATATTGCGCATATTATAAATCATAAACCATATACCCCGCCCGTTTACATTCCTCAAATCATTTATACGCTGACGTTTCATCCGGGTATCAAAATTTTCAATGTTGGCGTAGTCGGTGGAGAGAGTTTTATTATTCATTCGCATTGTCAATTTATTTTCAAACAGCGAATTGCATATATTTATTAATCGGTATAATAATTGCTTTATTAAATAAACAAGCAGATTAAGTCCGACTGTCAAAGCAACAAGTATTGTCAATCTCCGTATATCTTTGCCGCTGCCCAATTCGTTCAATATTTCCGCGGACAGATAGATATTTATAAACGGCGTTACCGCTTCAAATACGGCACAGATTATATTCAGCAGGATAACTCCAGATTGGGTGTCATGTATAACAGAAAAACCGCGTTTTATTATTTTTACATCATCTGTTAATTTTTTAAACATTATCAACATCGTTAACCGCCTCTCTGTAATAATGGCTCTGTATATTAAATATTTCGGCGTATCTGCCGTTTTTTGCTATAAGTTCATCGTGTGTGCCCAATTCTGTTATTTCACCGTTTTCGATATAGAATATTCGGTCGCAGAAGCGCGTGCTGGATAGCCTGTGCGAGATAAATACAGATGTTCTTCCCGCCGTAAGTTCTTTATATTTCAAATACATCTGATTTTCGGCAATCGGGTCGAGCGCAGCCGTCGGCTCGTCGAGGACGATAATACTGCCGTCTTTATATAAAGCGCGGGCAAGCGCGAGTTTCTGTTTTTCACCGCCTGACAGGTCTGTTGCGTTCTCATGGACGCTTTTCATAAGAATACTGTTATATCCGTCAGGCAGTTGGTCTATTTTTTCATACAGCCCAGCCAGTTTGACTTTATCTTCGAGTTTTGTATAATCTATCTCTTCTTCATTGCACAGAGCGACATTTTTTGCTATCGAAACCGGAAGTAAATGTATGTCCTGAAAAACGGCGGAGAACATAGTGTAATAATCTTCGATATTAAATTTGTTCGTGGGAACACCGTTTATCAGTATTTCGCCTTCCGTCGGGGAATACAGACCGCAGATTAATTTTACAAGCGTTGTTTTTCCCGCTCCGTTCAATCCGACAAGCGCGATTTTTTCGCCTTTCTTAATTTCAAAACTGATATTTTTTATCGTGTCATTTTCGCTCCCTGCATATTTATAGCATACATTTTTAAAGTTGATTGCGCTGGTTTCGGCGGGTATGGGAATTCCCTCTCCTCTGTTTGATTTATCCGGCATATCAAAAAATTCGCGCAAATCGCAGAAATTTAAACTTGTTGAGTTAAGCGCGTTCATGTTATTTACAACACCTAAAAGCCAGCCTGAAAATCCCGCGATAATCCCGAAATAGAGGACAAAATCCGATACAGGGAGATTATGCGAAATCATGCGGTATATCAGATAAGCATACGCGCCGCCGTCGCGAACAAGATTTAATATTCCAGAACCGACATCTACTGCGCATCCTGTGCGCTCTGCTTTTACATACCACTTTTTACGCTCGCCTAAAATCTTGTCGAACAGCGATTTAAACCATTGTGTCATACCATACAATCGTATGTCTTTTGCCTGTTCAAAATCTCCTGATTTGCTGTTAATATAATAAAGTTTACGGTCTATAGGCACCCAGTTGTCCCTGTTTTTATAATCCCACCTGCTATGTAGTTTCAGAAAATAATAATTCGCGATAGTAGTGGCAAATAACAATACAAAAATAATAGGATTTAATGTAAAAAGCAGTGCGGAATAAGATATGAGACCTATAATATTTGAAACAAAATTAACTCCGATATTCATTACTGCCTGCGAACTTCCTGTATCACTATACACGTTATTATAAGCCTTTTGCTGTTTTGTCTGCCCATCGGGATTTTCAATATTTTCGTAATCAGCATCCATCATTTTATCGTTCACCATAGTTATATATTTGAATCTGATAAAATACTGTCTAAATTGGATTTTTGCATTGAGATCATTATTTAAAAGGTTAAGCAAAAGTAAACAGCCTGAAATAATTAAGATATATGCTGACAAAACTGCAATACTTGCGCTTTTTTCCACAGCTTCCACCACAAATTTTGACATATACAGTCCGAGTAACGGAAGTACGGCGATAATAGGTGTTCTTGCGGCACAGTAGATTAACAGAGACTTGTCCCATTTCCATATGTTACCAAATATAAACTTCATGTTCGCCAATAACGAATACGGCGGCTTTTTGGTTTTTGTTTTTATATTTTCCATATTGATTAATTCCTCCTATGTCTGCAATTGTATCACGACTTTTATATTTTGTCTTTGCTTTTACGTGAATTGCATGTTTTTCGACCTGAAATGTAAAAAAGGACACGGCAACCAAATTCGCCGTAGGCGAATTTATGTATCCCCTACAATGGCAGCATAATCTCCGACGTAAACGCTCCGTCTTCGTCGTTTCGTTTGATATACCCAGAATATTTATCTACAATTTTGTCAATCCTCATCAATCCGAATCCGTGACTTTCGCCTTTGCCGCTCACATACCGCCCGTTTTGCTTCTGTGTTTTACCGATTGACGAGTTTGTCACGGATATATATAAATCATTGCGCTTCATATCCATGTACACACGGATAAACCGTTTGCTTTCGTCGTCGATACGCAGGCAGGCTTCGATTGCGTTGTCGAGCAGGTTGCCGATGATTACGCACAAATCTATTTCAGATACGGTGATACTTTTCGGAACCACAGCCTTTGCATTGACGGCTATTTTCCGGCTTTTTGCGAGCGACAGCTTCGAGTTCAGCATCGCGTCAGCCATAACGTTGCCCGATTTTATCAGCGTGTCAACGCTTGTCAAATCCGTTTCTAATGAATTCAGATATTCGTCAATCTTTTCATCTTCGCCGAGCGAACGATAGGCTTTCATAGTCTGTATATGGTTGTGGTAGTCATGCCGCCAGCCGCGCATCTGCTTATATATGTTTTCGACTTCTGTAACGTGTTTTTCCATGAGGTCGTTCTGATACGCGGAAATACGCCGGTCTATTGCCCCGCGAAACATAAAATCTATTATTTTCATATATTTGATACTCCCTAATTGTTTTTGATAAACATTTGATTTGCGTTGTCGTACAAATTGCGCGACAGAGGTATTTCCTGCCCGTTTTCGAGAATAATTGCCGTTTTTGTCACGCGCCGCACATATTTCACCGACACGACATACGAACGGTGACATTTGAAAAAGCCATCGCCTAACAATTCTTCCATGTCTGATATACGCATTTGAAATTCTTCATCTCTGCCGTTTGTGAGATACAGCATGACCGTGTGCGACAGCACCTCGGCATACATAATATCGTCCGCTTTTATTTTCAAGCCGCCGCCCGTTTTGGGAAATATTATAGTCCGCGCCGTTTTATACAGACCTGATACAGCTTTGTCTAAAACTTCAAAAAGTTTGTCTTCTTTGACAGGCTTCATCAAGTAATGCAGAGCCGAAACGTCGTAACCATCAGACATATAATCGACAAAGCCTGTTATGAAAATTATCGCGAGCTTAGTATCCGACTGCCGGAGTTCTTTTGCGAGTCCGACGCCGTTCTGCCCGCCCATCTGTATATCAAGTAGAAGTATGTCAAACGCTTTGTTTTCGCCCCATGCAGACTTGAAATTTTCCGCACTGTCAAACATTTCTATATTTATTTTTATATTACTCTCGTCAGCCCATTTGCTCACGAGCATTTTTACATATTCCGTTTGCTGTTGTTCGTCGTCGCAAACTGCTATATTTATATTCGTATTCATATGTCTCCTTGCGCATAAAAAATTTTAATATAATTTTATCACAAAAATGTTGATTTGAAAATATAAATATTATAAAATTATCAATATTGTTAATAAAAGAATGGAGCGCAGCTAAAATACTATGAAAAAATATACGCATATCATATGGGACTGGAACGGCACATTGCTTGACGATGTCGGCTGGTGTATAGCGTGCATGAATGTAATGCTGAAACGTCGCGGACTGCCTATTCTTGAGTCGGTTGACGCATATCATAATGTATTCGGCTTCCCGGTAAAAGACTATTACAGCCGAGTAGGATTTGATTTCGATAAAGAGTCGTTTGAAACCCTTGCCGTCGAATACATTGAACTCTATGACAGCGATGGGAGCAGCGCCTCGTTATTCCCTGACGCTAAAGAGATTCTTGCCGAATTTCACTGTGGCGGAATACGACAGACCGTTCTGTCCGCGTCCGAACTGGGGAACCTTTTGACGCAAATAAAACCGTTCGGTATTGATATATTTTTTGACGAAATACTTGGGATATCAGATATTTATGCAACGGGAAAAATTGAGATAGGTAAAGCATACATAGAACGCGTGAAGCCGGAAAAAGCTGTTTTAATCGGCGATACGTCGCATGACAAGGAAGCGGCTGACGCATTGGGAATAGACTGTATTCTTGTTGCCAACGGACATCAGGGCAAAAATACTTTGATGGCTGTTAATGCAGTAATTGCAGATTGTCTATTGGATATTAAAGATATTTTGCTATAAATTTAAGTTAGCTTCTAAAATTCACTGTTTGCATTATTTTTCGAGTAATACTGCGCCTGAGCGTGCCACAATTCGTGATACTTGCCGTTTTCGTCAGCAATGAGCGCATCATGACTGCCGCGCTGTATCAGCTCCCCCTCGTGGAACACCGCTATATCGTCGCAGAACCTACACGACGACAGCCTGTGCGATATGTATATCGCCGTTTTGCCGCCCACTATTTCGTTGAATTTCGAGTACATTTCAAATTCCGCGATAGGGTCGAGAGCGGCGGTCGGCTCATCAAGGACGATAAACGGCGCGTCCTTATATAATGCACGCGCTATTGCGATTTTCTGCGCCTCGCCGCCCGATATCTCTACGCCGTCTTCTTCATAATCTTTGTATAACGATGTGTCGGACTTCTTTGGCATACTCTCGAATCTGTCGCCGAAACCTGCCATATTCAGGCACTTTCCCGCTTTTATTTTATCATATTCCACAGCGGCGGCAACGTTCTGACCGATTGGTAACGAAAACAGTTTGAAATCCTGAAATACAACCGAGAAAATATTCATATATTCGTCGTAATCATATTCTTTGATGTCGATATTGTTCAGAGTTATTTCGCCTTCTGTCGGGTCGTAAAGACGGCACAGCAATTTTATCACAGTTGTTTTGCCGCTTCCGTTCATGCCGACAACTGCGAGTTTTTGACCTATGTAAAACTTCATAGACAAGTTTTTCAATACGTAATTTTCGTTTCCGGGATACTTGAAACTTACATTTTTAAATTTAATTTCATATTCGCTTCCGCCGTGTTTTTCGACGGGAATTGCGCCTTTGTGCATATCGCTTTTCATGTTCAGATATTCGAGAACTCCCTGCTGACGTTTCCCCGCGATATAATAACCGTCGAACGCGAGAAATATGTCCGAGATTCCGTTTATGAAATTGATAATCGCCGCAGAATACATAACTACGGAACCTACGCTCAGCGCCCCCGCAACAGCACGCAATACTACAAGAATATACACACCGCCCTGCAGTATATTCCATTTGAAAGAATTGAAAAATTCCCAAATGCCGTTGATGCGCGAAAAATCTTTTACCCATCGGTTCTGCTTTTTTTCCCCGAATTTCATATAGTATTCAATCATTTTATCGGCGTTATATATTCTTATATCTTTGCCTTCCCTGTAATCGAAATTCCCTCTTGTGAAATATCCTAAACATTTTTCCTTTCTGTCAGTGTTCATATTCCAATTATCCATTACTTTAAATTCCGAAGGACTTACATATTTCATAATGATAAATACGATAACTATTACAATTACCGCTAAAACCGTAAGATATACGGAAGTAGAACCGCCCCAGAATATCTTAGACGTAAACAGGGGAACAAGAACGGCAACGGCGGCGGTAAACTTGAATACGCTTCCCAAAAACCACGAGAGCTGTCCGTATAATACGATGAATTCATAACCCCAGCTGGTATCGTTTCTTATACGTTCGCGCAAGTCATTTGTTTCGGGGCTGTCAAGCTGTGAATAATCCATATCAAACAGCTTGTTGGTTTCAGCCATGTGAAAATTATGCATAGCTATGTCAACATGATAATCCCTGAGTTTATTTATATAACTTTCTATAAGCTGAACCGCAAATGTAATTAAAAGTCCTGTTATTGCCGTAATTATAAGATTTTTAAATTTTTCTCCCACAAAAAGCATATTCAAAATTTTTGCGGATATAAATATGGGAATATACGGCGCGACCGCGCTTATCGCGGCTGATATTATACTGAAAATCACTCCTTTTCTGCCAAATCCATACGAAGCTTTCAGGCTTTCCCATATTATTTTTAATTTACTTTTTTCTGCTTTTTCGCCCGTTTTATCCATTCGATGATACCCCCGCATTTTCTTTTTCATCAATGTTATTGTAATAACGACTTTGAATTTCAAACATCCTGGCATATTCGCCGCCTTTTTGCATGAATTCCGAATGACTGCCTGTTTCCGCCAATTTGCCGTCTTTCAGAAAAATTATTCTGTCGCAGAACCTTGTGCTTGCCAATCTGTGCGATATATACAATGATGTTTTATTTTTTGCCAATTCATGAAAATTTTCATATACTTCGCTTTCGGCAATCGGGTCAAGCGCGGCTGTCGGCTCGTCAAGTATCAGAATCGGCGCGTTTTTATATAAAGCTCTCGCCATCAGCAATTTCTGCTGCTGTCCTCCGGACAGCACAACGCCGCTTTCGTCAAATAATTTTGTCATCGGAGCATCTATTCCGTTGTCATATTTATTAATATCTTTGAGAAGCCCTGCCATTTCGAGCGATTTATATATTTTTCCCTGTTTATCTGCCTCATTTTCCTCTATTGCCGTCATCGCCACATTTTCCCCGACCGTGAAAGGCATAATTACAATATCCTGAAAAACAGCCGAAAACAGTTTATATAAATCTGTTTTTTTGAAATCTTTTATATTTATGCCGTTAATTAAAATATCGCCGGAATCCGGAGTGTAAAATCCGCATAATAATTTTACGATTGTAGTTTTGCCTGCGCCGTTCACTCCGACAAGAGCGACTTTTTCACCCGTTTTGATTTCAAGATTAAAATTGTCCAATATTTTTCCGCTTTCTTCCGGGCATGATGAGTAAGAAAAATCCACATTTCTGAAAGATATGGAAATTGCCGAATCAAGCGGCGGAATTTCCGTGGGATTATCGGGCTCGGGAACGTCGGAACATTCCAAAAAAGCGCGGGCATCGTTCATCTTCACATTTGCGCCGTTTATTGCATTGATATTGTCGGCTATTGTGTTTATAAACCCGGAAAATCCGGCTATCGCGCCGAAATACAGGACAAAATCGCCAAGTTCCACTCTGCCGTTCGACACCATATAAATCAGATATACGTATGCGGCTCCGTCGCGCAGAAGCAAGGTCAATCCGTGAATAATGCCGGACATATAATATCTGTTATTTATTTTGCGCCGCAAATCCAGATAGTCGGATATTATATTATTCCGGAGCGACATAAACCATGGTTTCATTCTGTAAATCCTTGTATCTTTTCCCGCTTTGATATCCCGCGAACCGGATTCTAAATAGTTCAGCCGCCTGTTGAATTCCGACGATTTGTCCCTGTGTTTTTCGTCAAATTTACGCGCCCATGCCGAAGCCGCAAAATTTATTCCTGTAAGCCCCGCCAGAAATAATATTATCAGCGGATTTAAAAATGACAGTACGCTCGAATAAAGAACAAAACATACAGCCGAAGTAAATATAGAAAGCATGGAGTCAAACATTATATGAACTTCCATGCCGTCGGCAAAATCCAACGCTTTTTGAAGCCGCGTCTTTCCGTCCGCACTCTCAATATTTTTATAGTCGCACGTAAACGACTTCATGTTTATTTTGCGGGTATAATAATAGAATCTCATATTGTTGCTGTGAGCGTATTTTGAACCGTTCGAAACGCGCTGCAGAATATTCGCGGACATCATAATAAGCGCAAACAATCCGAGAGTCATAAATATTTTTTGCGTATCCGCCCTCTCGGTTACGAGGTCAACCGCTATTTTTGGCAGATATATGCTGAACATCGGCGTTGCGATTGAACACAAAACCTCAATAATCATCAGTGTGAACAAAATTTTTGTGCTTCTATAAATATCCTTAAGCAGATATAATATATTATCTAAAACAGAGTGACGCTGTTTTTCTTTTCTATTAAATTTTTTATTTTTCATTACTAAATTACCCCTATTTTACTTTTTATTATTTAAAAATGGACGCAAAAAAACACACCCTAAAGTGTGTCTATAAATACTATTATAGTAATCACAAAAGGTATTTAAGCAGCAGCATAACAACATAAGACGCAATTTAACGCCTGAATTTTTATGATGCCTGTTATTAAATTTTAAGTGACTGTAATCCTCAGATAAACTTCTAACATAGTGTTAAACCCCTTTCATGAATAAAAAATCGGATAATTATTTTTACATTTATAATATATCATAAACTTTATCAGAAGTCAAGATAAAAATTAAACATATTAAACTTTAGTTTATTTCAGACTATCTATGCATGACTGCCATAATGCGCCGTAATCTTTGGTAAAAATCGGATTTTCATATTATTTTCATATAAGTTCTTGCGTATTATAAAATAAATCTTCAATATAATGAAACGATATAAATTCGCCGTTTTTTATCATCCGGCGTATTTCGTCTACAGTCGCATACTTTGCGTCAATTGTTTCGTTTTCCTGTAAAACTACATCGCGTAAATCAAAATCCTGCCTGAACAGCCATATGTCGCAAATACTGTTATCTCCCGTTAAAGTGAAAGCGCATCTGCCGTTTTCAGGTTTTGCGTCAAGCCCCGTTTCTTCTTTTACCTCGCGGACAGCGGCGGTTATACTGTCGTCGCCGGCGACTGCCGAACCGCCCGTACATTCCCACATATTCGGATCTCCCTTGTTTGGCACCCGTTTGGTTATCAGAAATTCGCCTCCGCTGTTCTGCAGCCAGACATGCACCACTAAATGATAGTCGCCCGCAGGCAACGGATCGGCGCGGCGATGCGTCCTGCCGACGAGATTTCGGCGACTGTCGTAAACATCCCATATCTCGTCTTTTGCCGATTGCAAATTGAGCCACATCTGCACCTTACTGTAAAGAAACGGCTGGATTTCAGGATATGTCAATTTGCCTGGCAGAGTATCGAAATGACATACTGCGATCATTTCAGATTCCGGCGGTAAAGAGCCAAACTCCGAAATTTCAACGAAATACAGTTTTCCATAAGTCGTTTTTTCATCTCTTGTCACTGAATAGACGCATACAGGCTCTATCGAAAACTGTAATGCGTCGGTTTCTTCCCACAATTCGCGACGAGCCGTATTATCTATGTTTTCATTGATTTCTCTGTGCCCTCCTGGAATTTCGTATGTATCGCGTTTTTTATGACGGCAGAATATCCATCGGTCTCCGTGTTTCGCCATTATGACGGCAAATTTCAAGAGATTGTCCGCTATTTGTTCGCACTCGTGAAACCTTACCAAAACTTCGCTCATAATATATAATATTTCACACTCCTCCAAATAAATTTATCAAACTATATAACACAGTATAACATGACATAATAAATAAATCAAGCAAAATTAACAAAAAAAACTTTATTGATATTTGAGTATCATGTATAATTAAAAAATAAATATTTATAAAATAAAAGATT
>Ga0123357_10001830_pt1 | contig 23074 bp, 15 predicted proteins | sample TergutEmb28metaG_FD_89873 | JGI IMG/M metagenome (GOLD analysis project Ga0123357, IMG submission 89873) | Embiratermes neotenicus P4 segment gut microbial communities from Petit-Saut dam, French Guiana - Emb289 P4 | ecosystem: Host-associated > Arthropoda: Insects > Digestive system > Gut ... | reverse complement strand
GCGAGCGAACCATACCGACAGAGCGGCCGCCGCCGGTAGGCGAAGTTAGTGCCAACTTTTGCGGAGAGAGGGGTGTCACGTGGTTAGCGCAACGAGTCCCCACAGCCGTTAATCTCTGTTTTCTGAACCTGGAGCCGCTACTTTTTTATCCAAGTAGCTCCTCAGTTTGACTGTGTGTGTGTGTATATATATATATATATATATATATATATGGAGAGAGAGAGAGAGAGAGTGTACAGATATTCAGTGCCGAACAACTACACAGGAAGTGTATATACGAACAATATCCGCAAAAATGAAACGAGCGACCATGTGACAACCATAACCTACGTTTGCAGAAGACGGCGAAGATAACGTCAACGTAAGCGTCAAAACGCATTTGTTCAGAATCAAAACAAAAATTGTGTAAAGGGGGTTCATCATTTGAATTTCATCATAGTTCTTACATGCAAAAATTACATTTTGCTTCTGATGTTATATAAAACGATTTGCATTGCTGTTAGTGCCAAAGTTGTTAACCAAGTAAATTAAAATACACACAGTCACATGCCTTGGATTATCACATTGTGACATTTTTTACTGCATTCCACATTTTTAGTTAGTTTAGCTGATGAATATTACCAATATAGCAGAAGCAATTATTATGTTTGTTACAGATTCTACAGAATCTTGGGAAGGTAGACCGGACAGCAGATGACATCTTTGATGAGCATCTCACAAACTTTACAAGACAGCAGAATGCAGCTAATCGGCTTCAGAAGGAATTCAACAACTACATTAGATGCATACGAGGTAATGACCTTACAACTGAAACTACTGAACCATAAGACATTTCTGTTACCTAAATTTTTGTGTATTGCATACATTCATCAGCATGGAATTTAAAAAGAGGAGGCCCAGTTAAGTGAAACTGACAGATGAAGTGAGACATGTTGAGGTGATGTATATATAAATTCATTCATATTGGGCTCCAACACTGGAATGGTACTTGCAGCATGTAACATCGAAAATTTGAAGAAGGTGACTCCCCTTTTCAGTCTAAATTCATCATAAGTGATCACACACTACCTTCTACCTAACTCAAATTGTCATTTGCTAAATTTTGACCATTTCCATAAGTAAAATTCACACTCTTTGGCCAGTTGTCAGTTTCTATTCCAAATATTGTGACAGGTGAATTAGAGTTTCATGTTTTTCTTCTGAAAATGTACTTACCACAAGTAATCTTGGCTGTACCTTATCAGACTCCTACAAAACTGGTTATGTTTGTGACAGGTATTTTGCTGGCCTTCTCAGTACTTGCCCTCATAAAATCAGAATGTTTTTTGACATCCATGTCAGACACTGAGGTGTGTGACAGGTCTGTCTGTGCTTCACAAAGCATATAGTTTCTGTCCTGCAATTCACGTAAAAAACTCTGACAACAAAAGTTTCAGCTATTAACCATAATTTTCAGTGAATGTTAAAAATCATCCATCACATCTCACTGTGTCTAGAATGGGTCTTGAATCATCATCACTTACTTTGCCTGAATGTTTCCATAGAGCTTTGTAAGATGGCCATATTGCCTTCACTGTTTGATAAGGTGAAGTAACTCACCTGATACTGAACACAGAAACAGCTTTAAGGAACTGACACTGAGGGAACTGGGCACAAGTAATTATTTTGACTGGATTAGTAGGAGTGTATGGTGATAAAAGACTTAACAACTTCATCTGCAGTATGATCGAAACTAAGTTCAAGCCTATGATATGCACATTACCAAACAGTTATGTAAAAAAAATTGTGAAGAAATAGTTGTGCAACATCTGACGTTATTGTAACATAACTGATAGTGGCTTCATCAGATAACAGATTGTATCAAGACTTTTAGCTGATCTTGGAAAACCCCATATTTCTGTAAGCAGTTCCAAGGACCTAAAACAAGTGATCTGTCAATTCAACTATATCTTATCAGAACCACATTACGGAAATTGGATCACTTGATCCATTGTTGGGTGTATACACACTTGAAATTTATCAGCAAATACAACTCATCTTTATAACATTTCAATCTCAACACTTGTGGAATCCCACATTACAAAATAAATGTTGCAATTAAATTGTGATATGCAATGTTATAATAGGAGCTGCTTTTACCTATAAAGTCTCTATACATCTGATGATAGATTAAGCGATCTGAAACGTGTAGTGTGATTCCCATAAAATATATTGTGTTGACCATTTGTTGTTTAGTTATTTCTGGAACACAATGGGATGAGCACAGTTGAAGTTCCAAGGAGTATCACAAGGTTCTTTGCACTGGCACTGCGTTTTACGTGTTTCTAGTCAAAAAAGGACTGTGGATCTCTAGTTTCACCCAGTGCAATAGTCAAACAGACAACAACAGTGGGTTTAACGTTAATAGTTTTGTCTGATGACTGACCTTTTGTTTTTCCTTCCTCATTTAGGTCTGTATGTGATATGGAGTATCTGTGCATGAATTTATGAGTAAAGAATATTCCCTAAGCAAAAACAATTAGTCCTAGGAGGTCAGTGTTGTGTGCTATATCTGTTAACAGCCTAACTTTCTCAGCATTATTGAAAAGAGTTCCAAAAACGTGACCTGTTTATGTTCAGTCTTTTTAAGTTACTCTGAACTGTACTTTCACAAGCTTCTGCCCAAACTGTTCTTTTGTGTTTCAACATGCATTATTAGTTCTGCTGTTTTGACCTGTTGCTTTCACCACCCACACCCATTTCATTGTTGCACCTACTACTCATGATTTTGTTCGTAGTTTTATATTTTTACTGATGTCTGTATATATTCTACTTTCCTTCGCAAGAAAGCCTTTCTGAAATGTCTGTGGTCCCCAATACCTTCTTGTACTGTTTATTTTGAACAGTTCTTAACCAGGAGCTCAAAATCATAACGTACATATAAGGATTCATTAAGTTCTTCCCTACAGTTAAACCATGTGTTGTTAGTGCAACATGACCAGTAGTGATGAGGCTGCAAACTTACCTTTCCATCTCAGCAAATCAAATTAAACCCATGTATTTAGATGATAACAAAATATATCCAAAATATGTGCATTTGAGTTTCACAGGTAGTTGATTCAAGCAGCTGTTTTGTGTTGCAAGATGGTTCTGTTGGAATGTACCTTGTCTTTATGTGACAATTTTATCTCCTTCTGTGTGTAGCGGTACAAGCAGCAAGCAAGACACTCATGGATTCTCTGAATGAAATCTATGAAAGTAACTGGGTTGGCCATGACCTTCTGTATGTACAGTCACAGAACATTGAGATGCTGTGGCAGGATTTTAGTCACAAGCTCGGTGACCAGGTTCTCATCCCACTCAACACATACCAGAGTCAATTTCCTGAAATGAGGGTATGTACTAGTGTTTTATTGATTGTTTCTTTTAAATTGTAATTGTGTGTTTTGTTTTATGTGGGTTTGAAATTTGGTCTCACTCTGAAAAATGGATGTGGATTTAAGGTGTCTGAGAACAAAATGATAAATAGTGTTATAGTGCAAAATATAATATTTGTGCCCATAGGGGGGGGGGGAATGCTCCCCAATACTTTTTCTGCTAAGAACAATTTTTATTTTGGCAACTGAATTGAAGGGGGGAAAATAAAAAAAACGGGGTGAGATTGGAGGAAAGGGGTGTTCGTATATTGAGGACTGGTTCAAGCCAATCTTCCCCCACTGTCTAACTTGACTCCTTTCAATCAAAATGAAAGTTCCTAACACCCATGGTCAATTTCCCCCCCTCACAGTTATTAGTCAAGTTATGTCTATGTTAGTACCTGATAAGGAGGAAGTAAGAAGAGGATGCAGAAAATAATAGAACAAATTTCATAATTTGTGTGTCACATGGTATTGTGAATAAATCAAGCAGGATAATGAACTAAATTATTTATCAGACTGTAAATACTGAACACTTAAAACTAAGGAATATTGGTCAGAGAGCAAACTAGTCATTCAGGTCATCATTAGGTCTACAGATGAGAGTGATGAAGTGCACACACAGCTCTCTTATTTCATTTATGAGCATTAAGTTATGCATGTCTGGAATATTTGGAAGAAAAAGAGAAATGCCTGTGGAAATCTGATGTGCAAATCTGAGGGGCAGAGATGACTTGTGACAAGTGAATGTAGATAAGAAGATAATATTAAAATGGACATGTAGGTGTGGACAAAGTCCATCATGTTCATTGTAGAGTTCAAATCATATCAGTGAAAATATTCAGAATGGTGTTTTTTAAATTGATTTCAGAAAAAAGTTGACAAGCGCGGTCGCAAATTAGTGGATTATGACAGCCAGCGTCACAACTACCAGTCACTACAAGGCAATCCAAAGAAACGTGATGAAATCAAGGTGACAAAGGCAAGAGAATCGTTAGAAGAAGCTAAAAGGACATATGAATTATTGAACTCAGAGCTACATGATGAACTGCCTGCACTGTATGACTCAAGGGTGCTGTTCCTAGTGACCAATCTCCAAACATTGTTTGCCGCAGAGCAAGTCTTCCATGCAGAAACAGCAAAGGTAAAGTCTCCATTTATAAATAAACTGTTTCATTTTCACATTAGGTGCACATTTACATTCTTTTAAGCCCAGCAGTTGTTACATAAAATCACATACATGCTTGATAAACTGTTACATGTTTATGGCCCAGCTTGTCCAGCATTGTATTTTTGTAATATTTATTCTGTTACTGCTGAGTCAGAGTCTGTTTATCACTTTTATAGTACACATATATCGTTATTTGACTGGTAATTGGTGCAGTTAAAAAAGAAACATAATGCAGATCTTCTGAACTGAATTATGTGAAATGGAACAGACAAACATGCACACAAACATGATAGTAGCATAAGGATTTTCTAATTGCAATAGAGGGTCACAAGAAATTGTATTCATTTATGCCTGAAAATGTATGTTAGAAAATACAATGTACAAAATATGCACTGAAGGTAAGGATAAACTTTTAAGTCAGTATTAAAATTGAAGAGCAATGTAACAATGCTGTAATGTTGTTAGTACAGTGCTGGCTGGTACTGCTCTAACAAATTTATTTTTCTTTTTGTGGGATCATCTTAAGAGCATTATTTTCAACAAAAAGCCAACGATGAGTATTGACCTGAAGCAGAACATCAGAACTGTCTGTGCCAAAGCTCTTAAGAAGGTGTTAACCATTGTCTCTACCTCCTTAGACAACAGACTCAACGTATGTAACAAGTTGTATGGCATGCAATTTAAACCATCCACTTCAGTGGCTCTCAGCCTTTTGAAGATGACCTCTGTACTGTATGTATAGCTCTAAAAAGTCACAGAATTGCAAAACTTCTGCTGTAAAAATTGTAAGTGGGAGAGAGAATTGTACTTTCAGTACAGAACATTTTTAAAACATTATTTTTCTATCTACTGGTGCCATTTGTTTATTTAGTTTTATTGCCGATTTAAGGTCCATTGCACTTAAAAGTTTTTACTTTTTGTGCCACAATTACTAACATAAATACTCAGTAGCTACTTCCAGAATATATTTTCAGTAACTGATTAACTCTTTGTTGGATGACTGTCACATTATATACATGGGACAAGTAATGGCATAGTTGGTTGGGGCACTACTGCACAAGATGGGAGGTTCTGGGTTCAGTTCCCAGTAGGATCTTCGAAAATTTCCAAGTGACATATTACTTCTGCAGCTACTCATCCTCAAATAGAAATGAGTACCAAGGAATTTCCTCGGGGTTAAAGTGTGGCCAGCACATAGAGCTGACAACTCTGCCATCCTAGTCGTGCTAAATTTCAAAGTAAGGATGGAAGCCCAACATTCCATCCCTGCTATGAGTCTTCATGACTTTATGGGAAACCTTTACCTTTTTTACTACATACACACCAGGTTGCACATCACAAAGAATGCGCTGTGTCTATTACAAAGACCTACTGGTTAATACTGTTTAGGGAAATATCTTAAGTTTTAGTCTGAGAATTGTATGAAACGCCAAATTTTGAGCAGTTGGTACACATAACTACCACTCTGCTTCAAAGGGTTTAAATATGAGTTTTCATATCACGTGTTATTAAATATGATTTGCCAACAGTAATTTGACTTTCCCAGTGTTGAAAATGATCTGTAGAGTTGCAGTTGAGAGCCATTGACTTGCCTGTATTGAGTATGATGAAAGCTCATTTGGTACTATAGTGTTTTATAATAGGCTGTGTGTGCTTATGAATTTTAATACTTTGTGTTCTACTGCATCTTTGTTAATTTGATTGGTATTGCCAGGTATATGCAGAACTTGAAGCAATAGTAGATAAACTGGCCTCAGATTGTCAACGTGGCTCTTACACTCTGAAGAAGAGCTCTCCAAAGTCTCCCAAGACTCCAACCAGCAATAGCAAGTAAGTGCATCATCATAATTCGCACTGATATGGATATACTCGACTTGTAAGCCATGATAGTTTGTCATTGATCTGTCTAGATTGTTAATTTCATTGACATAGGTTAAATATGCATTTCTGCCTTTTAATATTGTGTGCATGGCATGTAGGTGTGTTAACACTAGGAAGGAGCAGTGCCAATGAGCAGGTTGTTGATAATACATATCACTACGTTACAATAAAAAGACAGATGCCGTATGTCACTGTCATACATGAAGAAGATATTAAGTGAGAGGAATGGAATAGTTTGCTTTCAGCCTTTATGCGAAGTGGCTTTTGTGGTGAGGTTTAAAAGCACTGTTATAAGGTCATTTTGTAATGAGAATTTTTGGTACTCTTCCCCACAGTACTTGCTAATGGGGGAAAAAAATATACTTGCTTCTATATCTATTTAAGAAAAAATATATATTGTTTTTACTGTTCACTGTGTATAAATAAATTTATGTTGATTAACAGTAAATGGAGTTGTACTGTTCATACATTGCCGTGTTTATTTAAGTGTTTTGTAATAATTTTGTGGCGTGTTGTGTTCCATATTTTGTGTTGAAACAAATATTTATAATGATTGTGTTTCAGAATAATTTCAAGTGCACCGTCTTCTCCTACTTCAGTAGCAGGTAAGCAGCATTCTTTGTGTAGACATGTTACAGTAGCCCTTGATTGCAGTATTGTAGCTAGTAACATGAATGTTACAGACTGATGTTTGGTTTAGTATATGCATGTAAGGCTGGTTGCATATCTCGTGTGACTGTATTCTGTTTTGTTCTGAAATGTTAATTGTGTCTGAGATATTTTAACATTGTATTTATGTTTATGACAAGTAACTTAACATGATTTGGGGATAAACATGGTAGTAACACAAAATAACCTAGTTCATGAGATTAAAAATGCTGGGTTTTTACAGAGCATTTCAAAAGTGGATGCTTTTATGAAATTTAGTGTGCATCAAGAATATGCCAGATTTGAAGGCAGTGTGCAGTGAATTCCTATTAACTGAAAGCCATAGAACCAGAAAATTACAGATCAGAAGGACATACCTGAATGGTATTGGTATTGTTCACTGAATAATATACAACTACTGCTCTGTCAGTCAGTCAGTCAGGACTACACCCCAGGGTTTGATACAGAAGTGATAACGAAAGAAAGGTTCAGTTCCCAGTACGAAGTTTAATTATGTTCCATGTGCGCACATACACATGCACATCCACAGTAGTTGCAGCAAATGGTAGTTCTATAATTAAATTTCAAATCCCTTAAAACAAAGAAATTTGATTGGGTGCTTCATAGATTCAACATGGAAGAATCTTCGGTCATATTTCTGAAGAACTGTTCAGACCAAGCCATTTGAAACTCCTGTGGGATATGTCTAGGTTCACACATGAAGTCTCTGTTGGTCAAAAGTGACTTGAATTTATCACATCTGCCATTCACCTAACATGCAACATGGTACAAAGTGGTGTTTTAGAATGTTTTTGATATGCTGCATTGTAGTATGGGTAGTAAAGCAGAAAATATAACAAGAATTTATTCCACAGAAATGAAATTTTTAAGATCATTCAGCAGTTGTATTCCCTCTGTGCAACAAAATTCTAGTGCTTAAAATTTTCTAAGTGTGAAAAGTAACATGTTACAAGTGTACAGCTGGTGTCAGATAAGTCCAGTCAGTTATAGATCCCCTGTATTTGGCCATGTGTAGCTCTCCTCTGTTGTCCATTAATCATAGTTATTTATGCCCAATACCTGTGGGGGAGGACACCAATATGGCTGCCTAACTTCAAACAAAGTGGTGGTTTAATGTTACTACTGTCCTTAGGTATATGTCTGTGTTCTTTGGCAAAACTAAAGTGAATATTGTGATTGGCTTCTTCATCAATATTTGTTGAAAGACCATCAGGTATTAGGCCGAAAAGGTCAAATATGCCAGTTTGCATCAAGGTGTTTACTTGTTTCTCATATACTTTTTCACACACATATTCATTTAAACTCTCCAGTTGTTATCATTCAGGTGTATGTTTCAGAAATGTACTGGCAAGACTAGAAGTGTGAGAGAAACGTTTTGTGTGTGTGTGATTATAGACAATTTTATGTGCTTAGAACACACATTTTATAAAGTTTTTTTGTTTCTTAATGCATGTACCGTTGAGTTCTAATCAAGTCCATGCTTAGACAGATGCAATCCTTTGGTACCCCTTTGGCACCAGAAGTAATTGCTGAGTGTATTCTGCAGAAGACCAGGATATAATTGGCTTGCCCATTACTTTACACAATATTGGCTGCTGACCATAGTCATCTTTTGTCTTTCCCATTATTACACCGCACAATGATGGCAGTTGTCCTTTGGTGCCAGGGGGTGGAAGCTCAGATTCTAGACCTTTTGGACCTGAGAAAGAATTGTATCACTGGGCTGTTCACAGAATATTTTGATTTCCATTTAAATAACTTTATAAGAAAAATAATTTTTATGGCAGACAAATAGAGTGCGCTCCCTTTATTCTGCTGTCACTGAAAGGCATTGCATGAAGATGGCATAACAAGCCATGCATTAAATTACTTGTAAACTTGGCAATCATGTAAATAAGTTTCTTAATGTCAGACCCTGGGCCAGTAGAAACATAAGGCACTGTTACACCACTTTACATGTTATGTGTATGGCACAGTAGTGTTCCAAGTATAAAATATGAATAATAATACATCAAAAACATTATGTTAGGCTGTGATTTACCCATGTGTCATCACCAAGTTGCTTTTTCCACACCCCACCCCCACCCCACCCCACCCCTCCTTCAGACAACACAGTGTAGAAGCACCATGACAGACTCACACTATAAAAATACGTACAGACACCTTAGTCCATTCTTTGTGATGGGGCAGGAGAAAAAACATGGGAAAATGATACTTGTGAGAAAGCATTCAATATGTCAGAAACATGAAAAAATGACAAAAAATGAAAAGTACATATTTTTCATATAGGCTTGCTAAAGTATTGCTAAAGTAATAAACAAAAGCTACTTTTCAGACCTGTCTTCATATCACTTTTTCTCCCACAAGAAATCTGTCATTTGTAACCATTTGGTTGAAACCTTAAATTCCAAAGGGAAGAGCACATTTTTCAAAATGTGCTGTTTATCGTGCTCACCTATTCTGTGCATGTAAAAGAACTACTTAACAAATTTTGTAAGCTGCGGGCACCTTGGTGAATCTCACCACTGGTTCAGGCTCACATTTGTCTCCCTCTTCCTCTTTTCACTGCTTCTGCCACCCTCACATCCATCACACAACTCATCAGTGCTGGAAATGCAACATGTGACAAGCTCATTGTCTCTGGATATGTAAGAACTGCCATCCACATTCTCAGCCAAATCAGTCTGCTTGGAAGGCATCATCCTGTTCCTCAGTCCTGGATCCCATATCAGCCTCTATGTTAACTTAATGCCCGTAGCTGCATTGATGAAAGCTATTCACAATTGTCAACTGTGTGACTTCTCACCAAGTGAATTTGTATTGCTTGCAGAACATGAAATTTCACTTCCACATCCTTGCCTGAGTCCATCAAGCACACTGGTTTTTTTTTTAAACAAGGTGCTTCCAGTACTTCTGCTTGAAACAGTTCATGATGCCCAAATAAGGTACTGCAGACAAGTGGAACAGTGTTCCACAAGTGGCAACATGTTGCTAGCTTGCACACCCTATGTAGTCAGCCACTGCCCTTAAAAACTCTGTAAAAATGATCACAATCATTCATCTCTTTTATAAGGGATGTATTTTTTTTACAGTAAGTTCCTCATGTTTTTAAAACAATGCAGCACCTGTTTGTTACTGCTGTCACTGTTCACACACACACACACACACACACACACACACACAGTGGCATTATTATCCTGTCTTTGACAATATTCCCTCTGTGGCATGACTAGTCCTTTATTATCAGCATTCTGTCCCAGAAGTAGAAGGCTCCATCTCACCTGTATGGCATATCCCCCACCTCTTCCTTAGCCTGTTACTCTGCCAAAATTCCTCACTGGGCCAAGGAATGGTGATGTTTCATTAAGTATCATTACAGTCAGGTTACCAAGACTGCATGTTCATAAAACATCATGTCACAGTTACAATTTTTTTTCCTCTCAGAATCGATCATTCGAGAAATATTGTGGCTTAGGACTGAGAATTCTGAATAATCGACACAGAAAAACTAACATCTCAGGGATGATGCATCTGGTGTAATTGTACATTGTTTATGTGGGGGACTTAAAGGGACCAAAGAAAATGAATACTTGTAGGAATGATGGATAGAGGTTTCACTGTATGAAAGTTTGCTGGATTTCAGTGACCTGGCAGAGAATATTTGTCTGATAACTTTATAACAACAGTGCTAATTACTTTAAACTTTGTGAAAGCTTCTTACATCCAGTATGCAGTACAAGTGTGTGTAATTTCATGGAATCATAATCTAAGGTGGCATAAAAATTACTTTACAGATGTAATTGATTACAGAAATTGTTAAAAGGATTATTTGTCATGTTAAATGTATGTGTCTTTCTTAGCTTACTTTGAGATTGGCTGCTTTGAACTCTGAAAGCTGCTTTTGCCACCCAGGTGGCTAATTATGAATCCCACACTGCCTGAGACCAGTGCATAGTCCTTATGTGCATGTGATAGAATTGCATTGTGACATAATGTGAAATATTGCTGATCAAAAATTCTTATGTATGATGCTTTTTGCAGTGTAAGGCATAGAGGAAAAGTCAAAGTCTCATAGGAAGTCCATGAAAGTGTTGGGCCTTCCTAAGGGACAGTTGACAGAACAGTGGTGAAGTTCAATGCAACAGTCATTGTTAGACAAAAAAATTGGAACCCAAAGAAGATGTCTGCTAACCAAAGCCTTGACACTGGTGATGAATTAAAAGGAAGCTTGAAAAAGTTATTACATCTCTTGGCTCTTTAGTGTGGAATGTCAGGAAATACAGTTCACAAACTGCAACAAAATGGTTACATTTATGATTCCACAAAACAGCAGTTGTGCTTAATCTTCTTCCTTCTTGATGTGAAGCAAGAATTCAATAATGTGTGTAGTTTCAGAAATTTGTTTACTGGTCTTTGACAACCCAGAACCTGCATTTTATTCTAATGAAACAATAAAACAGTTGTTAAGACAGTCAAAACAATGGCATTTATCCACAGAAAATCTCCATGATGTGCCTTCACATGATTTGGAACTTTGAGTGTGGTGTTCAGTCAGTGCTTTAGAATAACAGGGCCTTTTTTTTTTTTTAATACAAAACAGTAAATAACAGGCATAATGTATGACTAATTCTGGCACCCTTTTTTGATAAACTGACTAAAAACAAAAAATATGACTGATTTATGCAGGAAAGTGCTGTGGTCCTCACATAACTAATAATTTCGTGAATGTGTTGTTTGAATTTTTTGATAAATGATGAAGTAAAGATTGTGGTTTACTTGCTTGCCCAGTTTAAATACATGTTTGTTTATTTGTGGAACATTTTGACAAGTAAAGTGTGCATAAATAAGCCTCATTCACTATTGGAATTGAAAGAAATTAACTGAGAGGAAATGCCCGTTAGTCAAAGATGTGATCTTCCCCATATGCCAAGTATATATATATATATTCCCCCCCCCCAAAGTGCAAGTTGTGCATATAAGTAGTAGGTCAGCACTTTGAGACTACTTTTAAACAAAGTAATTTATACCATACAGAGGAAAATGTCTTCTTCTGTGCTGTGTGAAAGATGTGCCATAACCACTTACAGGATGCAAATGAAGTATAGATTTTCGGCTGGCTAACCACAGAATGGCAGATCGCTGTGCAGAGTTCTTTTTGGTAGTGTTTGATGTTTCATACACATCTTTCTGTACCAATAGCCCATCCAAGACCAACATTTCTGGAATTATAAGCTTGTACCTCTCCAGTATATACACTTCTGTCAGTTTACACTTACACTGTAGCTTATTCTGTTTATAGGATTTTTATGATGAATTCTGAGCAGTGTGATACATGATAAGATCATCAAATGTTTGCATCAGGATCATCTTAATTTAAAACTTGTAATGACATAGGATCTCCAGGCAACCATCCCCAATACAGATTATGATAGATCAAACACAACTGGAGAATGTGGAATATTTCAGCTATTGGGGTAGCATTATAACAAATGTTACAAGTTGTACTTATGAAATTCAATCCAGGATTGTCATGGCAAAAGCAGCATTAAACAAGAATAAGACTCATACTGGACTTAAATTAAGGAAGAAACTAGAAAAGTGCTATATTTGAAGCATAGCTTTTTATGGTGCTGAAACTTGGACACTTTGGAAGGAAGATCAGAAATACCTGTAAAGTTTTGAAATGTTTTGTTGGAGGATAGAAAGATCAGTTGGACCATTCATGTGAGAACTGAAGAAATATTGCATAGAGTCTTCTTGAAATTGATTGTCGTTGTGGATTGTTTGCTCTGTTTTTCATAAAACTGAGAATTTATGAATAAGCTGTACAGATTGATTGCTTGTTTGTCATTATTTCTGCAGAAGTACTCTATCTGCGAGACACTTAAGGACATACTTAACTTGACATGAGAATGGAATGTGACACAACCTTATTTAATGTGGGCAGAGGGGTATACTACAAATACCATCACACAAGTGGGAAGTTCTCAGTAAAGTGACTTTTATGCCACTGTATATATAGATTGGACTTCAAGGTAGTATCATGTTACAGTTCTAATTATTTTATTTTGCATAAATGTCATGTAATTACATGAATATCCTCACTTGTTTGGAACATGACAAATCTTGGGAAGAAAATGTAATCAGGAAAAAAGTAAGTACTATATTTGTTGATTTTAAACAGACCAGAATGTCTAAATGCATGTGTTGACAGTTTTGATATGGGTGTGTCTTTTTGTGTTGTGTGTTGCAGCTGATGATAACCCCACACCTCCTACTACACCCCAACTTAACTCTGACCTTGCCATCACATCCACCACAACCTCTACTACCACAACTACTACTGACAATAAACCATCGGCAGGTTCGCCAAAGCTCTCATCCTCTCCTGGGACCCAGATAAATGGTAACGCTAAACTTCCAAGTCCAGGGTCACCCAATAACAACAAACATGTTGAAGAACTGTATGATATACCAGTGGGTGAGTATGCAGGCAATTAAGATGGCTACACTGACATGTTACCTTCTCAAGCAGGCCATGACATGCATTTTCTCTCCTTTTTTTATGAAATGTAGGTCTCATATCTTGCTGCAGTTACAAATTATGCATAGCTTAATTGCTCTGTATGGGTACCACGTTTACATAGTAACTTGGGCTTTCTGAACTGAGGCCTACCTTTCAAGCATTATTTGCATACACTTAAAATAAACATATTGCACTAAATTTGATGGATTCAGTTTTGTTGTTTGGTACTGTTCTTTGAACTTTGGTGATATATGTGCAAACTAAAAAGGTTTCTAGTGGGTGATAGATATTACCACTTTTGGTAGTAAGATTCAGTTGGAGTACTTTCAAAAGCATGCAATTATTATTATTATTATTATTATTATACATATTGTATTTTGCAATTATACCTTTTACCATTATTATGAAACAAACAGAATGATAGGTATTGTGGTACCCAGACAGATCAGTTGTTCTCTTAAGCACATGCTTTATTTATATGCTACTCTTTATTCTGCATCTGTATTATGGTTTGGCATACATTAAAATTTCCCTCTACATAGCAGTGTTATGTTTAAACTGATGTTTTAACAACCATTGGACTAATCTACACATTTTCAGTATTCTAAATTACTGCTTTATATAAAATTAGTTTCCAGTATATTCATATAATATGCATCCTCATGTGTGTACTAGTTCAATACATGTGATATAGTTAACCCAATATATTTGATATAAAATAAAACAATGTTTCATTTGTCACATTAGTTATGTGTTTTGATACATTGTGTTATTGCCATTGGGCCATTATATTATCTAATTCTAATTTTATTGTCTCTCACATCTTATTTTGTTTTCCTATTGAATTTTTTTGCAACAATATGTCATGTTAACATTTTAACAATTCATTGTGTGAGATTTTAGGTTCTTATAACAGTGTTGAAGATGCAAGTAGTCTGGGATATGGCGTCATGTTTGTTGGTTAATACCAATATCTTAGAGGTGCTTGTTTCCTCGTTCTTCAACATTTAAGTTGACACATTGTCATGTCCCAGAAGACTAAACTTAATTCATTTTATTTATATTTCTTCTTGATGAATTTATTATGGTAGTATTTACAGTTTCTTTTAAATTGTTATTGCTTATTACTATTTTTATTTAGTTCTTTTTAATAGAATGATTGTGCTTCCTACTTTGTGATTTTCTATTATTTCATCTATTGTCTGCTTTTTTCTTTTGGATTTCCTTTGTTTCTTATGTTACTTGTAAGGCAGTTTTATTGTTCTTGAATACTTGGAGACTTGGCTGCCATTTGATGCACTTGTTTGCTATTTTTGTTTCTTGTAGTTTTTTGTGTGTATTACTTTTATCAGTTTTGTAGTTCAGCCTGTGCGTTTTTTCATACTGGATTCTGAAGTCATGTAATTTATTTTTAAAAGTTTACATTATTGTGTATATGCTAACCATCTTCTTGTGCACTTCATGAATTACCACTTTCTTAGTGGTATCTGTGCAAGTCATTATACCAGGATCTGATACAAAATTTTCTACTGAAGATTTATATTTTATATTATTAACCTTTTGCAGTCCAAATTATTCATATGAATTCCAACAGTCTGGTCCAAATTAATTGTTCAGGAAACTTCTAATATATAAAGGCCAAAAGCAGCCACGAGATGGCAGGAGTTCAGGCAAGACCAACATATAACATTGTAAAGTAACATGTTGGTCTGAACTCAAAATCGGGCCTGGTACAGCAGAAAGTGCTGTCTAGTTTAACCCAACATTGAATCTAAAGGGGTCAATTCTCTTGAAATGTTTATATTATTGTATTATAATTAGCGTTTTTATTGTGTTCTTTTTTATAATATTATGTGTGCAAACCTCATTTCATGCAGTTGAAAATACTGTGCTTTTGTTTGATTTGTGTCTCTCATACAAACCTGTTTTTGTCTGGTATTTCATCTAGTGGTTGAGGTTTCTGCATCTTTCAGATGGGGTGCTATCAGTAGTAGGAAGGAGTTTGTAGTTTTAGGTAGAATGAGGTAAATGAATACATTTTTTATACTGACTATATAATACTTTGAAAATGTAATTCTTGTATCTACATATGTATAAATGTATGTACATATGTATATATACATTCATTCATGCGGGTGTGTGTTTAGGTATATTCTGTTCACCACTTTTATATATATGTCATTATTCTCTTGTGTCCATACGTGCAACACTACTGGCTGTATATCAGTCTTGCATAATATACTTCGTATTTTTGTATGTCCTTCCAACAAAACAAGTTGGATGTGTTTTGATGTCTTCTTGCCTCTCCTAAATAAACGTTTTGACAGTCGTCACATTTTAATTTATATATAGCGCTATATGTGCGTGGTATAAATTGTGGTTCATACGTTACTGATATTTCGTAGTGTTCGTTGTTTTAAATTCTATGTTTATGTATCTTTTCCTGAATATTTTTATTAAGCCTTCTCGTCTCCCTACATACATGAATTTAACCTGCTTCTTTGTTGTGACATTTTGATATATATTATTTTATATTGTTTTTTGTTGTATTTGTTATTGTGTAATTTTTTTTGATTGTATTCATCTCTTACTCTGTAATTTGTCATGGGGTATATACAGGTTTATATTACATCTGACCAAATCTGTTGTGTTGTCCCCATATCTATATTATCTCACTATTTGGTATTTTTTTTAAATCGTATCCAAATCATTATACCCAATCCTGTAGTTGTCCCATAGCTAGACCTTACATATGTTTTTAGTATTACCTTTGAAGGAATATTATTTTCCTGCTTCTGTTTTTAGTTAGTTATTTCTTGAGTTTATTATTATTATTATTATTATTATTATTATTATTATTATTTGTTAGGGATTCATTCAGGGTATTTATCTATGTTTTTGGAACTTAATACATAAACTTACATCAGAGGTGCAAGTTGTTGTCAGTTCACTGATATGCAAGGTCTCTGATCCTTGTATTAAATGCAGTCACTTATGTTAAAATGAATTCTTTGATTTTAGTTATTTTTTTTAAGTAATATAAACTAACTTTTGTACCAGTTTGTAACTTGGTGAGTTACAACAATTTGTACTTTGGGTCTGATAGGTCATTTTATTTTATGTATTTTAATATGTGCATGTAACATGGGCACTGGGATTATATTTATTGAAGTTTGTACTTCGATATTTATTTTTACTTATAATTAGTGCAATGCATTGTTATATTTTAAATGAGATATACTGGCAAGTGAATATATCACATGCATTTAACTGGTTCTAGTAACTTGATGAAAAAGTTGTTTTTTCCTTCCCTACCATTACAAAGTTACTGTAAGGCAATGTGTGAAGAGCAGTGTCATGTTGCTTGCGTTGGTTTCCAAAGTTAAACATAACCAACATCACATTTGTCATCATATATGAATTTGTTGAGTATGAAACAGATTCTTATAGGGCTGATTGAGATTTGGTAAGTATGCCGAAATAATGACATTCTGTACGCACTAGGAGAGGGAATGTGCACAATTTCACTAAGAACAAACTTGAACGCACTTTAATGTTGATTGTACAAGGCTACATATGTGGAAAATTGTTTGAAATTAAATGTTGTTGTTGTGAAAATTTGAACCACTCACCGATTCCATTCTCTTTGAAACTGTGAAGAATTGTACTGCCAGTGGTTGTATTATGTTACAAAAGCAGGTAACACCATTATAAATTCAATTACATGAGACAAGAGCATTTAATTTTCTACAGAAATGTACAAATCTTGTTCCTATAGAACAAGTGCAGTCAGGAAGGAAGAAATGCCGTAGCTTATATAAGTTTGTAAATATTAGCACATTTACAATTCTCCAGATTGCACTATATGTCATTTTGGCAGGTGGTCTTAACAGGACCTATAAAAGGATTCCTGAATAGATAACTGTCTGTAATTTATCCTCTGTTGCACGGGATAAGGATCTGCCTCACTGTACATTAAACAAGAGCAGTATGTAACATAACAGAAGTAATTGATGCCTGTCTGGTGGTAGAATTTGAATAAACTTTCCAGGTATACTTAGGTACAAACACCTAACACTAAATTTATGTTTTACTACTGAATCAGCGGCCAGGATAGCGTAGACGGCAGGCCTGTAGTGAATTTCTGGAGGCTGAACGGTCCAGAGTTCAAACCCTAGTGGGTGTGAGATTTTCTGTACCTGTCCAGACCAGCTGTGGGACCCACCCAGCCTCTTGTAGTGGGTACAGGGTCTCTTTTGTGGGGATAAAGTGGCTGAGACATGGCTTTGACCACCCACCCCATATAGTGCTGAGGTTAAAGAAAGAGTATAGCAATATGTCTGCTCCCTCTTTGGGCCTTCATGGCCTTTACCGTATACCTTTTTACTGGTGAATCATCAGCGAGTATAGGTTGATGGAGTAGGCAGCATATGTAAGGCACATAGGGAAGAAATTGAACACCTGTAGGTTTTTATTTTGAGTTATCCTTCTGTAAGGAAATGTAGAAAAAGCTGCAATTATATTGGACCTATGGGTGTAATCTATTATGATCTATTGAACCATCTCATAGGAAGGTCTGGCCAGTGATTGTTAATGAGATGGTAATTATAAACACTTGAGTTTCATAACAGTAGGAAGTTTTGTAAACATTGTACGTGACCACTGAAGAAAGAATGTGTGCAAGAGAGCTGGTCAGTTGGTAGGTCTAGTTTTTGTGTATTTTGGGGCCCATCCTTCAAAAATCCATTCTGTCTTACCTAATTGGTTTGTGCTTATTTTAGCTAATGAACTCTTCCAATTGAATTTATATTACTAGTTTGTTTGGAGTTTTATTGTATTCCCGTATGTTGTTATATCAGATATTTATACTGTGTACTTAAAAAACACTGCAGTATCAGGGGTTGATTATAAATTAAGGCTTTTCCTTAAGTAACACTATGTTCTTACTATTGCACCTTGTGTTCACCTGTGAGATGTACATATACTAATCATAATTTGTGAAGCTTCTTAGCATAAAATTTCTTTTTCAGCATTATCATAACTGCTAACTAAACACAGTTAATGTGCTATGAAGGACAACTTGCTATTTTTCTTATTATCTTTGCCTTATAGTATAGTAGCATGATGTTTTAATCAATTCCTTTTGTAAGAATTATTATTGTAAGTTATATTCTGCTACATGTAGTGGTAATGCACTGTTTATAGTGGCAGAAGAAAAATGTTTTCATGAAAGTCAACTGTACAGGTGTCAATCAACAAGTACAAGTAATGAGACTGGTCCTTTGTTGCATGACTATGCTTTATACATATCCAGAGAACTTTACCAACCTTTGAGCACAGTCACTCTATCTTTGTTGAATACACATTTGTCCCAAAGTGCACAACTTTCCTGGCACTGGTGGCAGAGAACTAGCTGTCTTGGTGGCATAGTCATTCTTCAACTTTAGTTTTGCCTTACTGGTTTGCCAATTGCATTCTGTGCACTGCAGATTTTCAAAGTTAAAACGTTCAAAATAGGTCTGGTTATCACGTGGAGGGAAACTCCCTAGCTATGTTGCCAGTCATTTCCAATGTCAGCTTCACAAACTGAATTTCCACAATCCTCCTCGAGCATTGTTTAAAATAATTTAATAGTAAAACTTTGTATCATTTACAACCACATGTGCCAAATTGCATGTGTACTGTGTTTTATATATGTACAGCACTCCACTAACTTGTACATACTATGCATATTCATACAATGTGCCTGTAGATATCAGCTTCACCTCACATCTTGAAGAGTAAGAAAGTTTGATGTTAGTAAATTATTATGCTGTGATAGGAGCTGGAATAGGATAGTCAATCTAATGACTAGGCAATGTGCTGGACAATCTGGAGTTCAATATCTGGCAGGGACAAGAATTTTTTCTGTTCTCCAAAATGTCCAGCATGCCTTTTGTTCCTACCCAGCCTATTGGTTGATGGATACTGGGGAGTTATCCCTGGAGGTAAAGTGGGTGGAGCATGAAGCCACCACTGACCTCCATCTAGTGTTGAGGTTGAGGATGAGTGAAGCTGTCCTGCTTCTCCTTCTCTGTGCCTTTATGGCCTGCACAGGAACATCTTAGCCTTTTATTGTACTGTGATTCATTCTTCAAGAGCTGCTACTGTCTTTGCAATCCAGAGTAAGACACAGAGATGTACTACTGCAAGGCAGTATTGCCTGTTACATTTACCAATGAATGAATCACTTGTTATACATTACACTGCTTCAGAAACATTTTGTCTGTCTGTAGAGTGGATTCAAGTTGTATGTTAAGTAGAATTTCACAGGACCAAACTGAGTGCAAGCCCATTATAATGATGACTGTCTTCACAGACACTGATGTTGGAACCTGATATCTTTTTAAATCATTATGGTCCAAAGAAGTCATGAAGTGTGGGTCATCATACTGACATTGGATGTTGGGTTACAGAAGTCTGATATTGTGCATTAACACACTGGATATATGAAATTAACCAGTTTAAGTCTGCTTTAATCAATAATGTACTTAAATTATGAGCCAGTCAGTACCCCAAATGTAAATGTAATCTATCATTTTGATTATGAAGTTTGAGAGGTTAAGACTAATTTTCTGTTCCTATACTTTCTACATGTGATTTGTTTCTTAATCTGTTCTTGAGGCATACAGGATCTCTTTATCCCACTAGTTTGTGTTTCACTAAATAAGAGCATGTGATCCAGGGTTAGATCCTCAGCAAGGACAAGGAATTTTTCTATTCTCCAAAATGTCCACATTGGCTGTGGAGGCCCACCCAGCCTCCTATTCAATGGGTGGTAGTGGCCCTTTACCTGGGTGTGAAGTGGCCAGAGCATGTAGCTCATCTCTCAACTACATCTGGTGCTGAGGTTTAAGAATGAATGGAACTGTACATCTGGTCATGCTGTATGCCTTTGTTATGTGCACAGGGATGGCATTACCATGCATATAACATACAGTCCAGTAAATACTACAGTGAAATGCTTTCTTGTAATTTTATTTACACGTGTAAATATTTGAGACAAGTTTTTAATAATGAAGGGATGTTCACAATTGTATATTTGAAAATTTTGTGTCATGATAAATTGGTATATTATAAATTTGTTAGTTTAATGTCTGAGAGCATTCCATACTTCCTTCTTCGGAGTGACCTCAATCACATGAAACAAAAGGATCATGTTCTTCTGTCAAAATGAGGCCAAAATTTTGCTGTAAACCTAATGGTTGTGTCACCATATATATATCAACAACTACACTATAATTAAGTACATTGATATACAGATTTGTGGTACAACTTCCTACATGTTATAGCCTTTTTTGGCTATCTTCAGGGAGGTATTCAATACAGAACAAGACATTAATGACTAGTTTTATTATATATATGCAGTAATACGGTTCAACTACCAATAGCATTAAATACTACCTGTACCATACTAGGTGGAGTTTATAGAAGATGTTGGCCAGTATATTATGTTCTGTTCTGCCATGAATTTCTCATAACCAGTATAGTCCATTAAAAAGAAACTTAAATTATTGAAGGGCTTCTTTATTGGTTTTACAAATTCTGTTCAGAATAGTACTATAGTCTTTATACTGTTGAATGAAACAGTTTAAGAAAATGCAGTCTCTACCTCTTTATCCAAAGACATCCTTAACCAGAATAAGTACACATTGCACAAAATTTGGAAGATGAAACTTGGTAACTTGATTTTAAACACATTATAGCATAGCTCATATTTATACAATTTGTTGGTATGGAAAGATACTACATAAATATAAGATTTCGTGATTATCATTTAAATGGGGGCTGAGAGAACATCAGAAATTTTAAAAATACTTTACTTGCATTCTTGAAGCACAGTATTAAGACTGGTGCAGGTACAGTATATTTAGGAAGTTTATGGTCTATGTTATGAACCCTGAGACCCCTAACATTTAGCAGTATATGGCAGCAAATAATTAACCTTCAAGTGTAGTTCCAACATATGTGTCCCCAAAACATGTGGTCCAGTTTTCTTCAAGCGTGAGTTGAGTGTAATTACTCTTCAAAGAGGACTGTAGAAGCTTATTGATATTACACAGAATTGTACATCATTATTAAAACAGGCAGTATGATATCCAAACTGGCATTAATTTTCAACACACAAATTTGAAGTGGAGCTACCAGTTCATTTACATACAGCATGAAAATCCATAATGAAAAAGTTGTAAAGCTTATGTTTAGTGCATTTTAGATGCAAATAATATCACTTCATACACAGTTCACATATACTTCTGAATTTCAGGCGCTCTTTATTTATTGATGTGTGCATATGATATGTACAGGTGCAACCACAGACAATCTGCCCCCTGGGGTGCTGTATCGAGTCAAGGCCACTTATAAGTACAATCGTGAAGATGTGGATGAGCTGTCATTTGATGTAGGCGAGATCATCCGAGTTGTGGAGTATGATGATCCTGAAGAACAGGTATGTGCAAGTTGTATTTCAGCAAAGTTAACCTTCATGTATGTAAATTAATAGAAAACATATCCATTTATATTTTAATTTCATTATGTCATCTTACTGAAGAAAAGCTGAGGCTGACTGTTTACAGAGTATTTTCATACAATAAGCTGCCTTGTACGGTCAGTGCATAGCAGTGGACCATCCTGTCTGCCACACTGTGTACTAACTGTGTAGCTCTTGCTTTCATATCACTAGCTTTTTTCTATAAGGCAAATTGATTAATTTGACATATAATTTTTCAGGTTTTCAAGGTGGGGATTGTTAAGACTGTAGTCTTTATATCTTAAAGGACAGGATAATTGTCCCCTGAATGTGATATTACCTTAACTGAGCCCACATAAATAGGACCATTATACAGCAAAATCCCATTAATCAAACTAGGTGCAGGACCACACAGATGTCAGATTATTGGATATTCAGTCAGTACCAAGACTGACCTAATTTCTTACAGGTGACTTTTAATTACACTGCTCTTATACTTTGGCAGTACAGCTAATCAGAGCAGTATTCCATTTGGATATCTCATTTGCTGGTCCAATATCACCATGTTCCTTTTCTGTGTTTCCTGTAGTCTTCGTAGCTAAGAAGTTGACGGAGTAGGAGACAAGGGGTCAAGAGATACCACAAGGGTTGGTGTGCTGTTTTTGAACATGTCCAGAGATTTGCCTGTTTCGTTGATGAGCTTTTGTCTGTACATGTTCTTGGGCGGAATTGTGTTGCCGCGAAAGCTTTGAGACTTATATCATTCAACTTTTTTCTGATAAAAAGCAAATCTGCTGGTATTGGGACTACTCAAGTGCTGGATTATCAGGAATTCTGGACTGTAAGGCATTGGATTAGTGGAAGTTTGCTATGTGATGTGTGTGTGTGTGTGTATATATATATATATATATATATATATATAT
>Ga0123357_10001827_pt1 | contig 23096 bp, 7 predicted proteins | sample TergutEmb28metaG_FD_89873 | JGI IMG/M metagenome (GOLD analysis project Ga0123357, IMG submission 89873) | Embiratermes neotenicus P4 segment gut microbial communities from Petit-Saut dam, French Guiana - Emb289 P4 | ecosystem: Host-associated > Arthropoda: Insects > Digestive system > Gut ... | reverse complement strand
TCCGCGACTGCTTATTCAATTTATTCGCAGCTGCCCTCCTTATCGGAGGCCGTTCCTCTATCCGCAACCTGAGGACGCGCCATGCCGTGGTGACAGGGACCCACTACATAGAATATATCCATTTACACTAATGTTAAATACTCCGTCTTTACAGAACACTACGACCAATGTGGTAATCCAACAGAATAGTTGCAAGCTCCCGATGATGGATATATTAATGTCCGAAACATGTTGAGCACATAAGAAGTGAAATAAAATAGCAAGTGACCTAAAGTTGGTCTTTTATTCTTCAACTATACTTTTCATAGTTTCCGCAATGTTCATCCGGTTTACATTTATAGATCATGATAGCATATTATCCTAAGAACCATGTAGAAGACAACGTAGCTCTTCTAAATTCTCAGATACGTTACTCTTATTCGAAGTTGTATTGTACGTCAGAAAACAAAGGAATATCTACAGATTTCACTTTATTCCACAAAACACTATTTGCAGAACGTGAAGCTGTTTTTGAAAGTAATGTAAAAGTCTTTAAAAAAATATCTAAGTACCTTTTATGTTATTGAAAATTCAGATACAGAAGTAATTATTTTGAATTAATTTAGGGATTTGTAAGGTACTGCACGAATGTACACGCGATGCAAATAGTTAAATACGTCGAAACAGAGGTATTTGTTAGACACTCGCCAGAACGACATGGGATTGAGGCAGAGTTAAAATTTTGCAATGCAGTAACATTTACGCGTGTTTTCTTTTTGAAAAAGTAACTTCGACAATGAAGATAAAAAATAAAAAATTCCATAGAAGCGAAGTTTAATTTAGAAAATGTTAAGATCTTTGTCAGATTACTTAAACGTAAGAAAGAAGATACATATCAGATTCGCTAAGTGCATGGAGAAATAGGTGAGACTGAAGTAAAAAATGAGTAAATTGTGCGAAAAATACGGACTAAAGAAATTATCGATATATTTGCTCTTCACCCAAAAGCAAAGAAATGCGACCAAAACAAGGAGTGATCAGTCAACACAAGTAAATTTTATCGTAAACACATTACATGGTTCGGATCGTCAGATCCATCATTAGACGTATATAACCTTAAAATTTATTTTGTCATTTCTGGGACGAAAGGATATGAGCTACATTAAAGAGAAGAGATATGGGTTATATGGAGATAATTCAAAAAGGATTTCTGCTTACTGAGAACTGTCATGTGCCCACTTTGTGAAGGGCAGGAGAGGACACAGGCTATCTTTGAAATTCTAGAATTTTCTCGGACACAACCAAGTGTCAGTCGTCAGTTGGGAGCCAGCCATTGCGTATGTAGGAACGTCAAATATATTGTAATATCGGTTTATTATTGCATTATAATTTATTGTTAACACTTACCAATATCGTCGTTGTTTCTCTGTCTCAGTGTTTACTGATTAATATGGTCTTTCAGTCAAGGGTGTTACGCAAGTAAGTGTTATGTGAAGAGATTTTTTTTTTTCAAAACTAAAACTTTTTTGTGTACTCTGTTGCTTTCCACCGACTACTGTCCTCTAAGTTTTGTTGGAGATGCCTTCTTTTAGGTGTAGGAATTCCAGGCGTCTGGGCCTTGCCTTTGACAACACACAAGTTTCTGATAAGAACATAATATTATTCTCGCCTACTGAGAACTTTATTTCTACAATTTCACTTGTTAGTTATGGATTTTACTGTTACGTATATAATAATAATGATAATAATAATAATAATATTTATAATTATTATTTTTGGCTATTATTGGATATTAGACGTCTATTTCACTTTAAAAATAACTTCTGATATAACTAAAAGAAAATGCACGGACAAAACTCAGAAGACACGGTTCTTATTCTGTCTTAAGCTCTCTATCCACTCTCAGTTAAACTGAGCGGTTTTACTGTGTGACGTCATACCTGACGGAAAAACTGGGTAAACAGCGTAGTTTTGACAGGCAATAGCGCAGGCCTCAGAACTGTCTTTTCCAGTTGTCTTTCATGCAGAAAACTGTGCAGTTCACTCAGGCAATCCCACTGTTTCCTCAGTTTACCTGCCGACAGCACGATGGCATCATCTGAAGGCACATCCAGTTCTAGCAATTCATTCAGCAGATGAGCGTCTTATGATATATTCCTTTTCAAATACCACTTCTTATTACAAATTTTATGCTTTCTTTTCTTCTTTTAGGATAACATTATGGCTGATGTGGCTAGCAAACAACAAACGACAGCTTTGTTTATATCCATCATAATCTGATGGGAAACTTGTGCTGTGCCAGGGAACATTCAGTTCAGTTTTCCGTGCGGTATATCTGCACAGTTAAACTGCACAGTTTAACTTAGAGTGTATGGGGACTTTTGGAATAAGCTTTCAAGAAACACGGCTGTGTGCTTGAGATGTGATTGGATTAGAGGTGGGGAAGTACTGCAGCGTGTCGTGTGTATGAAGATCCAAAAGAAAAAATGCTTTTTCAGCTCTTTGTTATCTTCTACCCAGGGGTTTGCCAGTTTAGCTGATTTCTTCATGTCTTCGGCCGCCGGAAATGAAAACACTTGAGAGGCGATTGCTGACCGTCCTGTTTCAGTGGTTTGAAGATAGACAGTACAGACAAACCCCTCGAATCCTCTGATACGAAAAACGGAATTTCAGTGATGGGAGTAAGGGGCGTTTCCACTTCTCCTATCATTCATAGAAGAGGCAAAACAAAAAATAGCTTTTTTATCACATTGTTCTCCTGATGTCTCGGTCACGGATAATCAACGTTTTCTTTTCGAGACTCGATGTTACGGATTCTGAATTTACTTCAAATATGATGCTTTGTTTTGTATTTCGGTAAATGGCGGCAGTTCTTTTAATTTATGAGAGAGGATTATTAACAAAGGTGAGGTAATCCGGACATTTCTTCCCAATTACTGCAGTTGCTCGCTTACCATAATCTTGCACGAAGAAATGCTGATGAAAATAGCGAAAACTTTTGATTTAGCATGTAAGGGCTACTATCCCTCTGGTGTCAAAACAGAGATTAAATACTGACGGTGAAAATCTCTCTGGATATTATTTGTGACAGAAATCCCGGTCTCTGAATTAAGCGTTTGAATATTTTTTTAAATCAGCATCCACTTTTGGTTTTACAGTGACGTGACTTATGAAAATTAGGCAGAACCAATCCTTTTGTAGTCACACAACAAATTGTACAGTGTACAATGTACAAGGTGCAGCTGGAGCCCCTGACAGGATTACGTAGTAATTGTTTTTCGGAAAGAGGTTCAGGAATCACACATATGTATGACGAATATTTTTTGAATAAGATTTCTTAGGTTAAATTGATATGCATGCTGGCATTAACATGCTTAACGCCAATAGCGTATTAGAAAAGGTGTTTCACGAATTTAAACTTCTTTATTTTGCTTAAAGAATTTCTGGTCCGGTTTGAAAGCAATAAGAATTTATCGTCTATATACTGATATATTTGTATTATATTTAACGGTCATATCATTCATGCCTCCTTTGGATTTGTGATTTCAAATCAACATCTCAATCCTGAAAATGACAGAAATTTTCTTTGCTATTTTCTTCAAATCTTGCTGTATTCTGCACTGTTCAAATTATCCACATTTATTCTCTTTTATTTTGACTGCCTTATTCCAATTAGATGTTCTGAACAAGTTTTAATGCACTTTGTACGGATCCCTGTTTCGAAGCGTGCAGTTTTATGACGGAATTAATGCGGTAGACTGGTATCCCTTTTACAATGCAAAATCTATCGATTATGCTGTTGAGAAATTAAATTTTACCATAGCAGGTGTAAATTTAGCTACTATTTCTTCATAGTAACTGAGAAGCATTGATTTCGTCTTTCTTTCCCTAGCATATTAAAATACATGTATATTGAAACGAGGAAATATTGCTACCGAGCAGTTGTTCTCAAAAGGTGTTTCGGGAGTTTCGCTAGGTACGCCGCGAAATGCTGCATGTTATATTATTTCAGATAAAAAATTTATAAATAATGGCTATTAATCTAAATATTTTTCCAATAATACGTACAATATAATTGATTTAAATGTTTTTATAAAGTCGAATTATATAGTGTATAAGTATAATTTGATGTTTTAAGAACTTTTAAAATAATTATATAGTGCGTATTTTGGAATAATTTGTAGATGAATAACTTGATAAAGATACGCGTTGTAAACTGAAACGTGAAGAATATAAATATCTGTGTTTAGTTTTATTTGCATGTAAGTACTATAGTCTAAAAATAATATTCGCTAAATAATCATTTTCCTAATCTCTTATGCGCTAATCTGGGACTCCCCCGCTGTGTTGCCAACAGTAACTGTACTGTACATGTTCTCGTCGTCTGCTGTTGTGTTGTCAGGAGCCTTTTATGAGTCAGTTGTGGGATGTTTACTTTGAGTCAGCTGTGAGATGTTTACTTTGAGTCAGCTCTTGGATTTTTACTTTGGGTCAGCTGTGGGATGTTTATTTTGAGTCAGCTGTGGGATGTTTACTTTGAGTCAGCTGTGGGATGTTTACCGTGAGTCAGCTGTGGAATGTTTACTTTGAGTCAACTGTGGGATATTTACTTTGAGTCAGCTGTGGGATTTTACTTTGAGTCAGCTGTGGGATGTTTACTTTGAGCCAGCTGTGGGATGTTTACTTTGAGTCAGCTGTGGGATGTTTACTTTGAGCCAGCTGTGAGATGTTTACTTTGAGCCAGCTGTGAGATGTTTACTTTGAGCCAGCTGTGGGATGTTTACTTTGAGTCAGCTGTGGGATGTTTACTTTGAGCCAGCTGTGAGATGTTTACTTTGAGTCAGCTGTGGGATGTTTACTTTGAGCCAGCTGTGGGATGTTTACTTTCCATTCTTATTGGTGCTTCAAGCAAAGTGATCACCCCAACCACCTTCATTTTGCTCAAGCTCTGAAAATTTTTCGAGCTGTCAGATCTCAAAGTAATGTATACTTGATGTCTGGATAATTTTATAAACATTAGCTTCATATTTGTAAAGTTATTTATTTCACAATCAAATCGAATATCCTAACTTACAATTATAGTTTTGGTAATGTTTCTGTGTTCCTAATGAATAATATTAAAAGTTTAATTGTTTTCAGCGGAGATGAACTCCATATCCATTATCATGTTTATTTAGATTTTTACATTGTTTAAGGGAATATACTTAAATAAACAAACATTTCCCTTGAAAAAATATTTTTCTCGTCAAACAGTTCCAGTTAACCTTAATTTTTCTTGTGTCTGTTATTTATATTCGTACTGAATTTTCAATTGACCCGAAGGCAAATTTTTGTGAACTCTAAAATAATTATGGACCATTATTATTACACTGATCATTTTCTTTATTATTATCATTGTATTTGTGATAAAACCAAAGTCTGAAAAATAAAGATATTCTGAAGCCAAAAGCTTGTAAAACCGATAATTTTACCCCTTCAAAATTTGTTTAGAACCTGAAATTTTTCTGTTTTGAAAATTTTGTATTCCAAAAATTCTACTCTGTCATGTATTCTTTCCTAAAATTCCTTGTCGTTTCTCAGCTATATACAGAAATGTGATGTATTTACACACCTACAGTTACTTTTAGTGCAATTTTTATATTTCTGCTGGTCGGCGATATACATCACTAATCATTAATCAAGCTAGGAAACAGCAAAACACAGCTGTTGTTTTTTTACATCTCTAATTGTGTGTTGTATGGAACGCTACGCTGCAAAGTTAACACATTTAGAGGCTTTTTTTCTTCGAAATTCATTCAAGAGATTAAGTACGCATTCCTTGACTGTCAGCAATCGACAACAAGTAAATTGTCTCAATGCGGTAAAATTTTTCACCTGTGCTCTAGAGGTTCTGTGTTTAATAGTCGATTGTAGCACTAAAATCCCCGATCTGATGACCACGGGTTTTCCCACTCCAATAAAGCAGATTCCAAGACAGAACTAAAATTAGCCACTGACACTTCCTACCACATCCTTTCCCATTCATTATTCAATGATAACCCTACCATTGGACAATTGTATAGTCTACTGGCCAATCTGAGAACATTGCCAAATGAACCATAAGTGATGTCTGATTAGTATCAAGTTATATTGCAAGCCCATGCCTGGTATATACTAAAACTGTATTGTGTTATTTGATTCTCATTAACCAAGAAGAAACTGTAAAACTATATTTTAGAAACGAAATTTTTATCTTCAGTGGCACTTGAAATTAAGTAGCTACAGAAAATAACCTGATACTCGAGAGTGAAAAAAAAAAGATAAATCAGTCCCGTTACAGGCCCAAGGTGTCCAGAGGGTTCCAGGAAGTTGAGGTTCCCAGATTACGTGACAATGGCCCATAATAGTAGTAAGTTTGTCAGTCTTACGCACCGGCCGTTTTTACCCCCAGGAAATACACCTGGTACTCATTTTTGTTAGAGGGTGAGTCGATCCCAGGGTCATAGTGTAAACGGAAGTATTATGTTAATGAAAAATTCCAATTACACCATCTGGAATCTAACCAGCGACCTTCCGAGCACAGCGCCTTAACCACTGAGCTACCGCGGCGGTGCCCATTCGATAGTAAAACCTATGGATTTAATTAAATGAAAAGATCAAAGCTTGTAGCCCAAGTCAGAACTCCCTTTTATAACAGGAGAGGGATTTCTAGAGCTTTAGATGAATTGAATATTTCCATAAAACTGGCCAGAATAATTGAACTCCTTCCCTTATGAAACCAAGTCTATGACGTAGCGCCTTATTTGAGACGGTATGTTTCAAACTGCTGGCTATTAAGTTTTCTGCCTTGACTGAATCCATACGTGTCAAATCGTTTCAGGAGAAGCATATTATCGGCTCCTGCCACCAGCTGTCTCAACTCAGTCAGCAGCCTGATGAAATATCTTTATAAAAAAAAGATTCTCCAACTGCCTATGTCTATTTTTTCTGTGCCGCAACAGACCGACTGTGGCCTCGGCCGTCTCACAGTTGAGGTTTCTAGATCACACACAATTAGATATACATAACTGGTCCTCTGAAGGAGGGATCAGCTTGTCGCAGAGGCCGCTACCTACTCAAAACACAACAAGCACAAGAGATGAACATTCATGCCCTCAGCAGTATTCATTCCCACGATGACCGCACGGCCTCCGGGATTGGCTACGCGAGTGTTTAGAAATTTCTAATTATCTTATCCTTAAATTTCCGCATCAATATTACTATTAAATACATTTCGTGTTACTGTCGTGTGCTGAATTTACTATTCGTCCTTTCTTTTTTATTTAACCATTAGTTTGAAGGAACTGGAAAATTTATCATTATTCAAGTTTGTGTTTTTGTCTAATTCTTTATTATTCCATCAATCGTGGATCTTAGCGTCTTCCATATTTCTTTGATCTCAGACATTTCTATTCTACATTTTTTCCTCACATTCAGAGACAAGGTTCCGCACTCAAACAACAATTGAAACGTAGCGGGATTTGGTGTTATCAGGGCAGGAAGACTGAACCTTAAACAATTTTTTATGGTGCAACAGCCCTTAGTGTGCCAGGGCCTCCTCGTTATCGAGGCTTCACGATCACACTAAATCAGACACGCCACAGTCGGTAGGACTCCTGTGGACGAGTGATCAGCTTGACGCAGGGACCTCTACCTGTCAACATACAAAAGTAAAAGAAACATACATGCCCCCGGCGGGATTCGCCACACAATTCCAGCAAGCGAGCAGCCGTAGACCGCACGTCCACTGTCATCGGCAAAACGTACTGGTCATTTTTTAAACTCAGTTAACCAGTTTCAAAATAACAGGCCTAATTTGTAGTCAGTTTATCAGTTTGTAATTTAATTAGATTTTCGAATCACCAGTGGTAAAACATTAGAAGTGTAAGGTTTTCGTAGTGGTGTAACTGAGGGTCTCATTCCGAAGAATTGGTGCTGTGTCAGTGGGTAAATGGATTCCGACGTTTTCAAACAACGGATTGTCCACATCTTGAGGGGTCGAAATGTCCTGGAAGATTGATGAAGGCCTTTGTTGCCTGGAAATGTCGGGATCGATACAGCCAATGAGGAAAAGTCATATCCCATAGGAACGGAATCCTAAAAGGTTAGAATTTCACGGTTAGTGTTTTTATCTTATTTTTTTTATTCCTGCAAGCACAAAAAGGGCAGGACCTTGAATTCACTAAATCTATGCGGCCTGTGTGTGGCTGTTTATAACCAAATTTAACCCTCCTTCGTGAAATTGACGTGGAAGTTTTAGCATTGGTGGACTCTAAAATTTGGTGTTCATTCTCAGAAACCAATAATAACCACATAGTAAAAAGGTAAAGGAGTCCCATTACAGGCCTGGACAGGCCCAAAGGGTTCCAGGAAGTTAAGGTTCCCAGATTTCGTAAGAACGGCACAGGATGGTGGTAGGTTGTCAGCCTTACGCACCGGCCGCCTTTAACCCCAGGAAAAGCTCGTGGTACTCATTTCTGTTAGAGGCTGAGTCGACCCCAGGGCCGTAGTGAGATCGGAAGGATTTTATGCCAATGAAAAAACCACATAGTAGGAGGTTGAAATAGTAAGACGGGAGCGACAGTTCCGCCCTTTGCTTTCAGGTTCGGAAGTGATGTATAAGCATAAAGTTACATATACGTTTTTTTAGTCAAATGGAACCGGTTGCTCAAAACCCCATGCACTGAAGACAACTGAAAAATATAACATCACTACGGAGACTGACGTGTAAGCGTAAAAATTTTAATAACACGTTCTTTAGTGCAAGAGTAATTTTTGGAGAAGTTGATTATCCTCTTAGCTAATTAAACATTTCTCGCCTTGCACGTGACCCTAATATCCTTCGTGATGTTCACAGGAATTTCCACAGATCCCGAACCTCAAAATTGTGGTTGAAATATACACTTTTTAACTGTGTTTATTTAGATACGTTCAAATACTTGCCTGCCATAGAAGTGTAGGTTTTCAAATCGGTCTCTGTGTCGGAGGTTCTACAAATAACACGAAGAAAATATAAATGGAAGCGTGGACTGGATTTAGGGGGTGCAGGAAGGGAATGTATTGGTGGGATGTAAACACAATATCAAACCGACGATTTGAAGTAGTTAATAGTGCCACCTCCAAACTTTTAATTGTATTTCAATTAACCAGCTACAAGTTTAAAATGACGTGAAAACATAATCATGTCGGTACAGCTTCACTATTCTTATTATTGGAGCTAGACGGATATAAGTTGTCAGCTTCACGCACCGGCCGCTTTACCCTGTTACCCATGGAATACAAAACAATGTCTGGCCCGGAGCCGGTTTTTACGCTTTGGGGAAAAGAAGAACTTAATGCCCCAATCGAAAATAAAACCACTACACCACGATTACCCAGCTCGTAGATTAGTCACTACATCGACTGAGCTAATCCAATGTCGGCTGTGACCGTAATTAGTGTTAGAAGCTCGTAGTGTGCTATATGTGACGTTGTCAGTATGGTGACATTCAGACTACAGTCTCCGGGCGTGTGACATCATATTCATATGTCACAGATGTAATACCATTAGAACTAACATTCCATATCCAGTGTATTTTTAGTACAAGATTATCAAAGGTTTAATTTCCAGAGTGAAGCTAATTTCAGCAAAATTTACTACCACATGCAACTATGTTAATAACACTAATGCGTTTTTCCCTTTCGCTTAAATATTTTAGCCGTAAATGTGACATGAAACGGTGTTGTGTTGTGGTGAATTACAAGTTAGTTGGATTCATGAAATGCTAAATTGCTGAGCTTGATAGCTAGTGTACACGTAATTTTTTAAATTATTCACTTTTATGAACCGCTAAAAATGTGTAACACAGAATGTAAAAAAGAAAAATATAACCCAAATACAATTGGGTTATATTTAAAATTCAATTTAAAGTCACGTGTAGTTTAATTCTTAGTCCAAACAAACTTCGGTACTGGGCTTGCTTGTGATATTACAGTTTTGTAATGGGTCAATTTTAGGAGCTTTTAATAAAATAAAAACAATTATTCCTGCCTGTCTGGCCGCATATTGACGCCCTCTCACAAACATGTTTATGTAAACATCATTGAGTATGTGAGACTTGAAGTTCCATTGTTATCTGCCTCCCTGAAGAAAGCCAATGTAAGCCGAAACGTGTAAAAGGATTATATTTCATTTTTCTTTCTGTCTTACGACAGATCCATAACCTCTTCTAAATCGATTCCTCCACAGAGTGCGTTCTAGTGCTTCCCTTTTCAACTTCCATTATCCTCTCGTTTCTTTAAAGTCATCCAGTAGCTGCTTACATCTTCTTCCGCGTCTTCCGGTCACCTATGTCCTTCCTTGTTTCTTTCCTTCATTAACGTGTCTTAGAAGGCTGTTCCTACGCAAGACTTGACTAATCCAGTTCGTCTTCCTTCTTCTTATGTGCCTACGTCAGTCCCCTCTGTAATAATTATTATCTGATACGGTCGTTCCAACTGATTTCCATCCTTCTCCAGCACCAGGTTTCAAAATTTTCCAAGTATTTCTAATGTACTCTCCGAAGTGTCCAAGTTACAGCACCATATAAAACTCTACTCCAAATGAAACACTTTACTAGTCTCTTCCTTAAATTTAAGTCCAATTTGCTGGTGAAAAGAGCTTTATTTTTGTGGAATGCTGTTTTTAAAAGGCGATCCTGGATTTAACTGAATCCCGCAGTGTCATGTATTTATAAGACTTTTGCCTTTTTTTTATTTTTTTGCAGTCATTTGTATAATACTACGAATACAGTCTTAAATTCAATATGGAGGAACTAGTCGAGGAATTTTCGTCAGAAATTGAGAACAACTAAAAGAATGATTTCATGGCTTTCGGTGAATTCCAAAAGAAGACCTTCTGGAAATAAGTTCAAAATATTGTGGCTTCAAAAGCCAGCTTAATTTTAAGAGATTAATGAATGTGACTAGAATAGCGGTTGGGTTAACCTGCATTGTGAGTTTGACAGCTGCACTCACTACCAAAAGGAGGCAAATTTAACAGTCAGCAAGCACGAAGGAATCCAATTCCATACAGTGCAGCTTGAAAAGCACTGAAATTTCAAGAAACTACGAGTAGGTTTGTGGTAGATAAATTACTGTCATGTTGCTCCTGCACGTACGGAAGTTAGTGAAATTGTTTAATGACTGTGTGACTGCTCAAAACAGTTAGCAGTGTGTGCTATTTTGTAACGTCGAAAAATATGGAGTTATAGACCCGCAGATCCCTCCTCCTGTACTGGAGAGACTGAGACATCTTGCGTAACAAAGCCCTAGAAAAGCGCCTGGAATTGGTCTGTCGTTCCTTCCTTGATAAAATAAAAACCAAAGATTTCTTATATTACGGAATTTTGCGATTAAGCAATGAGGTTTCGGGCTGGATTGTTCGGGGTTCGACCCCGCTGCATGTGACATTTTCCTCACTCTTCCAGACGGGTCCCTAGGCCTACTCAACCTCCTGTGCAATGAATACCGGATTTCCTTGGGGTAAAATGTCCGGGGCATAATGCCTACCACCCACTTCCTTCTAGTGAAGGTAAAGGTCAACCTAGAACAGGCCACGAAAGGCTAGAATGGAGTAGAGGAATAGCTCTTCCCTTTCTTTAACCTTGGCGCTAGATGGGGTGGGGTGGTTGAGGCCATGCACCGGTATCCATTGTATAGGAGCCTGAGTGGGGCCCAGGGACGGTGTGGACGAATGCGGAATATCTCGCCCTCACGGGGATTCGATCCCCGGACCTTGCATCGCGTAGCGAGTCGCTATACCGACAGATCGGTTGCTGAGATTGTGGGATCGAATCCCGCTGAAGGCATGGTCGTGTAGGCAGCCTTATCTGTAACAGGCTGATCACTCGTTTAGAGGGGTCCTACCCTGTGTGTTTATGTATGTGCGTGCGTGCGTATAATTGTGTGATCTAGAAACTTAAAAAATGATCAGCCTAGGCCAAATTTGAGGCGTTGCACCACAGAAAGAATTAAGAACATGCTACTAACATGAGTGAATGTATTTATAATTATGTAGGAACGAAAGGGTAGATTCGAACCTGCAGATAGTTTGCAAGAAAAAGTTTAAATTTTATTTGGAATTTGTGGTTTTAATAGTCTGCTGCTTGAAACACGTATAGTGAACGCATAATATTGGTTGCATTTGTCAACATGAAAGTGTGATTTCAAATCCATGTTAAATTTTAGTTCACATTCCTCACTGAAATTGAAATTTATAATTTTTGGAAAAAAGACAAAAGAGCTTAATTAATGCATAGTTTATTGATGTTAATTGATATAAGATTTGCTACCTTATCTTAGTTCAGTCCTCAAAACGTTATGCGACGTAGTGTTAACTGCCTTGACAATTCATGACTTTTAATTTTGAGAGATTGGCCGTTTTAAAATTGTTCTTTGTAATCTTCAAGATACGTTTCAGCCTAACATATAAAGACTTAAACTTACGTAGGCTCTTAACATATGAATATATTTTTGGTAAGAGAAAAATTCTTAACATTTCTTTCTATCGGGGTCTGTTTAACGTTCTCTGTCTAACATACTTCACAGACACTTGTTGATTTGTATTTATCTTGGTAAAAAATTAAATACTTTTTGTTTTCTTTTTTCGTTTTGAGGAGCTAAAATATTTCTTTCTCCCTATTTGTCTTTTCTAAGCAATACATATCTAAAACCAACAAAGCAAAGGGGTTAAAAGCTATTGACTAAATAAAACGTGTAGAAAGTTGATTTTAAAATTTATGAGATAAATAGTAAACTGACAGTATATACATTTGTCCATATTTGTGTGAATTAACCCTCCTTTGTACGGGGATTGAGTCAGACTGTAAATGAATTTGTCAGAAACCGTTTATAAATGAAAAATGATTTCCTAATGATATCTTATAAATACATGCTCTTAAGTTCCATAGATCTATATTAAAATAAAAATTCATACTTTTAAGTTCCATGGATCTGTATTCCTATGGGTATATTGCAATTAAAATTTTATTGGCGGCTGTTTATTTTTGTGAAAAAGTAATTTAGGCATAAATATGTCTCCGTTAAACACGAAATTGTTTGTCTGAACGCATTTCAATTATTGGCTTTAAACTCGTTTCTGTTTGGTATGTAGGTACAACACCATTGTACCACATTTCACATACATAGCTACAGCGTTGAATTGTAGTCGTTTTTAGTTCTCTGTATCACACTTAAATATTTTTTTTACTGTGCTACCACGTTGTTTTTTCGTATTCCATGCCATATCATAACAAATCTTTCATATTCACATTAAAAAATCTTACCAAATCAATATTAGTTATGATTTCTGTTTAAATTTAGACTACAAATTCTAGAAAATGAAGAATTAGAAAAAATTAAAATGCTGCCTATGTTGAGAACCTGTATTGGCGTACTCGGTATCAGAATTTTAAATTAGCTGTTCCCTTTTTTCGCCTTCATTTCACAAGTTTATGCGTCCACCCATTTGTTGCTGTCTCTAGAAAAGCACAAATTACTACGTTATGGTGCCCTGCAATGACATAAAATGTGTTGAAATGGGGGATCACACAGGCAGGAAGAGACGGACAGGTTTTTGATCTCATAAATTTATTTTATGACAAAAAGGAAAAACAAAATATTACACGACATAATGTGTAAATTTTACGATTCAGAGTAGATTGTCTTTTAATTACATTTCATTATTTTATATCCTACTGCGTAGGATGGAGGAGCTCATGTCTGTAAGCAGAGATATGCTGGTGTTGTTCATTGGCCTTGAAACAAAACATTCGTGTTGTTACACATAATCAGTGCACTTTAGGGTCAGTACAAAATTACAGTGAACCACTTCTTCTGTGTGTGTTTGTGTGTATGTGTGTGTACGTGCGTGCGTGTGTATGTGTTTGTGTGTGTGTGTGTGTGTTTGATATATGTATGTTGTCTTAAAAGAAGAGGAATGCTAACCGTTACAACCGACTCTTACACTGTGAACCTTCGCACGAATCGTGTATACGCAAATAAATTGAACGAGAGAAATTATTATTATTATTATTATTATTATTATTATTATTATATCCTGAATAATTTCATAAAAATGTACCTGATGAACAAGTTTCCACGTGTCTGAAAGAAATCAACGAAAACGTGAATTGGGATATAAAACTATGGAGAATCAGAGAGAATTTTCTTCCTGTTGAGCAAAAAGCATTTGGAATTCTTTAAATGGGCTTGATTGCCTCTCTGAATGGTGTGTTCCTATTGTTTTGCTCAGCCACAGCAGTTTAAGTACGGAGTTAAGACAATAGAATGAAACACATCTACTTACGTTCACATTAATTCCATTTTATTTGATATAAACACCCTATCAATTTAGACCTATATAAGCGACACATTTCGAAATGTTGTGAAATAACGCAATAATATGTCAGTGACAGACGGTCCATTGCCATTAATAATGTGGTCAACCAAAAGAAATAAAATGAGACTTTACAAATGCGTACTGAAAACAGTTTTTGTGCTTTTTCCAGTTACGTACTGTCACAATAATTTCGGTGTTCGACAAATGTAATTAGTCATTAGCAGGATTTACCAATTCTCCACGCGTATTTCTTTTTCTGTGTGCAATAATGTGCTTTCTGTTTTATTTCCTGCCTGCTAGTTTGGACAATAAAAGAAGCAAATAAAACGGAGGTACCTACACAGATGGGGAGAGAAAGCTGCAAATGTTTTTCACTCGATGGGAAAAGAGACTTTAATAAACATTAAAGGCCCCTCTTTCCACTTTCGTGATGTTTCCTCCAACAAAGATGGGTACAGAGAAGCACAGTATGCCACATCTATACTGAACGGCAGGGCATGTACTGTACAACGCTGCATGAAAATCAAGTGAAATGTCCGCAGTACCAAGGTCATGCAGGTAGCTCTTCTTATTTCCATACTGAGGACAAACATTGAATAATGCAAACCATAAAAATATTTGTATGCAACAAACAGGCTAAAAGTCATATTTAAGGTACGCAAGAGGGTCAATGGGGAAGTGATGATAGCTCAAAAAAATTATGTTTTGCAAACAGTGAGGTGTAATATATCTAAAAATAGTACACATAAATTCGTTTTCTGTCTCATAGGAAACACAGAATATATCTGTCATAGAACTTATGTGTTAATGATGATTTGAATGAGAACATTACGGTTATTTGGGAACATCATTCTAAGCATTCTGCCGTACGTGGGAAAATAAGCAGGACTATTTAATACTATGCGTAAAATGTGTAGTCATAATTTTGCACTAGTATGATACGCCCTTCTCCGACAAAGCCGTGTATTTGTTTTTCTTTCTGCATAAAACATCCAATGAAAAAGGCTTGCACGGCTGTGACAAGATTGTCTTGTCAGGAAACATGTACGGCTGTAACAATATGTCTTGCAAGAAAACTTGCACGGCTGTGGCAGCATTGTCTTGTCAGGAAAATTGTACGGCTGTGACAGTATGTCTTGTCACGAAACTTGCACGGCTGTAACAGTATGTCTTGCAAGGAAACTTGCACGGCTGTGGCAGTATTGTCTTGTCAGGAAACTTGCACGGCTGTAACAGTATGTCTTGCAAGGAAACTTGCACGGCTGTGGCAGTATTGTCTTGTGAGGAAACTTAGATTCCTCATCTCCGAGTTTGATGCAAAGAGGACGGCGAGTATTTTTATAAGTATTATCTACATGTGACTCTGCCGTTACTGTTTGGTTTTGCGTATAAAACCTGGGATGAAAGTAATATGGATAATATAAAGAGATCCCACTACTTGCACTTTTATTATGTCTTTTCTAAAATACTTCACATAGAATACATTAAAAACACATAATCTTAACTAAAATTATCTCCTACATGTTTCAGTCATCGTGTGAACATCATCATGGAGTCTTTCTTAAAACATGTTTCCTAAAAGAAGTTGCTAAAATTTATTACTTGTTTTTGATGTGGCGACATGTATGTGTTTGCTTATGTGCCTTCTGATACTCTGTTGATGTTTCTACAGTGGCTGGAGCTGTTTCAGTATTGATGTATCGTGTGTCTGAACATGGTGCCTGTATACAGTTGTGTAGTATATTGTCTTCATATGGTAGCTGTGCAAGTAGTTGGATCTCTTTATATACACAGACTTTTGCACGGAAAAATAAAAATAATATGGATAATATTTCTGGTTGAGGGTCTCATAGTTCTGTGGCCGAACGTTGTTTGCACAATTATTTACGAGGCAAAACAATTGCTAGCCCTCAGTTACGGGCGGTTCGAAGCCACCCTTATACATTAAAATGACGACTAAATGCAGTGCACAAATCTCGAGTGCTTGAGGTCCGTCATAAAACTCACAGAAGAGGTCCATTCAAGAAACATTTAGTGAAGTGCGGAAGGTCATTGCTCCAGAAATCTTAACTTTCGAATACCCTGTGAACAACCGACATAGAAAATAATAGTCTAGCTGGCTAATTCATAAAATACATGGACTACTTGAAGTACTAGTAATGTAACAGAAGATGAAAGGGCACTCGCCTGACGCCGCCAAAAATTGAACCCAAAGTGACAAAAGAATTTTCCGTTCTGACCAACGAGAGTTCGACGCTCTCATTCAAGTAAATACTTTAGCCGGGATGAGACATTCGGCTGGATTAAGCAAGCATTCCGAGTTCGTAACATTCAATTGTATATCATAGTGAGCTGTACTCACAAGAATGTGCATGATTAACAGAGGAGGAGGATGAGTGTCTACTGAGGTGCGCTAGGGATCATATCATTAGCCAAGCAGTTGTAGTGATTCATGGGCCATCTAAGTCTTAAAAGAATTAACTGGTCTCCAGAAAGAGAAAACGGCCATAGTAAAATTAAAATTCAGAAGTAACCAAAAAATATATTTGTCAGATTCGGTGAACTCCACGCTATCCGGAAGAAGTCTCACCTACTACACTGATCTACAGATGGGCACAAAAAGTACGTGGATGATGAGCGTGTAAAATTATTTCCTTTTGCTCTCAAACTGGCAGTACTCTTCCAGGGACTAAAATGTGTTTAAGAATGCTGCGTTTTGAAAGCGTTGTGGTCCTTTGTCACCAAAACCTGGCAATTTTGTTAAGTCTTTTATTACTACGTACTTTGGCATTAGCGACAGCAAAGTGAATTTTCGAACGTCCTGTACCACACCCCATTGTCACACGCAATAAGAGTACCGTGTTATCTTACACACAAGAAATTTCGCCTCGCTCCTTTAGATGGAAGAGACGCATAATGACATTTGACGCGGGAAGTAAATAATCACATGATGCAGGCAGTTTGACAGTTCTCTGCAGCACGCAGACAGTTTCTTCTACAAAGATTCCTCCTTTCTGTGACTTCCTCATACCCGCTCCACACACACTTAGAGTACCGTAAATATTTGTGTCATCCTTATCGGTTTTAGCTACCATTGTGGTCTTGTAGATTCACTGTCTTCGCATGTATCTATGTGCAACAATTTTATCATTATGATCATCTTTGTCGTCATCATCATCATCATCATTATCATAAATATCATCTTCATCACCAAGCTTCCTCCGAGAAGTGTTATATATATATATATATATACATATACATATATGTAACATTCTTTATGTGTCTGCTATCTTACACAGGATGGGCAGAATGACGCCGTGCATCGGTGAAAGGCAGGTTCTGCACTCTGTCGGAAGTGAAGAAGTCCCGTACATAAAACCCTGTAGGTGGCATACGTGACCTCTGTCACATGCCGTTCGTGATTATTTCTGCCGTTTACAAAATTCAGTACTGTGGATTCATTAAGATTTCCAGTTATGACTACAAGTATATTGCAATTCGGACACCTACACGGAGACTTGTTGCTCAATCTGTACAAGGCAAACTTCTACGTATTGAGCCCCTGTCCCCACAGTTCACACTCCTTAATTACTGACAATTGGACACAAATATATTTGTCTCAAAATGTGTAATTTAGGCACAAGTATTCAAATTTTCGAATTTATGATATTCTCTCTTTATGCGCGTCAAATTTCTTGCTCTTCCACATACCAAACCACCTATCATTATTATGCCTTACACGACTTACTTATTTGTTTCAGTGTTAAATTTTTTCTTTATTAAAATTTTTAATTTCGTTAATATTGTGATGTGTGTATGGGAACTGGGTTAAATCAGTGATTCGGGTCGCTACGTATTTACCGGCTTGAGGACTGTGACATCGAGGTAAGAGTTCTGGAAACTGCAACAGACATTTTTCTTCTCCAAAATGTCGCTAAATCCTGTTAAGTATTGGGAATTGTTTAGCGGGGGTAAAATACCGGAGTGTCAATATGATTACGCCTTCTGTCCAGTGTCAAGATCAAGATCGGACAAGTTTTCGGGAATTTCATCTTTATGCATGGGAAATTAAGACTATAAACAAAATACTTCATGCGAATTTCCATTAAGCGTTCAGCTTTCCTTCCAATAGAAATAATATAAATATGGGTTAATGCGAAAAGAGTTGATGGCTGTAAACAACGTATCCATTTGCATTTCCTTCCGTTTGAAGCCGGTGTAATAGCTTGTGGTTATTGTCAGACGTATTCTCGTATCGAAAAATGACTTACTATTGCAACATCAACCCTAAACACAAAAGAGATATTAATTCGTCTACTATATACAATGATTGTTCTTGAGAAACTATTTTCTACATGTTATTTTCGGTAATTATCGTAAATCGAGGATGATATTTGTCTTGCCTGCAAAAATTCAAGCGTATCAAGAACTGATATAAATGACCTAACAAAAAAGAGACTAAGCTTGGAAGGGGTTGACTGTATATGTATTTTATTCTCATTGTTCCGGCTTACATTATCAAGTATTGTACATTTTCTATGTTGTAACTGATACTCGCCTCTTGGACTTGTCATCGTGGTTATTCGGAAATCACGCACAAGGAGTGGGATCATTATCAGAGGAATGGGCGAAGAAGGATGAATGCACGAGAAATTAAAACAGTTTTGTTTTGGAAAATTTTTATTCTACGGATGTAATTCTTGATGTTATTATTTTGCTTGTTCAACTGCATGGAATAATACTCAACTAAGATTTTCAAATAGGGCTCTCCCTGTCTCTGTCAGTATTCGAACCAGGCAGATTCTGAATATAAATAGGAACCTTGAATTTTAAGGTAACGTACTGGGTGACAAGGTCGAAACCTGAAGGCTGAATGGTGAAAAGACAGAAGTTTTTAGGCATAAATATGTTGTACACGTAAGGAAAATGCAAGTTTGTTGTGGATACAAGAACCAGGGAAAGGAAGGCTTGGACTCTGTTTAAGGTTTGAGTTCATTTTGCTCTTCAGTAGTGTTTTATGCCTGTTCCTGCAACTCTGTTTGCCCTTTATGTTATAAACACACAGAAGATTTTTTATTGGAGTACAAAACCCTATTTTGTTAATGTGTTTACATTGATGCTGACATGGGAGTTGGAGAAATCGATGCAATCTCTCTGGCAACCGGATTGTTATTGAATGTGAGACTGACTGTTGGGCTTCTCTCACCAGTGGCGTCTTAAAGGAGTCAGGCTTCGTTCATTAAAACGTTTCCCTTCATTTAGTTCAGCTCCTCAAAGTTATGTTTTCATCATTACATTCAGGAGAAAACAGCGTGGCTCTAGAGTGTTCTGCAATAAAACTTACACTAACCAACTACACAGGCCAGACTCGGTTAAGAAGTACTAGCCGATAGATAGATCGATAGATCAATCAATCAATCAATCAATCAATAAATCAATTATGTCGTGTGTGCATCTCAAATATTTATTGCCACTTTCAAAGCAGCGTGACATTATTTCCTACTTTGGACCAAGGCAATCCAGTTCACTAACCCGTATTTATTTAACCTACATTCTAATACTCTATTTTCGCACACATTTGTTTCTTCAACGCTGCCTCTTTTCATTTTTTTGCGGCCAAGGTTTTAGAAGTTTTTTCCATTTCGTTTTTCGTGCTGGATACAATGAATATCAAATTCCTCTTTATTCTATGGCACAAATAATATTGATTAATGTCAAATTAATGTTGTTTCTGTGCATGCCATGAAGGCATATGGTAGAATAGTGGTGTAGATTCACTCATTATTAACTTTGGAACTGGTTGGCTGTGGTCAGCTTCAAGTTCCTGTTGCTTAATTCCGTATAAAATTTCGGATACAAGCTGACTTGGAGGTTGGGTGGGGTCCAGAAACTTTCTTGATATTTGGGGAGGAGAGGAATATCTTGCAGCATCCAGGAATTGAACCATGTTTTCTCTGTTGTGCAATTTACCAGCTAAGGTAAAGCGGTTCCACTAATACTATAAACAAGAGAATTTGTAGAACTTCTCATTACGCCGAAATTTAGGTGTCCTGACTAAGAATCTGTCTGAGCTACAAATGTGAATACCTTCCTCAGTACCTTCTCATTGACAATCCTGTATATTCTCCCTTCGCACGGCAAACCGAAACACAGGTTATGCGACAAGTAAGTTAACAGTTCTTTGGGGCTATGTTTTAATCTCCAAGTTTTTAGAATAGCTGGTATGTACGCTTTTGTTTAGCGGGTGGTAAACAATGAAAATTGAACTGGATGGCGGTTAATGTTTCGCACTAATTGACGTCATTAATGAACTCTCGATATGTTATGTTTATTGGACCGTGCATCATCTTGATAGTTGAGTAAAGAGAGACCAACTTGAGCACTGAATAAAGTAATGATGAAACAAGTGGCATCAAGTTGGTCTCTCTTTACTCAACTATCTCGATATGTTATTTACATGTTCAAATATCTGTATTTTTCCGCATTTTCAAAACACCAATCAGCTTTCTTTATGGTTGCAATGTTTTGACTTTTTCTGTAGTTTTGTATGAAATTAATGTCTTTAAAGCGTCTCGACTTAACCAGTTATAAAGAAGAAAGTTGTGAGGCTTACCTGAATAAAGTTTACTTTCTTAAAATACGTTTTAATTTTCTTGTCTAGTTTCGTAGGCACAGAAAATATCATCTAATTATATCTTTGTATATTACTCGCCTCATAACTAAATAAGAGGTTTTTGGGGTTTTGTAAGTAGCTGATTATCAGTGTCATTGTTTTTCACCAGGTCGGATTAGTGCAGAATATCTAATCAGAAATATAAATTTACTTTGAAAGTTACATAGATGATTGCAGCGTATTCGTCCCTAGTAATGCTGTGCATTTAAGCCTACCAGAAAAATGGTGGATACATTTTTTCGTATGATAATAAAGAGAAACCCTCTTCCATAATTAGTATAAAATATTATCTTTCCTTTTATGATATGGCACAATAACAAATTTTCTTATTCCCTTTTACATATGCACCTGATAGAGGATGAAATAACATAGAAGTCTGTGCTTACGGATAAACTTTTTTGGTATGCTGTTTTCAAAGGAACTAGGAAATACAGACTACGGAATTTTCCAAAGTCGGGAAAACGTCTACGATAAGTATGCTATAATACTTACTTACTTACTTACTTACTCCATGGTGCAGAGTCCTTCTTGAGAAGCTAACTGGTTTGCAACTAGTCAAGAAATTCCCCGCATTTCACGGAACCCGAAGGTTCATTATTGCACTCACAAACGTCCGCCACCTGTCTATATCCTGGGCCAGCCCAATCCAGTCCATATTCCCTCATCCCACCTCCTGGAGTTCCACCCTAACATTATCCACCCATCTACGCCTAGGTCTCCTCAGTGGTCTCCTTCCCTCCGGTTTCCCCACCAAAATCCTATACGCCCCCCTCTCCTCACCCATACGCGCCATATGCCCAGCCCATCTCATTCTTCTAGATTTTATCACCCGCACAATATTGGGTGAGGTTTACAAGTCATTTAGCTCCTCGATATGCTATAATATTCATTTAATTTTGTGTACAGTAAGTACAGTAAGTACAGTAAGTACAACTCAATATCTGTAAACGGTTAAATAAAAGATGCTTACTATAAAAAGAATTGTATTATGCAATGGTGTTTTAAATACATGGGATTAAAGTACCAAAATACCAAATACCGAACTCAATTGTTTATGCTATAAAATTTGCTGCTTCTTTTTCCAATTAAAATGTATCCTTCGGTAGCTAAGTTGCAGCACACTGTAGGACCCCAGAATGTGTCATTGGCTTCCCTATGTTTCTGTTAAACAAACTGCTGCAGACAGAGTGCTGAAAGCACAGAGCTTACAGTACTCTATGTCGTAAATTACTGAAATGGAAGCTTTCTTCTGTAATGCAACTGAGACAATAAATCTAGCATTGCAGCAATATTATTTACTTTTATTACAACTTGCGACACATTTATTGTTTAGGAATATCGAAAGGCAATTTTAGGCTTCAATGACTACAACCTTTGGAATGAAATATGTTATGGCAAGAAAGATGCTGTGTTACATTGAGGATTATTGTTACAGCTCGGATGATGTGTGTGTGTGTGTGTGTGTGTGTGTGTGTCTGTCTGTATGTGTGTTTGCGCGCGCATACACACATACAGACAGACAGGCAGACACAGAGGCATATTGATAGTAGAAAACTAAGAGACCGACTTGATGTCACTAGTTATTAAGTTTTATTTCACTTCATCTATGCTCAACATGTTTCGGACATTAATATATCCATCATCAGGAGCTTCCGACTTTGCTATTATATCACCACATTGGTCGTATTGTTCTTCTTTAGACGTGTGTTGGAGTTTCTGTATGGCTGGGTTGGAGTGGTATCCGTGTAGCAGGCTGAAGCCTGCAACACGGATACCACTCCAACCGAACCACACCGCAACTCCAAGACACATCGAACCAAGAACAATACGACCAATGTGGTAATTCAACAGAATAGTAGCAAGCTTCTGATGATGGATATATTAATGTCCGGAACATGTTGAGCATAGAAGAAGTGAAATAAAACTTAATAAATCGTGACATCAAGTTGGTCTCTTAGTTTTCAACTGTCACAATGATGCACGGTCCAATATACATAAGATTTACAGAGACATATATCGACAATAGTAGGCAGTTTGCCTTTCGTAAGCATTTTTTTTAACTTTCTT
>Ga0123357_10001825_pt1 | contig 23115 bp, 24 predicted proteins | sample TergutEmb28metaG_FD_89873 | JGI IMG/M metagenome (GOLD analysis project Ga0123357, IMG submission 89873) | Embiratermes neotenicus P4 segment gut microbial communities from Petit-Saut dam, French Guiana - Emb289 P4 | ecosystem: Host-associated > Arthropoda: Insects > Digestive system > Gut ... | reverse complement strand
TACCTCTATACTTCTTACAGATACAACCCATGAAGTAACTTTACGAATTAGTCGCAAGCTCCTGAGGATGGATGTATTAACGTCCGAAACATGTTGAGCACTGAATAAAGTAATAATAAAACACGTGGCATCAAGTTGGTCTCTTTTTACTCAATTATAATTTCATCTTTGCTTGTACATGAGAACTATTTACTCTTGTGATAAAGATGGGCAAAATTGTGAAGGGATGTCAGCAGGCTTTCACACTAAGACCCAAAGATGTGGTGAAATATATGCTAGTGTGAGAGGTAGCTGGGCAGCAGTGACATTTAAAAGCAAGTCGGTTCCATCTTTAAGGGTCCAGCAGTCCAAGAAGGTAGGACTGATAGGCTGTCCCAAAATGTTGCTAACTAACTACCAGCCAACATTGAGCAACATTCCAGAGAACAAAGTCCTGAACTACACTGTGGTGTAAGCCCAAAGTCTTGCATGGGTAATCAGAGTTAAGAAGTGGACAGAGAATGATTTTTTCACTTGTATGTGACTGTTGAATAACTAAGTCAGTCTATCATTCTGTTGCATAAAAGTAGGTAATTGAAAATTTTGACTTTGGATCTAAATTTGTTGAAAGTGAATGCAAGGTACTCATTCACATTGCACCCTACGAGAAAGACCAAACCAACAAACCGGTTAAGTGACCTGCCTTGAAGTTTACGGATCACTCGTTGGCCAGCTGCAGAATCACTTGTTTGGTGTCATGTTCTCATTGAATATGAAACAACAATTATATTCCATGTATTTAAAGTGCAAAGTGCTTTGTGTACAGATTTATGATTTTGGATTTCATTCATTCCTTCTGTAGTGTGTCTTATGCCAGGTCCATTACCTTTTCCAAAGTGAGTTCAACACAGAGTGTGATCAAGTGTTTCCTCTTTCATTTTGTAGTATCCTGTCATTTCCTTAAAGTCATCCAGAAGCTGCTGGCTCCTTCCTCGTTGTCCCATCACTTCTATCCTTCTTTCTATCTTTCTTTTGATAAAATGTTTAGAAGGCAGTTCCAATGTAAAAGCATTGCCAATCCAGTTAGCCTTCTTTTCATTATATGTGGGATTTTTCATCCTCCTTGACTATATGTTTTTGTATTTACTATATAAAATAAACATCTGAGGTGGAGTTCTATCACAGCGTGGTCAGGAAAACATTCCAGAAATGTAGGGGCTACTTTGTTTTATTTGAGAAATCTGTGAATGTTTAAGGTGTGGGGTAGGATGTTCTCATGGCAATCAGTACAGAGATTACTGTCATCTGGAATGTAACACCATGTAGTCTGTTAGAAAGTTACCAGCATGTTGGTGGAACTTGCTGCTTCCATCTTCAAGTAGAATCATGGCAGAATGACAGTATGTACTGTGAAGATGGAGGAGGCAGATTCTCTTCCACAGTTGTAACTTTGTATGATGCTGCATGATACTGCATTCAGGAAGACAGCTTTCAGTAATTTTTGTGATAGTAAATAATACTGCTGGAATTTGGTGGTGTATTTTTTTTTCAAATTTTTGTCTTAGAACTTTAGTTTCAAAGATGTAGTAAACTCATTTTTATGGTGTTACTAGTACATGATATTTAAATCCCTTATTTCCATATGGTAGAGACTGAATGAATTAAAACTACCTTTTTTCATCTGTTTCCCACTGAACAGTTTGTGCAGCTGTAATATATTTAATTAGCATGTGGAAGATAATATATGGTTGTTACCATTGTATTTTGTTAATAATGAGCATTTCTCAGAGTAGTCAGGTCTTAATGTACTGTTTGAATTGTAGTTTTGGGCTGTCAGATTTACATGGTGATGGGAGAGTGCACGATGTATCAGGGCCAGAGACACCAAGCGGTTTTGGTTTTGAACTGACATTCCGGCTAAAACGTGAACCGGGTGAAACTGCTCCACCAACATGGCCAGCTGCGGTTATGCAGGCACTCGCCAAGTATGTGTTCCAATCAGGTATGCGTGTACCAGTAATGCTCTTGTTTCTTTTTCCAAGCTTCTTTACAGAAGCATTGTACAAGGCCATATATAAATTTGAGAAAATGTAGTACTTGTCTATATTTTGTTTAATGTCATCATTTTAGCAAGGTAATTTTAATAAAACCATCAGCATTTTACTCTCCACTGCACTTTACTTGAGTGTACATGTTTAGGTATTGTAGGATCATAAGTCCCTTTTGTGTTGTCTTAATTCAAGCAAAACAAAGGAGCATATGAATGCCTTGTAATCTGCATCATAATGTGGTTTATTATTCCAAGCTTTTTAAATTCTAAAGCAGAGTAAGTGAAATTGAGACTGTAGAATGGGTAGTACTAATTTTATATTTGAAGTGTGCTGCTGTTTATTGACACTGATAATACTGCTATATACCTTAAACATATGAAAGAAAAACATGTTCCAGTACATGGTAATAGTTCCACAGTTTTAAAGAGTGTAGTAGTCAAAAGTAATAACTATTACTTTGATATTCAAAATTGTAGAAACTTCTACAGTTTGGAAATACCTTGGAATAAAAAAAAAAAAAATCTTAGTTGAAGTTATGAAATAATTTCAGGATATTATAATGCTTTTTGGAATTTGCTTGACCTGGATTGTACAGTAGGTACTGATGGTTGCACATATGCAACATGTACCTGCTGATGTAAATTGCAGTGCTGTTTAAAGTGGTGGTGCTTTTATGAAAATTAATTTGTTGCCTTTGCCAGAAAGTTTGTCACCATGGCCAGCAGTTTCACCGCATTCTTCTTCTTTCAGAATACAGTACTTGTGGGTTGCATGTATGCTTAATTTAGTGTACAAAACTAAGAGAGGATAAAACACTGATGTAGTAAACCTCATGAAGAGCAATTCATAGATTGAGGTGTATGTGGGAGAATGATTTTGGAATATTTAACACAAATAGGCTGTTAAAGTTTCAGCTGCATGGAATTGACTCAAGCTAGGCAAGTGGTGAGAGACAGTGAATCACTTGTAACATATTGTAAGATGTTCTTTTAATGCGTCATTAGGTTTGAACACCATGGTAATTCTATGTAGGGAGTTCCTCCAACTGAAGGTACTGCTGTGACATTGCAGTTCTCACACTGGTGTTTCTGGGCGAGGGGTTCCTGATGCTCTGAAGTAACATAGTGTCTTCATCTTCATAGTTGCAACATTTCAAGAAGAATGGAATGCTTGAACCTTGAAGGTGAAGGCCATGTGTCTCTTTTTTGTAGAATGCAGGAACATTTAACCCCGCAACACAGTGTCACATTCAAAAAGACCCAGATCTTCAAATTTACTGTTATTTTACATTGTTAAATTGCTGTATGGATTATGTGTCTATTGTTTTCATGTATAAGGAGTCTGGATGATGTAGTTGGTGTATGCACTAGGCTATGGACTGGCTGAATGGGGAATCATAATATGATTGGCAGCAGGGGCAAGAATTTTCTTGTCTTCAGAGTGTCCAAACCACCTCTTGAGTCTCATGCAGCTTGCTGCTCAGTGGGTACGAGGGGCTCTTTTCCTTGGAGTAAAGCACCTGAGGTGTAAAGCTGAATAGTGCTGAGTGGAGCTATGTCTGCACTTTCCCATTATGCTGTCATGGCATGTACATGGATAACTTTGCCTTGTTTGTGTTAGTGTGTGCGTGCATGCGTGTGTGTATGTGCATACCTTTGTATGCAAGTGAGCGAGCTGCAATACTTCCAGTTAATGAAAGAGGAGCAAAATTGGTGAAATGACCTCTGGTATCTAATTTATTATCGGATGTTTATTATCGAGGTTGTGCAAGTATTATTTATTATATAATTTCAACCGATTTCACATATTGTAACAAATATACATTGTATCCTTTCTTAGTTTAGACTGTACTGGAATATACTGTGAAATGATACAGTATGTATTTGCTACTATATGTGCAGTTAGTTGGAATTAAATACAAAATACGAGCCTCCTACATATGAAACCTGAGGGCCAATCACCCTTTATTGTTATTTGTTCCCTCTGTGGAAGTTTAAATTGTGGGTTGCATGTCATACGGTAAGGAAGAATTTGAAAAATTTCTGTTTGTTTTCCAGCCAACACACTTTGTGCCGGAGATCATGTTTCATGGCATAGTGCACTAGATAATAGTGAGTCTCGCATTCAACATATGCTCATGACAGCAGACCCACAGCTAGGAACGGTGCATACTCCGTTTGGATCAGTGAATTTTATGCAGATTGTAGGCATTTGCAGAGAGGAACTGCAAGCAGCACAGCACTGGAATGGCCCTGGAGTCCTGGAGATTCTTAAGAGGCTACCAGGGTAATTTTTTGTTTTTCCTTCTTCCACTTACTGAGAAGGATTCTTTAAAAATATTAATTTTATAAAGGTGTGAATGAATACTGGTACTGCAGTTGTTCAGGATAAATTATGTATTTGCTAAAGCTGTTTTATTGTCAGTTTTGGAATGTATTGTGGTGTTAGTTGTATAAACTGTGCATGTTGGAAGTACATAGCCTGATGGTAAAGATTTGAACCTGGGACCTCCCAATTATGAAGCAGAGTTCATACCAATTGGCTGTGATGTTTGGTTTCAAAGTCTAGCAGTGTAACTTTGAATATGCTGTTGCAGGGCAGGGGGTCCGTGGTTGATAACGGACATGCGACGTGGAGAGAGCATGCTGGAAATTGATCCAGCAGCTCAAGAGGAGGTAGAGAGAGGAATTGAGACTGAAGGGTCAAACCTAAGTGGTGTGAGTGCTCGGTGTTCGTGGGCTGATGTTAACGTGCAGCATCTGACACCTGGAGCAGAACTCAGAGATGGGGAGGGCGGCCTGTTACGAGAGGGTCCCGCAACCCGTCCTGAGCCGCTAGATACACCATACATATCACGACAACAGAGCGAGCAAATCAAAGCAACCCTGAAGAAGGGTCTTCTTAATACGAAGCCTGTTCTTCCGCCAATTGGAAAGTGTACAGAGCTGGACAGGTATGAATATGCACCTAATTATAGTATACTGCTGTGCTTTAGGACTGTGAACAGGAAGTAGTTTCACTTTTAAGTTGATGTTTGAGGTTTTCATGTTTAATAAAAATTTAAATTGTAGTCTTCTTTCTTGTTACATAGTTACCTTGTACATTGAAGGTCAAGACATTTTCCTCATTGGTAACCACCCACTTAACAATTCTTTCATTTAGAAGTCTGTCTTACGACAGGTTCAAGCCTCTTCCAAAGCGAGCTATCCACATAGTGTGATCTAGAGCTTCCTCCTTCAAATGATAGTATCCTCTCCTTTCCTTAAGGTAATCCAGCAGCTTCCTACATCTTCTTCCTCGTCTTTCAGTCACTTCTATCCCCCCTTTTATCTTTCCTTCAATAACCTGTTGTTGAAGGCAGTTTCTGTGCAAAGTGTGACCAATCCAGTTCACCGAACCATACAGATCATAAAACAGAGGACTTTTTTATTTCCAATTTAATTTCTCTTATTTTATCACTAAATTAATTTTGTTTTCTGGTGGCATTTATAAAATGTGATTTATTGGATGTTAAACTGAAAGGGATTATCAGATCCTAAATATGTCTCCTGTGCTTTCAGTAATGACAATTCCTGTAAGAAAGACTTATATGATACTAGGTCATCAGATGAGTTTGGTGTGCTAGAATCAACAGAACTTCTGCGGAGCAAGAGGTTGGAAAGCCTGCATCTCACATTCAACTTAGAAGCTGGGAGTTTATTGCCTTTAGCAATAAGGTGTGTTGGTAATTGAGTGATGTATATTGCACAATATGTTGAAAATGCAACTCATGTGGACTATTTTGTGGCTGTGAATGACTCTGTACTCTGAATTACAGTTGTTTCATACTGCTGACCATAATTTTTTGTGGTCTTCAATCCCTTTTGCTTCTTGGAGTGTCTCACTTGATGTGCCTTGTTCTGTGCAGGGGTCGCGTGAAGCATGGAAGGCATTTCACATTTAAGTCTGTGCTAGGTGATACAGCAATCACACTGGTTGCCCCAACAGTAACAGGCACACTAGTGGATCCGGAGCATCCTTATGTTGCTCATGGACCATGGCTTCAGGTGCTCATTCCTGATGATCTGGCACAGTTCATGTCTGATAGTTTTGAGGTTCTTAACAATCCAGAGGAGGTAAGTGGATGTACTGAATTTCTACTTGCAGGTAGTTCAGTTGATTGGTATTTTATTTAATTGGTGCTGTTTGAACTGTGGATGTTGCATTGCCAGGTTGGATGTGAACATGGTCTTTAGTAGTCAGTAAGTTATGAGTTGAAAGGAGACAATCTTGGCTATTTTCAAGGTGCCATTCTGGTATTCATGCAGAGGGGCTGGAGGTAAACTGCCAAAAACTTTAGCCAGGAGGTTCAGTAGTGAGTTGAGATTCAGCCAGGTGTCAAGCAGGAAATATCTTAGACACTTTTATCACTGACAGCTTTTAGACAGTATGCTGTGTCATGGATTAATGAACCCCACACAGCTGCATGGTTCTGTTAAATTGCTTACAAGTTAAGTGAATCCATGTGTAAATGTTGTGTTGTGAAAAATATGTATGGGGTCCTAAAAGTAATGTGGATATGTGTAATGTAATTAAAACAATCAATGAAACAAAACTAATAATGTGTGCTTAGTATTCATATTGCCTGTTTCACTTTTGTCCAGTGACAAAACCCTACCTCAAGAATGATTGCAGGAGAGGATACCTAAGTGATACCCCTAAACGACAAGAAAAATTCTGCAACATTGATGCCATGAAAAGGGTGGCTCATGTTAAGCCATTGTAAGTGAGGAAACATTGTTGAACAATAAACTGCTTTGTGGTTAGCCATGTTTATCAGACACAAATATGAATGTAGAGCATTGGTAGGGCAAGAAGAATTGCCGTCAAAGTAGGAATAATAAGAAACTTAGTGCAGCAGAGTATAACATAACTGCAGTATTCCAACATTTCCTTGAGGTTGGTGTTTTGTCATTGAAATCCAAAACATGTGTCTTATTGAATTAAGTTTATAAAAGAAGGGTATATTTTATAATATCTGTAATATGTGAACTAGGCATATTATTGGAAAAGGTGTAGATGATATGTTTGCTTGCTTGTGGTTTCAGCTGATTCTCCCAAAGACATTTGTGTGGCCAGATCATAAGATGGCGATTACAGTTGTGGAAGACAAGATGTGACAGAGTGCTGTATGTGCAACACAGATGTAGCACGTGTGTTTGCTGGCTGGTCCACGTGTGTCACTCTTCATCTGTACAAAGAGATCCTGAATCCTTCATGTATATGTTTCTGCGTAAGAAGTTGAAATGTGTGAATGTAAGAATGACCCATAACTTAACTATTACTCAGATATCAGCCTGTCCCAATGATCATCTTCCACTACAAATCCCTCATAAACTGGCCTGGAATTGAACCTGGGCCTTCGTGACAAGATTCCAGTGACTGATTGGCTGAGACATGGCACAGTCCCTGGAAGGTATGAACTGGTAACTAAACAGGTTGTTTGTGAATGATATTGGCATTGATGATGGGAGATATTGGATCATATTTATGTTTTAATGTATGACATGATGAAAGTGGCCCCTTACATTAGAATATTGATTGTGATGTGTGAGAAAGCGTGGTGTCTGTTCTGGTTAACGTTGCGGTAGACTCATAAGCACTTGTAGTATAACCTTTTCAAGTCGCACAGGTAGAATACAAATGTTACTTTCCAAACTTATGTGGGGTTGGCATATTAATGAACATCTTTCATGCTTATTATGAATGAAAATGCAGGATGATTCATACAACACCAAGGTCATTTTGCCTGAATGATCAGAAGCATTGCGTCTTTATGCCAGTATTGCACATGAGTAATTTGTAGTGGCCCGAACAGATGGGGCTAAGTGGCATACGTTGTTACTGCATGGGTCTTAGCTGCAGTGTGTTGTGGGAACAACACAGTGCAGCACAGTGGCTGCTTCGATTGCCAGACTTGAAATCTTCAGATTATTTTTTCTGGGGCTGCCTGGAGGAATGTGTATACAGGAATAAACCTCTTGCCACATAAGCTTTGCCAGACAACAACTGACTTGGGATTGCCAACATAAAAAGTGATGTCCTGCAGCAAATGATGGAAAACATGCATCATCACGTGCATGTGGTGGAGGGTGACAGCCGTTTTGAACATTTGATGTAGAGTAATGCAGTTCACCATGAGTTCATGTATGTGTCATCTTGGTTTTGTATCGTTCTATGGATACGTTATGAAATAGGCCTCAGTGAACTGGGTGTTCTGTATGAATCACTTTGTACATTGATACAAAATGAGCAAAGGTGATTAAAGTGGTGTAAGTGCAGGTTTTAAGTGTTCTTTTTATAATGTTTTATCATTTGTCCTTGTTGACAGTATTTGCCAGTGCATGTAATCATGAAATTTATGTTGAGGTGTAAGGTTCAGTTTGACACTGCCTTACAATCTGCACTTTTAAGGATATTTTTCCACACAGAGAGTTGAAAGTTATTGCACCTAGAAATCTTCTTACCAGGGTTTCACTGTATGAACTTAAGTAAGGTGGTCAGCTTTTAGCTAAATGGAGTCAGAACTGAGGTGTGCTGGGTAAGTTGTGTATTGAGGGAGCAAACAGCTGTTCTGTAGTCTTGCGATGACTTCTTGCACAGTGTTGTTAGTTGCACGGTAAACAGCCTGCATAATTTAAATTTTGTGATTTTCATTTTGCCAGTATTTTAAGAAGTACAGTATTAGGCATATCAGTAAAAGAAAGCTGTGAATGTCTGAAATGGATTATTTTGGCAGAAATACTCTTATTGAACTCAATTTGCATTAATAGTTGCAGTTTTATGGTTATTCCTTCTTTGCATTCAGGAGAGTTGGAATCTTGACCAGGAGACTAGCTTTTCTGACATGGATTTATCCTGGGTTTTCACACCCCTGTCGGGTCCTTTCTTAGGTTCAGCCCAGCATTTGTATAAGTCATATTCCAGTCCAGTGGTTGAGTGAATCTGAAGTCCCCATAATTATAAAGTGGAAGAAATAAATTCAGATTTGTTTTGATGGATTGTCTTACATTCACATAAATGAGCCTCTGGGGAACCTCTGATGAAGTGTTGTTAATTAAAGTATATAGAATGGCAACCCTACCTGCTCTCGCATTCATTTGGTGCCATTTTCATGTTGGAAAATTTGTGCTCCGTGGATGCATTGTCCTGGGAGTGCGGGGAATTTTTATGTACATTTCCTCAGTAATTTTGTTTTGTAAATATGGGAAACAGATGGAAACCATTTTCTGTTGGTCACTTTGTGGCCCACAGATATGATCCTGGAAAGTTTGGGGAATTTTACATATTTTTCTTCAATTTGACTCCATGTATGTGGAGACCGAGATAGTGGGGACTCTGTGTACAATTTTTTATCCTTTCTAGATTCTGCAGATACATGTAAAGTTTGTATAATGTGGTCCATTTTCAACATGTTGACAATAGTGCTTCACAGTCAAAATATAATTCTGTTAATTTTCCTGACATATAATCATGTCTGGTTTGCGGGTACATGACCGTGTGGTCGTGGCAGAGGTGCGTGTTTAAAATACACGCTGGATAAGACTGACCAGTAGATGTAAGTGCTCGAATAGTATGCATCTGTTAAATGAATTCTAGGATGCAGTGCTTGAAATGGGTTAAGTATTGGTACTCAGGACACTGAAGACAACTGGTTGTTGCTGCAATAAACAACCATTATGTCCTTATGCATTATTCACTTGTTTGTCTTTCTGATGTGCATGCACTGTGTTCTGTGTGCAGTACATCAGATGTGGTGGTTATGCTGCTGTTAAACTGTACTGTTAGATGTAACGAAATGGTATTCGACAGTCACATTTGTTTTTATTTCAAGCTAATACTGAAAGTGAATACAAAAGAAGGATTGGGAGACGAAATTAAAGTAATTTATTTGTTTTTAGATGTAGAGTGTGAAAATTATGCTAATGAATACAGTAGTATAAAACCATAGGCTGTTCAGTCCACTTATTTTTTATGTGTCTGCTTGATAAGTGTAAGTGATATGTTTTAATGTTTTCAGTAGAGGAGGTGAAAAACATTGTGTGTAGAAGTTTAACAGGAAGTGGAGTGGATTATGAGTGCATTGTGGATCACAACATACTGGAAATGAGATAACTTAACGAAAGTTTGGGTTTATGACACTGGGCTAATCCCCAGGCACAGCTGTGAAAAATTAACTGACTTGACATGAATGGTGAGGATATTCAGGTTCACATGTGAAAGTCATGAATTGGAAGATGCAGGAAAATTTGATGTGTAGTTTTTCTTATGTCCCTCGTTACCATATACTAAAACTTTTGGCATTCAATGGTGGGTTTGTTTTGTTAAGTGCTCCAGAATTGCTCTTGTGTCCTGCAAACTTCAAAAACCAAGTTACTATGTTTGTTCTTTGGCACAGAAATGCACACTGGGTAATTGAGAACCACTTCAACTGGGCAGCTGCAGTTTCTCACTCTTGAACCCTCTGGTCAGAAATCAATTTGACCATGTCCAGTTTTAATTATTAGTAATATCCATAAAATATACCAGTTGGCTTTTTCTCATTCTTGAGTAAAATGCAGTTGCAAAAAAAATGAGCTAGGTAGGTGGTATGTCACAAATTCATAATCACTTCTCTGGTTTAAAAACTGCAGGAATGAAAGAAGAAGTGTATACATATGGTTGAATGTAGTGTTAAATTTTTGTAAATGTATTGCTTCAGATATCTATTACTGTACACCCATGAGAGAGAGTCTTGACCACAGTAGGATGTTTTTAAGGAGCAGCACGTCCCGTGGAAGGAAGCATTCCGTCCTCAGTTCAGGCACATTGGAACACTTCTAATATTTGTGAAGTAATGCACAAAGTTTGCGTGCCTCGTAGCACAGTGGTGTGAAGTTTCCATTGTTGATAGTTGGATGTCATGGTCCTTGACAGTGTGGAGCGTGTTGTTGGTACTAATATTTTGAATGTCTTCCTCTTAGTGTTTGTGTTGTAATACTCAAGCATTGTAATAAATGTATAGTGTAATTACTTGTAGCTGTGGAAAACCTGTGCCTTATATAATTAACAGATTTTGTAATTTAAAATTCATTTTATACAATTTTTGCTAATATATTGATTTTATGCAAAAACATATTTTTGTACTTCTTCTAATGTTGTAGATAAGCAGCCTTTTGCTGTGGGAAGAGTATGTGGCAATTTCTTTCAGGATAAGTGAACAAACAAACTTTAAGTTTATTGCCACACTTCAGTGTATCCCCATTCTTCCATTTTCCATCATATTGCTTCATGTTTGTGTTGGTTGTACTGTCTGTTATAACCATGCAGACATACATAACATCAACTCATAAGAATGTTGCAACACTATGTTTTACAATTTCCACTGCCTTAGAATTACAGTCACATTATCTCTGCATACATTTGTGACCAAATTCTTTTTTGTTTGGCTGTTGGAGTATGAAACTCTGAGAGAAGGTGAATGTCAAGACATGAGACTGATAGTAAGGATGTGGTGATTTCTGCAGTTCCACTTGCAGACTTTGTGCAATTTATCTTTCATGTACAGCAGTTTGTCACGGTGGACTGTACCATAGCGTAATGAACATATCTGTATTTACTCCACCACTCGGTCCTGGTGTCTTCCAGCTCTGCACTTGGTATATCTACTATGGCGCAGCACTGGGCTCTGACTTTCGCCCTCCTGATGTTGTGTTTTGGATTGTCTGTTTATAATCAAATACTGCACTTTCTTTCCTTTTCCTTCTACCCACTTTGCTGATGTGAGTGTTCTCCTGTGTCTCATTATCACATCCATTTTAATTTCTTCTATCATGGAATGTCTCTCTTCAAAGCTATACTGATTACCACACTCCCCTCCCTCCCAACCATTTCCATTAACCCTGTTGGCTGACACCACGCTACTAAGACTTTTCACCCACACGCTGTTCCTTATTTAAACCCCGTATTGGGACAACAGGCTTTCTTTTGGATTCTTGACCCCTGAAGTTGGGACCGATAGGTTGTCCCGAATTGTCGGTAAGAAATTACCTGTACCTGCTGCGTAGTAACTCAGAAGAGTGCAGTTCTTAGCATATCACAATTCAATTTATACAGACCGGGCTGTATATACTGTTTTACAGTCAGTTTGTGTTCTTCTGGCAGGTGGACAACCTTGTTTTGGTCATTCTAAAGACTGTGGCTTAAAGTTATGATAGTTTCTTTAATATTGTATGTATCATGCATGTAAAGTATGGTATTTATGTTACAGTTTGGTATGGATTTGCACAAAATGTCTGGTCCCAGAACCCAAAGGGTTAATAATGAATTGAGTGTTGGAAGTATTTTAAAATAATTTTATTGCATCCGACACATAATGGACATGTTGGTGTCAGTACAATGAAAAATCAGTGATGATAACATACAGTTTATGTTTGTTACAATGGCTTGCCATTTGGGCTCATTTTATGAATTCGTAGATTACGTAATCTTGGACAGAGTCATTCAGCAAATAACTGGGCAATTTGTGCAGCATATTGATTTTGATAAAAATTATTTAATACATTAGGCCACAAAATGTTTCATTCATTCATTTATTTTTGTGAAGGCAGTCAACTGATGAATTATGTCCTAAATGCTCAAAATTATTGTGTTAAAAATCTGTATATTTGGCATTCGTATTTCTAATTTTCAGAGCAGTCATTTCCATGATTGCAAAACTATTTGTAACCTGAAATGTTACAACCAGGTGTGACACATTTCACTAGTGTTAGTACAGGAGATTAAAATGAATGGCTTCTAATGTGTGTAGTTTTCTTCACCCTTAGCACTTTCCAGTGGAGGAAAGTACCATGCTTTGTAGATTGTTTTGTTTAGTTCAGAATTCCATACTTTGGTACAAAATTTATAGAGAAAGGAGGATGAAATTCAGATTACAGCCAGAACATGCTGAATTGAAATGTACCAAAAGGTCACATATAGTAGCTTTGTTGTAATGGATCATGGTGTGATATGACACAATTTAGCATTTTGACATCCCAGATTCTTGTCGTGAAAGGTGTAGGCCAGAATGTGATTTGCTGCAGTGTGATATAAATTTGTATTTTCTGTTTGTGCCTTTAAATTAAGATTTATGTTATACAGTTTGCAATGCCGGAAATGGTGTCTGAATAATGTGACATTCAGAATAGTAGCAAGGAAATTAGGTTTCGTTTCTCTGCCTCTCGCAGTACTGAACTTATTTTCCAGCTATTTAAATATTAAGTTAATTTGCATTTTTGTAATGTATATGATATTGTCGACACATGGCATATTTAAACCAGCTGTTATGAAGAAAAATACAGAAGCAGTTATCAGTTTGGCAATGAAAAATATGTTTTGCCATTTTATACCTTTGGGTAGGGTGATGTTTGAAAATATCTTTTAGTTCCTTTTACAGTAAAATTTGTTTATAACAGAACTGTGTCATTGAATGTTATGATGGTGATAATGTTAGCACACCTGCCTTGTATTTTCTGATACCCTGGATTCAAAATTTGGCCTAGATATGAGTTGTTATGTCTGAGGTTTTTTGTGTATTTTATGCAGATATTGCCTGATGTTCCAACAGCGAAGCAGTGCTTTTGGTTCATTTCTCCAGGTTCCAGTAGACTGCGGTAGGAAGCATATTGTACAGGTATCATTGTTACAAAATCATGTACATCATGCACTGCCAGTTTACAAATCAAGTGATTAGTCACATCTTAATGATGACTGTGACCGCTTCTTTCATAACTTACAGCTAACAGTCATTCTTGTTTGATGTTATATAAGGTGTGCAGTTGATGAAACGTTGTTAAATAAAAAAGACAGTGTGTATTTGGTCTTCGTGTTTTAACAAAGAAAACAAGAAGACAAAAGATTGGGGATAAAATGGTTGCAGGCATTCCCCTATTTCATCTGTTTCATGCAGGCAAGTTTGATTTGTTAAGATCATTCCAAAATATTTAAATTTGGGAAAGTTTTAAAGGATTTATTGAGTGTGTTTTGTGGTTCTATATTTGTCTCAAACATTTACTTCTAGACCAGTCTCCCTACTAACAATACGGCTTCTGTGCTTTTCTTTATAAGATACAGATTTTAGCCCAGTATATTAACATCAACAGCATAGACCAAAAATACTTCACATTCTAAAAATTCTTGCCCATATTTTAGGAGTGGGAAGCAACATAAATTTTCACGCAGTTGATTATTTTAAGTCCTTATGTATGAACAAGCATTTCGTTCCCTCATTTGACAGATATTACACATTAAATGGAAACTGTCACTGGGTTTTATTCAAGACCAAAACCTTCTGCATTTGAAATGGCGATGATGAGTTTTTGTCTGAGCAAGTCCTCATTCTCATACAAAGGTAACACCAGCTGATTGAAGCATGTGTGTGCTTCTGGGAGATTGTCTGGCTTATTGGTGACCTTTGTTATTTTGAATGTCATCTCACCCATGCCACCCACTGGCACACGATCACTTCCGGTTGCAAAAAGTAGGAACTTCTTTTTCAGTTCATCCGAGAGAGAGTCCAGCACTTCCCAGAAGTCTCTGTGTGGATCATAATGATCAGTTTAAATATTATATTCTTAAAGGTCTCAGAGTTTCATAATAATAGAGAACTAAAAATATTTACACTGATTTGTTGAGCTTCTAAGTATCTTAGTTAACTACTGTCGGTGTTATTAAATAGTCTTGATTATCAGTTGAAGTATTAGTAATATTTTGTTAGTAATTTTTCATCCAAGTTTATACATTTCTAAGGTATTTATTCATGGGATTTTATGTATATAAATATGTAGCTGGAGGAGGACTGAAAATTCCAACCTGAATAATCATCAGAATGTAACAAATTATTGGGATTTTTTATGAATTGAAGATATTTTGTGATTCTTATACAGTTCACTATCAGGTACTTAAAAATAACATGTTGGTAGAAAATTATGCGACATACTGTCCACTGTGTGTTGATGTCACTAAAAACTCAAAGTGCAAGTAGAATGAAGTATATCCTGAATATATGTTAGTTGAATGCCATTATCATGTTGATGTATGTTGTTATTTTGATTGGCTGTTTATGGATATGTAAAGGTATTATTCAGTGGGTATTGATTTGCTAGTATTCATACTTAATATGTTCAATTGTATGTCTGTATGTAGACATGCAACACACAGTACTGACAGCCTGACCTTCACTGTTGTCACCTGCATGGAGAACTGCTTATCATGTGACATATGTCTGCATATTCTTCACTCTCTTCATATTTCACTTGATGTGGTATATACAAGAGCAGAATGGAAGATGGTGAGTGCCAGATCACTTGAGTGCCATGATCATTCATGACATATTGCATAACCTCCATTTAACTTCCCTATCATTAACACTGCACCTTTAATAAACTGCAAAATTTTACTGACTGGTACATCATGATAGGTTACTAGGGTTCTGCAGGTGAGGTCTCAAGTGACAGTGCAAGGCCTGCAGCGGCCTTGGCAATAGCACAACACATGTTTGGCAATATTGTGTAGTTTTGATAGCTGTCCTGCAGTAACAGTCAACTGTTATTGTTCTTATGCAAAGAAAACCTGTCTCCAGTGGCATCAAAATTGTTTTGGAAAGGTAGAAGATTTTGTGAAGTGATGTATAGGTGTGCAGAGGGGTCTGGAATCAACCAATACATTATTGTTATGGTGATGTGAAATACTTACATGATGATGGGGTCATCTGCCTTATAACCATCATATTCTGTGACTTTCCTAAGCTCATTTAGGTCCAATGTGGGTGAGCCACAGACTAGCATCTCTACTTCTTCAGGTCGCAGCATCTGTTCACAGAATTACACCAATGTATTGTCAGTTACCAGGTATGTGCAGTGCAGAAGTGCATTTTATGAGATTAACAGTCATTTCCAATTGTGTTTGACCATGAAAGAAATAATGCTTGAATTATGGATTTTGACAGCTGTAGTATCAAATGAAATGGGGAATGGGGGCTAAAGGACACAGGGTAACTTCCTGGCAGGAACTTTTTTTTTATTAGGCCAGTATTGCTTCCCATACAAGCTTCCTATATGATCAGGTGTTTCTGCCATTAATATAACAGGCAGAGCATCTAGCTGACCACTTGCATCTGTCTGGGGCTGAGGTTCAGAATACTTGGAACATCAATGACTTCATACATTTGTGTGATGTACTTAAGCACAGAGACGAACTGATTTTTATGTTACAGTATATGAACTTGGATGGGATATGTTAAGGATGGAGACTGTGAGAGGATCTAATGAGAAATGTATAATACTCATACTATGAACCCATGCAAAGTCAGTCAGGAAGACCTCTGGAGTATTGCAGAGGCAATTTCATATTTCTAATACCCATAAATGACAAACTGAAAGTGTGGTGGTGGTGGTGGTGCTGGTGGTGGTGGCAGCAGTGGCGGTGTTGGAATTTGTATTCCATTTTGCATTCCTATTTAAATCTAAATTGTACAGCAGTCAGCAGCAACTGCTGTACATTTGATCCACTGATCTGTGTGTGGTCATGTCTTTATCATTTCATTTCCCTTATATATTTACTTCAGCAACTGTGAGTTTGTCTAAATTTGTACCTAATATTGTGGTTTTATTTTTGTTTGAACACTGTGTGTGTGCTTATCATACATTGTCATGAGGATGCTACTTTTAAATATACACCACATAGCTATCAATAATTTATTCATTAATAAATAATTAATTCATAGTCATTATTAACTGACAGTTTATTTGACAATACTTTATAAACTGCTGCAGGTGTTTTATTTCAATATAGATATAAATGAAAGGTGGACAGACCAGTAGACTGAAAGACAAGTAAAAATGGAAGACAATGAGAAACATATAAAACTGCATTTGAAACCAGCAAGTGTTTATCTAAAACATGTCGGTGAACGTACCATTCTGAATGTGTCAACAGTAGCTGTATGTACTTACAATTAGAGCATTTGATGCACATACACTGTGGAAGCCAAGATAGAAGGCCCTGAACTGTTCATATATAGCCGTGTTCAATATCCAGTCCAAGTAGAGTTCTACATACTCTTTCCGGTTCTCATTGGTCACAGGAATGTTTTCTCCACTCTCTTTCAATTTGTATGTCTTTACATCACCATATTCCTCCAGTGACACCTGGTAATTCATAAAACAGGCATGTCTTAATGTTAATGACTATGATACAGACAGAACAAATAGTCTATGTACTAATTTCAAAGAAGGTAGGAGTAACAATTGAAGTAATTATGCTCCTCATGTTCATAACTGTTCTTTGTATGAACCAGGCAGGGAGTTTCTTAAATAGCTCGGGTGTTGAAGAAGCACTTGGTTATATTTGGTTATTTAAAATAACTCGTGGTTTTTCAGTACTAAGATCAATACATGTCAAATGAAAGTTTAAACAGCAGTGCAAAGGAACAGAGTGAAGTTTGAGGGAGAGAGCTGTAGTGTATGTGTTTAGTGATGCTGTCAGTTGCTGCATTATATACTGTCACAGTGTTGAGCATTATACTGTTGGGGGAATCCAGTGTGCCACTGCCACTTTATCCACCACAAACTGACATGGGCTGGCCTGGAATCAAACCTAGACTTTCACAGCGACAGGCCGGTTACTAACTACCTGCGACATGGCATGACCGATTTCATACTACATACTGCCTCCCCATTTTATAACTTGTAGCCTAAATATTTGTTAAGACTTTTTAATTACACACACCAACACATGCACACACACACACACATATATATATATATATATATTATTTAAGAAGTCTAAAATTTACATTAAAACATTTAAAACACTCCTACATGTTTCGATCACACGATCATCCTCAGGGAGCATATATTGTTCCTTGCTAAAGCTATAATTTAAAACATTGCATCATGAGCTGCCACAGCACCAAAGTTAACATAACGAAGTAAGTCACTGAATGTTTTAAATTATAACTTTAGCAAGGAACAATATATGCTCCCTAAGGATGATCGTGTGATCAAAACATGTAGGAGCGTTTTAAATGTTTTAATGTAAATTTTAGACATCTTAAATAATATATATATATATATATGTGTGTGTGTGTGTGTGATTGTGTTGGTGTGTATAATTAAATACTCTACAGAATGCATGGTGAAACGCTAAAAATTGTTAAGACCTTGTTCTGTTTTTAGAACATTTTGACACAATTTTGAACCTTGAAATTTTGGCCTTTCATGTTCATGTAAACTTTATGATAGTATCAATCAATATTAAACATTACAGTCCTTTATATTTACCAGTGTTATGTGTATTGAAATACTGACCTGAAAGCTCATGCACATGTCTTCTTCTACATTACCCTCATATGCAAGTAATTCTGTTAGCCCCCGAGACACATCCTGGAAGAGAAATGTTTTCTTTGTGATACAGTTCTGAAAGATGTTGTAATAGCTTATTGTCCTTTACATCACAAAATGTAAGCACACTTCTAGTCTGCTGCAGTTGCATTTTGCTTGTAACAAATTCAAACATTTGAAAACTCACTGTCAGGGAAGTATGCACAGAAATGCAGTTGACCAGGCAATATTGAACTACAGATCTTTGTTACAGGAACCTAGCATCTTGATCCCATACAACAAAACGAACAGTGTAAAAGCATTTTACCACTTACTGGCATGATCTCAGCCAAGTCGTCCACTGTAGGCATCCTAACAGAACCAACATCTGCTGTGTCCACATCAGGTACCACAGGAGGGGACAGTAACTTCCTGTAGCAGATGGAGGGGAAGTGCAGATCTAGGATAATGGAGTTGTAGACTGCCAGCCCCATGAGCACTCCTATGAGGTTGTACTCCCGCAGGTTCCCTTCCTGGTCAGTACTGAACCAGTAGCAGCGAGAGTTGGGATGGTAGACAAACATACCGTAATCTGGGTGGAAGATCTGCCGGATGAGCAGCAGGAACCACTCTTTGGTTAGTCCGCCCATATCCAGCCCTGGTTCCCCCACAAATGATACTTTAAGCTTCTTCTTGAGATCCTTCTGTTTACTTGCAATCTGGAAGAAATAATGAATGCATGATAAAAGTGCAGCCTCTAATAATGTAGAATGATTGGGTGAGTGCAATACAATTGGTGCAACCTGCTTTGTGTTTAATTAGTAAACTTCCATTTCACTGTGGGATTATGTTACTCTTTCAATTGAATAGAAGAAAATACAGTTTAGAAACAAGAAGAACATTAACAAATATTGCACTACTCTTTACTGACCTCATTCAGTGAGTCTGAAACAAGGTGGGAGCGCCTGACATGAATGTTGAGGAAGAAAATGTCAATCTGTGGAGCCTGGTGGCGAGCAACTTTGGCTACCAGTGAACGCCGTGCTGTGAGGATCATTTGTTGCTCTGAATCCTGCAACAAATGTCAGTGTTATTGACACTATATCTCATGCAGAGGTTGTCTGATATATGAGATGGAATGATTGTTATATGCAGTGAAGCTGAAAGGATAAAGTGGTTGTGGCATATTTTAAGGGAGCTCAGCTAAAACCACAGAAACCCTGTGTCAGGATGTTTGGTGCCCCAGTTGACCTGAATGTCATATTATCTCGAGTGCTAAAAAGCTGCATTGCCATTTGAGCAAATGTGTTCAATGTGATTTCTGTATTGCTTAGGAATGCCAGTCCCTGTGGCTGCATAGTATGAGGCGTGGGTCTGTCTTCACTGGATTGCTAGGATTGTGGGTTTGGTATGTGTCTCTTGTGAGTGTTGTGTGTTGTCAGGCAGAGGTCTCTGTGACGGAATGATCACTGTCCAGAGGAACCCTACCAAGTGTGGTGTGTCTGAATGTGATCTTGAAACCTCAACAATAAGGAGACCTGTGGCCACTAAGGCTGTAAAGCTATGAAAATAGTAATTGCTAATTAATGTTCTATTAGATAACTGAAATTATGTGCAGCTGAAAGACTGCGTGTGGTTAGGATGTGTAACAGAAGAAGATTCATGGCTTATTCTCTTCCTTTCTCTGACCTTGAGAGAACTGAGGGAAACCTGGAAACCTCAGACAGTATAGGTGGTCGTTAGTGGAACTTGTACCAGGCATTTCACTGTGCCTGCTCTAATATCAACACTGTTACATGAACATAGTCTATAGCTTGAGAATTTGCTGTTGGCAATATATTATACAGAAAACACTAACTTCAGACCTGTCACCATGAATACCTGGGTTTGATCTCAGGCCAATCTATCTGGTATGTTGCACAAAATGGTACCATGATGTGTTTTCTCCGAGTACTTTGGCTTTCCCTAACAGTATCATGTAACGAATGCTCCACAATAATTTATTCATGTGTCACTGATGCCACATGTCTCACCAATTGGTGGTGGTGTTAAATGATGCTCATCATGTCACAGGTACTGCCCTATCCTCAACATCTAACACCTGTTCCCTTCAATCGCTATAGCCAATTCCTCCATTATCGTTTATTTAGAATAAGCCTACATGAACTTCGGTGTAGTGTTCTACTGCCTGTTTGTTTTGTATTAATTGGATGTACTGTTACCTTAGTAAGGATGATTCGTTTGGCCACTATGCTTAATATGAAGGGGTACTGACAGTAGGAAAATTGGCCAGGATGTTGAGGACTCTGCCAATTAAAGTAATCCTGCATCAAGTCCATGTGGTCCAGGGCAGAATTGTAGAATTCGGTGTAGTCAAGTAGTGGTGGTGTGCTGGAGTTGTTTGCTGCATCTGAACAGAAAGGAAGGGTAAAGTGCTGTATGTTGTATCTTATAACAAACGAATAAAGTGAATGCATTATGGGAATGTCCTGTATTTTAATCAGAGTACTGGTGTGAAAGTTAACCTTGTGGATTTGTGTCAAATTTGGTATTGAAAACCTAAACGTAATATTATTAAGTGAATTTTATTTTGGCATTTATTTGTCCAATATAAACCATATTTTTACACAAATAACAGGAATTGATTTATGAAGTTTGTCAAAAGAAGGAGGGTCATTTTGGGCTGTCTCATCCCACAAGGCGGAGACTGATGACCTTAATTCCCGCTAAGAACGTCCAAAAACCGCAGTTTTTCTAAAAAAAAACCAGAGACCGGCATTGAGATCTCCAACCAGGGATTATTTTGGGGCAGAAATAAAATAACAGTTTTCACAATGGACAGAAATACCTCGCCTTTTATGGAACAAAGTTCATGACTGTGTTCCAAGCATGTGCCACATTCTCATGGCATACTTTCTGGGCTCCATTTTAATATGATCCTACAGACTTTCATATTCTTGTATGTCACTTCGGTCATTCTACATAATTCATCGAAATATGAGGCATTCCCCTTCCTCCATCTTTTACAGAAGACTCGCCCTTTGTCTGGTTTACAAGACTGCTTATTCAACATCTTGGAGCTACCTTCCACGTTGTCCAGGCAGTGTGGCAACGTTTTTATTCCGAATATACCTCGTTCGATCCCACACCCCGTTACTAACTTTAAAACAAAAGTTAATGTGTAATTTGTGAGTATAATGACAAAATGATCGTGTAATAATAGAAGTAGAAGTAGATTCAACTCCCGAAACATAGTGAATGCCTCAGACAGTGGACATCCTACAACATAACGTTAATATGATATTCATATTGTTTCTCCGCAAATATTAACGGTCGCATGATGACAGATATACCCACTGATGAGGGCTAGTGTCTTCGTGCCTGTCGGAATCCACCATCGGCTTTTACTGAGGGGTGGCAATGACTTGTCCGCCGGTGGGAACTGTCTGATTGTGATGAATTGTATGATGTGGCGCACAATCATACGCAACTTCTCCACTTCCAATCTGCGATTAAAAAAATACAGCATATTAACACACCACAAACTGGTAGATATTTTTATAGTTCCTGAAAGTGCTCATACATAATGTTACAAGCCGAATAAATGAATAAACCACGCTGTTGATATTGGTTTGTACACAAAACTATGCCGTTTTTACAAGTTACTTGCTAAGATACGTTTCTCTACTTAAGGATAGATATTCAGTCTAAAGGCCTAAAATTTTCTTGTTCTTAAAAAAAAAAGAGAGAAGAAAGAAAGAAAGAAAGCTGTTTAAAAATTTCACATAACAGCAGATTCTACAAAATATATTGCCTTACATTCTGCAACATTGCCTTACATTCTACAAGTCAACCCGTTTTGTTCATACAATTGCATTTGAATATTAAAAAAAAATCTTTCTTAGGTTAAAATGTGCCCGTTGCTTTCGGTACTCAAGTTCAAATTATGGTAACACAATACGTGTAATTTAATCTGTCCGTACCTTGTGACAGAAAACTGTAATTAAACATCTATCGGTAAAATCGCCAGGAGTTTCTTGTTTCATTTTTACAACGAAGAGGTACGAGGGGGAGAGATGCACATCTGTGAATGTACTGGGAATTGATTCAGAACCTTCGGAAACTGAATCAGAATATCACGCACTCAGAGCTTCATTGTGGAAGATTTCCACCAAATCCTCCCTGTGCGTAATCGTGCCGCGCTGTTAATTTTTTTAACTGAGCTATTTCTGTCTATAAACATTATTCTTTTTTCCCGTTTTTTGAACTCATTTTGTCTTCCAACTAATGACGCTACTATGACGTCATAAGCGACAAATCGTCAATAATGTGACGTGCAGTACATTTATCGGTCTGTGAGTCACGAAATCCCACGTGCTGCACGCCCTCAGCACCAACAGAGTCCTTTACTACCAAGTCTCCGTGCATTATGAAACGCAAGCTTTTAAACTCTACGAAGATCGTGTCAATTCTGATAACTCTAGTTCTGCTGCATTAGGCTGCTTTAACTAACTTGATGGATCGAAGCCATTGCAACACATATAGCTGCTCAGTTAATTTCTGTGCTTTAATGGGGCTCGGAGGTTTGTTGCCATGTCTACTGGAGCCCCCCCCCCCCCCCCCCCCCCCCTCCCCCCCCCCCCCCCCCCCCCCCCCCTCCCCCCCCCCCACTCCCCCCCCCCCCCCCTCCTCTCTTCTCCCCCCCC
>Ga0123357_10001824_pt1 | contig 23118 bp, 10 predicted proteins | sample TergutEmb28metaG_FD_89873 | JGI IMG/M metagenome (GOLD analysis project Ga0123357, IMG submission 89873) | Embiratermes neotenicus P4 segment gut microbial communities from Petit-Saut dam, French Guiana - Emb289 P4 | ecosystem: Host-associated > Arthropoda: Insects > Digestive system > Gut ... | reverse complement strand
TCTGGCCATTATCTCCGTAACCGTTCAACTTTGGATATAGTTGTTTTGGGTTATATCGGTATAGTTTAACATAAGGAACACTCTCCCGAAGTCTCGCACATTCCTCCTGGGACACCCTGTATATGGTGTCAGCACACACTGTCATTCATGTCTCTTGTTACCTGCAACACACCAAGTTACATGCCATTTTTTTAATACAACTTATGACATGGTTTGTTGGGTGAAAGTGCATCCAGATACTGCATATAAATTTTTATAAACACATGTCTCAAGATTGCTTCTAACATAATTCTTGACAAGCACCATGCTGTTCATCATGCTCATGGTCCCCCTATAGCAGACATGTTGAAAGCTCACAGCTCAGACCACAAGGACAAATGTGCAGTGATTGGTGGAGATAAAACTACATACTTATATAAAAGAACCAACAAGCGCATATACAGATATGTATGTTTATTATATTCACTATATACGCTTGTTGATTATTTCTCATTTAGAAATCAAGAGTGCACAGTCATGAGTCATTTAATATTGAGCTGGTGGTTTCAACAGCCATTACAAAACTGTTGAAAACATAATTTTTATTGAATCCCTTTTGTTAATACTGTGATAATTACTGAGACTATTTCATCAGTAGGCAATAACGTGCTATACATTGTACTAATATGCAAAGCACATTTTATCATCTTACAGTAATTTTGTACTGGCTTTGTAGATGAGGGAGATTGCCAGAAGTATTCTATTATTATTACCAGAAGTATTCTAATATTGCCAGAAGTGATCTAATGTTATTGTCAGAAGTGTTCTAATATTATTGCCGGAAGTATTCTAACATTGTCAGAGAAGTATTCTAATATTATTGCCAGAAGTATTCTAATATTGCCAGAAGTGTTCTAATATTGTCAGAAGTATTCTAATATTGCCAGAAGTGTTCTAATGTTGTTGCCAGAAGTATTCTAATATTATTGCCAGAAGTATTCTAATATTATTGCCAGAAGTGTTCTAATATTGTCAGAAGTATTCTAATATTGCCAGAAGTGTTCTAATGTTGTTGCCAGAAGTATTCTAATATTATTGCCAGAAGTATTCTAACATTGCCAGAAGTGTTCTAATATTGTCAGAAGTATTCTAATATTGCCAGAAGTGTTCTAATATTGTCAGAAGTATTCTAATATTGCCAGAAGTGTTCTAATGTTGTTGCCAGAAGTATTCTAATGTTATTGCCAGAAGTATTCTAATATTCTGTCAACTGTTTTGTAACTTTACTTTCTTTCTGTCTTTGTATCCTGGGGAAGATTACGTATGTCATCTTAGATTTAGATTGACAAGGTTTACACTCATCCCTCTGAAGGTAAAATATATGAACTGCATGATCATTTCTTTGTATGTTATGGCTCAATTTCCTGCAAGGCTGTTTATCACAGTTTAATATAACAAGAATGTTACCTGTTGTTGAGTGTTCCATTCTTTTGGATACTGTGCTGTCAGCTGAGTGTTTCACAACATTTTGAAAGATCGTGGTGCTTCCATATTCAGGGCCAGGCACTTTATTGAAATTGCATTGACTTGGCCCAGAAGATGAAGGCACTATGATCCCCTGAAACGTTAAGAACTACTTGCTCCATGACAGCATGTCCCAAAGACCACGAATTTTAAGCATGGAAGTTCCAGCAGGGCAACGCACATTGCTTTTAAAGGCCAACAAATTCCCCAGTAGAATGCATACTACTTTTGGAAATCTCAGAGTTATTCTTGATGAATATTTAACTTCCACAGCTCCAGAGATGTTGTTGTTAACTTTGTATATTACTCTTTTATTTGGTGTTCATTGCAGAGAGGAATCAATATTGCTGCATTTTGCAAAGATTTCAATGAAAGAACAAAGGATATGAAGGAAGGAATCCCTCTGCCATGTAGAATAATGATGAACGCTGATCGCAGTTACGAACTAATAATACACAAGCCTCTGACAACATTCCTCCTGATGCAAGCAGCAGGAATTGAGAAGGGAGCAATGGATGGTGGTATGCAGTTGTTTGATTTCTAGTGTAACAACTTACTGAACTTTTTAATTTTATCTGTTAATGACTCTACAAACAAAACAGTGGAGGCAAATATGGAATTTCACCACTTTAAGATAAATGAAAAGGTAATGCCATATCATAAATAGTGCAAGCCCAACATTCCTGGATGGGGGCATACCTAAGTTACAAGTCAGTGTTGTTCTATTTTATTGGACCGTCGTTACACAACAGTGTGGTGCAATGTTTATATTATGCAACAAACAACTGAGCTCAAACTTGCTCAGTTGTTTGTTGCATAATATAAACATTGCACCACACTGTTGTGTAACGACGGTCCAATAAAATATACCATTATACATACATACAATGGGATGGAAAACCCGCAATTTAGAATTCACGCCAGTCAAGCGCATTCCATCAACCAATATAAAAAATGGAAGATCAAGGTACTAAATTGCAACGCAAGCTCAGTTGTTTGTTGCATAATCTAAACATTGAACCACACTGTTGTGTAACGACGGTCCAATTAAATATACCATTATACGTACACACAACGGGATGGAAAACCCACAATTCAGTATTGTTCCCTTCAAGGTAGTCTGCTTTGGAGTTTATACACTGGGCACACTGCAGAAAGCATCTCTGGAGTATCTGTTTCATGATGCTGTCCAACACTGCCACTGATTCAGCTGCAATCTCTGTGATACCTATGAACTTTTCTCATAACCATAAACCCAGCTCTCATCTCCTGTTATGACCGTAAAAATGATGTTTGTGTCCTATTTGGCATGATTTTGCATATCCTTGCATATCGAACACTGGTTCCATTTCTGGCCATTCAGCAGATGGCACAAATGTCGCACAATGCACATCGTGTTTAAGTATTTAATAATAATAACAACAACAACAACAACAACATAGAAGGAATGGAATGGTAGTTCAAGAGGAGCAAGGAACAGGGAGGAAAACAGTTTGACCTACGTTTTGTAGACCGTGCATCCCTGTATAATCTTGTAAATAAAGCCAATGTGGTGCAAAATTTATTCTTAGTATATTTATCAATCTCTACATGTTTCGGGCGACTATGTGCCCATCATCAGGAGAAACAACTGTGTTTATGTGACACTTGGTACTTGTTATTCTCTGTGGATGACTGTCTGGTATGTAGGAGCATAAGCTCCTGCATACCAGACGGGAGAAACAACTTTGTTTATGTGATACTTGGTACTAGTTATTCTGTGTGGATAACTATCTGGTATGCAGGAGCATATAATAATAATAATAATAATAATAATATTTATTTACTGCATTTGGGTTGTTACCGAGTGGCCGTGGTTATTTTACATGTAAACAAAATATGAAATTGGTTACTACTAAATTTAAATCGGGAGGGCCACACCAGAAGCACGTAGTGGCAAATTGGAATCTCGGGAACCATCTCATTTGGTTATAGTGCATCAGCATGTAGCATATGATAGGCCCAGTATTTTATGAGCACCTTTAATCACACATTACCTTTCCTCTTGGATGACTGTGTGCACTTTTTTGACATTTTTGTCTGCCTCAACGAGAAGTGACCTGTATGGTCTAAGTCCTCAACGGAAGTTTGACTACTTTTGAAATGTAATTACCCTTCAAGGGCTTGTGTTCTCCTCATGGCATAATCACTAGAGGTTTTCTGAAGGCAGTTCATAGATCTCAGGAGGTAGTGTCTCAATGTCAAAACAAAACTTTATGGCAATTCTCAGTTCCTTACGCTTTGCCCCAAAGCACCGGTGATCGCAAAGTGCAATCAGCACTTAATGTCAACTGTGCAGAATGCAGTGTTCTGTTACGGCAACACTCACCACACTAATTCACAATAAATCACCCCAGTAGTACCTAGTAATGCAGTGGCAGTGTAACTGGTTAGCATTCCACACAGCCAGTCTGGAAAAATTTGGCTCACTCCTCATATACATAGAGATTATGGGTAACTAACCTATGTGACTGGGTGTAGTGTTGCTAGGGATGTGCTGAAGCTACAAAGGTAGGTTTCATCCTTTCTATAGGCCACGTAGGCCCTTAGGGTGAGTAGAGGTATAGCTCTAATTTTTCTAGGACCCCGGCACTAGATGGGGGTGGGGGGTCTGCCCAACGCCCCGGCCGCCTCTACCCCCGTGGTACCCATTGTACAGGAGGCTGGGTGGGCCCCAGGGCTGGTCTGGACGGACGAAAAATCTCGTCCCCACCAGGATTTGATCCCGAACCGTCCAGCCCGTAGTCAGTCGCTATACTGACTGAGCTACCTGGCCTTGCTGAAGCTACCTACTTCCAAGAAATATGTGGATTTATATTTCACGTCATAAAAATTCACTGCCCTTTGGAAATTATCTCAATTAGTGTTCTGTGCATAAATCCTTGTACTTTTACACACACTGTACATCACGTCTCTCACAAGCAGTGCTAAAGTTGTGAGAATACTTCTCTAATGTCACCATACACACACTGTGGTTTGTACAACAGTTCTTAGTGGTGTGGCATCAACCACATTATGTAGGCTGACCCATGACTGGAATGCAATTCTAATTTATTTAACTTCAGGACTGATAATGTCAGTCAGATACATATTATTCCCATGTCCATGTAATGACAAGCCTTTTGCCTTGTTACTATTGTCAGTTTGTTTCTCTCATCTGTGATGTGTTAAATTCCAGGCAGTAAAATATATTCTCAGAAACAGTGTCTTCCAAAGGTAAACTATTTTCACTTTGCAAGATTTGAGGTTCTCACAGCTGTGTTGCTGAATGTACAAGCCTTCTTGTTGTTGGGTGCATGTTTCCTGACATTTCCTAGCAATCCAAACATTGTTGGACTGATTAACCTCAAAGATGAGGGTATTATGCTCCTCTTGAACATCAGGAACTGCCTGCCCCAAGACACAGCATCACATCCCAGAAGAATGGCATTTTATTTTCAGCTTAGCGAATGTTTGTCCTCTTGTGGACAATTCATTGTCATTTGTCAAATGTATGTACATGTGCTGTACAGAACTGATTTGACATAACTCTGTTCAAGTTCTCATTATATAAGGAAATGTAATTCCTATTTGAGTCACTGTCATCTGGTTCCGGTTCTGATTGAACTGGGTTTAAAATTTTGGATGTGCAAGAAGCCAGTGTAGAGTAAATGTAAAAGAAGGTATATCAGTCCCAATACAGGCCCAAGGTGCCCAGAGGATTCCAGGAAGTTAAGGTTTCCAGATTATGTGACAGTGGCCCAGGATGGTGGTAAGATTGTCAGCCTTACGCACCGGCCACTTTTTACCCCCAGAAAATACTCCTGGTACTCATTTCTTTAAGAGGCTGAGTTGACCCCAGGGCCACAGTGCGATCAGAAGGATTATGTCAATGAAAAATTCCAATGACACCATCTGGAATCAAACCAGCGACCTTCCAATTTGTAGCACAGCACCTTAACCACATACAGTAAATGTCACATTAACAAAATACGTAACTACAAGATGCATAACACACAACAAAACAAGAAATGTTATATTACAGCTTATTACTGGAATATTGTTACTCATGACATGAATACTACGTGTTCTGATGTAGTCAGTTCAACAACAAGGCATTCAAAATTTTCTTGTGTCATACAGTAGCCTAGGGTGTATTTTCTCAATTGGTTTTTCAAAGCATTCTTAGTTCTGGTTGATAAAATTTCAGGGCCTGAAGTGGCGGGAAAAATTACTCTGAAACACATATATGAAATTGCAAAGATTAAAGCAGAAGATCCACCTTTGGAATGCACACCTTTAGAAACAATTTGCAAGATGCTGATTGGAACAGCGCGCTCCTGTGGAATCGAAGTAGTGAGACATCTCGATCCGGTTGAATATGCACAGTTTTTAGAAGACAGAAAGGCCATAATTGCACAACAGAGAAAGGAACTGGACGAAAAGAAAGAAGCTCGTATGTTGAGAACAGGTTGAATCATCGTGTGTCAATTCAGTGTAGTTTTGTATCTTTTTCTGGTGTACATAAAGCTGTTGGTTATTTGACTAACTGCATGTTTATACTCTAATGTACTGTACACAAACTGTGAATCATAGCTGCTCATATTATGTTTCGCTCAGAGGAATAAGAACTCTTATAATGGGTATGAAAAACTTATGAGGAAATATAATTTTGAAGAATGAAAGTTTGTTGTTGGAAGATCCTCTCCTCTTTAAACACTTGTTTGTATGTAACTGTATGGGATATGTGTTTGAACCTGTGTAATATCCAACAGGACTGATAATTCATAAGACATATTCCTTACTTACTCCATGGAGCAGTCCTTCTTGAGAGGCTTTTCAGTCAGTCAAGAAATTCCCCGCATTTCATGGAACCCGAAGGTTCAATACCACATTCACAAGTGCCCGCCGCCTGTCCCTATCCTGAGCCAACTTGATCCAGTCCATACCCCCACATCCCACTTCCTGAAGATCCTGTCCCTTTTCCGTTGCTTAGGTCGTACCAGAGTATCAGTCCAGGTCTGAGGCTTTCTTTGTAAACGGTTCATAACAGGACATGTTTTTATGGTGAGGAGTTCTTAGCATCTCGTCCAACCCCCAAGCTGGAAGACCACCCCTTGTTACCTGTCCTTGACTGCTAATTCAATATATTCACAGCTACCCTCCATACTGGAGGCCATTCCTCCATCTGCAACCTGAGGACTCGCCATGCTGTGGTGATAGGAACACACTTATCATGGTATAAAAGACATAACTGAAAATACAGTAAGAAATATCTGGAAGATTTTGATCTATGGCAACTTGCAGGTTCCTTGGTTCCACCTTGAACATAAACTGTACCATATTTACCTTTTTTTCTAATTCACCACCTGAAATGTGGGAGCAGTGTCAACTTATAACCATCCCTCAAATTACAAAAATGTTTTGTATAGGTATTTTCCTGGAAATTCAAGACTATAAACAAGGGCCATCTTACACGTGGTGTACACGATACTTGGACAAACTTCAGGAGGAAGTACCCACACCAAAACAAAAATTCCTGTCAATATAATATATGTCTTGCAACCTTTTGCGGCAGCACATTATTTGCTGTTGCGAGGCGTTAGCTCAACAGCGTTATGTCTTTTGGAGGCTGACTGCAGAACCAAAAGACATAAGCACAACCTCAGTAAGGGACCTTTGCCTCTTCATACGAGGCACAGGGTTATTGAGGCTGTACTGAATGAAATATTAGGGCTGCCAAATAAGCCTAAGGCTGCAGTGCATTCAGTGCATAAACTGACGGGCCCTAAGAAGAAGAAGATGTTTTGCAACCACTTAATTTCAGAGGAACAGTCCAACAACAGGTTGACCTGTATCCTGTTAATTTTCATCTGTGGGGACACTTTTAAACCACAGATGTATTCAACTCTAGTTGAAAATGAAGAACTTCACCAACACATTTTTTATGCCTGTCAAACCATTCACAACCACCCTGGCAGCCCTGAAAGCAGACCTGATCAGACATGTCCATACTGATTCATATGGAGGACATTTTGAGCATTTATTGTAAATCGTGACTTGCTAAACAATAAGAACTTAGCAGTTATTAGGTTGGGAATATGTATTTCTAGATGTATTATGTCAGTTTTAGGTAAACTACTATTACTACTACTACTACTTACTCCATGGAACAGAGTCCTTCTTGAGAAGCTAAACAGTTTGCAGCTAGTCAAGAAATTCCCCACATTTTATGGAATCCGAAGGTTCATTACCGCATTCACAAGTGCCGGTCCAAAAACCCACATCCCACTTCCTGAAGAGCCATCTTAATATTATCCTCCCGTCTATGCCTGGGTCTCCCCAGTGGTCTCTTTCCCTCATTATTTATTACTGAACGTAATACTTCAATGAAATTCAAAAAGTTGCTCATTTCTACACACATTTCTATGAATTTTTTTCTTTGTTGTGACATGAAGAACCTCTTAAATTTTGTCCAAACATTTTAGATACACCCTCTACACAGTTCAACACGGTACATGGTGATAATTCAATATCTTCACTAACCTATGATGTTAGCTGCAAATTGGTGAAGGGAACATTTAAACGCACGTAGGTTTTACGTATGGTAGTTTTACTGTCACGTAAGATTTACAGCATTTAACCTTTTTCTGTCTTTCTGTAAATTCCTTTTTCTGTGTTTTCTGATGTGTTTCTGCAATTTTCCACTTTCCTTCAGTTCTTCATACTGCTCAACCAAATCGAGAACCCTTTTCTCAGCTAGAAGCAAATAACACAACAGTTTTAGAATTATTGCTACATGCACCAGTACAGGCATAGTTTGGATGATACAGTTACTAGTCATACTCACATTTCCTTTGGTATCTTGGTTTCCTTCCCTGTCGTAACATTTCTATTTGAGCATTTCGTTGTTCTCTTTCTCTTTGTAACTTTTCCTTTTGTTTCCTTTCTTCTCTGTCTTGGTTTTCCTTTTGAAATCAGAAACATAAGCACACATTTAGGTGCAGGGGTTGACAACTTTTTGCAAAAACTTAAAAGCTGCTACCTACTTTTAAACACCAGAAGGGTGACATGCAGCAAGTTTTATACTGAGAACAAACAATTATGGATTGATGTAAACCTGTTACCTGGCGCTTTATGTTCAGTACCTGTGAAATGATACACGTTTGTACACAAGGGAAAAAAAAGGTCAGTACAGTCATACGTCACTTCAACTATTAACCAACAAATGCACCTATTTAACTTCCACTTAAAACACTTCAAAACACTTAAAACCACTCCGACATATTTTGATCTTTTCAGAACATCATCAGGTAGTTTCGTCGTTCCTTGCTAAAGTTATTACATATTCACGATTTAGTTCGTTTTTGTAAACAAGGTGTTGTGGCAGCATATGTTGTGTAGGAATCTGTTGTAGAGAATGTAGTTGGCTAGATGTGCGTCGTATGTTACGTAGTGAGAGACTGGTCCCTCACTATGTAGCATACAACGTACACTACGTAGTGAGGGACCAGTCCCTCACTACGTAGCATACAATGCACACCTAGCCAACTACACTCTCTACAACAGATTCCTACACAACATGATATGCTGCCACAACACCTTGTTTATAAAAACGAACCAAATCGTGAATATGTACTAACTTTAGCAAGGAATGACGAAACTCCCTGATGATGATCTGAAAAGATCGAAACATGTCGGAGTGGTTTTAAGTGAAAGTTATATAGGTGCATTTGTTGGTTCGTAGTTGAAGTGATTTTATGAAATGCATGGTGCAACGATGAGATTCACAGTCATACGTCGCTTAACGAAAGGGATACATTCTGAGAAATGCATCTTTATACGAACATCATACAGTGTACTTACACAAACCTACATAGTACAGTATAGCCTACTACACATGTAGGCTATATGATATAGCCTATTGCTCCTAGGCTACAAACCTGTACAGCGTGTTACTGTACTGAATACTGCAGGCAATTGTTACACAATGGTGAATATTATTTTATTACACTTACTTACTCCATGCAGCAGAGTCCTTCTTGAGAAGCTAACTGGTTTTCAGCTAGTCAAACTCCCTGCATTTTATGCAACCAGAAGGTTCATTACCACATTCACAAGTGCCTGCCACCTGTCACTATCCTGAGCCAGCACGATCCAGTCCATACCCCCACATCCCACTTCCTGAAGATCCATCTTAATATTATCCTCCCATCTATGCCTGAGTCTCCCAAGTGGTCTCTTAACTTCAGGTTTCCCCACCAAAACTCTGTATACACCTCTCCTCTCCCCCATACATACTACATGCCCTGCCCATCTCATTCTTCTTGATTTTATCACCCGAACAATATTGGGTGTGAAGTACAGATCATTAAGATCCTCATTATGTAGTTTTGTCCACTCCCCTGTCACCTCATCCCTCTTAGGCCGAAATATTCTCCTCAACACCCTAATACCAAACAACCCCTGCCTACGTTCCTCCCTCAATGTGAGCGACCAAGTTTCACACCCATATATACTATAATATTATAATCTTGTGGGACCACTGTCGTATTTGCGATGTCTCTGACCGAAACATCATTATGCTGCACATGACTGTAATTTGGCTCAAAATATTAGATGCACTGTCCCAAATTTAGTTGACTGGTGCCAGGAATTTTGGACCCCTTGTTGAGTGATGAAGAACCAATACACTTTTATGAAATGACAAACTGGTCACAACCGTGCACCAATACAATACTGCCTGACACCTGCAAGAGCCTTTCTTTCAACTCATCTGCCAGTGGTGCCAAACCCCTATGCTAAGCAATTGTCCACAATATAAGTACACAAAATATGCCACTCAGTATTAGAGGTTCCCCCCCCCATTTTACCACTCTGATTAAACAGATACATTACCATGCGTTGAAGCAAATATTTAATCTTGTCTTTTCTCTTTGAATCTGTCAGAGTTTTCAGTTCCTGCTTGAGTTGCTCCTTTTCTTTTGCTCTGACACCACTTAAGAAGGAATATGCATGGCGAAATGCCTGAAAAATCAAAATTTCAAAAGACATTATCGTGTGGAAATTAAAAAAAAAAAGACTGTCTTGTATCATTTAGTATTTAATGAACAGATGAAGTAAAATGTGAAATAACCTACAATATTAACCTTTACCACCCACGGATTGCGTTACTGCAACATCATGTGCATAATCCAGATGGCTTAGCATTGCATTTTTTCAAAATACTACAGCTGTTACCATCAAACCTACAGTACCATGAGATTTAAAAATCTCTATTCCCAGATGAAAAAACTAGTACCTTCAAATTAAAATATGGCTGCCAATCCCACAGTACCAGCAGACTTGCCATCCCTATTCCAATATAATGAAAGCAGAAGTGTCTTACAAATTCTGCCCGTTTCCCAGTATGGGTAGGGGAACTCCCATCTGGCAAGTAACTCCAGGACTGGCACACTGCATGTTATTTTGGTTACCTGCTTAGATGATGCCTTTTAACTGAAGTTCACTAATCCAACATACCTTCATTTTGAAGACAACACAGTTATTTTACTTAAGTATTCTATAATTTTTAGATGTGTTTTGGCAGACTTTATGTACGGTGCTCCACATCACAGAAAAACCCCTTGCACAGAAAAGCCTAAGTCCCAAGCATTCTGGATAGAAGTGTCATTCCTGTTTTAGATAGAAATGTTACACCTATATTAAAAAAAATTAAGTTACTTTTTACTGATAAATTCTGTGACTATAAAAATCATTATCTTTCATAAGCATCTACTTGAACACTTCATATAATGCTATGTTTATTGCACCGTGCATCATTGTGATAGTTGAAGAATAAAAGACCAACTTTATGTCACTTGCTATTTTATTTCACTTCTTATGTGCTCAACATGTTTCGGACATTAATATATCCATCATCAGGAGTTCGCAACTATTCTGTTGAATTAACACATTTGGTCGTATTGTTCTTCATTCGATGCATGTTGGAGTTTCAGTGTGGTTGGGTTGGAGTGGTATCCGTGTTGCAGGCTGAAGCTTCAGCCTGCAACACGGATACCACTCCAACCCAACCACACTGAAACTCCAACATGCATCGAATGAAGAACAATACGACCAAATGTGTTAATTCAACAGAATAGTTGCGAACTCCTGATGATGGATATATTAATGTCCGAAACATGTTGAGCACATAAGAAGTGAAATAAAATAGCAAGTGACATAAAGTTGGTCTTTTATTCTTCAACTATCACAATGATGCACGGTGCAATAAACATAGCATTATATGAAGTGTTCAAGTAGATGCTTATGAAAGATAATGATTTTTATAGTCACAGAATTTATCAGTAAAAAGTAACTTAATTTTTTTTAATATAGGTGTAACATTTCTATCTAAAACAGGAATGACACTTCTATCCAGAATGCTTGGGACTTAGGCTTTTCTGTGCAAGGGGTTTTTCTGTGATGTGGAGCACCGTACATAAAGTCTGCCAAAACACATCTAAAAATTATAGAATACTTAAGTAAAATAACTGTGTTGTCTTCAAAATGAAGGTATGTTGGATTAGTGAACTTCAGTTAAAAGGCATCATCTAAGCAGGTAACCAAAATAACATGCAGTGTGCCAGTCCTGGAGTTACTTGCCAGATGGGAGTTCCCCTACCCATACTGGGAAACGGGCAGAATTTGTAAGACACTTCTGCTTTCATTATATTGGAATAGGGATGGCAAGTCTGCTGGTACTGTGGGATTGGCAGCCATATTTTAATTTGAAGGTACTAGTTTTTTCATCTGGGAATAGAGATTTTTAAATCTCATGGTACTGTAGGTTTGATGGTAACAGCTGTAGTATTTTGAAAAAATGCAATGCTAAGCCATCTGGATTATGCACATGATGTTGCAGTAACGCAATCCGTGGGTGGTAAAGGTTAATATTGTAGGTTATTTCACATTTTACTTCATCTGTTCATTAAATACTAAATGATACAAGACAGTCTTTTTTTTTTTAATTTCCACACGATAATGTCTTTTGAAATTTTGATTTTTCAGGCATTTCGCCATGCATATTCCTTCTTAAGTGGTGTCAGAGCAAAAGAAAAGGAGCAACTCAAGCAGGAACTGAAAACTCTGACAGATTCAAAGAGAAAAGACAAGATTAAATATTTGCTTCAACGCATGGTAATGTATCTGTTTAATCAGAGTGGTAAAATGGGGGGGGGAACCTCTAATACTGAGTGGCATATTTTGTGTACTTATATTGTGGACAATTGCTTAGCATAGGGGTTTGGCACCACTGGCAGATGAGTTGAAAGAAAGGCTCTTGCAGGTGTCAGGCAGTATTGTATTGGTGCACGGTTGTGACCAGTTTGTCATTTCATAAAAGTGTATTGGTTCTTCATCACTCAACAAGGGGTCCAAAATTCCTGGCACCAGTCAACTAAATTTGGGACAGTGCATCTAATATTTTGAGCCAAATTACAGTCATGTGCAGCATAATGATGTTTCGGTCAGAGACATCGCAAATACGACAGTGGTCCCACAAGATTATAATATTATAGTATATATGGGTGTGAAACTTGGTCGCTCACATTGAGGGAGGAACGTAGGCAGGGGTTGTTTGGTATTAGGGTGTTGAGGAGAATATTTCGGCCTAAGAGGGATGAGGTGACAGGGGAGTGGACAAAACTACATAATGAGGATCTTAATGATCTGTACTTCACACCCAATATTGTTCGGGTGATAAAATCAAGAAGAATGAGATGGGCAGGGCATGTAGTATGTATGGGGGAGAGGAGAGGTGTATACAGAGTTTTGGTGGGGAAACCTGAAGTTAAGAGACCACTTGGGAGACTCAGGCATAGATGGGAGGATAATATTAAGATGGATCTTCAGGAAGTGGGATGTGGGGGTATGGACTGGATCGTGCTGGCTCAGGATAGTGACAGGTGGCAGGCACTTGTGAATGTGGTAATGAACCTTCTGGTTGCATAAAATGCAGGGAGTTTGACTAGCTGAAAACCAGTTAGCTTCTCAAGAAGGACTCTGCTGCATGGAGTAAGTAAGTGTAATAAAATAATATTCACCATTGTGTAACAATTGCCTGCAGTATTCAGTACAGTAACACGCTGTACAGGTTTGTAGCCTAGGAGCAATAGGCTATATCATATAGCCTACATGTGTAGTAGGCTATACTGTACTATGTAGGTTTGTGTAAGTACACTGTATGATGTTCGTATAAAGATGCATTTCTCAGAATGTATCCCTTTCGTTAAGCGACGTATGACTGTGAATCTCATCGTTGCACCATGCATTTCATAAAATCACTTCAACTACGAACCAACAAATGCACCTATATAACTTTCACTTAAAACCACTCCGACATGTTTCGATCTTTTCAGATCATCATCAGGGAGTTTCGTCATTCCTTGCTAAAGTTAGTACATATTCACGATTTGGTTCGTTTTTATAAACAAGGTGTTGTGGCAGCATATCATGTTGTGTAGGAATCTGTTGTAGAGAGTGTAGTTGGCTAGGTGTGCATTGTATGCTACGTAGTGAGGGACTGGTCCCTCACTACGTAGTGTACGTTGTATGCTACATAGTGAGGGACCAGTCTCTCACTACGTAACATACGACGCACATCTAGCCAACTACATTCTCTACAACAGATTCCTACACAACATATGCTGCCACAACACCTTGTTTACAAAAACGAACTAAATCGTGAATATGTAATAACTTTAGCAAGGAACGACGAAACTACCTGATGATGTTCTGAAAAGATCAAAATATGTCGGAGTGGTTTTAAGTGTTTTGAAGTGTTTTAAGTGGAAGTTAAATAGGTGCATTTGTTGGTTAATAGTTGAAGTGACGTATGACTGTACTGACCTTTTTTTTCCCTTGTGTACAAACGTGTATCATTTCACAGGTACTGAACATAAAGCGCCAGGTAACAGGTTTACATCAATCCATAATTGTTTGTTCTCAGTATAAAACTTGCTGCATGTCACCCTTCTGGTGTTTAAAAGTAGGTAGCAGCTTTTAAGTTTTTGCAAAAAGTTGTCAACCCCTGCACCTAAATGTGTGCTTATGTTTCTGATTTCAAAAGGAAAACCAAGACAGAGAAGAAAGGAAACAAAAGGAAAAGTTACAAAGAGAAAGAGAACAACGAAATGCTCAAATAGAAATGTTACGACAGGGAAGGAAACCAAGATACCAAAGGAAATGTGAGTATGACTAGTAACTGTATCATCCAAACTATGCCTGTACTGGTGCATGTAGCAATAATTCTAAAACTGTTGTGTTATTTGCTTCTAGCTGAGAAAAGGGTTCTCGATTTGGTTGAGCAGTATGAAGAACTGAAGGAAAGTGGAAAATTGCAGAAACACATCAGAAAACACAGAAAAAGGAATTTACAGAAAGACAGAAAAAGGTTAAATGCTGTAAATCTTACGTGACAGTAAAACTACCATACGTAAAACCTACGTGCGTTTAAATGTTCCCTTCACCAATTTGCAGCTAACATCATAGGTTAGTGAAGATATTGAATTATCACCATGTACCGTGTTGAACTGTGTAGAGGGTGTATCTAAAATGTTTGGACAAAATTTAAGAGGTTCTTCATGTCACAACAAAGAAAAAAATTCATAGAAATGTGTGTAGAAATGAGCAACTTTTTGAATTTCATTGAAGTATTACGTTCAGTAATAAATAATGAGGGAAAGAGACCACTGGGGAGACCCAGGCATAGACGGGAGGATAATATTAAGATGGCTCTTCAGGAAGTGGGATGTGGGTTTTTGGACCGGCACTTGTGAATGCGGTAATGAACCTTCGGATTCCATAAAATGTGGGGAATTTCTTGACTAGCTGCAAACTGTTTAGCTTCTCAAGAAGGACTCTGTTCCATGGAGTAAGTAGTAGTAGTAGTAATAGTAGTTTACCTAAAACTGACATAATACATCTAGAAATACATATTCCCAACCTAATAACTGCTAAGTTCTTATTGTTTAGCAAGTCACGATTTACAATAAATGCTCAAAATGTCCTCCATATGAATCAGTATGGACATGTCTGATCAGGTCTGCTTTCAGGGCTGCCAGGGTGGTTGTGAATGGTTTGACAGGCATAAAAAATGTGTTGGTGAAGTTCTTCATTTTCAACTAGAGTTGAATACATCTGTGGTTTAAAAGTGTCCCCACAGATGAAAATTAACAGGATACAGGTCAACCTGTTGTTGGACTGTTCCTCTGAAATTAAGTGGTTGCAAAACATCTTCTTCTTCTTAGGGCCCGTCAGTTTATGCACTGAATGCACTGCAGCCTTAGGCTTATTTGGCAGCCCTAATATTTCATTCAGTACAGCCTCAATAACCCTGTGCCTCGTATGAAGAGGCAAAGGTCCCTTACTGAGGTTGTGCTTATGTCTTTTGGTTCTGCAGTCAGCCTCCAAAAGACATAACGCTGTTGAGCTAACGCCTCGCAACAGCAAATAATGTGCTGCCGCAAAAGGTTGCAAGACATATATTATATTGACAGGAATTTTTGTTTTGGTGTGGGTACTTCCTCCTGAAGTTTGTCCAAGTATCGTGTACACCACGTGTAAGATGGCCCTTGTTTATAGTCTTGAATTTCCAGGAAAATACCTATACAAAACATTTTTGTAATTTGAGGGATGGTTATAAGTTGACACTGCTCCCACATTTCAGGTGGTGAATTAGAAAAAAAGGTAAATATGGTACAGTTTATGTTCAAGGTGGAACCAAGGAACCTGCAAGTTGCCATAGATCAAAATCTTCCAGATATTTCTTACTGTATTTTCAGTTATGTCTTTTATACCATGATAAGTGTGTTCCTATCACCACAGCATGGCGAGTCCTCAGGTTGCAGATGGAGGAATGGCCTCCAGTATGGAGGGTAGCTGTGAATATATTGAATTAGCAGTCAAGGACAGGTAACAAGGGGTGGTCTTCCAGCTTGGGGGTTGGACGAGATGCTAAGAACTCCTCACCATAAAAACATGTCCTGTTATGAACCGTTTACAAAGAAAGCCTCAGACCTGGACTGATACTCTGGTACGACCTAAGCAACGGAAAAGGGACAGGATCTTCAGGAAGTGGGATGTGGGGGTATGGACTGGATCAAGTTGGCTCAGGATAGGGACAGGCGGCGGGCACTTGTGAATGTGGTATTGAACCTTCGGGTTCCATGAAATGCGGGGAATTTCTTGACTGACTGAAAAGCCTCTCAAGAAGGACTGCTCCATGGAGTAAGTAAGGAATATGTCTTATGAATTATCAGTCCTGTTGGATATTACACAGGTTCAAACACATATCCCATACAGTTACATACAAACAAGTGTTTAAAGAGGAGAGGATCTTCCAACAACAAACTTTCATTCTTCAAAATTATATTTCCTCATAAGTTTTTCATACCCATTATAAGAGTTCTTATTCCTCTGAGCGAAACATAATATGAGCAGCTATGATTCACAGTTTGTGTACAGTACATTAGAGTATAAACATGCAGTTAGTCAAATAACCAACAGCTTTATGTACACCAGAAAAAGATACAAAACTACACTGAATTGACACACGATGATTCAACCTGTTCTCAACATACGAGCTTCTTTCTTTTCGTCCAGTTCCTTTCTCTGTTGTGCAATTATGGCCTTTCTGTCTTCTAAAAACTGTGCATATTCAACCGGATCGAGATGTCTCACTACTTCGATTCCACAGGAGCGCGCTGTTCCAATCAGCATCTTGCAAATTGTTTCTAAAGGTGTGCATTCCAAAGGTGGATCTTCTGCTTTAATCTTTGCAATTTCATATATGTGTTTCAGAGTAATTTTTCCCGCCACTTCAGGCCCTGAAATTTTATCAACCAGAACTAAGAATGCTTTGAAAAACCAATTGAGAAAATACACCCTAGGCTACTGTATGACACAAGAAAATTTTGAATGCCTTGTTGTTGAACTGACTACATCAGAACACGTAGTATTCATGTCATGAGTAACAATATTCCAGTAATAAGCTGTAATATAACATTTCTTGTTTTGTTGTGTGTTATGCATCTTGTAGTTACGTATTTTGTTAATGTGACATTTACTGTATGTGGTTAAGGTGCTGTGCTACAAATTGGAAGGTCGCTGGTTTGATTCCAGATGGTGTCATTGGAATTTTTCATTGACATAATCCTTCTGATCGCACTGTGGCCCTGGGGTCAACTCAGCCTCTTAAAGAAATGAGTACCAGGAGTATTTTCTGGGGGTAAAAAGTGGCCGGTGCGTAAGGCTGACAATCTTACCACCATCCTGGGCCACTGTCACATAATCTGGAAACCTTAACTTCCTGGAATCCTCTGGGCACCTTGGGCCTGTATTGGGACTGATATACCTTCTTTTACATTTACTCTACACTGGCTTCTTGCACATCCAAAATTTTAAACCCAGTTCAATCAGAACCGGAACCAGATGACAGTGACTCAAATAGGAATTACATTTCCTTATATAATGAGAACTTGAACAGAGTTATGTCAAATCAGTTCTGTACAGCACATGTACATACATTTGACAAATGACAATGAATTGTCCACAAGAGGACAAACATTCGCTAAGCTGAAAATAAAATGCCATTCTTCTGGGATGTGATGCTGTGTCTTGGGGCAGGCAGTTCCTGATGTTCAAGAGGAGCATAATACCCTCATCTTTGAGGTTAATCAGTCCAACAATGTTTGGATTGCTAGGAAATGTCAGGAAACATGCACCCAACAACAAGAAGGCTTGTACATTCAGCAACACAGCTGTGAGAACCTCAAATCTTGCAAAGTGAAAATAGTTTACCTTTGGAAGACACTGTTTCTGAGAATATATTTTACTGCCTGGAATTTAACACATCACAGATGAGAGAAACAAACTGACAATAGTAACAAGGCAAAAGGCTTGTCATTACATGGACATGGGAATAATATGTATCTGACTGACATTATCAGTCCTGAAGTTAAATAAATTAGAATTGCATTCCAGTCATGGGTCAGCCTACATAATGTGGTTGATGCCACACCACTAAGAACTGTTGTACAAACCACAGTGTGTGTATGGTGACATTAGAGAAGTATTCTCACAACTTTAGCACTGCTTGTGAGAGACGTGATGTACAGTGTGTGTAAAAGTACAAGGATTTATGCACAGAACACTAATTGAGATAATTTCCAAAGGGCAGTGAATTTTTATGACGTGAAATATAAATCCACATATTTCTTGGAAGTAGGTAGCTTCAGCAAGGCCAGGTAGCTCAGTCAGTATAGCGACTGACTACGGGCTGGACGGTTCGGGATCAAATCCTGGTGGGGACGAGATTTTTCGTCCGTCCAGACCAGCCCTGGGGCCCACCCAGCCTCCTGTACAATGGGTACCACGGGGGTAGAGGCGGCCGGGGCGTTGGGCAGACCCCCCACCCCCATCTAGTGCCGGGGTCCTAGAAAAATTAGAGCTATACCTCTACTCACCCTAAGGGCCTACGTGGCCTATAGAAAGGATGAAACCTACCTTTGTAGCTTCAGCACATCCCTAGCAACACTACACCCAGTCACATAGGTTAGTTACCCATAATCTCTATGTATATGAGGAGTGAGCCAAATTTTTCCAGACTGGCTGTGTGGAATGCTAACCAGTTACACTGCCACTGCATTACTAGGTACTACTGGGGTGATTTATTGTGAATTAGTGTGGTGAGTGTTGCCGTAACAGAACACTGCATTCTGCACAGTTGACATTAAGTGCTGATTGCACTTTGCGATCACCGGTGCTTTGGGGCAAAGCGTAAGGAACTGAGAATTGCCATAAAGTTTTGTTTTGACATTGAGACACTACCTCCTGAGATCTATGAACTGCCTTCAGAAAACCTCTAGTGATTATGCCATGAGGAGAACACAAGCCCTTGAAGGGTAATTACATTTCAAAAGTAGTCAAACTTCCGTTGAGGACTTAGACCATACAGGTCACTTCTCGTTGAGGCAGACAAAAATGTCAAAAAAGTGCACACAGTCATCCAAGAGGAAAGGTAATGTGTGATTAAAGGTGCTCATAAAATACTGGGCCTATCATATGCTACATGCTGATGCACTATAACCAAATGAGATGGTTCCCGAGATTCCAATTTGCCACTACGTGCTTCTGGTGTGGCCCTCCCGATTTAAATTTAGTAGTAACCAATTTCATATTTTGTTTACATGTAAAATAACCACGGCCACTCGGTAACAACCCAAATGCAGTAAATAAATATTATTATTATTATTATTATTATTATATGCTCCTGCATACCAGATAGTTATCCACACAGAATAACTAGTACCAAGTATCACATAAACAAAGTTGTTTCTCCCGTCTGGTATGCAGGAGCTTATGCTCCTACATACCAGACAGTCATCCACAGAGAATAACAAGTACCAAGTGTCACATAAACACAGTTGTTTCTCCTGATGATGGGCACATAGTCGCCCGAAACATGTAGAGATTGATAAATATACTAAGAATAAATTTTGCACCACATTGGCTTTATTTACAAGATTATACAGGGATGCACGGTCTACAAAACGTAGGTCAAACTGTTTTCCTCCCTGTTCCTTGCTCCTCTTGAACTACCATTCCATTCCTTCTATGTTGTTGTTGTTGTTGTTGTTATTATTATTAAATACTTAAACACGATGTGCATTGTGCGACATTTGTGCCATCTGCTGAATGGCCAGAAATGGAACCAGTGTTCGATATGCAAGGATATGCAAAATCATGCCAAATAGGACACAAACATCATTTTTACGGTCATAACAGGAGATGAGAGCTGGGTTTATGGTTATGAGAAAAGTTCATAGGTATCACAGAGATTGCAGCTGAATCAGTGGCAGTGTTGGACAGCATCATGAAACAGATACTCCAGAGATGCTTTCTGCAGTGTGCCCAGTGTATAAACTCCAAAGCAGACTACCTTGAAGGGAACAATACTGAATTGTGGGTTTTCCATCCCGTTGTGTGTACGTATAATGGTATATTTAATTGGACCGTCGTTACACAACAGTGTGGTTCAATGTTTAGATTATGCAACAAACAACTGAGCTTGCGTTGCAATTTAGTACCTTGATCTTCCATTTTTTATATTGGTTGATGGAATGCGCTTGACTGGCGTGAATTCTAAATTGCGGGTTTTCCATCCCATTGTATGTATGTATAATGGTATATTTTATTGGACCGTCGTTACACAACAGTGTGGTGCAATGTTTATATTATGCAACAAACAACTGAGCAAGTTTGAGCTCAGTTGTTTGTTGCATAATATAAACATTGCACCACACTGTTGTGTAACGACGGTCCAATAAAATAGAACAACACTGACTTGTAACTTAGGTATGCCCCCATCCAGGAATGTTGGGCTTGCACTATTTATGATATGGCATTACCTTTTCATTTATCTTAAAGTGGTGAAATTCCATATTTGCCTCCACTGTTTTGTTTGTAGAGTCATTAACAGATAAAATTAAAAAGTTCAGTAAGTTGTTACACTAGAAATCAAACAACTGCATACCACCATCCATTGCTCCCTTCTCAATTCCTGCTGCTTGCATCAGGAGGAATGTTGTCAGAGGCTTGTGTATTATTAGTTCGTAACTGCGATCAGCGTTCATCATTATTCTACATGGCAGAGGGATTCCTTCCTTCATATCCTTTGTTCTTTCATTGAAATCTTTGCAAAATGCAGCAATATTGATTCCTCTCTGCAATGAACACCAAATAAAAGAGTAATATACAAAGTTAACAACAACATCTCTGGAGCTGTGGAAGTTAAATATTCATCAAGAATAACTCTGAGATTTCCAAAAGTAGTATGCATTCTACTGGGGAATTTGTTGGCCTTTAAAAGCAATGTGCGTTGCCCTGCTGGAACTTCCATGCTTAAAATTCGTGGTCTTTGGGACATGCTGTCATGGAGCAAGTAGTTCTTAACGTTTCAGGGGATCATAGTGCCTTCATCTTCTGGGCCAAGTCAATGCAATTTCAATAAAGTGCCTGGCCCTGAATATGGAAGCACCACGATCTTTCAAAATGTTGTGAAACACTCAGCTGACAGCACAGTATCCAAAAGAATGGAACACTCAACAACAGGTAACATTCTTGTTATATTAAACTGTGATAAACAGCCTTGCAGGAAATTGAGCCATAACATACAAAGAAATGATCATGCAGTTCATATATTTTACCTTCAGAGGGATGAGTGTAAACCTTGTCAATCTAAATCTAAGATGACATACGTAATCTTCCCCAGGATACAAAGACAGAAAGAAAGTAAAGTTACAAAACAGTTGACAGAATATTAGAATACTTCTGGCAATAACATTAGAATACTTCTGGCAACAACATTAGAACACTTCTGGCAATATTAGAATACTTCTGACAATATTAGAACACTTCTGGCAATATTAGAATACTTCTGACAATATTAGAACACTTCTGGCAATGTTAGAATACTTCTGGCAATAATATTAGAATACTTCTGGCAACAACATTAGAACACTTCTGGCAATATTAGAATACTTCTGACAATATTAGAACACTTCTGGCAATAATATTAGAATACTTCTGGCAATAATATTAGAATACTTCTGGCAACAACATTAGAACACTTCTGGCAATATTAGAATACTTCTGACAATATTAGAACACTTCTGGCAATATTAGAATACTTCTGGCAATAATATTAGAATACTTCTCTGACAATGTTAGAATACTTCCGGCAATAATATTAGAACACTTCTGACAATAACATTAGATCACTTCTGGCAATATTAGAATACTTCTGGTAATAATAATAGAATACTTCTGGCAATCTCCCTCATCTACAAAGCCAGTACAAAATTACTGTAAGATGATAAAATGTGCTTTGCATATTAGTACAATGTATAGCACGTTATTGCCTACTGATGAAATAGTCTCAGTAATTATCACAGTATTAACAAAAGGGATTCAATAAAAATTATGTTTTCAACAGTTTTGTAATGGCTGTTGAAACCACCAGCTCAATATTAAATGACTCATGACTGTGCACTCTTGATTTCTAAATGAGAAATAATCAACAAGCGTATATAGTGAATATAATAAACATACATATCTGTATATGCGCTTGTTGGTTCTTTTATATAAGTATGTAGTTTTATCTCCACCAATCACTGCACATTTGTCCTTGTGGTCTGAGCTGTGAGCTTTCAACATGTCTGCTATAGGGGGACCATGAGCATGATGAACAGCATGGTGCTTGTCAAGAATTATGTTAGAAGCAATCTTGAGACATGTGTTTATAAAAATTTATATGCAGTATCTGGATGCACTTTCACCCAACAAACCATGTCATAAGTTGTATTAAAAAAATGGCATGTAACTTGGTGTGTTGCAGGTAACAAGAGACATGAATGACAGTGTGTGCTGACACCATATACAGGGTGTCCCAGGAGGAATGTGCGAGACTTCGGGAGAGTGTTCCTTATGTTAAACTATACCGATATAACCCAAAACAACTATATCCAAAGTTGAACGGTTACGGAGATAATGGCCAGA
>Ga0123357_10001822_pt1 | contig 23124 bp, 14 predicted proteins | sample TergutEmb28metaG_FD_89873 | JGI IMG/M metagenome (GOLD analysis project Ga0123357, IMG submission 89873) | Embiratermes neotenicus P4 segment gut microbial communities from Petit-Saut dam, French Guiana - Emb289 P4 | ecosystem: Host-associated > Arthropoda: Insects > Digestive system > Gut ... | reverse complement strand
GTCAGTTTTTCATTCTACTTTCCATTCTCCTTCATCCAATTGGGTAGCTGTTCATCTCAGCCTTTGGTGAGTTTTTGCCCTTTTATAGTGTGCTTTTTACTATTTTATAAAACTTATCTTTAACTAGTGGGCAGAACCCAGGACAAATTAAACGATTTTCTATAGAAACCTATGGGAAATCACGTTTCGGCTAACGAATGTGATTCCGGAACAAATTATCTTCGTTAGCCGAAGTATCACTGTATTTTGCTTAGTACATGGCAGTAAGATACATGTGTGACTAGGAGTTTTGCTTTCTACTTAAAAGAAAGGAATACAAAACATAAGTATTTTCATGGTTCATCTGTTGTGAAGTTCTGTTAAGGAGATTGCTTCAAGAAATTTTTGTGAATCAACAGAATGGTGTAAGAAAGGATGAAAATACTAACTCCAGGGAATGTATTGCTCCTTGAGAAGCTAATAGTTGCTTATCTGGTCAAGATATTTAGTGCTTGTGATGGGACCCAAAGGTTCATGAACATGTTCTAGTTTAACATTGGTTCCTGTCCTGAGCCTGATGAATCCAGTCCTCACTCTTTTTCTTTAAGATCTGTTTTAAGATTATTCAGCAGTCTTTGCCTGTTATCTTCCAAGTGTTTTCTTCTATTCAGGTTTTTTGCTCATAACTTGTGTGCATTTCTTTTTCTCACACACTGCACGGCCTGCCCACCTAATGTTCCTCAGTTTGAAGCTCATTATGTATATTCCTAGTTTTCAGCCTACTTATCCCTTTAGATCCAAAATCAACACCGTAATTTTATCCTGTTTGAATATATTGACTTCAGTTTTATGCATGCGTAAATGCTGATGTACTAGTCTACCTGTGCTCACTGATTCCTCTCCACATACTCTTCTTGAATGCACTCAGTCTAAGTTTTTCCGTTAATGGGAGAGACAAAGTAACGGGTACAATTATAAATTTAATATGGTATATTTTTCATGCAGCTATATTACATATACAGAATATTTATTACCAACTTGTTGCATGATGTTTTTAGTTGTATAAATGATTGCTCTGACATGTTTATGGGCACAGCTCTTGGCCATCCTCAGGGAGCCCGTAAGTTCATCAATGTGTATAGCTTATGTGTCAAATTATATGGCAGAGATTCCACATGTGTCCAAATATAATTAAAAGTATAATTAAAATATTAAAATCCTTAAAATCATTTTATGGTTAAATAAATATAAAATTATTTTAAGTAGACATTGATGTAATTTGCTGTCATCAAACATTTGTGTTTTAACATTTCTTCACTGAAATAAGTCCTGGAATCAAGCTTCATGTACTTTGTATTCAGGATGTTAGTACAGCGTATTCATTCATAGACTGAACATGAAGAACCTGATACTTGATTTACTTCAAGTGAGGACATACAGACCTCATTAGTAAGCATTCCCCAAGTGTAATCTTCTTATCTGTTTGAAAATGAAATATTGATTTGTTACTGTTATTTCCAAATAATTTGAACTTTGCCGCATTTTTATGGATTTTTTTGTCCATGTTGATATTATTATTTCATTCTGCCATTGGGTGATGAGCTAGACCTCCGATGATAGTAGTGATTTTGTCTGCATTCACTTTTAGTCTTCATACTGCTGTCCAACGAGCTGGGTTTTATGGTATTTATGTTTTTATGCAATAAATTAACAGCATACATCGTATGTTGATGTGTCATGTCTAATTACATTTCCTTCTGATTTTCTTGGACCTTCTTAATGGGGCATTTTATTGCCAAGGTGAAAAGTAATTATGTTTCAGTCATTTCCCTGTTTCATATTATTCAGAATATTAAATTTATCAATAGATATTTACTGAATGAGTGATAATGTAGGTTTCATTTTTATACATATTAAGTAACATAATTGTGTGCTGAATTGAGTGAGAATGTCGTACAACATATATTTTCTAATTGCTAATATGCCACACTGTTTCAGACTCATTTATTCTCCTGTATCTGACAAATGTAGAATGTCTGATAAGTAGTTGATCTGGAACATTAAAGTCCCCAGTGATGACTTCCACTAATTTATGTGTGACATTAACTGAAAAGAGGAGTGTTTAATAAAGCTTATGTAGTAGGTTTCTTTTACTGCCGTTTCAATTTTTCCATATTCTACATACAACTAATAAGTTTGTGGATCTCAGAATGCAATGTTTTGCCATCTTGTTTGGATCAGTTTTGGAATCTGATGAAAACATCTGAGTTACAGCTCCTTTGTTCACTAGCTTTCTCTCCCTCATAGGCACTGGATTTAGTTTCCAACAGCCCACCTGCATGTACATCAGTGTCCCTACATTGTACTGTCAGTAATAATAAAATAAAATTATGCACATACACAGTCAAACACAGCATTATATTTTAGCCTTAGTGGTTACTAGTTTCGGCTGTTACAGCCATCATCAGTCCATGGCTGTACAGAAATTTTAAAAAGGCTGGTTACATGTGGCACATAAAATGTCAGGTTGTAACCAACCTTTTTAAAATTTTTGTAGCATTGGCCTGATAATGGTCAAAACTAGTAGCCACTAAAGCTAAAATACATTGTGTTTGACTGAGTATATATATATGTTTTTATTTTGTTATTGCATTTTAAAACACAACGGGATGTCCTCTACGAAAAGTACATTCAGTAGTTGACAGAATCAGTTCTGTTCAAAATATTTTGAAAACTTGCAGACAATACACTGTCATCATTCACCAAGTTGCTTTTAGATTGGGAATGCTTTATAAATTAAGTTTTGTTTGTACAAGTGCCTTGGGCAGCTGGGAGAGTGTAATTGGTATAGCGACCTGCTGTGGGCTGGACAGTCTGGGGATCGAATACCGGTGGAGGTGAGGTTTTCCATGCCTGTCTAGACCGGCCTCGAGGCCTACGCAGCCTCCTGTACTGTGGGTGCTGGGTCTTTCCCAGGGGTAAAACATCTGGAGCATGATGCTGACCGCCCTCTCCCTTCTAGCATTGAGGTTGTGAATAGGATGGAGTTATACCATCACCTCCCCTCTGTGTCGCCATAGGCATGACATGGCATGGGGTGATCTTCCCCTTTGCCTTTGCAAGTGCCTTGATTTCAATGTTATTAATTTCATCTCTCAGATATACTCTGTTTCTGTACCTAAATGTCTCCTAGTGTCATGTAGAATTTAGAAGGTCCCCATTCATTTGGCATGGATTCTGCAACCATTGCAGTTTAACTAGTTTTATCTGATAATTTTGAGCTGTCTTTGTCAGCCATTGGTTTATGCTGCTGTAATTCAGTAAATGATGTGAAGTATTGTTCTATGAGGATGTTGTATTTGGTCTAATGCTTTTCAAAGTACAATGCAAATTTGCCAACATTGCATCTTTATCTTCCACATAATTAACTTTTTTGGATCAGATTTCTCTGTATCATACTTCTGCATTGCTCATTTTCTTAGTGGTAGTTTCTCAAAACCTTTTCAGCTGCCAGGTATTGGTCATTATTGTAGTTCACTGTGGGTATTTATATTTATAGACATTTCTTCTCATTTTAGTTTGTTTTCCTTCCTGAGAAGACATTCACCAGACTTTTGTGTGTGTGTGTGTATATACATGTGTGCGTGCGTGTGTGATACCTTTCTGCTTTCATGAAGTATGCTAAGAACACTGCCAGTGGAGGTCACCCCAACCACATACATTCAACTTCATTGCAAGCTGTGTGTCACATTGTTTCATTGGAACATGAGTGTCAACCTGGCCAAGGATCATGTTTTCTCAATATTAATACCATTATCACTGAGCTGAAATATGACTTTGTAATGCTGTATGACTTTAAATCCCCTGTTTCAGTATGATACGTAACTGTTACCACTGAATTCATATATTGTAGTTTTAATATTAAAATGTGTTCTGATTTTCAGGAACTGATGAAAATGATGGGACTGAAGTCATGGATGCTTTGGTGTGGGTGGATGGTTAATGGAATGATGGTGAACATTGTGTCAGTCACTGTAATAGTAATCTTACTGAAAGTTCCATTTAATGGAGTTTCTGTGCTTCACTATTCTAACAGCTGCTTAGTGTGGGTTTTTCTTATCTTCTACTGTGCAGCTGGCATAACCTTCTGTTTTGCTTTAAGCTCATTCTTCTCTCGACGTAAGTAAATACTGACTGTCAATTTTTATTTTTGTTCCCCTTCATGGGAAAGATTGTAAAAGTTCCCCCTCCCCATAATTTAAAACTATTTTGACAACATAATTTAATGGAATAATCTGCTCAAAAAGAAAAGTACATGCCGTAAAGGTAGAAGTAAAAAGCATCAGTACTGGCAACCATCTTGTCATCAGCCAAAAGAATTGTTTGAAACTGTGTGTTTTGAAAGTATTTTGAAGGAGGGATAGCACCAGAGAAAGTAACATTAGTTTGTTTTGTAGTATGGAGTGTACAATTTATAAAATATGATAAGTTGAGTTAAATTGTGAGGACCATGTAACATGAAGTAAGACATTGTTTATTAAATTATTTCAGCAACCTTGGCAATGAGTATTGGTGTAATCTTGTGGTTCGTGACATGTGCAGCGACTTTCCCGTATGTTACAAGTAATGATTACATTGCTCCAAGTATGAAGTTGTTTTCTGCTCTTCTGCCCAACACAGCCATTATTTGGGGTTATCGCTTAATTGGGGCATATGAATCAAAGAGTAAGTATTTTTCATAATATGTACTAACCAGTTACATCCAGTCATACTTACAGATAATAAACCTCTCTATAATATGATTCTCAAATGATGGTACTGTATGCTGGATATGTCTTTAGGTGGTCATAGGATCAGATCTTGCTTATAGGAACCTTTGTATTGCGTGCATTTGTAAATGTGTTACAGAACAGTGGATTAAATTCATAAATGAAATTATTAATGTACTGTCACTTTTGCACCTGAGACTAGTACATACCAGTGTACCCTCCCAGATTTAGAAGTTATATCTTTTTGCATTGGTTGTTGGTTTCACAACCAAAGCTGTTGGAGCCATCATGCTGTAGTGACTGATTCACATTCCCCTCCCCAGAACTTTAAGTTGCATAAATATTTCAGACAGGAATTTTTAATTGATGTTTTGTGTAAAAACAGATGATTTTTGCTGTTGCTTGTTAAGTGGGCCAGTTGTCACAAAATATATGTTTGCTCTTTATGCAGTTCATTATAGTGTGCTAAGAGGAATATATTTATATGCTAATGAATTTACTTGTATTATTTTTAATTGGTTACAGGGGTTGGCTTGACTTGGATGAATTTCTTTGAACCACCCAGTGGTATTAAAGGCGACATCAGTGTGGGCCTGGTGTGGTTGATGTTCATTGTTGATATTATGGTATATAGCATCGTGACGTGGTACATAAGTAGCATCATGCCAGGAAAGTATGGACTTGCAAAGCCTTGGTACTTCGTTTTCATGGTAAGATATGTATAAGGGTTTTATGTTTAATACCAGCATAATGCCTATTGCATATTCAACTGTCTCTTGATGTGTTACTTAGATTATATTGTTAATGTGTACAAAGTAAGTACAGTTTAATCACCATATTTAATTTTAAATGTGAGTTGTTTTTAATTGTGTTTTGCAAAGAAGCAGAGAAACCATGTAGTATTGGTAGCATAAAATGTGGAAAGGCACATTTTAAGTCTGTACATTTTCAGTGTTTTGCTCATAATTACTCACAAAATTAAAGTTTAGGGACAGTAACAGTGGATATGGCAGGAGTGTTATGCTGTGCAATTTTGTAACTTGTCAGTATATTTGGGAAGCATAGTGGCCATGTTGATGACATTAGTGGTGCAAGTCAGTACGTCAAACATCATCAGGGAGATTCATTGTTTGTGTATATGTTCAGGAGAGGGGTCAGTCACAAAAACAATGTATGAAGACTGTGCAGATGCTTTTTGACTTACATGTTTGCTTAAAGTTGTGCAGTTGGCAGTGTATCATGGTCCAATTTTATTAAGACCATCCATTTTTTTGACACATTGGTTTTTATGTTGTCCATGTCCATGGTGAATGTAGACTTGGTTACCATGTAATTCTACTATTCTAGCCTTCCTACTGGCGTAGTAGCAGAGTAAATAATTTAACAGTTCCTTCATATGATGACATAGCATCGAGCAAGAAGTATGAGAAACCTGTTGGCAATGTGTCTGTTGGAATCAAGATTAGAGATCTTCGTAAAGTATTTCAGTCTTTTGGTGGACTGAACAAGAAGGTGGCAGTGGACGGTGTCACTCTAGATATTTACAATGGGGAGATTACAGCACTGCTTGGTCATAATGGTGCTGGTAAAACTACAACCATGTCAATTCTCACAGGTGAGACATTCAGCAGTTTCATGGTCATACTTTATTTTCAGTGTTCCATAATCTATTATTACATGCTGTGTGATACATCTAGCAGTTTCCAAAATTGGAAACAGCTTTGCTCGTACTGAAGTACTGGTTGACGTGCAAGGAAAGCTGTTTGCAGCAACACTACTATTTGCTTGTGATATTTGAGGTCCCAAGTACAGTGACTGTGAACCTGAGTAGTGTGTTATATGTGTACAGATATTTCACAGGAATGTACCGTCTCATTGTACTGAAGATAGAACCAATAGGCACCCTGAAACATCAGTAAGTAGCTACCAGGTTACAGGATGTCACATTACAGAAGGCACTATTCTTCAGAGTCATTGCCATGATATTCCCAGAACTCACATGGAAGCAAATAATCTATGGACACAGGAGGCTTTACTCACTGAAATCTCGTATGTTATTCTAGACGTCATGGATGGTGAGGTTAATATGAATAACAAAATTGGCCTGTAGATTTTATGCATATAAATGTAAGGCTTGTCACAGCAGTACAACAAAAAGCAATGGCATCTGTGATGTGATGCTGTGTAGTGTGGTAGAAAATTACAAACACTTCAGGGGAATCCATTAGCAATAGGTTCCCCAGAGACAAATATCTGTGAAACTACTTGGTGTTACATCCTAAAACACAGTCAGAAGTTGCGACTTGGATAAAAACATCACACCCTCAGATGTAGGTAATAAAGAGGTCATAGTCATCTACTCATTCTTTATTCATTAAACGTGGTCCATAGTGGCATCATTGGAGTACCTGTGTCATGTGGTGATATGTTAAAAATATGTATAACTCATTTCATCTTCAGTTTGTTCTTCAGAGTGGGACAACAAAATATTGTTGACATACTCTGCATTATTTTTGTAATGAGAGACCTGAATTCATTGTTCTAGTGTTTATAATAAATCGTACCCCATTTTTCAAGTAATTTAGTGAAAATGCAGTAAAAAATATTACTCTGAATGTTTTGTGGCATGTTCTGTGAGTTTATACAACCAGGACTTACCCATCATTAAAAGAGAGGTTGAACTACACCATTTTGAATATATCTGAAAAACTAAATACAAATACTAATTCTTAAAACCAGATCTGCATGTTGAATATACTGCTCTGACATGGACAAAATGTTGGGTTTTGTGACCGTACAAGTGGACACTTTACACACATTAATTTTTTTGTAACATTCAACAAAGTGAGTTTTTGTGATGCAGTTTGTCTGTTGTTTACATGTCTTTAAGAATGTTAGGTGTTGGAGCTTTAAAATGTACTTTTTGCTGTGTAAAATGACTCTGGACAGTGCCAACGTAATTTCAACAACAAGCGTGGATGGTTCATTTATGTATTTCACCATTGTTGGGCAGAACTTAGCTGAAAATATGTTTATATCTTACTGGTCATATGACATGATCAAAGGTTCACAGAATGAAATGTGTCTTTGCAATCCATGCAGCAGGCTGTGGTTAACTTACACAGGGACTCCCTAAATACTGCCTAGCATTTTTCTGAGTTCAGAGCTGTTCATAAAGCCAGAAACTGTGGTGTGTACTGTGCTGTACCCGTTAACATTCATTTCCAAAACTAATGTATAATTTTTTTTTCAAGATAAGATGATAAAATCTTGGATGATATACTACTCTGATCATTAAGTTGGATATAAGAAATAAATCAGTTGTGGGAAAGTATTCCAACACTTCAGATGGAGTTGAATTGTGAGAATATGACGAACTTAATATTTACACTTATGTAGTGTACCAACCAATACACAGTGGCAAAAAAAAGCATTTTTTGCCACCGTGCATTTGTTGGTTCCCAACTTAAGTGTAAGTATTCCTTCAGTACACAATTATAGAATGTATTAAGTTCATGATGAACTTAAGTTTATAGTCAACAAAGTGCACTTTGAGGTAACAGTAATTGCACATTTCTCTACCATTTTCTTGTGTAAGTAAGTGCATGATGAGTGATTCTTAGCATGAGCCAAATTGATAAAAATTGTAATAAAACTCTCAGGCTGCGGCCATGTCAGGTGGTTGAAAGGAAAATAAACCAATATTTCAAGAAACATCTCTGTGCAGTCTTCAGTGAACTGAATCCCAGACAGGATGGGGATGATTCTCAAAATGCTAATTCATTTGTCTTTCAACCAACTGGTGCATCTGGTAGGCCTAGAGAATTTTATTGCATTCATTTGCTCTCAAAGCTTGAGCTGCTATACTAATAACTGTGTTTCAAGGAATAAAATTTTAGTGAATCCAAATGTCTCTTATGTCCAGTGATTTTTCATTTTCAACTTATATAATATTGGCTTACTTGTATATGATAAAATACTTTGATGCATGAAATTACTGTGTCTTTTGTGTGTTTGTGACTTCTGCTGTATAGTTAAATATGTGTGACCTGTTGACAGGCTTGTTTTCCCCTACAAGTGGCACTGTCCACATTAATGGCTATGACATCCGTGACAACTTGGATAAAGTGCGGGAAAGCTTGGGCTTGTGTCCACAACACAACCTGCTCTTCACAGATCTCACAGTTTTGGAACACCTGCTCTTTTTTGCAATGGTAATGAGTTTTCTGATTCATATATTGTGCCTATAAATAGTGAATAATACTTTTTACAATATAAGCAGGTTGTAGATTGGTGAAACTGTTGTTTAGTAAAACATAAGGATATATTCTGTGTTTTTACTTACTTTTCCTAAAAATTGCTAAAATGTTTCAGTTTATGCTTTCATTAGCTTTTGTCAGCCTTCAACTTTAGAGTTACAAACCAATTTATTTGTGTTGCAGTTGAAAGGCTGTTCAAATCGTGAAGCTAATGTTGAGGCCAGAGACCTCCTACAGAAGTTGAGCCTAGAAGACAAACAAAACATGTTGTGTTCAACTTTGTCTGGAGGTATGAAGAGAAAACTCTCTCTAGGAATAGCACTGATTGGGCATGCAAAGGTAAGGAGCATGAGCTTTCAAACCCTCACAATTTGCTTACTTCATTGTTACTGTGATGCTGGAATTTTATTTTGTTGTGTCTTCTAGGTCTTGATGTTGGATGAACCAACTTCAGGAATGGATCCAGAGGCCAGGAGGGAAATATGGGATCTGTTGTTGGTAGGAAAATTAGTTTAAAATTAGTCCAGCTGTGTAACTTGTTCAGTCTTAAGGTATCTTAGAACACTAGTAAATGCTGTCATGATTAGAACTTGTTTGATAAAAGCAATGTGAACATATTTGAACATTATTATACTAGTCATTGAGTCACTTCTCGGATCTTGGTATGGATTGTATAGTTTCTTTTTGTCATCAGTAGCATAGTCAGTATAGTGACTTGCTATGGGCTGGACAGTCCAGGGATTGAATCCTGGTGGTGGCAAGATTGTAGACTGGTGTTGGGGCCCACACAGCCTCCTGTACAGTTGGTACTGGGTCTTTTTTCCTGGAAGTAAAGATGCTGGGGCATGGGTTGACCACCACCCCAATCCAGTGCTAAGTTTGAAGAAAGAATATAGCTATACTTCTGCTCCCCCTTTGGGCATTCATGGCTTGTTCTAGGGTAAACTTTACCTGTTATCAGTAGGCAATTTGATTATGCATTGTGACATCACACATTATATTGGAATCCATATCATTGTGGTGTTGAAACTCGTGAGTTGTAGCGTGTGGAGAGTTTTAGTCCATAAAGAATAAGTAATATAGTGTAAGATTTTGAACTATTACTGTAGTTACAAATTTGCTTTGTCAGTAGATTTTGTCTCTTGATTGTATAACATTTGAAATATGTTGCAAATGTCATAGTTCAATGGCTGTGCCATGATGTCACTAGTCTGTTAATCTAGAGGCTGGGGTTTGATCTCAGGGCAGTTCATGTGGGATCTGTGGTGGGCAAAGTGGCACTGAGACAGGTTTTTACCTTAAGTGCTTTGGTTTTATCTTGTCAGTGCTGTTTTATTACTGTCAGTGCATTGCATGTTCAATGTTGAAGGCCATGAAGGTGCAAATTATAATTAACCAGCTCTTGAGGTAGTAATGTTCAGTAACATTTGGTTTTGTGTGCTGTTATTCATGTATGTGAATTCCTCCCTTAGAATATGCGGGGCCAACGAACCATTCTTATTACAACACACTTTATGGAGGAAGCGGATGTTCTTGGAGATAGAATTGCTATCATGGACCATGGTCAAGTACAGTGCTATGGTACGACTTTGTTTCTGAAGAAACTGTATGGTGAGTATGAGTTAAGTTAGAACTGCATTGAATGGTTTAAGTAATTTTATAATTTGCATTGTGTGAATATGAAATATTTTCACTTATTCTCTTGAATGCGTAATCTGCAAGTGCCTGAAAATAGTTGCTCATAAAAATATCTAAGAGGAGATGTGGGTAATGGAGCGTATTGTGTAGCAAGGAATGCGGCTTACATAGTGTACCTAATAGTCTTAGGGTAATGAAATCTGGGCTTCAGTAGATTGCAAGTATAGCTTGGGGGGAGGAGGGGGGAAATAAATATGTATGATGTTATAATGATTCTTGGAGAGTTCATTGTTACCCTGCAGGCTGAATGAGGGTGTGGTGGTATAGGTGTGAATTACCAGACACACACACAATACACACGCACAATTGTATGGCGCGCAACACTATTTCGCCACGTGTACAATGTCTGCAGCCAGCTGCTTGCTTACTGCTGTGCCAAATTGCCTCACACACTGACACCACTTTGCAGTTTCCACTTCACTCACAACTCTATCTCAGTGTCTATAAGATTGCAGTGTATGGACAATAAAATATCCTGGCACGGTGGGTGGGCTAGCCAGTGGCATCCACCACACCACCACCACCCCCAGCTGAGACCACTGCACTCCCAGGTAATCTGGAAATTATCGCCCCTGTGGAGGACTCTGTATGGGTTGATATACAGGACTTGGAGGGGACCATGCCATAAAAATACATATGAGGCGGTGGCCAGGACTTGAAAATGAACGTGGATGGTGTAGCATGCCAGGATGCTGGTATGGGCCGAAGCTTTCCAATGTGGACTCTCAGCCAGGACATGAAGTCGGTGACATTGGTGCATTTGGCAGGGGAAGGGGTGAAGAAATCCTCCGGTAACCGCGGGGAGAACCGTTCACTAGTTCGGCTGATGAGGCTTTGAAGTCTTCCTTCCATGCACTGCGAATCCCCAACTGGACCAACAGTAGAACTTCAGCCCAATGTTCATCAGCATGGCACATCAGGGTGGCCTTCAACTGACAGTGTAGCCTCTTGATCATGCCATTGGAGGCAGGATGCCACGCCGTAGCCCAGGTTAGAGAGGATCTGGTGATAGTAGCCAGAGTCTTGAAAAGACAGGCCTCAAATTGCTTGCTGTGGTCGGTTGTGATTTGATGGGAACAGCCAAAATGAGCAACCCAGACAGAGACGAAGGCTTTAGTGACTGCTTCGGTGGTGATATCAGACAGAGGGAGTGCATCAGGCCAATGGGTATATCTGTTGATGGCAGTGAGACAGTACCAGAAGCCAGAGGAGACAGGCAGTGGCCCGAGCAGGTCAGTATGCACATGAGACAAACTTGCCGACAGGAGGTTGAAACTCCCGAGAGGGGCCTCCATGTCCCGCATTACCTTGGATCATTGGCAGGGTGTACACACACATGTACATGCACGTGTCCATGCCTGGCAGTCTTTCCCCACTCCCGGCCACATAAACTGATGGGACATCAACTTGACAGTGGCGTTGGCTCCTGGGTGGCTGCGGCTGTGGAGGGTGTCAAAGACCTGGCGTCTGAAAGGTGTGGTTGTGAATGGCCACAGTTGTGCACTGGATGTGTCACAGTAAAGGTTGACGTCTGTCTTGGGATTGTGCACCTGTTCTAACCGAAGTGCCGAATCATTTTTCAGCATGTTTTGCAGTTCCACATCCTGATTCTGGGAACTCGCAAGAGCATGTTAATCAAGAGGTGTCATGATGGAGTTCGCTCTCGATAAGGCGTCTGGTACAACATTGTCTTTCCCTGAGACATGCCTGAAGTCAGTAGAGAATTGTCCAATAAACTCCAGATGACAGAACTGTCGTGGTGAGCATTTATCTCTGTGTTGCTGGAAAGCATAAGTGAAAAGCTTGTGATACATAAAGATGACAAAGGGATGGCCTTCGACCATATGTTGGAAGTACTTGATGGCCTCGTACACTGCCAGGAGCTCGCAGTGATACAGACTGTATTTTTTTAAGTGGGGCTGAGCTTATGGGAGTAGAAATCCAGGTGTTGCCAAGCGTCACGGACATGCTGCTGCAAGGCGGCGCCAATAGCAATATCAGAAACGTCTGTATATGAGGCCAACGTAGCAGATGGGTCCAGGTGAGCCAGAAGTTTGGCACGGGAGAGGCTAGCCTTGCAGTCCTTGAAAGCTTCGACCAGGGTGGGTGTCTATTCCACTGGTTGTGATCCTTTGACCTTGGGACCAGCTAACGCAGCATGAGGTGGCACTTGTATGCTGGCGACTTGTGTTATGAACCACTGGTAAAATTTAAGCATGCCAAGGAAACGCGTATCAGGTCTTTGCCCAAGACAGGTTATTGGAAACGGTTTATTGCCATGACTATCTCCTCCAAGGGCCGAGTACCTTCAGTTGAAACTGTGTAGCTGAGGAAAGTCACTTCCATTGCACCAAAAACACATTTGGCTAGATTCAGCAAGACACCGTAATTGCTGAAGCGCTGAATCAATGTACACAGGTGCTGCTTTTGTTCATCCTCAGATTTAGAGGTGACTTGCACATCATCTATATATGCGTAACAGAAATCCACGTCTCTGAGAACCTCATCAATGAACCACTGGAATATTTGCGCAGGACGTATATGGGAATTCAAAAAACCCAAAGGGCATGATGATGGCTGTTTTTGCGATGTCGTCTGGATGAACTGGAATCTGATGGTATGCTTTCACCAAATCTGTCATGGAGAAGACTCCAGCCAGCAAGTTGTTGTGCAAAGTCGGCAATGTGCTGAGCAGGATATTGGTTGGGGATGGTCATAACATTCAGAGCACAATAGTTGCCACAGGGTCTCCAGCCATCTTATTTCTTGTGGACGAGGTGGAGGGTCGAAGCCCAGGGGCTATGTGAACGCCAAACGGTGCTGTTTCGGAGCATCTCCTCGAACTCGTATTTCGTGATTTGGAGGCAGTCTGGTGCCAGCTGCCATGGGCACAAAGTTACAAGTGGTCCAGGTGTGGTGCGAATGTGATGGACTGTAGAAAGCCGGGTTCCCAGGGAATACCTGAAGGACAGATAATATCCTGAAAATCCTAGAGCATGGCGTGATAGTGAGAGCTCCCGGTGAGGACTTTAATGTGGCCACTGTACGTTCCCACCGAGGCATCATTGGCTTTGACATTGATGATGTCGATGAGTCATCGGTGTTTTATGTCGAGTAAGTTGTAGAAGCAGAGAAAGTCCGAACCGATGATGGGTCCTGTTACGTCCGCGATGACAAAACGCCATGCAGAGTCTAGTCATAGGCCCAAATCCAAAAGCAAGGTTATGCAACCGTAGGTATGTACAGTAGTGCCATTTGCTGCGAACAACTCGTAACTAGTCTGTGTCTGGCATTCTGGAAGATGGGAATGGGGGTAGACGCAGAGATCAGCACCGGTGTCGACCAAGAAGCTTATCTTTGTGTACTGATCCATCCCATAGAGGCAGCTGGCTGAGTTGTTCAGTTGCTCACCACCACTAACGACTGCCATCCATGTTTCCCTGCTGCCACATACAGGTCACAGTGCAGCTCTTTGAACGCTCTTTAAAATGGCGGTGGTACCAGCAGATGTCAGGGGCTGGTGAATGTCCTGCAGAGCACGACAAACGTCTTGCGTGCAATCGTGTCTGCAATGGTGAATGCGGACAAGAGGCGCTCTCGTAAAGTGCGGCTACCTGCCGAACCAGCTCGTCAATACAGTTACTTAAAGTATTAATGTCAACACCAGATGAAGATACACGGGCGACATGGAGGAGATGTGACTTCCGCTATTTTATTCACCAGCTGGGCCACATTGTCTGAGGCAACCTGTGCTTGCATGGCAATTATCGCCTGAATATTCGGCAGCAGGCAATTTGTCCACGAACTGTAGAGAAAGTCTGATGGTACTGACAGGCCGGCGAGAGTCAAAAGGTGGAAGAGGAACTGAGTCAGTCTCCAGTCACCCATCTCCTCATGCACCAGGAGCTGGTGGATGTGCTGCTCCTCGGAGAGTGACAGATGTCTAATCAGTTCTGCTTTAATTCTCCTATAACGGCCTGTGGGAGGGGGTTTGGTTATGACATCCTCCACCTCCGCTGCATATTTGTTGTCAAGTTGTGAGATGACGTAGTAAAACTTTGTTGCATCCTGCATGATGTTTGAGAAAGCAAACTGACCCTCAAGCTGCGGAACCACATGGCTGACTTTTCAGGTCAGAAAGGCGGAACACAAATACCGACCCAGTTGATAGTGAAAATCAAATCAGGCGGTTGCTCCGACCATGTTGATGGGTCATCGTCTTGCTGCATGATGCGTTTACGGGAGGAATATTGCACTAATTCACAGCACTACATGGTCTTCTATTCTCGGGGTTACCAATGTGGTGGTATAGATGTGAATTACCAGACACACACAATACACACGCACACACACAATCGTATGTGCACGCGATGCTATTTCCCTGCATATGTAGAATGTCTGCAGCCGACCACTTGCTTGCTGCTGTCCCGAATCGCCTCACACACTGACACTACTTCGCAGTTCGCACTTCACACGCAACTCTGTCGCAGTGTTTATATGATTGCAGTGTATGGACGATAAAATATCCTGGCTAGGTGGGTGGGCTAGCCAGTGGTGTCCACCACAATGGTAATAAAAAGTTTTCAAGACACACCTTTGGCATTGTTTTGTGTTAACTGTTTGCAAGTTGTACTCATGTGCAGTGGCTGATACAAGGCTGTCAGCATGGTAATTGTAAACCTGTCTGATGTGAATATTGGTATTTTGCTGGAAAGTGAAGATTATGAAGGTGGGTGATGATATTTTTAGTGTCATTATTTGTTTCAGTATATGTAGTAGTTGTGCTTTCTTGTTGGAAGATTGTGTCTGTAAGTATGTACGTAGGTAGATGATGCTCGACTGCCAGTCCAAGGAGTCCATATCATCTCTTCTGACAGTACTGCACAAGCAAAATGCCTTGTTTTGAAGAGTACATTGTGGTGTTTCAATCATTGTTGGTGATTAGTTTGTAGTACGATCCAGAATGTTGTGGAAATCAGCAGTGTGCCATGTCAAAACATTCTGGAATGAGCTATGTCAGTCTTGATATGCATATCCTTGTGCTGGGAAACAGTGCAGCAAGATGATGAGTGAATAAACTGTGGCGTCATCCTGTATTGCCTACTCTTAAATGTTTTGAGTAATGTTATCAACTGAAAATAGTGGCTGTATTTTGGCACATGGGCAGGATCATGTGGACAGAATGAATTGGCAGTAAACAACGTAACATATTGTTGAAAATGTCTTAACCTCTTCATTAGGCAGTAATACTGTTAAGAGGAACTTGAAGCCTGATGGTGCATGTTTACATACATCTTGCACAACTATTATAAAATTCAAAGGTCTGTATGTAGAAGTTCTCTGGTATCTTTCTTGTTCGCTGTACTGAAAGTGAGTTCCAGTACATGGTGCAAAATTAGGTCTTAACATAAACTTCTATGTAATGGCATTTGTGAATCATTCTAAGATGTGTGAAGAAAAATTCATTTTAGTTCCATGCATTGTAAAGCATTACAGGCATCTTGTAAACAGTTCTTTTGTTTTAATATGCATACATACTGCATATTTTGTTGTTTACAGACTCGGCCATCATTAATATAACTGTAAGGTGAGGGTCTATCAAAGGAAGTAGGTGATTTCTCTGCTCATGGTGATTTCTCTGCTCATGGTCTAGCAGTGTTTGGAAACTTGGAATGTTGCAGGAACTGGCTACCAGTTAAATTTGCTGATAAACGAAGGTTGTGATGTCGCCAGGATAACAAATACCATCCAGCCTCTTATTCCGAATGCAAAAGTGAAGAGTGAGATGGGCTCACTGTTATGTTATATGCTACCTTCGGATCAGTGTGACAGTTTTCCTCAACTGTTTGATGTTTTAGAACAAAAGAAACAGCAGCTCTGCATATCTAGCATTGGTGTCTCCATCACAACACTTGAAGAAGTGTTTTTGAGGTTCGTTATGTATTTATAATTTAAATAATTTCAAAATGAAATTGGTGTGTTGTATTTCAAATTTTAAATGTATTAACTAAGTTTTCTTCACATCTTTAGGTGTATTTAGTAACACCAAGTTTTTGCCAGTACATATCCATTATTTTGAATGCTAATGGCTAACATTTATCTGAACTAATTACTATTTTGTGTTAGGTGTTAATCTCATCTAAGTTTTTACATGTAAATTGTAATATATTTCTATTTATGTTCCCTTCTCTCTTATTTCCTCTATATCTTGCACCATTTTTGTAACTTTTCTTTTTTTCCACACTTGCATGTTGCTTTACCTAAAAATGTACTAAATTTTTTTAATCCTGTGATTTTGTTACCATTGTTTATTTTCGTATACATTGTTTCTTCATTTATGTATGGCCATTTAGTATGTAGAAACTGTTCTGTCCACTGCTGCATCTGGTTACATTTTAGAAATACATGAACCACATTCTCTTCTTCGTTCCATACGGAGCATCTCCCTTTCTCTGCTCCCCATCTTGTACCTCTTGATTTCCATATTCCTAATCTAAACCATGCTAATCCAGTTTTTTCATTCAAATTACAATGATATGTATACATCTCTCCCCCCATTCTTGTTTCATATCCAAGTATGCAACTAGACATTTCTTTAATTGTTTCTATGTGGTTGTTTTTGAGTATCATTACACCTAGTTTTAATTATTTGACATATGTTTTTCCAATCCCTTCTACCTTTGTATAAAAATTGTATCCTAACCCAGTTCTTTTTCATTTGTCACTTAGGTTTCTTGCTCACGTATAACATTTCAGGTTGGTGTGTCATATAGAAACTAAAGTACATTACCCCAGTGTGGGCATATATTAGTTTTAAAGTCAAAGTTATTATCTCTTAAACTCTCAGTAAGCTAAACTCTTCTGTATGCAAAGCTTATTGTCAGTAATAGTGTGTCGTGACATATGGTACAGATTCATCATACTTGGTCCAAAATAGCCTTAAATTTTATTTGGCGTGCACTTTTTGTTGTCAGGAGTACTTCATGGTTGTAATTATATATTGCTTGTAATGGCTTAAAGATGTGTACTGCTTGGCATCTAATAACTGCCTTTTTAGTGTATTATGAACTAAATATTCATTTATCCACAGTTTTATTTTCTTCTTTTTTATGACCTCCAGCTGACAACTTCTCACATGTCAGGGTTGGAGTTGTGAGAAACTGAACATGCCTATCTAGATCTCACATGATATCTTGGTAAATATTCATGACAATAAGGTTATACTGTATTTACTCGAATGCAAGTCGCAGTTTTTCCCTTAAATTTAGCACTTAAATATGTGAGGTTGTCTTAAATTCGTTTATGTAGACCTGAACCAGACTGCACCAAACTGCATCTCTCTGAACTGGACTCTGCGGAGGCAAACTAAGGCCTGCATCACCATATGTGAGATCTGCACTCTTCTGAGATATTACATAGCACAGAGTGGCAATTCCACACCGATGTTTTGGGACGACCTCTTAATCCCAGCTTCAAGGGTCAAGAAATAGAAAAAAGAGAACACAGCGTGACAGAAGTTAACTGACACAGTCTTCTTTTTTGGGACTTTGTCCATATCCTAATTTCTAACCTGGTGAATCTCTTAGACTGAGTTATTCTCAGTCACTGGGCACCACAGATCTAGTAACTGCTTAAGGTATGTACCTGAGAACAGATCTGGTCCAAGGGTAGTAACAGAAAAATGGCTATTGAAAAATTAAAAGCCATAAAGAGAACCATGAACTCAGACTGATCAGACCACAGACATGACACAAAAATCCAGAACACATGTATATAAATTCTTAACACCATCTGTGGAGAAAATTGTGGATCTTCATGGGTTCAAGTAAGTTTGTAAACCAAGAAATATACATGTGTTATTCAGTCGATGTGGATCATAATGGCATGGCAGAACATTTCACCAGAAGTGACTGTGAAGGGTTGTAAGAACTGCTATATATCCACTGCAAAGGATGAGACTGAAAATAATATGTTGTGGAATTGCAGTGAAGAGGATGGGAATGTTAGGAGTGAGTGTGAGAAAGATGAAGGCATTGACTGTGAAGATGGAGACAGTGACACTGACTGGTAAAGGTAGATAGAATCTGACATACTTTGTGTATTAAGTGTATGAAATTAATAGTGAAATATTTTTTCTTAGCAGGCATTTTATTTCTGGAGGGTCATCTTAGATTAGTCATGCATTCAGCTAAATACATTACTATGACACTCCAGGTGAAAATAAATAAATGTCCCTTTGTGATGAAAATTGCAGTGTGTTTAATTTTCTAGAGTGGGAAAAGAAGCAGAAGATGAACCTGATGGACAGACCAACTCTCAATCAAGTTTGGAATATGTGAAATTATATGGCAGTTATGAAGGTATGAAAGAATCCATCCTTTCCTTGCTGTAGTTTGTGTGTGTGTGTGCGTGCGCGCGCACGCACATGCACGCACGAACATTTGTGGGGGTTTGTGGAAAGAAGGGGGGCAGGCATTTGAGCATAAAGTTGGTCACTCGAAATAATGATGATACAAGGCACTTGCTACAAAACATTTTATAGCTTTGTGTTTCTGATTGGGTGTTGGATACTGCTGTTTATAAGATTTCATTACCTTGCCAAGTTGTGCTGCCTGTCCACCAATACGTAACAGTATATCTGACATCTGTTACGGATTTATCCAGTTCATTTCTCAGCCAGTTATCATGACAGGTTCTGTGTTAGTTTTATAATATATTCCAAACAAATATGTGGCTGATATGAAATGGAAAAATGTTTGTGAGTCACTTGGTCATTGGTCAGTGACATCACACTTCTTTTGCATTGACATAATATTTCTTCTCAAAAGAGTAACAGGAAACAGATCAGTAGTCAGTTATATTCCTTTTCTGTCCAACCACACAGAACATGCATTGCAAATCACCATGTATTTCACATTAGTTACAAATAATTATTCCATCATCATATTTGGTGCTGAGTAATCATAGTGTATGATCATCAGGGGAAAATAACCCAGTGGCCCACAACCAGCCCCACTGAATATGCACTGTCAGTTTTCATTTTGACTGTTCAGAATTTCTTAGTTTTCTTTCCTGTAGATTGTTTTTGCTGCCCTTAGCATGCTGTTTACAGGACTTTATGTTTGTTCATAGTAAACTTGGGTACACAGTAGTGCAGTTGATGGAGGCACTCTGCTACAAGCTGGAAGGTCACAGGTTTGATTCTCAGTGGCATACTTGAGATTTTTCACTGACTTAAACCTTCTGGTTGCACTGTGGCACTGGGGTTCACTCAGCCTCAAACAGAAAGGAGTACCATGGATATCTCCTGGGGAATAAAGGTAGCCTGTGCATTGGGCTGACAACCTAGCCACCTTCATGTGCCAATTGTTCAGAAATCCTGGTAGCCTCAACCTCCTTGAGCCCTAAGGGCCTCTCAAGGCCTGTACAGGGATAGCTTTACCATAGTAAACTGACATACAACATTAAACGAATGTTTTGACATTTCCTGATTTTGTGAGACTTCTTGCAGATGTATTCTGAAGCAAAATTAAAGAGAAACTATGATGAACCACCTCTTTACATTTAATGTAAATGCTTTTGTTTATTATTAGACACATGTTTGCCTATTAGACCTGAAAGTCATTGTTGTTATTTTTTATATTAGTATTAAATAATTGTAGGACATTCAGTTTACATAATAAATAGTGCTCTACTCAACAAACAAATGTACAACCCTTGCTTGAGGCTGAATACTCTGCTGAGTTGAGTTGGACTGATTTCTTTTCTGAATCAGAATATAAACTAGAAATGGACTTTCCACCTCCCAGGTAAAGGGGGAACTTTGGAATGGCTTCCAGTGCTAATATGATGTTGGTATTTTATTCACAGTGTTTTCATGACTATATTTTTGGTACATAATATAGTAGTAGCCACAGTAGACAGCATCATTAACTCTGCAGCAGAATTGTACCAGTCACAGAATTGAATACTACATTCTTTTAGTCGACCTTCAGAGTATATTTGTGTTGTCTACTGTCACAATGCATTCTTCAGACATGACATTTAATACTGTGAGCTGTAGGTACAATAACTGGAATTTAACAAAGCTGTGCTAACAAAAGAGTGCAGACAGACTGAAGGAAAAGAGTGAATGTGAATCAAGGCTTGGTAGACTTACAAGTTACCCAAGCATTAGAATTTAATCCTTGTTGTTAATATTTTTCTTGTTCCACCACATACAAACAAAAAAAAACTTAATGTAGATAATAGTATATCTGGAGAAATATTATGTTTGAATTAAAGAATGAATGGAGGTGCAGAGACTTAAATATAGTAAAACATAGAGTCCCCACTGCTCCCACATTTTAGCTAAATCACAATATACAGAGCAATTCCTTGAATCTTTCATCTGATAATTAAAAAATCCTGATAATCCAGCACTTAAGGATAGTACTAACAAGACGAGAAGTTTTGATTTCTACCAGAAAAAAGACTCATCAATGAAACAGGCAGACCTCATGGCCATGTTCAAAGAGGCCTCTAAGAGCAACTGTATACCAACCATTGTGTTATTGCTTGACGCCCTGTTACCTTCTTCACCCAAAATGACTCCAGAAAACACAAATGAGGATCCTAATGACCCTGAACCAGTAGATGGATACACAAATGAAATAATCTTTGATAATTGCATAGACTAAGTATAGGAGCAATAACAAAAAATTAGCTATAAGAACTTAGGTCAGTATAGGTACTGGTTGAAAATCTGGAATATCCAATAATCCAGCAACCAACTGGTCCCACAGATGCCAGATTAATGGAATTGTACTGTGCATGGTAAAGAATATTTATAGATATTTATAGACATAGAGATCCCAAAAGGTGAACTTCATGGCTGATCATAAATGATTGGATGCCTTGGGACAAACCTTGTGATCCATGCTGGCTGCTACAGTGTGACATCAGGGTAGATAAGTATGAACTTGACAGATAAATTTTACTGTACTGCAAATATCCATCTAAACTTGCACGAATCTCCCCTTATTCAAGTTATTTCTTCTGACTTTTGTTACATATTTTCTGTTGTATTCCTAAAGAAAGAAGTTATAAAATTTGAAAACCCCTAGTAGGAACTTGCAGGTCAAAAGTGGAAAAATGTTGGAAGATGCACATGTGTATGACAGTGAACAGTTTTTTAAACCTGCAGTAAATTCAGTAAGTAAAGGTATAAGCCTAAAGATAAAAAGTGTACATATACTTTGCTTTCAAATAATTTTGAGTATATGCTTTATTTATTTCAATAATTAGTTATTTAGTTATTTTTAATTTATTTATTTATTTACACCTGTAAGCAGCTGGCTTGGTAGTGTATAGCAGCAGTGTTGTTATCATCAAAATTTTCATCATTACTGTGTATGTAACAATTATATCAGCTGGAAACTTTTAGAGCCCATTGTTAGTTTGGTGTAAATCATGTATTTAAGAATGTTATTAACAGCTATTACTGAACATTATTTGTTTTAGCTCTGACGTTCAAGAAAAAGGTGGGAACAAGTTTGCTGATACAACAACTGAAAGCATTGTTTACTAAGCGAATTCTGTTTACATACAGGAAGTGGTTGTCATTCCTGTTACAGGTAAGAAGTTAGAACAGAGAACCTGTATAGTTTTCTTTAACTGCACACATTTTCTGGCAGACATGACACATCAACATAATATTATGTAGTACATCTGTTAATATTAATTTTAGTATGTCTTTTGTTATGGGGTACATAGGATGTAACTTAATATGTTTACTGCCCAGCTTATAAATGCAAACCTTATTTTGAAGGCCATTATATTTACATCCCCATGTCTTGGCTAAAGCCCAGACATGGGGATTTTAACCATGTGGGGGGAGATCGTATTTTGGAAGGGAAAGAATTGAAAACATGATATTTCTGTGCCTGGAGTTTGAGGGAGTGATACGACATGCTGAAGTCTTCAGGATGCAAAGGGACTCCAACCATAGTACCCAAAAATCATATATGAAGACAAGTATTTGTCACATGTAGTAGTATGAATTTGACATAGTTTTCATATCCAGTCAGAATGTTTGGTATTGATTGTGGGTCCATTTTGCAAATGAGGGAGTGACTGTTTGTGGCAACATGTTGGACTCATCTGTGGGTAAGGAAGTTTTGTCATGGTAGCAAGGTTTAGTGTATCACTCTTGTCAGGTGCATAGTTACCCATTTTTTTTTTGAGGTGGGGGGGAGGAAGCTTTTATATGAATTTTGTCATTATGTAGGCATGTTGAAGTGAGTCAGAATGTTTGGTAGTGATTGTGGGTCCATTTTGCAAATGAGGGAGTGACTGTTTGTGGCAACATGTTGGACTCATCTGTGGGTAAGGAAGTTTTGTCATGGTAGCAAGGTTTAGTGTATCACTCTTGTCAGGTG
>Ga0123357_10001821_pt1 | contig 23125 bp, 15 predicted proteins | sample TergutEmb28metaG_FD_89873 | JGI IMG/M metagenome (GOLD analysis project Ga0123357, IMG submission 89873) | Embiratermes neotenicus P4 segment gut microbial communities from Petit-Saut dam, French Guiana - Emb289 P4 | ecosystem: Host-associated > Arthropoda: Insects > Digestive system > Gut ... | reverse complement strand
TAGAACCCTGTGCACACCTCTCCCCTCCCCCATACGCGCCACATGCCCCGCCCATCTCATTCTTCTCAATTTTACCACCCGCACAATACTGGGTAAGGAGTAAAGTTCCCTAAGCTCCTCATTATGTAATTTTCTCCATTCCCCTGTTACCTTGTCCCTCTTAGACCCAAATACTCTCCTCAACACCCTCAGCCTACGTTCCAACCTCAGTGTCAGCAACCAAGTTTCACACCCATACAGGACAACGGGCAGGATTATAGTTCTACATATCTTGATCTTTAAATTTTTGGACAGCAACCTGGATGACAGAAGATTCTGCACCAAATAATAACAAGCATTCCCCAACTTCAGCCTGCTCTTAATTTCTTCCTGAATAGAATTCTGATTTGTTAACGTTGTTCCCAAATATTTAAACTCTTCCACCCTCTCAATGGAACTATTATCAATCTTCTTTACCAATATTATGTTAAAATCATCTCATACATTTGATGTGTTCATTGTACATGTCTGCATCTGGACTGTGTTTCATCTCACTTCTCATTGAGCGTTTACTGGCACTTTATCTGAAGGTCACTTGTATTTTTCTTTCACCACCAATGCACACAAAATGACCTCAATATGATTATTACATTAGTTGCATCATGAAATACTAGACTGAATGACTGTCATTTGGTATGACTTGTAAATAATAATAATTCACACTGCAGCCTAGGAGTAGTTGAGTTTGGTACCATTTGGGATATTCAAGTTGCTTATACAAAGTAATCTTTATAGACACCATCCCATTGGGTTTACTATTACTCAAACCACACTGTTCAGTCTAACACAAAGGTTTATTTAATCAACTTAATCAGTTAAATAAACTTGTGTTGTGTTAGAGTGAACAAATGTGGTTTGTTTATTGGTCTACTAATAAAAAGACTTTTATTAGATAAAGTATTAATCTCAAAGTAAGTCCTGGAGCCATTCAGTGTCAGAATGAATACAAAAAGTTCTTTGCTCTATCCATAATTCTATGTTTTTCTTTTCAAAACGTTTCCTATGTGTGAAATTTCATGAAGAAGGCAACCACACTGAGTCCAACATCAAATTCGCTGCACATATACTACCCTTTCACTTCCTAGCATGTGTTAAAATCTGCACATACATGACACTTTTTAACTGGGTTCTTTCAGCTCAAAGTGCTTGGTACATAATATGCACAGTAAGGCTATCAGATGTTGAGGGATTTACCATTTGAACACTTTCCATCTCTGCATGACAGTTCTCTTTATGGTTTTCCATATGATCTCTGATGATGCCCATCTGAATGGCTACGCTCAGTCACAACCAACCAGTGCACCCAGGGAAAAGTGACCCCAAAACATGCCCTCAAAGTAAATAAGGGAGTAGAAGTATAGCTCTAGCAGTGCTTAACCTCAGTGCTCGATAGGGTAAATGGTCAATGCCATGCTCTGACTGGTTTACTCCTGGGAAAAGAGACCCTCTATACATTGCACAGGAGGCTGGGTGTAGAAAACCTCACCCCCAGACCATCCAGCCCACAGCAGTTCACTATACCAACTACACCACCTGAAACCATTATACTGTATATGCACCTGGGATTATGTTTTGTCCACTACAGAAAATATACTACTCATGAGTATAGCCATGAATACCTACTATAAGAAAGTGACAATAGGGACATGGATATCACACTTCAAAACTGGTCAATATTAATTTATTGTTTTGTGCACATGATGTTCATTAAATGTACAACTTAATCAACTAATGTCAAGAGTTAATGCTACTTACAGATGCTTGTATCATATATACACATTCACATACAATGTACGAGGGCCATACACAGTCAAGAGAAAGTTAATTTCACAAGCAAGTGAAAGTATGAAAACACCACATCAGTGAGATCTGTGCACTGTATTCACTTTTCTACAAACTCCCCATCCCAACAGATACATCTGTTTGTAATTTTACAGTCCCACGACTTCCAGTACGACCTTCGTACATGAAGTACATCCAAGAAACTAAGTTTTCTCATGTATTTCAGCCTTATCCTTGCAGGTCACTTTTAACATGACAAGCCTCATTGCATACAATCCACAGAATGAATTTCATTCCATACCTCAAACCAATATAAACATTAAAGGTTAGTTAAAAAATTTACTTATTGAACAATGTCTTAACTTATATATGGGAAATTTATTCTATTTTCTTAGCACTAGGACTCGGAACTGTTGTCTGGGGAGTGTTCAATTCACTTAGAGTAACATCCATTACACTGCTTGATTCTGGAGTGGATGGTGGACTCCAGTCACCCGCATCAGAGTTCCCAAACATTTCCACCATGTCTAGGAGATTTGGCGTATATGTTGCAAGTTCACTCCCTGAAAGTAGTGGATCAGCTTAAAAAGGAAACACATGCAAAACATTCTTTAAGACTATTCTTTTACATGGCACTATAAACATGAGTTCCTCTTACAGAACTTTTGATGGCTTCTTTTCTATGACACATACTTTGCAGAGGCATTATACATGAACACTGTCTGTCAAAATGAAATATTTTTCATGCACACTGACCACCTGCTCTGTATACAACAATACATGACTGTATAACCACCTCATGTTCCAGTGCTAGTAAGAAGAAAGAAGACTCAGCAGACTCAATTTGGCTAAGTGAGCACTCACCTGTGCTCAGAGGAATGATTAATGGGATGCTCTGTACAATAAATGTGTACTCTAGCAGCCAGCTAGATTCAATATCAAATGGAAGAAATTCAGCCTTGTATCTTCCAACACAAGTGATAATGGAATAATGAATTTCATTTGGATTAGTTATTCTGAAACAGTATCAGGGCACAACATTATGTTTTAGGTAGTGTGGACCTACTCTACTCTGGACCAAGAAGTAACTGCCTGACCTAACAGAACTCATACATCTGTATCTTTGTATACTGAACATGTGCTATGCCCCCCACATTATTCTAAAAATCCTCCACCCATGATCCCTCAGTCTCATCTGACTGCAAGCCTCACTGGTAACTATGGACAGCTTCCAGATGCACTTGCCAGTGAGGGGGTTTAGGTGCTTCAGTACATGCTGCAAGTGTCAGTATAGTTTTGTTTTTATAATGCTTCATCCAGGGATTACAAATTGGGTAGACATAGCCTAGCGTTCAGCCAAAGACCTTTGGTTACAATAGTTCTAGTCATAAGAATGGATGGTGATACATGTTACAGATGTATCAAGTGCACAACTAGGCAATGAAGAGTATGCAATGTGATGCCATTTTTGTGCGTGAAGAATAAAGCACCACAGAAATTTGCCAGTTGGTGGTGTACAAAGCATGTCATGGAAACAGGTGTGGATATGGGGCAATGGTCCTGATAATGGCAGGACAGATATTCATCACAGGCAGTGACCCTGATGCCTAAGAACAACTACTAAAGAAGACAGTTTGTGTCATTCAGATGCCCATTCCAGGCAGGGAAAACATATTTGCTAGATAGAATGCAGAGCACTGTTAATTACCAAAGGAATTACAGAAAAGTGGGTGCCAAAGAACGCCACAGACTATCACAAAGCTCAATGTATGGGACTGTCATACATTCAACAAGTTATGCTGCTCAAGAAGACAGGTTTTCAATACACCGTTACAGGGGATGATACCCGAATTATCATGTAACATCTGAAACCACAGTAAAGTAGAAAAGAGCAGAACAGAGTACAACAGTATACACTAGACCCATGCACTTGAACAATATTCAATCTTTTGTGCTCTGAAACCACAAAAGCATCCTTGCATGTGGAAACACCCACAGTCTCTCCCAGCAAAGAAATTTAAACTGACACCATCGGTAGGAAAGATCATACATAGCAAATGTCTTTTGGTTCCATCAAATTGTGCTTGTGGATTTCCTTGTCTGTGGTGACATGACTACTGAATGACTACATTGACACTGTAAGGAAAATTTACATGTGGATAAGGTCAGAAATATTATTGTATATATAAAACTGCAGTCACCACAACACAAGTTCTTAATATCTGTATCATTAATACCATGGATATGAGAAAAGAAAAATCTATTATCACCACCGAGACAAGATTTTTTGTTATTTCACCCTGGTATTGTGGCCATCTTTTTTATGTTTTGGTAACAAAGAAGTACAGTAGAATTATTGTAATGAATGCCACTCAGTTAACCAGGATCATCTATAGGACTGAAAGATTAAATGGGCATGAAGAATCAGACTGTGTTCTTGGTTGTGAGCTGTGTAGACACAGCAATCTCCTGCCTCCATCTGCAGGGTAGAATACTACATGGTGTCATAATTCAGAAGACCAGAATACAAACAGGATCATTATACGAGATGCGAAGTTCTCACAGCATTGTTTCTGAGGATTCAGTTCTTTTGGGATATGACACTGTGTTGTGGGGTGAGCAGTTCGGAATGTTTCAAGTGCACTATGTTCTTCAAAAATGTCAGAAACAACTTGCCCAGTAGTGATGAAGTGTCAGTTTCCAGACCACCTGAATACTTAGAATCATTATAATTCCGGAAGTCCAAACTAATCAAACATCCAACTGTACTCCAGTTAGCGAATAACAATTTTTTACATGTTCTGTTCATGCCTATCAACTGCAATTCTCTAGGAATTTCATGCTTCTTTTCTTGACTGACTGAGCAAAGGCAAGTATGAACAGGACTGTGAAAACAGTACACCATGTGTGTGGGCAATTACACATCTAAACAGACTTTTTAAAACCAATGTAATATCTGGATGTGAAGAGCAAAACATGCCAGATCTAATCTATACACAATGTGCAATACTGAGACCTACAACCACAGATCTGAGAACTGTAAAAGTTAGTGAATGCCTACTGAAAATTAAAGAGGAAAATGTTGTAATTCCCATTTCCTGATAAATATTCTGCAGAAAACCCTTCTATTAATCCACTACAGCCTTTGAAAGGCACTATCAGATCGTAATTTCACTGAATGTGCAGGCTAAGCACTCAAAAGTCCCTAGGAGGAGGAGGAGGAGGAGGGGGAAGTGGTGGTGGTGGTGAAGGCGGCAGCAGCAGTACCAGTAATCCTATGGAACCCTTATCTTACAAAGGTTGACACTGCAGTACTGACTTAACATTGCCTATTGCTGTTGCAATCTTATACACTTCTTTACTTGTGGCTAAATGAGATTAGTTTTGCATTTTGCTTCTACAGAAACAATGTAACAACAAACAACCTGTGAGACCAACAAACACTGCCTTGCTTACACTAATAATATGAATTCATATCTCCCCATACATTCCATTTACTTACCACCAGTGTTTTGCTTATCCCTATCTTCAAGCAGGCTCTCAAATGCTGTTAAAGGTAGTGGGTCCTCACCAAATAGCTAGGTAAAATAATTTCACAATTAATACACAGCATACACCACACCCATCAGTTCCTGTAACAGCTATGCAAGCTAGTTTTCATGTCAGAATTAACCTTTACTAGACAAATGAGAATACTGTTTCTCAATGCATGTATTCCTTAGCAGCCATATGGAAGTTCCCAAGAACAAAACGCTCATTTACTATTTGTCTAAAATGTTTCTACAGTGTTTTAATTCTGTCCACTACTTACTTATAACTGACCTGTCCACTTTAACAGACAATATGGCTTATTAATACCTGCCAGAAATGCTGCAAAAACCAAAGTTTCACCCTCCTTAGGCTCTGTGCCTGTGGTACTACTGTAGTCACAATCAATATTCCAAGTTTTCCTCCTGTTAATCCCGTGCCCTTCTTCCACTGCCTTCATCTGATGCACCCAGCACTGACAGAGCATCCAAGCCTCTCATCCCCAGGATCTTAGGGAATAGCAAATATCTGTGCAGTCAGCATGAAGAATGTACTGGAAAGTGCATAAGGGATGGGCCTATTGGTGTCCAGCCAATTTTCCTATTTATGAGTCACAGTCTCTGTTGTACCAGATGACTGATACTCTCAATACTGTCGAGATGTAACAGTATCACGGATTCCTGTCTATCCACTCAGCACAGTACAGTGTCCATGTTCTTGACAATGTATTCTTCCATGTATTCTGGCAATTACTATGGTTTTTGCACCTAATAAGTTTTCGTCCCTACGCAAAATTTTTAATGGGGTAAGCCACAATTTAAAAAGGCAAGTAAAGCCTCCCTTGGTTCTTCCCACAGGTCCTTGGGTGTTCCAAACAAGTAGGGTGTAACAGCCACCTGGCTACCAGGCCTCCATTATAAAAACAGCAACACAGTGCTGGTGTTTACATGGCATGGTGGACTAATTTTTGGCTTTCAGTCTGAACATGGGAAAAATCACAAGCTACGACTTCATGACAAACGTGGCCACAAATTAGCAATATCGTCTGAAGTTCATAATAGTCTACGTTAACTTGTGGGGTATCAGACACACAACCTCAGTGTGACAGTTAATAGTGCAGAATATGGTATATGACATTTATATCTGCAAATTCAATCTAAATTATGCTTTGTTTCTTATTCACAGCATTCTGAATGCTGATTATGGAATAAGCCAGTGTTCCCCCATTGTTTTTGCGCGCAGGCCCCTTTCGGCTTCCAAAAAAAAAAAAACCACGTATCCTCACATTCTTGTTAACATAAATACAGCGTCTGGATAACAGGTACCCAAAATTCAAAACTGATACCTCAGAGCTGATCTTAAATAGATACTAATGCATACCAGGAGCATGCAAAACAATGCATCACATTATGTGTCCTTAATTAAACTGACTGTCGATCACTTCGTGGGTAAACGAAGTTTCTAAACTAGATATGCTAATGGCCACATGAAATAAACCTATCACCAATTAAAGACATTCTTCAATTATTTTTAACAAACCATTATTCCATTAATTTAAAAGTTAAATAAACTGCAAAGTAACCATTACAGATGTGTATCCACAGATCCCCTGGGGAACTGGTCACAGATGCCCTGGAAGCCACGGTCACACTTTGCATTTTAACTGCACTGCTTCACATGCATAGAAAAAATACAGCACGTGCAACAATGTGCTGTGTTGGTTTTATACCACTGACTGAAGTTATAAGATCAAAACAATCCTACTCACAGGACAGAACATAAAGCAATGCCCTTCCAAAACATAGATAAATATGATGCAAATCCACTGCTCACATCTTCAACAGTTTTAACTCAGATCACAGTAATTGAAAATATGCACCTCATTCCTGATACCTGCTATGTGACCCTTTACATGTTATCTGAAGAAAAACAGTTAAGTGTTTTTCAAAACACTTTTATCTACTAAACATGCTTTTGGAATGCTTTATTCCTGTGTAACAGGAGTGAAGTTAGTATTAAAGTAGAAGATAGGTAATGTATGTACAGGCAGGTCTTGCACACAATTCCTTTTTGCACAAACTTTCTTGAATGTGACTTCAAATTGAACCACTTTTCAAATTTTCACAATAACTTTCAGTTTAACGCAATTTGACATAGACAATAAGCAATATTTTTTGGTTTAACACAATCTGGAATACACAATCCATGGCCACACTTATCTTCTGTAGGAGGCTAGCAGACAATGACATCATTGTCATACCAACAGTCATGTTTATTGACTGATTATGTCGGGGATAAAATCACATGGCTGATGTGTTTCCCCCTTCAACAGTATTGGTTTTTGTTACCAAAATGAGTGAGAAATGTAGATCTTCATCACCTTACGCAATCCAAGTGAAAAATCAGTGAAAGACAATCAGTATTGAAGTGAAATTCAGAAGTTAATAAGCCAACTTGAAAAAAGTGAACAAATTGTTGACACATGCCATAATGTCAGATTCACTCATATTAGCATAAGTGCAATTCATGATATTGCTGACAGAATTACAGAAAGTGCTAAGTCAGGAACTAAAGTGTTTGTGTAGCAAGACACAGTCTTAGTGATACGAACCATACCAACAACTATGGATGTGAGTCCCTTACACTTTTATTGCATTAGAAATAAATATATATATTATATAGAAATGTATGTATACTGTATAGAAATGTATATGTATTGCAAATATATTAGCTATATACTCTACAGGTCTGTATGTTCACTCCTGATAGTCATACGCTATATAGGATGAGATGTCAATCCCCTAACTCCCAGGAAATACACTGTTTTAAATGGGAACATTGTGTTTGATTTTTGCAATGTTTTTCAAGAACATAACCCTGGCATAAAACAAGACCTGCCTGTATAACGTAACACTGAGGCACTTTTACATAACCACTGTTGCCATGAAAAATAATTAAGTACTACATATTCTGAGTGTGTGTCTGTAGCCTTAGGTATCCTGCACACAAAGCTCATGTGTTGTATTATATTGTTATCTGTGGCCTGTACGGCTCTATATTGTTACATATTATCTCAGGAAAGGAACAATTTTCAGAAAAACGTTATCATAAAATGTTTGTTTTGATTTTCTCTATAACTTTTGTCTATAATATTTCTCATTCTAAGCAGAATTCAGTGAGTTATTATCCTAAATGTACAAAGGTCTTAATGTAAAGTACTCATTATTGTCTTAATGAAACTTGAACTTTCTTAGACAGCTTTTCAAGATACTCAATTATCAAACTTCATGAAAAGCCATCAGTGGGAGCCATGTGAACGGACAGACAAGCAGAGAGAGATGGACAGACATAACAGAGCTAATAGTTGCTTCTTGCAATTTTGCAAATGCACCTAAACATTAATTTCATATTCACGGTTCCCAAATAAGAAGTTTCCTTTACCTGCACTGTTTCAAAAATGTATCAGGGGAACATCATTTAATCTCCTGAGCCTTTCACTCTTTCAAAGTTTTTGGAGGAAAGAGGGAGGATAAAGTTGCACACTCAGCATTAAATGGAGGCCAGTAAACAGCTTCACATGCTAACCATTGTTACGCTTCAGGAAAAGCAGTTCTGTTACATGTACAATGGGAGGTGTAGTGGGACCAGTGCTGGTGTAAGGGGCAGGCCAGCCAGGCAGCCGCCAGGGGTACCAACGTGTTACAGGCACATCATCATCACTTGAATAATTGAAAATACTGATACACTCAGGTCTTCCACACACAAAAGAACATGTCTGAAAATTGTCTACTTGGGGCACACACTCTCAAAAATATTCGCCAGCCCTGTCAAAGGCTGAAAATGTTTGAAAAGTAGCAATGTGAAATATGCCACATTACTAGTCTGTCCAAGGCACCCATGTCTTGGGTTGACCCTGAGTAGGACCCACGCCATTCTGACATATTTGTGAAAATTACCACAGTTCTATCAGGAATTTAACCCTGGTCATTTAGCTTGCACAACCTGTCATTGAGATGTCACGGTTCACAATTCAAACAGTAACAGTAACTATTAGTATGTTTTACAGCAACAATGATCAAAATGTTTCTAATAACCTTGATGAACAATGCATACCATAAGAAATCTGCTTTATTAACACATCTAACATTCAACTGCTCAATTCTCCAGCATTAGCAAACCTTTACTGTCCTTTGCAATTCCAATCCCTTCATCCCCATCTCACCTCACACATGAAACAGCAGATTTCATAAAGTGTCATACTGACATAAACACACACAGTAAACTGGTGGAAAAATGTACTGAAATTTCATTATTCTAGTGTTTGTTACAACAAGATTTCACTGAATAGCAAATACTCCTAGCATAAGACTGACACACATCTACCTTAAAAAAGCCCTCGTCAAAGGCAGGTACAGGAGGACATACCCCTAACAAAGTGCTGACATCCAAATTGTACTCTTGACCTCTAAGAAGGTCCCGAAGGCTGTCCAGCTCATGCTGCACAGTGTCCAAATGTGAATCCAGTTCAATCCTAGATCAAAAGAAGTTATATTAATGTAAAGCAGTCCCTGTACTTTATAAAGCACTGCATCATGAACAAAAAACCCTGTGCCCAGTATCTTTAGGCATCATATTTCAATTAGTCAATGGCCTTTACTGTAGAATCATACAAGTGTTTGCAATATACAAATAGAGTAAGTAGATAAAACAAGTTAGAAAATGCATGTATAACATAATATTCTGGCACCTTCATGCCATTATTGCCTCTGAATTTTAAGAATTACCTTGTTTAATTACGTCCAAAATCTCGATAAAACTATACTGGCCACAAAATTTATATATTTAGAACCTTTCTTCAAAATACTTTTCCCTCTAATAAATACACAGCATCTTCAATTGAGGCATGTGCAAAAATGCATGTAGATCTGCATTTAACATGTGTGTTACTGCTGTCTAATGAACTGTCACAACAAATCATAAAATTTTCAAACACTAACTTTCATGAAAACTTACTCAGCAATCTCATGCTGTTTCATGCAAACAGGTAGACAAATCAATTTAAATAGGTACTCAATATGGCTACAGTATAGTGACTGAGCTATAGGCTGGTCAACATAAGGTTCAAATTCCAACAGAGGAAAGATATTTTTCTCTTCTCCAAAATGTCCACACTGGCTCAGGGACCCACCCAGTTTCCTACTCACTGGGTACCAAGAGCTCTTCCTCCAGGGGTAAAGTGGCCAGGGCATGAGGCTGACCACTCACCTGCACATAACGCTGAGGTTAAGAATGAGTGCAGCTAAACTTCCACTCCCCCTGTATGCCTACATGGCAAGTTCAACTTCACCGTTTACCCCACAGGGATGCAAATGTGCCTAAAAATACTTTTAATATGCATAATGGCACACCTTTCAAAACAGTTTTCTTCAGAATTAATGCCAGTACGGGCTAGGATCATGTTAGATGAAGATCCAGTTTGGTCACTGGAAGTTGATGGTTCTTGCTTAAATATCATCAAGTCACTGGTCTTAGGTTTTCCAATGCTACTGGCATCACTTTCTGACACAGCACTGTCAGCCAGACTGGCACTGGCACATTTGTTACTTGTGACACTGGACACTGGTAAAATTCCATCCAATGGAGCTCTAGAAATATGCTTGCTACCTAAGGAATCTGTAAGTTTGAAGGACTTGTTTTTGCTTGCTGGTGTCATAATGATGCCAGATATTGCTGCATCTGTAGCAGCTGCCAGAGAATTGGGAGTCAATAAATTCTCATTAATTTCTACCTCATCTGCTGCTTCACTATTTGTATATGTTTTAAGATCACCTGTTGTAGGAAAAACCATATCTAGAAGATCAAGTCTGCAACATAATAAAATTAAGGGTTAAAATACTAGTATGGATTGCAAGAAAAATATAAAACTGAGACAATTCCATTCATTAACTTATTCTCTAAACTAGGAAAATAGCACCATTACTGAACTTCAGTGGTGGAACACATCAGAATATCACGCACAATTTTGGATTCAAAGTGCTACAGCAACACTGACAGTGATGCAATGTAGTAAGTTAATACAATATTCTGCAATTTACTTACATTACTTTATCTACGATGATATATTTTACAACACTGTCAGTGTCTCAAACATCCAGGTTGCTGTCCAAAAATTTAAAGATCTAGATACAGTATATAGAACTATACTCCTACCCGTTGTCCTGTATGGGTGTGAAACTTGGTCGCTGACATTGAGGGAGGAACGTAGGCTGAGAGTGTTTGAGAACAGGGTGTTGAGGAGAGTATTTGGGTCTAAGAGGGACAAGCTAACAGGGGAATGGAGAAAATTACATAATGAGGAGCTCAGGGATCTTTATGCCTTACCCAATATTGTGCTGGTGGTAAAATCGAGAAGAATGAGATGGGCGGGGCATGTGGCGCGTATGGTGGAGGGGAGAAGTGTGCCCAGGGTTCTAGTGGGGAAACCTGAGGGAAAGAGACCATTGGGGAGACCTAGACATAGATGGAGGATAATACTAAGATGGATCTTCGGGAAGTGGGAGGTGTTGGAGACTGGCGGGCACTTGTGACTATGGTGATGAACCTTTGGGTTCCATAAAGTGCGGGGAGTTTCTTGACTAGCTGCAGAACCAGTTAGCTTCTCAAGAAGGACTCTGCTCCATGGAGTAAGTCAGTGTCTCAAAGCATAGACCATCAACAGTAGCACAACAGTGACTGACAAACTGGAAAGAACTTGGCACTGATTAGGGAATAATCATGGTACTATCCCAGGAATTGTCTGAAGGAACTAAGGAAAAATACAATTACCACACTACATCAACCTACTTGGTTACATGAAATACTCACCCCTCTTCAGCTGCAGCAGATAATGCTTTGGGAGATGTGTTGGGAGTAGGAGAAGCAGCAGTAACAGATGTTTTCCCATTTGAGTTACATCTTTTCGACCTTCTCTTCTTACTGTCAGAAAGGCTCTCTCTTTTCCTATCCTTACCCTTGTGCAGTTTGGGTTTGCCAACAACTGGATTAACATCCATGGGTGAGGCAGTTATCAACATACTTGGACTCAGTGGGCATTCTTCTGCCAGTTCTAAGAGTACTTCTGTGTTTGGATTACTGGTAATAGAATCAGGACTACCTGGTGGTGGTTCATTTTGTGTTGTGTGAATAGTTGAGCCTTGGTGTTCACGCTCTTCACTATCATTAATCACAACACTGCAAAATCTGAAAAGGAAAAAAAAAATTGAAAGAGTCCAGTATTAAGAACAGAGACACTGTCAAGACTGTCTATTAAGAAAACTCAGTATGAGATGGTGATGGCCGTCAATCAGTTTCTCTGGAGCCAGCATTGTTTTTGAAATGAAAGTGATAAGACCAATATTAGACAAGATAGTTCTTGTAAACAACAAAACTTACTCTGTGGGAAGAAATGCCTCATTCTCCGATGTTTCTCCTGGATCTGCTTCACAGTCTTCAAACAGCTCTTGTGTATCTAGCTCATGAATCACTGGTCCAGTTGGTGAAAGAGTATGCTGCAATTAAAAGCTATTTTGCAACATGCAATCTTACAATGAATGCACTGCAGAATGTTATCTAATACTATTGATGTTACAACCTCATGACAAAAATTCTCAAATGCTTCAAACATACCAGTTTTTAAGAGGCAAAAAACACAAGTCAGTTTTTTGCAGTTAAGTTAGTACTGATACTGATAATGTGCTTACAAATTAACAGTTATTCTACCATTTCAGAAACCAATATTGCAGTTCCAAAAGGCACAATGATTCGCAATTCAGTATGCTGCTTATGCAAAATAGCATAAATGCAATACTTCAGTACGCACATTAAACACATGTGAGCACACCTGAACTTTAATTTCTCACTGCATATTCACAAACCTTTTCTCTCTGTCAGACACCAGCATCATGTATTCTGACAACAGTGCAATTTACAATTTACTCTACCTGCTAATTATTTTTGGGTACATGGAAGGAAGAGAAAGTTGTGAAAGCTCAGATGGGACGTGGTGTTACTGACCCCATATAAGGCCACACACCATTGCCTACATTATCACACATGAACTGCACACCCATGCCACAAATGAACCACACCTCTTGCTAATCTATGGCAAATAAACTACACACCACTGCTAAACCTATCACAAGTAAACTCTGCACCCCAATTTTTGGTCAAAATTTTAAACATACAAGTATATGAGGTATTGAGAAAATATGCAACTCTTGTGTAGTACTGTACACGCTGTATCACGCTGCTGATGCTTCTGCTTCATTCTAATATAAAGATTGAAATTTGTTTTTATTATAAAATATTTCACTTCTACTTCTGAGTAGTAACTCAAATATAACCACCAAACATGAAACTGTAAAATTCTTCACAATTATGCCAAAACCCCAGATTTATCCCCAGCCTTTTGAATCCAGTCTGCAACCAACAGCCAATTTTCCAAAGTCCAATTGTAAAATTATTCTCCTGAATACATAAAGGTCTTCCTACTTTACACCATGCCTCATCAGCCTTAGCCTTCTTGGTGTTAAAACATGTAATGCTCAGACATAAGAACTGCATAGGAATAGATGTTACATCATCATCTCCTGGGACTAGACACCATATCACTCTGAACAGAAGAACAAACCTTTCAAAGGGGCCTGCTGCTTCTGTCCCTAGAGCAAAAAAAATGGGGACATGAGGTACCTATGAAGTATTAGCTCTTATCTACCAAACAACACAGTACACAATCACAGGAACAGTCTCATCTCATAAGTTTATTATTACACAATTTTCTGTATTCACCAATCAGCCCACTTCCCTTGATGCACACTACTACCATAAACTTACTGTGGTAGAATTCAGATTAGAAAACCCCGGCCTTGACTTGGAAATTTTGCTGGGACGATGAGAAGTGTCATTCAGCATTAATGGGTAAAGTCTTTTGATACCAAGTCCTCCATTCCTTGAGGACTGTACCAATGTCACCAGGAACTGTATCAACTGAAAGAAAAAGAAGAAATGTTAATGTTCAGAAACCTAACTTCAAAAAAAAAAATCAAACACAATACTTAAAAACCTGCAATATACAAACGCTTCTTTACCATTAAGTCTACACAATTCAATTAGTACAACATGTTCAGGAAATTTTACACAGCAAAGAACATTTACTAAAAATGGCACATCCTCTGTAAGCATTTAATAACAAACATCCTTTATGGCCCAAATATTCATGATTACTCTACATTCCTACTTACATATATGTATAATGAAGCACTATATATATATATATATATATATATATATATATATATATATAAAAATGGAAAAGGGTGAAGCTTTTCTTCAACTACTTGCACCATAAAACATAAAGAATATAAAAAATATCTCCTCCCACTCGTTATTCTAAGCCAGATATGGATTTTTTCACTGATTATAAATGATCTGAATGACCCGCAATCCCATAGTGGCAAAACCCTGTGATGTCAATAACCTGCTTTTTCACAGTGTTTTATGACTCTTTCACCTTCTCAGGTAAGCTAGTTGAAATCTGGGCACATGCCCCTTTCCAGCAAAACTCACAGTGCTCCTTAAGTCCTTCGGCAAATTTAAATTTTAATAATTCTGGATGAACACATGATAAAACCACATTTCAAAGAGTACATAAAGCTTAATTCCCAAAGTTCTTTATGCATGAGTGTTGTCAATTTCAACTTTATGGAAGATAGTCACTTTTTATATCCTTCAAATGAGTAACTGAAAATGGTGACAGTAGAAGGAAAGGTTAACTGTGTGTTACAGCTTACAGAATTGAAGTCTTTAACAGCAAGCAAGAGTGCATAGTATTCTACAAGCAAAACTGCGTGAACATGCTTACAAGATTCAGGAGGTTGCAGTGTTGCAAGAAGACCACCACATGAGAATTAATTTCTGTCAACAGATGAGATCAAAAATTATTGATTCCCAAGAGTTTCTTGAAGAGTTAGCATTTTCTAATGTGGCAACTTCCCACATTGGTGGCAAAGTCAACCACCACAGTTGTCACATTTGGCTAAGGGAGAAACCTCAAGAAGTCTGGCAACATGCAAGAGACTCACCAAAATTAAATGTCTGATGCACCCTCAGGAAGTCATGCATTATCAACTATTTCATTTTAATGCAGCAACAGTCAATGGTAAATGTTACTGTGCAATGTTGGAAGATTTCCTCATCCCTGAACTATGACAGTAAAATCTTTTAGACAGAACCTTCTTTCAGAAAGACAGTGCACCCTGACACTATGCTCTGATTGTGCGACAGACACTGAATGACATCTTCCCAAACAAGTGGATTAGGAGAGCTGGACCAATTGTTTGGCCACCTCATTTGCCTGATCTGACCCCACTACACTATTTCTTATGAAGTTACATTAAAACAGTTATGTATTCAGCAAAACTATGTTCTTTGAAACAACACAAGCTCAGGATCACATGTGTAATTCATGAAATCGGTGAACATAAAATTAAGAATGTTTTCAACAAGTCAGAATCTTGGTTGGAAGGATGTGTCCTAAATTATGGTAGTAACAGTGAAGGTTAACAATCTGAACTGCAATCCCTTAAAACTGTAAGTAACAAATTGCATGTGGCACTAGAGTGTGCTTCTGTCATGTGTACATTCAAAATTATTTATGGTTTAAATAAGCAAGACTTTATGTACACACCCACATCACTAGTTATAGCCAAATTAACAGATGGCTGAGAGATGGGCAATTTCAGACATTTCTGTAACACCTGAAGCAAATCAACTGAACAAAAACATTAAACTTCAAACAACCAAAAACTTACCTTCGTGGTGTCAATCATACATAATATCTATATACTAACAATTATATCAATAAAAAATGAGCAACAAACCCAACTTTTTACAGACCTATTTACAACAAACTGTGATTTTTATATTATACTTATTCTGCTATAAGACACCATTCTTCCTGCCTGGAATTGAAATCAATATGCACTGAACTAGAAAATGTTAATCGGTAGTCTAATGATTTTTAGGATTACATGACAATTAAATGACATGATACTGTTTTTAGTGGCTGTTGCCAGCATTATGGAGAAACCTACTATCCTCATCTTCAGGGTAGAAGTTAAGGCTTGGCGGGAAAATGATATGTGATGTACATGGACAGAAAATGGGTGTTATGGTTGTGCAAGCCATGGTTCATTGTAACAATATTAATCTGCATTAACATCTACTGCTCAGTTTACATGTAGTAGAATAGAATCAGCAGAGAGGAAGGCAAAATTTCCTCCCTCCAAAAATCCCAGCATTGAGACAGGCTACCTTCAGAGATTTTGTGCACTCTTACATTCAGATAGCCTTGACTTTTAGAAAAGAGCACACAAAGTCCCCAGTTTACTTCCTACAACATTAAATAAACGTGGCCACTTAATTTCACAGCAGATTTGTATAATACAAAATCACCGATAGAAATTAACCTTGTTGACAATATGCTGTTGTTTCCTATGTTTCTCTCGAAGGATTGCAACTTCACGCCACAGAACTTCATTTTCTCGTTTCATGGCCTTCAGCTGTGAGTCTAAAGAGTCCTGTCGTCCCTTCATGCTTGTCACATCTGCCAAGACCTTGCTGAACTCTGGTTTTGCTCCAGTGCGTCCTTCCTCCAACTTGCTTGTAGGTATCTAAATATTAATAATTCATGATCAATGATAGACAAAATCACACGCTACAAACTTCAAGAGAGCAAAATCATTATGCTAATCTACAAAGTACTGGCTACTGTGTTAACTTTTAACAAGAAACTCTTTGTATATTAACAGATATGAAGATATAGTACGAAGATTTCCAAATTATTCCTTCCAGTTCTTCACATGCAGTAAATGAGCATAAATGTGTGGTGCAATCTATTATCTAAGATTTATATTTCTCCTGTAACAGGTGTATCTGCTCTTCATTCCAGTACATCCTCTTGCTCCCTTGTGACCTGAGTGAGTCCAGCAAGCATGTCATTTTTCAAAGTTTGTTTCAAATAACTGCAGCCTGTGATCACTCTTTGATCATGAAGTCATCAAATCACCACCCTTTCACTGTCAACCTAATTTCTCCCTGTAGTTCCCTTGCACTAGATCTGAATAGCACAAAAGTCATGGGGCTTTAATCATTCTGCATTACTGAGAAACTCAGGCATGGACAAATCTGCTCTTTTGTATTTTCTTTAACTATGTTGTCAGTCAGGAATTCAGACCAAAGATAATCACTAAATGCAAAGAGAACACACAGGGACCAGAACACACACAATTCTGTAGCAATCTGTCACATATTCAGAGTTTTTATCAAAATGCTTTGGAAAATCCAAATGAGACTTTCATGTTATTAGCAAAGTTGTGGGTAGACGCATATATTTTCATAAACAATTTCTTTCATTTGCTTTCACATTTTCATGTTTTACTCATTAACAGATGTTGTGAATGCCTGGCATCATTAAATGACGACACTCTAAACCAAAGTTTCAGGTTTGTGCAAATTGCACCCAACTTACTGCCTACAGCTTTATAAACCTATCCCTTTCCCTAGATTCCATCTAGCCTAATTCCCCTTTCTTCCCCCTTCTTCTCCAACTGTCTGCTGTCAATCATGACAAACTTTTTCTGAATTCTGTTCTTCAGAGGGCACTCTCAGGTATTTTGGCCTGTAATAGGTTCAATAGGGCTAACCTCAAGAGGTGGGAATTTAAAGCAAACATTTCTGGCTGTGTTTTCTATTTTAAATGCCATATTGGACTCCGAAAATTATACTCACCCTCATAAGAGTGTTATGTACTCTTATTTACCATACATAGCCAAATATACGACATGAATTTTTTTCTAAGCCATCGTCTGAACAATGGCACACCACCTCATAATCATGCACAATGTTAAATGTGTTCTGTATAAGTATTTTCCTGCAAACTGAAGACTTTCAAGGAAGGTTACCATCCATGCAGGGGTGTCTTATATTCAGGTAAATATGATAAATCTTTCAGTTGAACTTATAACCTTTTGGGTATTCTCTTTATTCAGAATTATTTCATTAATTATTTGCTGCTGTTTAAAAAAAAAGGGGGGACATCACACTAAAAGGATCTAAACCGTGATCAGCAAATCACACTATATGTGTTACAGGGACTAGTTTACTATATTCATTCATTTATTTGTCTAATTTCTTAACATACATATTTATTATGAGCTGTAATTAGCTTAATTCTATCTATCTAATCCTGGAGAGGAAGGGTAGGCTAGTAGGAACAGCTGCATCCTGGTACATTACATTAAGTTGGGAATGTGTTTTTTCCAACAATAGCAACTTGATTTGAAGGAATCCAAAATGATACAGGGCCCATATTCAATACATTCTTATTCCTTCCACACCTATTTGCCTTATACCCTTTTAAACTAGGATACAGTAATGTTGCAGTATCTCAATATTAACCACCATAATAAACTGGCTTTAAACCACATCATGAGACCTCAATTCAACTTCTCAACTTGAAAAATAAATCAAATCTTTTAGGTCTGCTCAGCATTTCCTTTCCAATGGCAAGTTTCAGCATCCCACAGGTTTCTGTAGCAGTTCTGTCCAAACTGAAACAGAATTTGATGCACATGCACTCTTCTTTGAAGGCCACCATTTCTGGATAAAACACAAATTTCAGAAAGCACCACACAGAACCTCATTTCACAAGGTGTCACCTTCTGAGTATACAACACTCAAATTTAAAATGAATGGCAAATGCCTAATCAGATTCTACTCTTCTTCCCTGTAGCACAAAGGGCTGTTCTTACCACAAGTAGTGTCAATGTGGCAAGTCCAAAAATTTATCAATCATACCATACAAATATCATCTCACATGAATTACAAATCAGTGTAACATATCCCCAGGCCAGTTAGCAGGTTCAAGAACTACAAGAATAAAACTAAATACACATACATAAGGAAAAGAAAAGAATAGAAAGAAGCAGGATCACAGTCCATACACAACTTGTTGTGTATGGACTGTGATCCTGCTTCTCCTCTCTTCTTGATGCACATATATTTAAAACATAATGGGGATGTCCTGGCTAAAAGTAATAAAACTAAATTTTATATGTACAGTGGTCAGTATTACAAAGGAACATGTATGTCATACCAGGTGTGATCAACAAGTATTGAGACTGAATGTATGAATTAAGATATTGTATTTACAGCAAGCAGGGTAGTGCCCTTTCAAAGAAGGCTCTTCATCATGTACACACATATTCTAATGTTCCTGTGAGTGCTGTTCTACTGCACTATCTTAAACTGTCTCCTCATAACCAAATATTTTGCCTTCAAGTTTTTTATTTTATGGCACAGAAAAAATAACCATGGTCACATCTGGTGAGCAGGTATGTTCACTTACAGCATACTGTGTTTATGTAGATAACTGTCACACAAGCTCAGCTAGATGGACAGGTGCATTACCACCGTTAATCTGCCGCTTGTCACACTCCAAATTTTGCAGCAATTTACAACAAAACTTATCAGGGAGATAGCCAAAGACTTGTAAAATAAATGGTGGTTAATAGTCTGAATTAGACATGCATACTCATCAGGCAAAACTTCTACATAATCGAAGAAAACAACTAGTACCTCCCTGCCTTTGCTGCACATTTGGCATGCTTTTATCAGCTGCAAAGAAAAGTAATTCTCATTGTGATGTTAATTGCTTAATTTCAGGGCATAATTCCAGACCCATGTTTCATCACCTGTTACACATACCAAGAAATGTTTATCAGCGTCTCCACATTCAAGCAATTAGGAACAACAAACAACCAGTTCCTTTCTCTCCTGCTTCATTACTTATGTTAAAAAACTAGCTGAGCCATATAGTTGCAGGGTGAAATTTATCTGATAAAAAAATTCACTCCCAGTACTTTTAATCAGATCTCCTACAGATTCTAAAAGCATTCAAGAAAATCAGATGATTTAAAGCCAGCCTCATGTTTATTCTGAGATCAACTGAGTTCTGGAACATATGAGCTAACAGTACAGAAACACATGGAAAATCTAAACATATGGATTAAGCATGTACTTACAATACCTCAACATTTATGACTTACAGATTACACCCAGCTGTGAATATGTGCTTAGGATATTAAAAAATCTTATACTGCATGTTACAATACTCGCTTTTTCAAGGCTTCTTCCTCACCCCTCATAGGAATCATTCATTAAATTAAGATCTAGTGAGTAAATATGCCATACATATCCTAAATGTTAAGTTGAGGACCCAAATTTAAGCCTGGTATAAAGTACAGACATCCAATACGGACGGCAAAAAATACTGTACATGTAAAACTTCATGTGCTCACAATATACTTCTGCTACCAGATATTACAGGCAACGTATGAAATTTCAGAAAGGCTCAGAATAGCAATCAACGCTGCAGATTCCTCAGAATTATGTGGCATTTAATAACATTTTTATTAGATGTCACACAAAATCAGTTCATGCAGATGCTAAAAAAGTGAGATTACAAATTACACAAAGCATACAATTCCAAAAAACTCATCGAACAAGCCATGGAAACTCTACTGTATGCAACACCTGTAAGAAAAAGACTGTGACATGAGAATGGAGTTCAAGTATGTTTTCCAATTGGTGAGATGAGTGACTAAAGCGGAAAACATGGTGTGAAGTGAGCAGGTAGTTTTTCACACTGGTGGTTTCAATATGCCACAAATCCCATTCTGGGCAAAGAAACAATCCATCCAGCAATTTACAAAAGGTTTCCAGTCATGCAAAGGTTTGGTGTGGAAACATATCCACAATGGTTGGTGAGCTTATCATCTTTCCCATTGAAGACACTGTGAAATACCTTGAAGATTTAAATGACTGAGTACGGCCAATCATCTGGGAAAACTTTGAAATTCTTCATTTTAAGTAAGATGGCACACCCTTCACTTTGCCATTGATGTATATGAGAGGCTGCACCAACATTTCCTGGCATGTGGGCTGCCAGACATGATACCTATGAATGACTTCCCTGTAGCCCTAATTGACACCCTCAGACTTCTTCCTGTAGAGGCTGGTCTAAGGAAGAAGTTTATAATACAGGGCCACATAATGTAGTTCAATTGAAAACTAAATAACCAATCACCTGAACATTACACCTGCAAGCATGCAGCAAGCAGAAGTGCAAAATATACCACTTTCATTAAAGAAATGCACTACATATGCAAAAGCATATGTGAGCTGGTAGCATAAAAGCTTTGAGAATAACCAAACAATTCATATCATTCAATGGCAAAGAATCCAATAATGCATTGCAGATTTATTTTTACAACCATGCTGGGTATGCCTATCCAACCCACTGTTAAATGACCCAGAAGGCATTTCCCCAAAGTAAAGACAGTTACTTATCTCCATCAAATGCCAAAGTTAAGACTGCATTCAACTTTATCTTCACACTCCTATAGACAAAAAAGACACAGAACTTGGCTACAATGAAAGCATTACTTCTGGGCTTATATTACCAAATTCTGGCTACAACACACTTTAGTGGAACAACCAGTCACATTTTTATACACCGTACCCTTGTAACATGTCCAAATCTCCTACCTTGCGTTTGATATGCTCCAGAAGATATGGATGATCCATCATGAAAAACTGATGTGCAAATTCCATCTCATCTTTTTCCACTTTAAGCCCACCACCTTCAATTGACACAACTTTGTGGAATCCATCTAAAAGAAATCAAATACCGTATTCTAATGTTAGTGAGGAAAAAAAACCTAACCAGGAACACAGCACGCATATGCACACATCACACATCTACTTCCCAAAAGAAACAATGCAAATATGTATACATGGCACCACAAAGTTTCTTGACACTCACTGTTTAGTAAGTGTCCACAGGCAAGTGGTTTTTGCACCACTCTATATACAGGATGTCCCAGGAGGAATGTGCCAGACTTCGGGAGAGTGTTCCTTATGTTAAAGTATACCGATATAACCCAAAACACCTATATCCAAATTTGAACGGTTAAGGAGATAATGGCCAGAGAAAAGTGCGGTCTTCTTGCGGTTCCACGTACTGCACCTGTTCAGCTGACGCACTCAGCACATGAGGGAGTACTTAAATGAATGCTTCCCTAACCGCTGGTTAGGTCATGGTGGGCCCGTTGCATGGCCACTGAGGTCACCAGATCTTACACCCCTTGATTATTACCTCTGGGGCCACATGAAGATGTTAGTGTACGAAACTAAGGTCGAGTCAAGAGCAGCACTGCACGATCGTATTTTTGCAGCAGCAGAACACATACGCAACCATCCAGACAATGTTGCTTCTGCTACTCAGTCCCTGTTGATGCGTGCCGAAAAATGCATAGCAACTGGAGGAGGACACTTTGAAAAATTACTGTAAAGCAGGTACTGTATTTTAGTACAGTTATGTAGTAGGCTTATACCAAAATGCGCAGTCAGCAAAGTTAAATCAGTACTTCAATACTGCTGGATATTCATGTGCCATGTAAAATGCTTGGAACCCTAAGGACGACTACGGCGTTAATGCGAGTGTTTATGTAGTTCAATGTAATGACTTTATGTCACTCATACGTTAATTACATGCTAAGTACAGATATTAACATTACAGAAACCACATATTCCTGCCAGTTTTAATATGTATTTGGTAATCAATAAGTGTGTAACAGCTGTCAAAGTTTCAAACTTCTCTGGCCATTATCTCCGTAAC
>Ga0123357_10001820_pt1 | contig 23133 bp, 9 predicted proteins | sample TergutEmb28metaG_FD_89873 | JGI IMG/M metagenome (GOLD analysis project Ga0123357, IMG submission 89873) | Embiratermes neotenicus P4 segment gut microbial communities from Petit-Saut dam, French Guiana - Emb289 P4 | ecosystem: Host-associated > Arthropoda: Insects > Digestive system > Gut ... | reverse complement strand
GAAGGAATTCCACTTCAACCGCTACCTGACCAGAAGGCGGAGGATCGAGATCGCCCACGCTCTGTGCCTCACTGAGCGGCAGATAAAGATCTGGTTCCAGAACAGACGTATGAAGTGGAAGAAGGAGCACAAGATGGCCAGTATGAATATCGTTCCCTACCACATATCACAAATGTCACCCTATGGTCATCCGGTTCATCAGTTCGGACCTTCGCCCCATCACCAATTTGCTCACCTCACTACCTAATATTGTCCTTGGGCTACCAATGAAGAGACTCTGATATAAGTTTTCTTATCACTGACATTTGCTGCACGCGTAGAAACAATGCATATGTGTATTAAGACGATTTAAATTATTGTTCTGCAATGAGGGAGACAGTGTTTCACTGCGAATGAAACAGACTTCAAGGGCATTGGTGAAAAGAAGCACAAAATACCTTAACGTTAAACGTTAAGGGTCAATTATGATTCAACTGTAGAATATGACTGTATTTTTTGAATGGTGTTGAGTGTGTAAGTATATGCCACACATTTTAAACACTTAGCTTTTAAGTCAGCCCTAATGATACTAATTAATTTCAAATATACGGATGTCAACGCGACTAAAATCCTGAAATGTCTGTTTTAAAACAGAGCAAGTGTTTAAAAAGCAATTGTTCTGTTGGAAACAGGTCCCTGTTTCCTCAGGTTTAAAAACAAATGTTCGCGGTAGGAATATTATCAACCAATTTAATATAAATATACAAATCATTATTAGTCAGTTCTCTGCCATGCTGCTGGCGAAATGAATAAGGGAAAATTGAGAAATATAAAAATAACTAATATCTATTTACGAAAAATTTGTCACAAATGCCAGTGACTTCATGTTTTACTATGTGCCATTTAGGAATTTCCAATTAAATTATAGTGTAACGTAATAGGAAGTTTGCCTATGATTCCAAACAACCTTTCGCGTTTTAAAATAGACCCGTACCCTGCAGTCACCACCTCTGATTCCGATACAGAAAATGCCATTCTCAAGCGTAGCTTTACCTTTCATTTGTATCTCTGTTAGACCCCTACACAGGGGAGACTATAAATTTTGTAACTTTATATGTTAATTAGAGATCTACGGTGTTTCAAAATGATTGTCAAAATAAAAAAAACTATTTTGGAAAGACATTTTATACAAAGACGAATAGTGAGCAAGGATTTTAAAATAATAATTTAGAAAATTTGGCAGTATTTTCTGAAGAAGAAAACATGTTCCTTACACGTAAATCATGGCGGGGTTAAGTAGTGCATGAATGGTGTTTAATTGTAATTTGAAACAATGAAAAGAACAGATTTTCTTTCTATCGGTCCAGCCAGGAAAACTGCTTTAGTAACTTTTCCTCTATCTAATTAATACTTCGATAATTCGGAAAAATATATAATATATCACATTATGTATAAATACAGGACACAGGAAGCCAACTTCCCCTCTCTTTCATGACCAGTAGAAAAAAGAAGCTGGTATGTGGAAAATACAATTAATTTATTCGCTAGCAAGTTAACACTTCTTCACATTTCCTTTTAACTTCTGTTTACTGTTCATCGTCTGTAAACAATAATTTAATAGTTGAAGAATAAAAGACAAACTTGATATCACTTGCTATTTTATTTCATTTCTTATGTGATCAACATGTTTCGGACATTAATATATACATCATCAGGAGCTTGCGAATATTCTGTTGAATTACCACATTGGTCTATTGTTCTTGGTTCGATCTGTGTTGGAGTTTCGGTGTGGTTGGGTTTGAGTGATATCCGTGTTGCAGGCTTCAGCCTGCAACACGGATATCACTCCAACCCAACCACACCGAAACTCCAACACATAAGAAGTGAAATAAAATAGCAAGTGACATCAAGTTGGTCTTTTATTCTTCAACTATCACAATGATGTACGGTCCAATAAACATAAAATAATTTAATATTTTTCCTAGAGAACGACTTTACGCGCATTGCGCAATTTTCACTAAATTTTTGCAGAAAAATAAGAACGGCAGCATTGATGAGCAACTAGAATTTTTGCTAGACTGGCGAAATGAGAGAACATATGTTGTTTCCTTAAATACACATCACTAAGTGTTCAATCAAAATACTATACACTCTTGACAACATCATTACGTACTTTAGAACCTTAAGTTATAATTTTCTATTCAGTAGAGAAGATGGTAAACCAAATTTTGAACACAATCAAAACAAGAGGGCCAATATGCCCATAGCGGTACAAATTTAGATATGTATTAAACAAACACAGTATTCTAAAATCCTATAATTTCACAATTTTCTGTTCATTGGAATCGGAAATAATTTCCTATTACAGTTCAGATTGTTGCCAGTGTTTTCAGTGTTTATAATTCTGTGAGCACTTAATCACTTCAAAAAATATCGGACTTTCATTATACTACTCGAATCGATCGATCGTGATGTCGGCAAAGGAAAGTATTAATGTCCAGCAGGAATAAGAATGTACCCTTTACTGTAAGTCAGTGTTTCATAACTGATCCTTCTTGTGTGGTCATTTCATAAGGGCATACTCTAACCTACAAAAAAAAATAATCTGTAAACATGCGCAAAGATGTGGATGTAATGTGAAATCATGTGTGGATAAATGTCTTGGCTTTTCAATATTTATGTCTATACGTATATATTAATGGACATGGTAATATATAAGATTTGTGTGATTACCTTGTGCTTTTTCGTGCCAAAGAAAAGCTGTACATGAAATTCATATTTATATAGGAACACAAAAAAAAAATACTTATTTTTCGGCGATCTTAATTTCAGTTTCTGCTTTTTCCAAGTATATGTATATGTGAGTATGTCGCTTGTTACTTTGTCCAAGTAGAGTGTCCAGTGTGTGGGTAGTAATCAGAAAATGAAGACTTCTCAAATATGTAGCTATCCACTATACCAATATAGAGTGCACAGTTAAAGCAGTTATTTGTTACAATTTTACAAAAGGATGTCACATAGAAACACTTTTGTTACATGATTAGAAAATTAATATTGTTATGTTTAATCTTATTACCTACTGTACAGCATTCTTGTCCAAACCTATGTGTTGTGTTACATTTTATGTCGTTCTCAAATTTGAAAGATAATGCAAACAAATTCGGAAACACACAGGGATTTAAACATATGTATAGCATGTATTATACCTATACAAATTAGTGTACTGTAGAGTATATAAATTCTGAAACATTTGTCAGAGATTTTATTGTAATTTTAGTCCAAATCACCGAGATGGAGAAATAAGAGTATTGATAAATCAACACAAATTATTTAAAACAAACTTTTTTGTCCCTGTCTATTATATACTTGTACATTATTCTTTTTAAATCGCTTGCCTCGTTACATTCTAGCTGCATAGTGTGCCAGTACATTTCTATGCTGATCTCACAAAGAACAGTACAAATCGCGCTAACAGACTTTCACATTTAGAATGCAGTAAGACACTGTATGCACATGAAACCACCATCTATAATTTAGCATAAGACTGTAATTAAAATAATTTAAATTTGTATATTGAGGACAACGCAGTGGATCCTTTTTGCACGGAAAGATTATTAGCAAATTGATTAAATGTGGTTGATTGCTGCACGAAAAACAGGTTTAAATTGCAAGAATAATTTTCATTTCAGTGAAATTAAACGCCATATTTTATACTAACCGGTCGAATGTTACACGATGTTACGTATTTACTTGTTCGCACATCTGCTTTATGCCGATAGACAAAAAATATTTTTGTTATATTCACATTTCATTCCATGTAATAAAATTGATACTACAAATAAAAACTATAGTTATAATGAATAAAACTTAAGTTCTTTCTTACACATTAATTTTCCACGTAGCTTTCTAAAGGGTGTTGCACAAACCTTAAAAAGAAAACACTTAATGAAAAAAATATTATCTCTTTTTGTCCAGTAATAATGAAACTTTTAAAAATAATATTAACACAGGATTACGCCTGGGTTCTGTTCTATTAGCCAGGTTGCTGGCTGTGGTGTTAGTATCAGTTTATGTCTGATGAACTTACAATACTTCTAAAGTAGAGCAGTACTTCTGTGCTGTGACTTGCGACATTTCGTAACCATATAGATGAATGTTAGCGTTTCGGGATAAAATATTACGCCATCTTCCGGATTTAAGTCTTAACCACCTACGTAAATTTGAAGATTGGCCCAGTATAGATCGCGAAATCGCTGGCACCAATCTACAAGCCTAAACTCTGAGTCATATCCAGAACATTACTTTATGAAACCTTACCAGAGTCAAAACCTCACATTTTGTACTGACATCTGATGTGGTGTCGGATATAAGGCTGGAAATTTTAATTGGCATAAGACAAGTCTGTTTAATTATAAACGAAGTTTATTTTATTAGAACATGAAAGGTAATTGTGATCAAATCGAACATTCTAGAAGAGCTCTTCATAAATGCAGATTAGAATTTGACGTGTACGCAAAAACATATGAGAGTTGATTTAAGAAAAAGAAATATATTATATGAAGTAGAGTCAAAGAAACTTTCTACAAAAGACGTGTAACTCCGCTACAGGAAGACATATCTCACTGTTATGACGCGGGGTACATTTAAAAGGACATACAACAATGACACTGCCCTCAGCTGCAGTAATGCAGAACTTGCCTTCTTGTGTGTGAAGTCTGACGAGGATAAAGAAAAGATCCAAACAGCTTTATGAATAGACGATTTGTTTACGACAAGGGCGCCTTTCCGACTCAGATAGGGCTATTCATCAAACACGAGGCATTGATAGTTTGATTGATTTACAAATACGATGGAGCATATGACCTATCCCCGAAATTGTTGATTGCTCGATCAGTCCACTGTGTGACTGTATTTTGTGGTACTTAGCATGAAGAGCTGTTTTCGTATCACAACTTGTGTTGTTTGACAACTTTATTTTATACGTAAGCCTCATATATATATATATATATAAGGCTTATGTGTGCATATAAAACCAAGTTTTAAAACGAAAAGGGACCGTGACCTACAGTCAGCCCTGCGTACTAAGTGGGGTAAAAGTATTGCTATCAATTTCAACTTATTTTCCTCTCTTTGATTTCAAGTTATACGAGTATGTAGCCTAAATTGTTGCCTTCAACGGTACATTTTCCACAAATTCTTATTCGGAAAGATTCAGTGTGTAAAAGCGGCAAAATATCATCCCTGGTTTCACCGCAGTTTGGAACTGCAAGTTTTGTGAGCGACAAATTTTACAAGTAAAATACCTTACGCCCTCTCTTATGTCAACTACTTGATTGTACATCTCAACGTATTCTTAATTCCATATTCAATTTTCAACCGATCGAAAATTCTTCTTTGATCGCTTTTTACTTTCTTTTCAGATTTCCACTTGGCTTCTCTACAAGATGAAGGATATGCTTTTCATCAAGCTATGGGAATGGGGGTGGGTCCTATGCAGCGCGGCTTGTATGCGTGTGGCAGTCCGTACAGTTAGTACGAATGGCAACAATACCCCCAACAATAAGAATCCATGACAACGTGAGAATCGGCTGATATGTGAATCATGTTGACGGCGGCAAAATGCTAGTCCAAGAACAATATGGATTCAGTGTTGTAATTCGTTTTTATAACGAATATTTGGGGGTGTTTAATCCACTATACAGACAGACACAATCGTGTGCAGATGACTTACATCATCATGAAGACGTATTTATAAACCATAATGAGACCCTGAAAAAAATTTTTAGAATTATAAGGTGAGAAGAGTTCTGATGACATATATTGAAATTAAAGGTTTTGCAGCAAGCAAACGACAAAACATAAGCGAAAAATTGAATTCTGGCTTGTGGCGTGATTCTGAAAGGTACTGTTCCCAGTAATTCTCAGTATATGCCAATAGGCGGTGATAAAACAGGGTTTCTCAGATAAATTAACATAAAATACTCAACAACAACGAGACTTGTTCCAAGATACACAACCAAAAATGTGTGTCTGTTTGACAGGGCTGTGGCCCTGCACAAGGCATCATATGTACTTAATGGCGATATGGTATTACCAGCATTAATTTATAATAGTTGAACTATGTTGACAATTCACGTGAGAAAAATAAAACAAATTTTATGTGTGTAACCACTAAAAATATGACACATTGATCGTAAGATCTCTTTCAGATATTCCTTCGAATTCATAGTCGAATGTCAATCTGTATATAGGTACATTAATTAAAAATGTCGTAATAGAACATGGATACACGATGTTGATTGAATATCGCGAAATAACAGTGGGCAACTATTATAATAGCAAGAATTTATGTGGCCATATTTAAAAGAAAATCGCAACGGTACACAGTCTTTATTTAATCTATTTATTATAGAATCGCAGAAAGACGTGTTTGAAAAAGAAGGAGCAGAATGTATGTTAACAGAAGCATGTGCAGTAATGTAAATATGTTTATTGATGTTTTCTTCTCAATATCAGACTCTGTTGTAGACTCGATTGTTATGTAAAAACAAAGGAGGTAGGTGCAGTGGGCAGCGGCTGTAATGACAAAATTATTCTGCAATTCATCCTCACGATAGCGTAAAAATATAGTAATCGTAAGAAAAAAACTCAATACATGTTCCTTGCTAGCCACGTCTAATCAGGACTTGCGGCCACCAGTCCTTGCCAATGGTTCCTGCTCTTCAAAGCAGTTAAAGGTACCAAATCTAAATTTACAAGCAACACGTTACCAAATTCGTTGTTAATTATTCTGTCCTCCATTATTTCTAGGTGACAACGCATTATCTACACTTTAATATCTGAAATACTGGGGTCAAAATACTGAATCTGAGTATCAATATTGATTTTTGAATAAATACGCAATATGGTTATTGTTATAACCTTCCTCCATTATGCAGGGAAAGGCAAGCATATCTCCTTTGTTTACTACAATAATAATTTTCGGAAAATATAAGCTACCCTTCTCCATCATATGCTTAAGCAAATATTTCAGTGTTTGTGATTCTTGCAAGTGCATAATATGTATATTTAAAGCAAGCAACAGGTTTCAATGTTAAAGAAAATGTTGAAGTCATCAAGTGCAAAAAAATGTGTGTATGTGTGTGTGTGTTGTGTGTATAGGCCATTATAATATGACCGAAACACTGACGTGTGGCTCAACAATATAATTAGCTTCTAGCAAAAACGTGCATTTTAATTATAGATGACAAAACAATTATAATAAAGTACTGTGTAAATTTCATTCAATGTGATTGTATATGTAGCAAAAACTTGGCTGTACGAATGTTGATAATTATACATATAAACCCCACGTGTTTTATATGCGTTTGTTTGCACATATTACGGAGAATGATTGTAAATTACTCTTTTGCCACAAATCACGAACAGAAAACCTTAATTCGCGCAAAAACAGACCTCTGCCATTGTGCAACCTAGCAATGTTCAGTTTTCCCACTCACGCATTGTTTGCCATTATAAAAAAAATTAATACGCTGAAAATTAAAAAAGTAACGAAAATTTGTGAAGTTTGTCTACCTCAATCAAGCAGTGTCCAGCGCCTCCGAATCACACAATCTGAGGAATGATGAGGTACTTAATTAGTAAGCCGAAAATTAATATTCGCATCTAACCTTTCTGGAACGCAGCTTCTGCTGACATTGCATGTTCACTGCTAAGGTTCTCCAAATCCTGTAACAAAAACGCATTTCATAACCAAAAGAAAATAGAAAGAAGGGAATAAACCAAATTATTTGCAATGAAATTTCTAGATGGACTTGGGGGATTTTCACATTTTTGCATACTCACAGCAGATCCTTGGCAGACTCTATGTTCATGTGTGATTGGTAGCTTTGAAAATTATTTATTTTAAATGACTGAGTTTCAATTGTTACATATGGTAACACACAGTCTATTAAGCTCAGTAAGAAATCATGACCCTCTTTATTTATGATATTATGCATACAGTCTAATTTAATTTTGTTGCCGAATATATTGCAAACACGAAACATCAGAAACAAAGAGATTTCTTGAAGATAATGTAAAGGAAAAAGAAGTGAACAGAACATAAATAGGAAAAACTACTTAGAAACATAAGTAGATAAAACATGCATAACACAAGGACATTTAATTAACACAGTACGGTAAGGACTATAAAATAGAGAATGGAACTACACTATCAGTTTTAACACAAACACATATATCTATGGAGATATGTATACAATAAAAATTTAATTAAAATTCAAGTTACAGAATACTCGTATTGTAAAAAAGAAATCCTTGAGGGTATTCAATAGCTCGGAGAAGAATTCTTCGTTAAGTAAAATATTTTATAAGACTTTTGATGTAAAGTTTGTTAACACATATATGAACACCAGAATAATGCAGCATTTGTGACGTCCATTTAGAATAAAATATCGACTAAAATTAAAGCTACGAATGATGTTATAATAAGAAAGACATTTCTAAAACACGCCACACATTCTGTTGTATCTTAACGGTTCAAGTTAAGGTAAATGTAAAACTGTTCGTTTGCACGCCATGAATGTGTATGCTGGCGTACAGGTACAGTTCCATTTATTCTGTACCTCGACACTAGATGTAGGTGAGTGGTAAGCCTCGCGCCACCGTCCCTTTATCCTCAGGGCCAGCACCCGCAACATATATTGAACATGAGATTGGTTCGACCCCAAAACTCATCAAGACGTTTCCGGTGTAGAGAAAGAATTTCCACTCCTGATGGGACACGAACCACAATTCCTTGGTTCTACATCCAGCAGCGTAGTCACTAGACGGACTTTATCATCCACCCTTTCCATTTCTGAATTATATGGTTGGTGAAAATTACGAGTCTCAGAACAGACGTAAACGGTTGTAGCCACCCCATAAGGTGTGTGAGATTCTCACCCCGATAAAAATGAAATTTCAAGTGTTACTGGTTGTTACTTACTTACTCCAAGGTTCAGAGTACTTCTTGAGAAGCTAACTGGTTTGCAGCTAGTCAAGAAATTCCCCACATTTCACGGAACCCGAAGGTTCATTACCGCACTCACAAGCCTCCGCCACACGTCCCTATCCTGGGCCAGCCCAATCCAGTCCATATACACACATCCCACCTCCTGGAGGTCCATCCTAATATTATCCACCAATCTACGCCTAGGTCTCCCCAGTGGTCTCCTTCCCTCCACTTTCCCCAGCAAGAATCTATACACCACCCTCTCCTCACCCATACGCGCCACATGCCCAGCCCATCTCATTCTTCTACATTTGATCACCCGCACAATATTGGGTTGTTACGGAGGCTAAACACAATTTGCTTTACTCTAAAGATGGAGGCATTAAGCTCTTACGAAATGTAAGTAAACATTCATCAGTCGGCACAGAGTAGCATTCAAAAGACTCAAATTTTTATTCTTTGTGTACCCAAAATATAATTGTTGCACACCAGCCAGAGTTAATACAACCTTCTCTGGCTGAATGCCACATCAGATGGTTCCAGTACACCAGCATATCGGAGACCGGCCCTGTCCATCAGCGTTCTGGTATCGGAACCATGAAAACTTGATGCACTTGGAAAACTTTAAGCTTGTGAGGATTTTACTGAATCGTGTCTCCGTGAGAACTTCAGAGCACATAATTTCCACATTCCTTTTCTAACACGAGTCTCGGCGAATGGACGGATAATTGTCATGTGCGAAGTAGGAGCAATTTCGTTGCGAATTTTAACCTAAGGGATTTGCCAAATTAGTACCTCCTTCAAACTGTATACTTTCCTTATCGAAATCCAGCAATTTACATCATGGTCAGTGGAGTCATTTTCTCTTGACAAGCAGTTTGTGCGAATAAGTAATAATACAGGAAACCTTTCTTTGGAAACCTGTCACCATAAAATAGTATGATATAAAAGATATATAACAAATTACCTTAACATCTGTTTGGAGGGAAAGAGACGTGTAACTTCCGCTTTGTGACGATGTTTCTGATAAGATTTTATTTATAGAGCCGGCACGTCAGCCCCGAGATTTTCTCTGCGATTACTACGACAATTTCATATAGATCTCTTGCAGCAAAAAAAAAACTGCTTTTTTACAGATAATAAATAGCTGTTGGGACTACCGTGTGCTCGTGTTGTAATTTGACAGAAGAAATAGAAATTGCTTCAAGAAATTACGTAAAATACAGGAATATGAACATTTGTTTCGAATCACAGAAGAATGGTCTATCAGATGTAAAAGTACATTGTTCGTAAAATAGAAACATTAACATCTGAAGAACACATACCGAGCCACGAACGACAGACTTTTCTAGGGGTTCAACACAGTAAATGTACTTCCTGGTCCCTCTCTTCTGAGGATGGCAGCAGAGCCGTTTTGAGAAATGTGATTCAATTGTCATATTCAGGGTCACTTACGGTCTCAATATTAGAATCCAGAAGGCTCTTTAATGGGCGTTCTGAGTTCCGTTTCCCTACTGCTTGATAATTCATAATGTCGTGCGGGACTTTGGATTTCTCCATGTTGCGAAGATGTATTCATTAATTTTTAAATATGCTTATTTTCCAAAAACTGATTAAGTTCTTTCAAAATATTCTGAATTATTTTGTGGCCAAACAGGCTGTATTTTATAGTTTGTGATTAAGTTTCTCATCAGAAAATGGACAGAATTCAAAACAAGGTCATTCCTAAATATTAATTTTCTTTTTCCTGATGAGAATATTCTGTACTCGAAATTATTCAAAACTTTGAATAAGATATTTAATTACACACACAAACACATGCACATATATATATATATTTAAGAAGTCTAAAGTTTACTTTAAAACACTAAAAACCAGGAGCGGAGTGTTTTAAGTGTCCGAATGTAAATTTTAGACTTCGTAAATATTATATAAATGTGCATATGTTGGTGTGCGTAATTAAATAAAATACGGAATGCACCGCGCAACGATAAAGTAATTTAAATAAGATGTTATAAAGTTGTTTTCCTAAACAATACGTGTCATTATTATTTCATGATATACTTTTGTTTCTTAGTTTTATATGGTCTACGTAATTAACAGAGAAGATTACTCCATAATGCATTATCACAATATCACTAACATATAACGGACGTGAAAATGTAGCTACAAACAGAATAAAGTAAGTAGCACTCACCGTCTCAAATACTCTGACCTTTCAGAGACATGAATTAGACATTTAAAATGGAAGGTTTTTGTAAAATTATTAAAATAAACAATTACATTGTAAGGAATATTTGAGTTACTCGAAGGGCACATGAACTAGTATCGTCAAATGCTACCCTCGTATTATCTTAACTGGTTATCTGCAGACTTGGTTGGAGTTCCAACAATCTGAGAGTGTATATAAATGGTTCACTTCCTTCGTGCACTAACGTTTTCAACATACCGATTCATCCGTCTATTCCCCATCAAGTATCAGGGAGAAACTACTCATTGATACTATGGGCAAATGATTAATGATTGGTTAGCAATAGCGCAAGAAGAGGGTGGGAAGAAGGAAAGAGGGGAGAGAGACAGAAAAAGAGAGACAGAGAGGTGGAAACAGTGCTCCAGCATCAGACTGGAGTTGTAGATGAGAGAAGGGCCGTATTGGGAAGTAGGAGGGGATTTGCTAAAGAATAGGAAAGAGAGGTAATGATAGACAGAGACGTGGGGGTTTGGATTGAGATAAAAAGGATCAGCACGCAAAAGGGGGTTGAAGAAGTGGAAAGGGCTGAAAATGATCTTTGCATAAGGGATGTTAACCAAATGCATTTACGAAATTTGATGTTCCAACCTCAATTCATTTCGCCCTCACAACGCCTGCATCAAGTAATCAATAATACAAATTTCCTCTAATACTTTGAATATAAATGTTACACACTGACTTTTAAATGTAATGTTGTATATTTGTCTTGCTACTGCATCTCATGTTTATCTCAGTCATTAACCAACTTGATGCACAAAATTTTTGTTTTACAATAAGTTTACTTCATGCTTCTACATGTTTCGAGCACATGTGCTGGAAACATGTAGAGGCATGAAATAAACTTATTGTAAAACAAAAACTGTGTGCATCAAGTTGGTTAATTACCGAGATAAATATACTGAGATGCACGGTCAGCAAAACGTCAAAATCTGCATTACATGCGTAAAATTAACAACCAACTTGTTGGGTAATACTTTTATTTGCTAACTAATACTTCGCCAAGTTTCGGCCTCAAGTCTTGGCCAATCTCAAGGAGTTCTCTTCAGCATTTGCAGCTTATGTTTCAGCTTATATGTTAGAAAATCCCATACCTTATTATAAACCCCCCCCCCCCCCAAAAAAAAAGGTAAATCAATCCCGTTACAGGCCTGGAGTGGCCCAGAGGGTTCCAGGAAGTTAAGGTTCCCAGATTTCATGACAACGGTAAAAGGATGGTGGTAAGGTTGTCAGCCTTAAGCACCGGCCGCTTTTACCCGCAGGAAATATTCCTGGTACTCATTTCTGTTAGAGGCTGAGCCGAACCCAGGGCCATAATGCGATTGGAAGGATTATGTCAATTACAAATTCCAATGACACCATCTGGAATCGAACCAGCGACCTTCCGATTTGTAGCACAGCACCTTAACCACTGTGCTACTGCGATCGCCCTACATTATTATAAGCACTGTTGTTATAATTAGATGTTACAATTCTTAAAATTTGCGTTAAAATTAAAATACAGAATAAAATTATTTTGCTTTTGATGTAGTAGTTATGTCCAAACATTTTTCAATCATTTTTTTCAAATGCAGTAATTTCTGGAATCAGAAAGCCGTTGTTTTGGGTTCACGCTATGAATGAATTCCATGATATAAGTTGATATATAGGTTGCACATGCTAATGAGAGCTCCCTGAGAAAGGCCAAGTATTAAGGACGAAATATGTCGGAGCTTTAATTAACAAATAAAAATATCGTGCAAAAAGTTGGTCGTTAAATTTCACAAAAGTTACACACTGACATATTGTTCTGTTAATTGCAAAACTCATAGCTTCCTTCTGTACATCTTGACCCAATGTAGAAAGTAACAAATGTAAACCATAAGAAGTATAGAATAATGAGAGTTCAAAAATGTACAAATATTTGATCGTTAACGGTCAATTTGTTCTTTTTCAAGCTTGAAGGCATGTACGGGAGCGGAGATATAGCTCCGAGCATTCTTAACGTAGTCACTAAACACTTTTGAGTGGTCAGATGCCAGTTTAACCGTCATGGAAAGTCTACGGAACCCACTGAATCGGAGCCTTTATGGGTAAAATATTGGGTCTAGACGCCTTAGAGAAGGAAATAATCTCTTGCACTTCTTGGGAATGGAAGGGATATTCCTAGATCATTCAGCCTATAACCAAGTCGTTATGTGGACAGTATGATATCCCAGCAATTAATAACATAACGAACTTACTTTTGTATATATTTTATATTTTCAGAATTGATTTATGGTTTTGATGTTTTACTTCTGGCATGCTGTAGCAATGAGGGTTACGTTTGCCTTTAGGTTCCTAATATCACAGCTGAGCATTTTTTGCCTCCACCATAATGTAAAATAATATAAAACGTGTTAGAAAACTTTGATTTACTTGGCTTATTACTAATTAATTTCATGACTCAGAATTGTAGTCGTGGTTCAGTGTTAGTCGTTCAGAGAATTAAAGGACTCTGCGCTTCCATTCCAACACAAAGGTTTTTTACGGTGTGTACACTTGCTCTGCCCTCAGCTGTTGTTAGCCAGACACACGCCACCACTTTATTCCCTTAAATTTGTTTTAATAATTCCTCTGAACTACACCTACATTTCAGAAATGGATATAACATCGCAACTGTTCATCTTCTCCCCCACACGTGCCAAATGTTCTGCCAATCTTGACTTTATCATCCTGGTATTTTGCCATATATTTAATGGGAAAAAGTATGACTAAAGCTTTGTATTTTGCATTATTTCCTTCCGTCTGTTAAATCCACTGTCGCAATACGCTATAAAAACTCCATGTGCATGAACATAGACTTCACAAAAATCTTTCATCTTAACAATATTTAGTGATACATCAGACTCTGTATTACAGGACTAGGAAGAAACAGTTTTCTGGTATGTGACACCGGTTAGCCTTGTCTTATACTTTGTGTTGTTTTGAAAGAGTTAACAGACTTTGATAACTATCCGCCAGCCTACATCACGTCACATACGAGCACAATGGCCTCTGGTCTCTAACACTGTTTGGAACTAAACAGCGCTAAACAAAATCAACAATAGTTAAAGAGTGAATACCGAGTATAATATATGGCCCCACATTTCTATTGCACAAACGTTAAACAAGAGACGTAACCCTGTCATGAACTTGATAATTCGAAAAATATTTTTTTTTATTCTGTGAGATTAAGAAAGGTTTTTGCTTCTAGGTTTGGAATAAGCACTTCTGATTTAATTTAGAAAAGTTAATTTTGTTTGCGTTGCTGTAACCTGTTGCACGCGTAGCATTATCCTAATGTTCTCACATCTTATTTACTTACTTCGCACTTACCCGCAGTAAATCACGCCGAAAAATATCTGATATAGGGATTCCCTTACTCACGGTTCACTGCTGCTAAGGTAAAAAAAATCTACAGGAGTAAGGCCATGGATAATAAAACAAACAATTGTCAGGGATACAGTGACAGAAAATTCTCTGCTTTCGTTTCTGATAATCACACCACAAAGCATGAAGGCCCGAGTGGATGGCGTACACAGGAAAGGTGTTACCGAAATAAAATAACACAGGAGGGCATTACATCGATGGTTCATTACGGTATGCTACACGTCTCTCGGTAATGCCACACCTACTTCACTTGTCGTCTTAATTACAGGAGTGTACATTAGGCTGTTAGTCGTATATGAACTGCAAATGTGATGCCCCTGTGTTGTCGAAAAGCAAATGTCCCCTTCTATATTATTTACACAGCAAAATGTTGTTTTCAAGATCATAAAGTCACGGGATAAATATCGATAATTGAGGCTTCTGTCAAAAATTGGTCTCTGACGGTCTACATCGTCTGTACGATCCGGCCTGCCTTTAATACAATGAATATTCAAATAACGGGAGGCTGCAGCACTGTGGGCTGTCCGACGTTTTTGTTATAGGATTTTAATTTTTTATGAAATTGTTAATTTACACGACTTAAGTTACGGTTGCCCCTGCACACGCCTTAAAGTCCAACATGGGACTGGGGATATGCCTTTGCACATTCCTAACCTCAGAACTAGATGGAGGTAAGTTGTCAGCCTCTGTTCCTGGATTCTTTACCATGGGATTGGAGCTGATGTTACCCATTGATTAGGTGGCTGCACAGACCCCGTATCGGGCTTGTAGTGACTAAAACAAAGATGGGACTTGATGGGAAAGAATCACACATAGGAAGAAAAATGTGTATCCATTTTTAGTTTGAAAACATATAAAAAATAAACTATTTGGGAATCCAACTACACTAAATCCACGGAACAGAGTCGTTCTTGCGCAACTAACAGGTTCTTGGGTAATCAAGAAAATCACCGCATTTTATGGAACCCGATGATTCATTACTGCATTCACAAGAGCCCGCCATCTGTCCCTATTCTGGGCCACATCAATTAAGCCCATGCCCCACCCAAAATCTTGAAGATCCATTTTAATATTATTCTCCCGTCTACGTTGGGTCTTCCAAGTGGTCTCTCTCCTTAGGTTTCCCCACCAAAACTCCGTATGCTCCTCTCCCCTTCCCCCACACGTGCTACATATCCTGCCCATCTTATTCTTCTTGATTTTATCACCCGAATAATATTTGGTAACAATTACAGATCATTAAGCTCCTCATTGTGTAGTATTCTCCACTCCCCTGTTACCTCATCTCTCTAAGACCCAAATATCCTCCTCAACACCCTATTCTCGAAGACTGTCAGCCTACGTACCTCCCTCAATGTAAGTGACCACTGTCGCACCCACACAAAACAAAAGGCAAAGTTATAGTTTTGTATATCTTAATGTTTATTTTTTTGGATAGCAAACTGGAAAGGCAAAACATGTTGCACCGAATGATGGGAAGCATTCCCCGACTTCAGTCCGTTCTTGATTTCTTGATGAATTAAATTTTGGTTTGTTCCCAAACATATGAACTACTTGGAAAACAACTGTCAGATTATCCTCCCGTAGGCATAGACGGATAATATTATTAAAATGTAATTTGAATACTGTGTAAGGTTAGGGGCTGAGCCTCGTAGCCTATTCTATTCAGTGGCTAGGCCACGAGCTGGCCCGGGGGGATGGGGGTCCGAGGCTTTAATCCCGGGAGGAATAACAAGATATTTTTCTCTCTTCGAAATCGTCCAGACTTTGTCAGGGTCCCACCCAACCTCCAATTTAGCGGATGCCGTATTCCCTCCATAGTGGTGAAACGGCGGGAAGTAGAGTTAACCAATCATGGCCACTTAGCGCTGGGGTTAAGAATGAGTGGAGCCAAACCTCTATTCCCCACCTACGCCTTCACGGCGTGGACAGGGTATAAACATTACCTTTTTAAGTGTGGGGGTTGGACGTAACATGCTTAGGATAGTGTCCAGTAGCGAATCTTCGAGTTTCATAAAAGATGGGCAATTTACTGACAAGCTGAGCTACTATAAGTTTCGCTAAGCATGGTGCATAGTTAATTGTTACATTAGAATAGGTTACACACGCCCACGGCTGAATCGCAATAGACATGTGCAGAGCATCAGACGCCGCTAGCAGAGTCCGAGGGTGACCTCAGAGAATATTCTGTATTTCTTTTCATATCGGATATAGGAATCGGAATTACAAAACATAAACAATGACCTTTATTTAAAAAATCGCAAAATAAGTACAATTTACTTTGCAGATAAACCCTCAGACTTAGTCAGTCTCCACATGCAGGTGTGTATGACCTTGCCAAGAACATTTCGTAAGGTCACAAATTACATACAAGTTGTTCTAAAAACACAGTGAAGCAAGTCATCACTAATACAACGACTGATCACATCACAACTGAAATATGTGGCATCGAAGACCTGACCATGGACAGAAGAACACAACAGGTGACAGCCAGATAAGTAATACAATTCACTTAGAAAACTCCTGTCATATACAGTCTCAACCGTAAAAGCTCGAAATAAAATGTCTTTCATTAATGCAATTGGGACGCCGTAGTAAACAGATACCGGTAAAAAGTTTACAGTTCCAAAATATGTCAAAACACATAAGCCATTACACACTACAAGTGAAGGGAATTTTTTAAAATAATTTCAGCGAAAATTCGTGAATTACAGCATGTTTCGGCAAAGATGAACTCTGTAATACCAATCGAAAAATCGTTGCACTTGCGACCAATTCACTGCTGTCTCCTTTAACCTTTTTCAGAAATAAGACCCATGATCCACATTCCTCAACAAAACACGTGCACATTCACGCATATATCTTCATAGATCGTATGCTGTTACATAGGCTATAAGTTTTCGATTTTATAGCTGAAACCTAAAAGCCCATTGATCTACGGCCTCATCATCGTATGTCCAGCTGTTTAACATCGCAGAACAATAACAGAGCGACCTGGTTGCCCCGTAAGCCACGCTGACATGTGGCATCCTCCATATTTTATCTACATTAAACGTATTTTAATTTGATATCTTCATCTGCATGTAAACATGAGACGTAATTTGTAAAATCGAGATTTCATTTTCAGCGCTTGCAATTTTATATCTTTTTAATTGTGTTAACCTGAAGAAAACCTTACAAGGCCGAAACGTGTAGCTATCTTAAAGAATACTAAAGTTTTAGTTATGTCAACGGTGTTATTATTCCATTTTATCTACATCAGGTTACGTTGAACATGATGGAAGCTGGTTCCGCAACAGCAGTAAATATCTGCCTAAGGTAACAACAGCGAATATAAGTTTGAAAACATAATAGGATTAAGATATTTTTGCAGAAATAGAACAGGTGTGCAGATGTAATAACGAGCTTCTATCATAAGGTTCGTCATCACCGTTGTGTTTGTAATTAAACTACATTGGAGTGTATGTATTTGTCTAACACAACTATATGTTGGTAGAGATATATATATAGAATTTATTACATAAAGAACTACATGTTTCGGCACTTTACATTGGCCATCTTCAGGTTGATAAATGAAAAAAAATAGTAAGCAGCTATACTCGACTTATGTGGGTTGCATACAGTGGGGAGGTAAGAGGTGAAGTGGGTACGAGATCTCGCATGTGTTATGTAGGATGGGTGGTGTGGGTACATGGGTTCTGCAATTATATACTAGATTAACCTAGAATAGCATATAATAGCAGAACCCATGTACCCACACCACCCATCCTCCATAACACATGCGAGATCTCCTACCCACTTCACCTCTTACCTTTCCACTGTATACAACCCACATAAGTCGAGTATAGCTGCTTATTAAGTTTTATCATTTCTCAACCTGAAGATGGCCAATGTAATGTGCCGAAACATGTAGTTGTTATTAATGTAATAAATTCTATACATATCTCTACCATCATTTAGTTGTGTTAGACAAATACATACACTCCAATCTAGCAAGCTTCTATGTGTATTCCAGAGCAAACAAATCTGAGACTTGGATTGGAGAACAAAGGCCTCGACAGCTGTTTCTTTCGATACCCTACTCAGTGACATATTAAAAATAAACTGCTGACTTTTCAGGCGATGTGATTATTCTACTGTGTACGTAACTGAAAGTACAGCGCGAACATTGGTGTATACTTTATATAAAGAGTGTAAGTAGACCGCAAAATATTTTTGTTTATTCAAACGCATTGGACTATTTCCCTAAAACACAACATAAATATTTGGTGCTATTTTTAGGTGTAAGTACACAAGACAACACAATGTTCTGTATCAAAGTAGTCAGTAAAAATAGGCCTAATTATCGTCATTAAGATCTTAAACTAAATTTCGTTCTTCGTAGAAGATGATCATTGTGCATGGCTGAAAATACGTAAGGCCATAGAGTAGCGGTCTTCTTGACAAGCGCATTCTTCCTCAGCCTTGCATTTTATGGTATCAGAATATGCATTGCTTTATTCACAGGAGCCAGCCACTTGTACCTATTCTGAGCCCGGTGAATTCACTCCACATTCCCCATCCGAATTTGTCATTTCAATATTATCCCACCATCCAGGCTTAACTCTTCCAAGTAATACCCTTCTTTCAGGTTTTCACACCAAAACCCTGTAACTATTTCTCTTTCCTTCATACGTGGCTTATGCACTTTCCATCCCATCTGTTTTAATTTGATTATCCTAATAATATTTTCTGATAGTATACTTGAGGAGACATTCCTAAGTTCCTAATGTATAAATAAGCAACACAAGCACTTCGAAATTTATGATTTGTTGGTTATTTATATACTTTGGATCTGAATAATGCAAGAATGATGGAACACATTAAAAATTAAGTTTCCTATTGGAATTTTCTGGATATCTGTGATTTTTATCACGTTTTAAGCAGGTTTTGTCGCCCTCTCAACTCCACTAAATTAATTTAATGTATATCCTATTCACAACAAATGCGTTCTGCTCTACATGGAACAGAGGCTTCTTTTTCCTTTTATCTGAGAAGAATAAAGTATTGCCAACTTGACCTGTAGTATTGTCGTGGTAACATAGAAAACAATACAGCATCATTTTAACATTATCGATACGTTCCGGGCGTTTTTTTACAAAAACCGTAACAAAATTCGTGAAATCGTAGATTGATTCCTTTTCTGTTTATTCCCTTACTGCTACCCCTACTCTCTTATTTCAGTACAGACGTGTTCTGTCTCGGTACGCTAACCGAACTAAACGCTCCTGTTTTATACACGCCAAATTCAGTCTCTGAAGATGACTTGTCCAGTGTCCATTCAGCTGTTTCAAGAAACAAGACTGTGAAAAATGAAGCGTGTCTAATACTTCTCCTCAAATTTCATTCAAGAGGTGCATTTTACATGGTTTCAAAATGAAAAGAAGACATAGCAATTGAATTTCAATATTTTTAGAGCAGGTATTTTATTTCTCGTTTATCTTTTCGTTTATTAACAAAAACCGGGAGATGTTTAAGCGACAACTTTACTTAAAGTATCCCCATTATTAGACTATGATCTTTTACCAAGAAGCGGTACAAACTGCAAGTATGCTGGCTAAAACACTCTAATGAAAATCAACCAATTATTCACCGTTACTTTATCACTCAAAACATCCATTCAATCAATATATCCAGAAAATTCAACAAACTGGCTAACAGAATCCTATGTGTAGAACTTGTCGTTATTGTAAAGAACTGTTTCTCTTTCGAGATTTTTAAAATACTTGGTCGTAACTTCGGATTACTTTACGTATCTCTGCTCTATTATTGGCATAGAACACGTAATGTCGGTCAGGATGGAAATAATGAGGTGTGTGTGCGACTGGGAAGCACGAACAAATACATAAACAAGAACAGGAGACATATTTTGAAGTAAACACCCAAAATCTAACTTCTCTAATTCAGAAAACCAAAAATATCGTATAGTAGCTGAATTATAGCGGAATAAAGGGATCTGGGTATCTCCATAACATGAAAGGTCTTCAGCCTGTTACCAATTGCACAACGACTAAGGGTATGTGAACTATTTAGCGTTACCTTCGAAACTGCTAAAAAAATGTTTTCTATTGTGAGTGATTATTCCACGAAGTGAACTGAACTGAACTGAAAATCTGTAATTACGTAATCATTAAAAATATTAACGTGAATATTTAAAAACAAAGAATCGTCAAGAATCTACTATGGAAATTAAAATGTTCCGATGTGTAACGTCTGGCAGCTTCGGACGTAAGGACCAGGTCTTAGGGGGTACTTCGTGCATGCATATTTATGGCAGTAGTATCTTCCACCATGAAAATTGAAACAGCAGGTTTCTCTTAAATATTTTTAACTCTCTTTGTCTTTACATGACACCATATAGCAGCAGATCATTACCTTACGTAAATATGTTGAGATTTTACTTTTTTATCCGAATCTCCCTCACGTCTAGAACAAACTTTTCGCAAGTATTTCTAGAAAATCGCTACAAAGTAAACGTTCTTCCTCAGCTGCAACCGAGTCACAACTCGTACCCACCTCAACATGCTTCACTCTGTGAATGTACATGGAAGCGAAATTTAAAAAAAAAGTAAGAATTTGTATTATTTTTATGCATAAACAAAATTTCAAAATTTTTTTATTAAAATCTTGGGACAGATTTATTTCCAATCAAAATTTCTCAACGAAGAGTATTTTCGGCTTCCACATTTTGAGCATTATTAGTGAATCGAAGGTGCGTGTCTTATTCCTTATGCACATCCTCTTTGAGCATTGCTGGTTGAGTAAGGGCATAAATAATTCGCTGTTTTATAATTAAGAGCAAGATCACCGAGTCAAACCATCAGACCTATTAACTCAAATCGTTTCAATCTGTATTCAAATTAACAAGCAAGTGAAACAGATACTATATCAACTTTACCCCTATCTTCGTCGGACTATCAGTGGTCAGAGGGTTAGGGGTGAGTGGAAGGGTAGAAACACCATGCATAGGGCTGTCCCTGTAGGGTAATAATTCTCACCTAACACTCTGTAATGTGACAAAAGGGTTGGAGCGCTAACGTCACTACGTACGGTACAATTAGCGGCGTCTGAAACGGTTAAAGCGCTAAAACCAGCGACAAGGTCACAATTATCAGTTAAAGACATGAGCTGTCGACTCAAATAAAAGTGGACTGACAAGGGCTTTTTTTTTTTCACACCGGACATCCAGTTACGTTTGTACGTATTACAAGGCAGGTGACACTCACACTCACCATCAGCACAATTATGCATTGTGTACACGTAACCAACGGTTGTGTTGATTGTGAGCGCTAACTCCTGCCTTATACACACACACACACAAAACGGGAAGTCCATTGTCAAAACTGTGATGGCTAATGAAGCTTAAACTCTTCTATTATTAGAGCAACATACAAAAGACATTACTGAATTCCAATTCAAATATATACTTCAAACAACAAAGCTTCAAAAAGGATTTTACCCTACACACGCAACAACAAAAATCCCGAATACGACACAGGGAGTAAAATTTACTACTAAAATGGTTAAGTTGTTGCGTTGATAGTGAGTGCTAATTACCACGGAATTAACAAGGACTTATTTAAACACCACAGTATTATATATCATGATGTTTTGTGTTTACATTTTAAAGAAACTATTTAATTTTTAGCAAACATTAATTACAATTACACAGAATTTATTTAATTAAAACTAAAACTTTTTCTGTAGACTTACACTTTGTTACATACTTTAATTTTTCATCAAACAGCAAGATTACTCGGAACTGAGACACGTGGCGTATTCACTACAATCACTCCATCACTACACCACTATATCACTAAATCACTACAAATACCACATTCACTATATCACTACATTCACTACATCACGAAATCACCACATTCACTACATTCACTATAATCACTACAATCACTACATCACTGTATCACTACATTCACTGGATCACTACATTCACTACAATCACTACATCACTACAATCACTACATCACTACCTTCACTACATCAACGCGTTATATTGCTTCTAACAACGTTAAAATAAAGAACATATCAGGAAGGAGGGTGGGGGAAGGGCACTGAGCTACTACGTACATCGCCGTTTCTTGTATGCTTTCAACACAGTAAATAGTCACAAAAGAGAAGCCGCTCTCAGGAACAGCACCTTTGGCCTCACGGTGAAATAACCACAATGTAAAACATAGGTTTATTTTAAAATAGTGTCATTTTTATCCCCGTTTACCATCCATTACGAACCTAGTGTTGAAGGGTATTAAATATATTGATATTAGATTATGGTCTGTATTTAATGTTTTTAGATTTCTGTGTGTTCTCTCCCCCCCCCCCCCCCCCAAAAAAAAAAATAATTTTTTATTATTTTCTTTATTTTTATAATAAAAAAAATTTTTTTTTTTTTTTTTAAAATATTTTCCAAAAAAAAAAATATTTTTTTTTTTTTTTAAAATTTTTTTCCAAAATTTTTTTTTTAATT
>Ga0123357_10001819_pt1 | contig 23137 bp, 18 predicted proteins | sample TergutEmb28metaG_FD_89873 | JGI IMG/M metagenome (GOLD analysis project Ga0123357, IMG submission 89873) | Embiratermes neotenicus P4 segment gut microbial communities from Petit-Saut dam, French Guiana - Emb289 P4 | ecosystem: Host-associated > Arthropoda: Insects > Digestive system > Gut ... | reverse complement strand
GCCTCCATGCCGTCCATTTCCGGCATCATGTGATCCATAAACACAAGGTCGAAAGAACGCGCCTGAACCAGTTCCACGGCTTCCCGTCCGTTCAGGCAGGTGGAGATCCGCATGTTGTAGAGGGCAAGCAAGCCTTCGGCTACCATCAGGTTGATGGGAGAATCGTCCACCACCAGCACCTCGGCCTCCGGCGCAGTAAAAGCGATGCGTTGTTCCACGGCTCGCGTTGCCGATGTGGCGGCTATATCCCCCATGGGCTTCCAATCGTCCACAGCCTGGATCAGGGTGGCGGTAAAGACCGAGCCTTTGCCGTACTCGCTCGCTACCGTGATATCGCCTCCCATGGCCAAGCACAGGCTGCGCGTTATGGACAGCCCCAATCCTGTGCCTTCAACCGCGCTGTTGCGCTTTGCGTCAAAACGCTCGAAGTCGCTGAACAGCTTCGGCAGATCCTCCTGCTTGATGCCGATGCCGCTGTCTTCAACGATCAGGGTCAGCCGTATCGCGTACTCGCTTGTTCGTTCTCCGGAGATGGAAAGCTTGATGACGCCTTTTTCCGAGTACTTCACGGCATTGCTCAGAAGATTAAGCAGAATCTGCCGGATGCGCCCGGCGTCCCCGGTCATGGCCCGGGGAATGCCGGGGTCCGCATCCACAATAAACTCAAGCGGCTTTTCCGCCATACGGACGCGGATGATGCTCAACACGTCATGCAGCAGATGGGCTGTTTCATACGAAGAGGCGTCGAGCTCCAGACGACCGGATTCAATTTTGGAAAAGTCCAGAATATCGTTGATAATAGACAACAGCGACACCCCGGCGCTTTTGATGCCCGCAATATATTCCAGACCTTTCGGCGTGCCGTAGTCCCGCTGGGCCAAGTCGCTCATGCCGAGAACAGCATTCATGGGCGTACGGATTTCATGGCTCATGCGGGCAAGAAAAATAGATTTGGCCTTGGATGCTTCAGCAGCCTGCTCGTTTGCGATCACGAGATCCTGATATTGGCTTCCCAGCGTCCTGTTCATCCTTGCAACATAAATATTGAATATAACAACAATTACTGTGCTCATGACAAAAATCAGTATAAAAATCTGCGCAAACCTCGCATCAACAAGATCGAAAAATTGTATTGAGGCACTGCTGACCAAATGCCAATCTAAAAGCGAAATTGAGCTTACACAGTACATGGTGTTATTATATACAAAAAATTGCATATCAGAAGATTGCATATCTTTTGAAATAGTCATAATTCTCGTTCCAACATATCCAAGATGATCCGGCAATAGCTCTTTATCAAGAACTAATTGTATATTCCTACTGAATGTAATTTCTGAAAATTTATTGAACATATACAAGGAAATTCCATCACCAATGCTGACGACTGATTTAAGAAAGTCATCAATTACGATAGGGATTCCAAGAATGCCAATGGGATTTTTATCCTCTGAAAAGACAGGTGCGTTGATCCAAAGATTTGTCTCATCCAAGTCAGGATTGTAATTAATATTGAAATTATATGTCTCTGTTTCATATAGTGTCATATTATACCAATAATTTTCACTAAGCGATGGATCCAATACATATGGTTCGTTGTTGCTTATATAAAATATTCTATCAATATCATTGATCCAAAATATTGATTTATACGCAAAATTTCTCCTATAAGACTCTAGTTCCTCAAAAGCATGTTGCCGTACTTGATCATCAGTCGGGTTCATAAAATATCGTTGTACAACAGGCGAGTCCGACATTTTTCTCGTGAGAGCTATTTCACTGTTCACTATTGTTGCCAAGTGCAATCTCAGCTTCTCAGAAGTAATGGCTAACCCGTCCGATACGGTTCGGTGTCCGTGTTTTTGCGTCGTTATAACGAATGTAAGCAATAAGAGTAGAAAAATCGCCACAAGTGTAAGGCACGAAAATATTTTGAAGCGGTTAATCGCCGATGTCTTGTTGAAAAACTTTTGCCCCAAAGATGCAGCCGGAAATGTGGTGACGGTTTGCATGGCGTCCTCTTTGTGTGTTTTGCCAAATACCCCAAAGGCTCATAGCAAAATTTATAATAATATTAAATAGATGCTAATATAATATACATGATAAGGGATTAAGGTGGTTTAATGTCAAGCGTTAGGAGAAATTTCTCCTCATAATTTTGTTTGGGCTTTATTTGGGCTTTTATTCGGAACTTTATGACTAGGACAGGAGGCATACGGAAGGCAGCACGCCGAAAAAAAACACCTGTTGGCGTCCAAAAAACTTGAAGCAGGTCGAACAACAGCCGAGCGCCGTCTTTTTTTTCTCCAACATGTTGCCTACGCAACATACAAGTCCTCCCAGCAACAATACTTTGGCTGCTGAGAGCGGCACCCTCTAACCATGTCCGCGCTCATGTGACTCTGCCCCCTTGGATGCACTCTCCAAGGGGGCATTCATTCCGGGCTTCGGCGTTCGAGGCCGGCCCCCGGGTCGCGGCGGCTGTTTTTAGCTTCTGTAGCTCGCGTTACAAGTTATATAATCATGGCCGAGATCCGAGGCCAGGAACAGGTATTCCGCGGCGCCGGCGCCCAACTCGATTTCTATATGGATGTCACGCTGATCCATCTCCCCGGCCAGCGCGGCATCCACGTCCACGCCCGTAGGTTGCCCGTTTTTGAACAGTTGTACGCCGCAAAGCCAGATATGCGCGTTTTCCGCCTTGAAGGCCGCCCCGCTTCGTCCGGCAGCCGCCGCGATGCGGCCCCAGTTCGGATCGCGCCCGAACATGGCGGTTTTCACCAATTGCGAGTGGCCCACCGCGCGCGCCGCGCGTTCGGCATCTTCAGGGCTTGCGGCGCCGCGCACCCGGATATGCATGACCTTGGTCGCGCCTTCACCGTCTTGCACCAACATGTAGGCGATTTTTCCGAGCAGATCGCGCACCGCGTCTTCAAGCAGGGGGAATTCGTCTTCCCGGATGGTGACCTTGCTTGCGCCGTTGGCAAGGCCGATAAGGGTGTCGTTGGTAGAGGTATCGCCGTCCACGCTGACGCGGTTGAAGGTCTCGTCCGCCGCACGGCGGAAGATGTCCCGCCAGCGTTCGGTATCCACGGCGGCGTCGCAGAACAGCACCGCAAGCATGGTCGCCATGTTGGGGCAGATCATGCCGGCGCCTTTGGCCGCGCCGCACAGACGCACCGTGCCGCCGGAGAGTTGTAATTCCGTTGCCGCGAATTTGGGAAAAGCGTCCGTGGTCATGATGGCGCCGGCAAAGGCTTCCAGGTTGGCCGTGCCCAGGTTTTGCGCCAGGATCGGCACGGCGTTTTCCCACAACTCCAACCTGAGCTGTTCGCCGATAACTCCGGTGGACATGGGCAGGATCTCATGGGACTGCAAACCCGTGACTTTGGCTACCATTTCGAGCGTGGCGCGGCATCTGGCGATGCCTTCATCGCCCGTGCAGGCATTGGCCCGGCCGGAATTGACGACCACGGCCCTGGCGTTGCGGCGGGCGCGCACTGTTTCCATGCTCACCAGCACCGGCGCGGCCTTGAAAACATTGGTGGTGAACACGCCCGCCAACGCAGCGGGCGCATCGCTGACCAGCAGCGCCAGATCATCACGTTGTTCTTTGCGAAAGCCCGCACGGGCCGTTGCCAGCCGATATCCTTTGGGGAGCGTATGCATAGCGTTTCCTGTGTTGTGTGGTTAGATGGCAAATTGTCCGGCGTCGACAAGGTCGGCAACGGTCTGGACATCCTTGTCGCCGCGGCCGGAGAGGCAGACGAGGATGCGTTTGTCCTTGCCGAGGGTGGGGGCGATGCGTACGGCGCAGGCCAGGGCGTGCGCGGATTCCAGCGCAGGGATGATGCCTTCGCTGCGTGAGAGCGCAAGGAAGGCGTCGACAGCCTCCCTGTCGGTGGCGCTTTCGTACTGGACGCGGCCACTATCTTTGAGCATGGCGTGTTCCGGGCCCACGCCGGGGTAATCAAGCCCGGCGGAGATGGAATGCACCGGGGCCGCTTCGCCCTTGTCGTCCTGCAGCAGATAGGAATAGAAGCCATGCAGCACGCCGGGCGCGCCTTTGGTCATGGTGGCGGCATGGCCGCCGAATTTGTCGAGGCCGCGTCCGGCCGGCTCCACGCCGATAAGTTTGACGGAGGCATCCTCAAGAAAAGCCGCGAACATGCCGATGGCGTTGGAACCTCCACCTACGCAGGCGATGCAGTAATCGGGCAGAGCCTTTTCGTCGGCCAGCATCTGGGTTCGCGCTTCACGGCTGATGACGGACTGGAAGTGGCGCACTATGGTGGGGTAAGGATGGGGGCCGACAGCGGAGCCAAGCAGATAGAAGGTGGTGTCGATATGGGAGATCCAGTCCTCAATGGCGGCGTCTACGGCCTCTTTCAGGGTACGCTGTCCAACGGCGACCGAGACAACGCTCGCTCCCATCATGCGCATGCGAAAGACATTGAGAGCTTGGCGCCGGGTATCTTCCTCCCCCATATAAATGACGCATTCCATGCCCATCAGGGCCGCTGCCGCCGCCGTGGCCACGCCGTGTTGCCCCGCGCCGGTTTCCGCGATGACGCGGCGCTTGCCCATGTGACGGGCGAGCAGGATCTGTCCGATGGTGTTGTTAAGCTTGTGCGCGCCGAGATGATTGAGATCTTCCCGCTTCAGATATATACGCGCGCCGCCGAGTTCACGGCTTAAATTGGCGCAAAGGAAGATGGGATTGGGACGGCCGACGTAATGGGCCAGATAATATTGCATCTCCTCGTTGAAGGCTTTGTCGTCGCGGCATTCCTCAAATGCCTTGCTTATGGCGTTCAAAGGCCCGATGAGGGATTCAGGCACGAACTGGCCGCCATAGGGGCCGAAATAACCTTCTTGAGCGGGGGTATCGGACATGACAAGCTCCTTGCTTTGGCGGCGAAAGCCCTGAACGAAAAAACCGCAGTCAGAACTTTCGACCGCGGTTCACGAATGACGTTGTAATGATGTTAAACGAACACGCACCTCGGCCCCTTGTCAGCAGGGACGCCACCAGCGAGAGGACGAGGAGTGCTTCATTATCGTATGCATGGCGTTCTCATAAGCAGGCTGTGTCTTTTTGTCAAGTAAAATGCCGCACGAGTTCTTCGAGGCGCGTCAGGGAAAACAGGGTGTCACGGCAGGGGCCGCAGGGGCGTTCGTTGGGCAGGCCGAACACGGGAATGGGGTAGCAGTCCTGGATGCCGCTGCTCAGGTCGCGTTCACAGGCGATGGCGATGATGAGCTTGGGACGCAGTTCCACGACGATGCGCCGGGCGATGGTGCCGCCTGTGGCCATGCAGAGCTTGAATCCGTATGTGTCGCGCAACTTCAGGAGGCCGTCGACGGGGCAGCGTCCGCAACGCTCGCAGCGTTCCACATCGGTAGTGAGGCGGTGCGGGCAATCACTGTTCTGGATACAGTGCGGAGCAAGCACCAGCAGTTTGTCGGGCGTACAGCGCACACCCGAAGCCAGCACGAGTTCGTTGTTCACCTTGACGAAAGAAAGGCGGATTTGTTCACGGCTGAAGCCGACGGCGCGTCCGAGCAGCACCATAAGCGGCAGCATAAGCCGCGTGGTCACGCCCCGGATGCGGTGGATGCCCGGCAGGCGGCAGCCTGTGTAGATATGAAAAACCAGCCCGGCGCACAGCCAGACCAACAGCAGAAGCAGCAGCATGCAAAGCGAGGTGGAAATGGAGGGCAGGGCGGGATGAATGGCGGACAGCCCGAGATAGGGCACCAGCCAGCCCAGGAAAAGCGCAAGGCCGACAAAGGCGCAGGACGCGACCATCAGGCCGATGAACAGACGCTTGCGTGCCCCCCCGTATTCGGCACTGGGGAGGGTGTACGAAGATTTTTGCAGCAGGGCGTTAGGCCCGAAAATACGCTTTCCTTTTACCACGTACCGTCCTTTGGCAGCAGTATTTGCCCCTGCTCCGCGTACTCGGTGCGCTGCATGAGCAACTGTGAAACCTTCTGATATTGTTCATTCAATATTGCCAGTTTTTTGATTCTTGCCCGGAAAGCCGGACCGAGAGCGGCAATGCGCTTATCAAAAAGCTCAAGAGCGAATTTATATAATTCTATATCCGCGGCATTCATCTGCCGCGCCAAAGTAATATCTTCCTCATCCAGGCATGTTCTCGCTTCTTCTTTCAGGGCATTGCGTTTTTCGTGCAATATATTGCTAATGCCAAGAATATCCCCGAGCATCACCAGACTTTCGAAAAAACGCTCTTGTATGCCGAAAAACGTGAAATTTTTTTCCAATGTTTCTTTTGCGTATTCAAGAGACTCCTCAGGATATGGATCATCCATAAAATTCCTGCCTGAAATACAGCGTGTCATAAAATTCTTGCCGCGGTAGAATAGACAACGCTCTTGACTACGTATGTATTCTTTGAATGATACATTATTTTTATTCAGGAAAGAATATAAATGGTTCGCTTCCCAGGAACGTAAAAAATCATACTCGGATGCAAGGCGCGCGACAGGTTCGCGAAGAAAGGTAAAAACACGAACAGGCATACCGTAGAATTTCGGCGGATTTGTATTTTCTAATAAGAGATGCCCTATGATAAGTGTAATGGATTTAAGAAATTCTAATGATTGACATCTGTTTGTTTCATAATCATTTTTATTGTAGATACTCAGAATTGCTTCCGGAGGAAAAGCATTTTTCAGAATGGAATTAAGTGTGGTGCCCGCAGTTCTGGGGATATGAAGAAAAAAAAACGGCTCATGCATAACAAAGAAACCTTTTGAAAATTCCCGCGTGACGCTTCCGGCCTGCATTTTGCTGAAAAAGTATAAAACAGAACCATAAAAATTGAAATAAGAATTCGCCTGCCGCGCGCATGGCGATAAGCTTGTCTTTTTGATAACAAGGGACTACAAAAAGACCCTATGATTGCGCCAGGCCAGCAAGCTGACAGTCCTTTGGAGGCCGGATGATAGTTCCTGCAAAAGTTTTGCTGAGTTGCGTCAATTCCGTGGTATCGTTCATCGGGTATGATCTGGTGGCCCAAAAAGCCTTCTGGTATTGCCCGGCGGACAGGATACGGGCCTGCGGAGCTTCGTATGGCGACGGGTGCCTGCTGATCGCGTCGGACAATTTTCTCATTCGCATGAGTGCAGCGAAAGGCGTGGAACGTCTCCGTCTGCCCGGGCCGCATGAAAACCTTGCGCACAGTGTGCATGCGCTTGCAGGCATGGGCATCGGCGTTGCGGATACGGGCAATTCGCGTGTGCTGTTGTACGGGAGTGATCTGACGGGCTATATCAGTTTTGATCCGCTGGAAAGCTGGGGGGAATTGCCGCCCGACGCCATCCATCTGAATGATTTCGTGCGCACTCCGCGCGGGCTTGTGGCCTCCTGTTTCAATTACCGTCCGTACAGGCTGCCGGAAATCCCGGAGTATCGCTGGCAGGACAAAGGGTACGGGCTGTTGCTTTCGCTTGACAAGATCCGGGGAAAAAGCGTGGGGCGCGTGGTCGGCTGTGGGCTTGATTGCCCGCATTCTCTGGTCTGGCATCAAGATCGCCTGTATTGCTGCGCTTCGGCTACCGGCGATTTCGTGCGCTTCGGCTATTCGGAACACGGCACTTTGTGTGAAGAAGCGCGCATTCCCATTACCAAGGAGTACTTTCTGCGCGGCGCGCTTCCTTTGGCGAACGGGGATTGGCTGCTTGGCGGCAGCAGTGTGCGCAAACAGAGCAGTAAAGGCATGGGGCTTTTGCTGTACGGCGCCGACGGCTCCGTCAGCGACCTGCATGTGGCCGCCGCCGGAGAAATTTACGACATCCTGCCTTGGGATGACGCCCTCATGCGTCCGCTGGCGCGCCTTATGAACGAACTCCCGCCAATCTTTGACGATGGGGAGAACGTGTTCCCGCCGCCATGCTCGGATTTTCCGTGTTGATGATGCAATCCGCGGTCGCATTTGATTACGGGAAGCGATAGCTGCCGTCCGGAAAACGCCTGAGTCCATATTTCAGGCTTGCATTCAGGCGAAGGAGGAACAAGGCGTCTTCTTTTTCCTTGCTGCGCGGCGCCATGTGCCGCCTTTGAGGAAAACCGCCCTCGGAGCGCACTCGCCTGCGTTCTTCTTCGGCTATGGCGTGCAATCGCTCGATGGTGATTTCAGTTTCCATATTTCCTCCAGAACATCCGCGACATCAACAAGTTTCGCACGTTCGCGCAAAAGCGTCTCATTCAGGGGAAGTCTACCTCGCTTAGCCAGCGTCAACAATACCTTCGCCCAACTTTGCGCATCTGCGTCCTTGCCGAATTTATAGGCTTCAAGCCGATCAAGGACCAGATCCGCGATATTGATGAGCCGCAACATCGGCGTCCCATCAGAAGATGTGACCACGAGCGTCCTTTCCTGGGCCTCTTTCCCCTCCTCAAGACTTGCTCCCTGCCAGTCTACCAGCAAGTCGAACTCTTCCGAGTACATGAGCTTGCGCCCTTCGTTGACGAAGCCCATATCGCCAAGGATGCGGAGCGTTGCGCCCATGTCCGACTTGATATCTATATCATGCGACATGTATGTCCCGCGCGTATATATCTCCACGGCGGCGCCGCCGACCACCACAGGCAGGCTATAGCCTTCGCTGTCCAAAAAACGTCCAAGAACACCAAGAAAAGCGATTGTTCTTTCCGTCTGGCCGGAAAGGCCGGACAGCCCTTCTTGAAGAGCGGCATGGTATTTGTTGCCCATGGCTAACCCCTTTCCACGAGAAGTATTCGATTCAGCAATTCTCAGGAATTATAGACAGTTTTACATAGTATGCCAAGCTTGCTCTACAGCAGGTTCAAAGAGAAGGCGGCCGGATCATGGGCGCGATGCGGCAGGTCGCTTTGCAGGCGCGCATGTTGCTTGATAAAGCGAATGAGCATGTCGGCGCAGTCGGCATCGGAGGCGCTTTCCGTGTTGATGACGCAATCGGGGGCAAGCGGCGGCTCATAGCCTGAGGAAATACCGGTGTAGTTTTTGATTTCGCCCTGTCGCGCCTTTTTGTAAAAGCCCTTTATGTCGCGGCGTTCGCATTCCTCAAGGGAACAGGAGATGAATATTTCGCGAAAAAATTCCGCTTCGATGATGCGCTTGGCTTCCTCACGAAAGGCGGCGCTCGGCGAGATGAGGGCGCATAGGCAGATCTGTCCGCTTTTGGCGAAGATCTTGGCGAGTTCCGCGACGCGGCGGTTGTTCTCCCGTCGATCGTCGGCTGAAAAGCCCAGGTCGCGGCACAGGCCTGAGCGCACGGCATCGCCGTCGAGTACAATGATGTTGATGCCCAGCTTAAACAGCACGGCCTCGGCGATGTGGGCGAGCGTCGATTTTCCGGCGCCGGACATGCCGGTCAGCCAGAAGACCATGCCGCGATGATTCTGTTTTTTCTCCCGCATTTCCTTGGAAACCAGGCTGCGCGGGGCGATGAGGTGTACTGTGGTGGTGTCGTCCATGGCGTTCATTCGGATTCGCGCATCACTTCTTCAATGGGAACGACACCAAGCATGGCATCAAGCGGGCGACGCCAGCATGGGGTTGTCGCGCACACGAGCTGTAATTGCTGCAAGTTCTCCGGAGCGTTCAGCTTTTTCAATATCAAAATCGTTTTGCAGGTTCAGCCAAAAATTGACTGTGGTCTTGAAATACACTGAAAGGCGCATGGCCGTGTCAACCGTGATGGTACGCTGTCCCTTGATAATTTCCGTAATTCTGCTTTGGGGTATATCCAGGTCTCCGGCAAGCTTCGTCTGTGAAATCCCATTAGGCTCCAAAAATTCCGTCAAAAGAATTTCGCCGGGGGGGATAAGTTCTATCCGTTCCATGGCATCCTCCTGGATCTAGTGGTAGTCCACTATTTCGACCGCGTAAGCGTTATTGCCTTCCCAAACAAAACAAAGCCGCCACTGTTTATTGATCCGTATGCTCCATTGACCTGCCCTGTCTCGTTGCAATGCTTCCAGACTGTTTGAGGGCGGCACTTTCAAGTCTCTGAGGTCGCAAGCCGCATCCAGCATTTGCAGCTTCTTCTTGGCCGTCCTGAGAATCTCAGGGGGAAATTTGGGATGCTGATAGCCTTTGTAAACAGCTTCAGTTTCCTTACCTCGGAAGGTTTTTATCATGCCTCGTCTCTTGCGGGCTGTGTTGCATGGGAATATGCATAATCTGTCCTGCGGAAGCTGTCAAGCGGAATTCTTGGATGGTCAACTTGGCCAGGAAACACGAGTTCACCAGACTATGAGAGTTTTTTCGGCGCCTGTCCAATAGAAACTGTCCACCGGCGCCATGCAGTTCGCGAAAAGCGCGCCAGGGCAGAAAAGGGGATGCGCGCCGCCGCGCAGGGAGTGGTTCAGCACTTCGGAAAGGATACCGACCGTGTTCTGGAAATAACGTCTGCTGCCCGCGTGGGAACTGAAAAGCATGCCGAGCGAGGGCGCGAACAATTCCAACAGGTGAAAGCCCAGATGGATGAAAAGCGCTTCATTCCAGTTCAGAGCGTGGTTTTTGTGCAGAAGCGCCGGGCTGTACACATACCGCGTGTCCATGTGGGCAAGGCGGGCGCAGCCCGGAAAAAAGAGATCCCAGAACGGCTGGCCGATGATGAAGCGCGTACGCGGCACACGGGCCAGAAATCTTTTGGGAAAGACAAAGCAGTCGAAGCCCCCGTTGTACAGATGCCCTTCACGGTAATTGAGCGAACGCAGGTTGACGCGGGAGGCGAAGACGAAGTCCGTGGCGGCCGCCTGGGCTATATGCGTCCAGGCCTTGAGTCCTCCCTGCAGGACTATGTCGGCGTTGACAAGAGCGCATATGTCCTCCCCGTATTCGGCCAGAGCGTCCAGCAGCGTATCCACGTACTGGTGGTCTTTTCCGGTGTGTTGCCGCGCCGTGTCTTCACACAGGCAAAAGCGCACGTGCGGAAAATGTTTGCCGAGCGTACGGCATTCCGCATCCGTGTTCAGGGATATGACCTGGAAGCCGAGCGCCAGCCAGGAATCCACGGTGCGGCGGGCGTGTTCAATGTCGCGCGGCGGCAGGCTGGTGGCGATGGTGATCCGGGGCATTCGCGCGGCGGGAGAGACATCTTCCGGCGGGACAAGTTTGCGATGCAGATATTGGGCGTTGATCCGGGAAAAGGCGTCCGCCGGTTCCTGCTCAAGCGCCAGGGAAAACAGGCGTAGAGCCTCGGCCTCGGCGTTTTCCTGCATGCAGATGTAAGCCATGAGCGAAAGCGCCAGCGCGTTCCGTTCGCGTATGCCCAGGACGACGTTCAGGATCTGCCGGGCGCGTTCCAGTTGCCCGGCCGCTATGAGTTGACGGGCGTATTCAAGATTGTAATGGATGTTGCCGGGTTTTTGGGCGCTGGCTTTGGCGGCTGCTTCCAAAGCGGCTTCCTTGCCTTTGTCAAGCCGGTCGCTCAGGATGTCGGCGTATTCCACAGCGCGGATGTCGCGCAGGGGCGGCGCGTCGATGTCGAAAAACAGCCGCGGGGAAAAGGCGGCAGACTCGCCTTTGTCGCTGAGGCATATGGGGGATTCCTGCCTGCGCGGCGGTGGAGCGGGAAGAGGCGTCAAAGACATAGTCGAATGAGATAAAAACCATATAGGCCCAAGCATACGCCGAAAACACCGTAAATCGTCCAAACGTCCATTTACGTACCCTCGATGCCGACAACGCGCTTGATGCGATTTTTGAGATTCATCTTGTTCCCTGCTTACTTTTACTCATTTCACAGTCGCCTGTCAAAACAGGTTGCGTGATGTTCCATATCGCCGTCAAGCACGATTATGTTTCGGTGTCTGTCCGATGAGTACTCCTGGCCTTCGACAGGCTATGGCACATAGGTTGCAGTCATGCTTGCAACCCGTTTGCAGGAGGATGTCATGAGTCTGCAACCAAACCCTGTTTCGTTACAGCCAGTTCCCGCTCCAACCAGAGTAAAGCCTACCGAATGGCAGACCACCAAACGCTGGAATCCCTTCAATAGCAACAAATTGCTGGCGCATGTCGAACGCTGGAAGCGCATCAGACGCGGCCGGCCCATTCCCGCACCCGCCCTTATCACGGTCGACCCCACCAATGTCTGCAATTTCAACTGCGCGTGGTGTAATGCAGAATATATTCGGGAACATAGAAACTTACAACTCTCTGAAAAAATCTTGTCAAAAATTGCGAATTTCCTGTCGCGCTGGGGGCGTCAAAATTTTGCCGACTTCGGCGTGGATGCCATCTGCATCGCGGGCGGCGGGGAACCTTTGCTGAATCCGGCAACCGCGGGATTTGTCGATGAAGTTGTGGCAAACGGTGTTGAAGTCGGCGTGGTTACCAACGGCAGCCTCATTTATGAGTATATGGACGCCCTTGCGCAATGCACCTGGCTCGGTGTTTCCGTGGACGCCGGCACGGCTGCGACCTTTAACACCTTGAAAGGGCTTACGGAAAAGAAAAACAGCTTTGATAACGTCATCAACAACATGGCGCTCCTCACGGACTATGCCAGAAGCCGTCACGCCCGACTTGGGGCTCCGCATCCCGCGTATGGCGTCAGCTACAAATACCTCCTGTACCCGGATAATATCGGAGAAGTTTACACTGCCGCCAAGCTGGCCAAAGAAATAGGCTGCAAGAACATTCATTTCCGCCCCGCAGGCACACCTTGGGATAAAATCGACACGCCTTATGAAATTCGCTTCAACGAAGATGATATCGAACTGTTTAATGAACAGATCGCCCTAGCCCAGGAACTGGATGACGATACTTTTAGTGTGTACGGCATTACACACAAATTTTCAGAACAATTCGAACGCTCGAATTGCTTCGCTCAATGCCATTCCTTGTTCATGACCGCGGTGATTTCTCCGCCATCAAGCAGGCAGGCGCCGAAAGATTCCTTTGTCATGGGCCTGTGTTGCGACAGAAGAGGGGACAGCAAGCTGGACCTGCTCAGTGACGAGGAAGATGTTGAGCGCATCAATACAGCATGGGGAAGCAAAGCTCACTGGAAAATGCACGACAGCATAGATATCGCTGTGGAATGTCCACGCTGCACCTACCAGCCGCACAACCAGATATATGAACAGGTCATTCTCAATGACAGCATGACGTATAAATTCATTTGACGGTGGAGCATGTGTTGCGGCCAAGGGCGCGGCTTCGCCATTATTTTTTAGACAGTATCTATAAAATCATGCTAGAAGCCGTCATAACATCAGGCATGAGAGGCGGCTTCAGCCATATCCGCACAGCCTGACAAGAGACAAAACACCGGACGAAAACCATGAATATTTCCTTTATCGGTCTCGGTAAACTTGGTTTATGTTCCGCCGCCGCTTTTGCCTCAAAAGGGCACAAGGTGATAGGAGTGGACGCCAATTCCGCTGTTTTATCCGCCTTGCAGGTGCGGCAATGTCCGATTGAGGAAACGGGACTGGAAGCCTTGCTCGCTCAGGCATGGAATAGTTTTTCCTGTACCATGAGTTATGACGAGGCCGTTGCCCAAAGCGATATCTCCATGATCATTGTGCCGACGCCAAGCATGGCGGACGGCGCTTTTTCCAACGCCTATGTCGAGAAAGTACTGGAGCAGATAGCCCCCGCGCTGAGAGCAAAAGAGGACTTCCATATTGTGGACATCGTATCCACGGTTATGCCCGGAACCTGCGAAAGCCTGTTCATTCCCGTGCTGGAGCGGCTTACGGGCAAGAAGTGCGGAAGGGATTTCGGCTTGGTCTACAATCCGGAGTTTATTGCTCTGGGTTCCGTCATCCGGAACTTTTTGAATCCGGACATGGTGCTTATCGGCGCTTCGGATGCGCGTAGCGGCGAAACGGTACAGCAGGCGTATGTGTCCACTGTGGACAGCAAGCCGGTCTATGCCGTTATGAATCTTATCAACGCCGAAATCGCCAAGCTCAGCCTCAACTGTTTTGTGACCATGAAAATCAGCTTTGCTAATGAACTTGCCGCCTTGTGCGAAAAAATGCCCGGCGCGGATGTGGATGTGGTGAACGATGCCATTGGCGCGGATTCCCGCGTCGGGCGTAAGTATTTGACAGGCGGACTTGGTTTCGGCGGCCCCTGCTTTCCGAGAGATAACGAAGCCTTGCAGCGGGCAGGCAAGCTTTGCGGCTATGAAATGCGTCTCAGTCCGGAAGTTGTCGCGGTGAACAAGGCTGTGCCGAGGCGGATTTTTGACGCCATCCGCGCGCGTGTCGAACTTGGCCGGATAGTGGCGCTGTTCGGCATATCCTATAAACAGGATACGTACATTGTAGAGGAATCGCAGTCTGTCATGCTGGCGGAATTACTCCTGGCGGAAGGCTATGGCGTACGCTTGTACGATCCGCAGGCGCTTGCGTCAGTCCAAAAAGAATTATTAGGGCCAAAAGTAGCGTGTTATGCGGATCCGTATGAGGCGGCACAGGGTGCGGCCGCCTTGGCGCTACTGACCAACTGGCCACAATTCAGCCGCTATGATTGGCAAAAACTGGAAGCGGGACTCCTCCCCGGCGCGTTGGTAGTTGATAGCTGGCGTATACTGCGGAATGTCGGCTTTACCCGTATTTCCTACCTACCTTTGGGCATCGGCAGAATGTGAGGCGTGGAATGAACAGCCTAGGAAACATTTTTAGCCAAAAAGACGTGGCAGAAGTAAAGGCGTATTGGAACAGCCGCCCCTGTAACCTGCGCCATTCTCCGCAGCAGGTCGGTACGCGCGAGTATTTTGATGAGGTTGAGGCCCGCAAATACTTTGTGGAGCCCCATATTCCGCTTTTTGCAGAATTTCCGCGCTGGAAGGGGAAAAAGGTGCTGGAAATAGGCTGCGGCCTCGGTACGGATACTATGAATTTCGTGCGTGCCGGCGCGCAGGTGACGGCGGTCGATCTGTCGGATGAATCCTTGAAGCTGGCCAAGCAGCGTGCCGAAGTTTTCGGCCTTTCGGGCAGCATACGCTTTATACAGGCCGATGCGGAGCGCTTGAGCGAATATGTTCCTGTTGAGCCGTATGATTTGATCTACAGTTTCGGCGTCATCCATCATACGCCGAACCCCGGCGCGGTGATTGGGCAGATCCGACACTATATGACGCCTGAAAGTCTTTTTAAAATTATGGTCTACAATAAACTTTCCTGGAAAGTGTTTTGGATTCTTCTGAAATACGGCAAAGGCGCATTCTGGAAACTTGATGAGCTTATCGCAAAGTACTCCGAAGCACAGACAGGCTGCCCGGTAACATATAGCTATACTAAAGAAAGCATACAATATCTTTTACAAGGCATGGTTGTACAAAAGATGATGATTAACCATATTTTTCCATACAGCATTCCTGGATATACGCGCCACGAATATAAAAAAGTCTGGTATTTTGATATACTGCCTGATTCAGCATTTCGTGCCCTTGAGCGGTATTTGGGATGGCATTTATGCGCTGAGGCGAAATTGCCTCAGGAGATGTAGATAATATGCAAAATATAAACAATCAAATAACAGCATACACGGAAATACCTCATCGTAATCCGATTATTCTGCCGGCATTTTATCCAGAATTTATTTCCTATTATCCCCGTTGTGAAATGGAAACCAAGTCCTGGTTTGTGGAGAATGTAAAATCCGACTGGGTTATTTTGGATGCTGGAGCAAATATTGGTTACTATTCCATTATGTTTTCCATGTTAGCTCCGTCTGGAACGATTTATGCTTTTGAGCCGACAGATACATTTGACAAGCTTTTGGAAAATCTCAAATTTAACAATATAGCTAATGTCGTTGCCCATAAAATTGCTTTAGGAAATAAAAGTGGACAATTCAATGATGCGATTTTCAAAATATGGGGAAATAAACCTGAAAATTTAGAATATATATTTACAACAATAGATGATTTTGTTGATTTGGCTGAGTTGGATAAAGTTGACGCTATAAAAATAGATGTAGATTCTTTCGACTTTGAAGTATTGCAGGGGGCTGAAAAAACGCTGTTGCGCCTTGACCCCTATGTGATGCTTGAAATAAATCAAGGGGCACTAGCGAAACGCAATATCAGTCCTCTCCAGGTTTTTAGCTGGCTTTATGAGCGTGGATACACAACGGCGGAGATTTTTGATGATGAAAACTATCTTTTAAAAAAACAAAAAGATATTGCTGTAAAAGGAAAACTGGTTTCCATCTTGCATACTCCAGAATCGTTAGGATCACGCCACATTCCTTTTGAGCAATTCAGCAAAACCATTCCTGTCGCAGATGTTTGCAATCTGCATGCTGTCTTGGGCTTTTCTGCACAGCTCCCCTATCCCAAAGCATATCGCGATGTCCCTTTTACTGCTTGGCGCATGGAAGTGCATGATTCGCCGATATTCCGCTACCTCTACCGTAATTTTAAACCGCACCGTCATTTGGAATTCGGCACATGGCAAGGTGCCGGCACGGTATATTGCCTTGAAGAATCCGATGCCACAGTTTGGACTATAAACATGCCTTTCGGTGAAACGAGTACATCCAACCAGAATGAGAATGTATATAACAGCGGAGATTCGTATGATTTGCAGTGCTCCGCATTACATGATTGGGCAAAATATCTTGGATTCCCCCAACAAAGCGTATACCGCAGTGACTCTCTTGGGTTTATCGGCAGGTTTTATATTGAAAAGAGATTAGGTCACAGAGTGTGCCAAATTTATTCAGACTCCACCAAGTGGGATACTACTCATTACCCTGACGGCTTTTTTGATTCAATTTTGATTGATGGAGGGCATAGCGCGGAGATTGTCTGCCACGACACGCTCAACTCCATGCGACTATTGCGTTCAGGCGGACTTATGATGTGGCATGACTGCTGCCCTCCTATTTGGCGGGAGTTTCCCTGTACGCAAGGCGTTATGCAGGGCATTCAGCTTTTGGCTCCAGTGCTTTTACGGGAAATGCGCGTGCTGTTCTGGATTCAGCCAAGCTGGATATTGCTTGGCATAAAAAAGTAGTGAACATACCTGCATTGGCGAAAAAAAATGAGTGTAATGCCTTATCTCAGCATTGTTGTCGCCTCTCGTAACGATGATCACGGCATAGGTATTCACGTCCGTACGCAAAGCTTTTTGGATAGCTTGGCTGAGCAGTGTCATCGCCACAAATTGTCGGCGGAACTCATCATCGTGGAATGGAACCCGCCGCAGGAACGCCCTCCGCTGCGTACGGTTTTTGCCCCACCGCCCGCATCTGAATATTTCATGGTACGTTTTATTACAGTTCCGCCGGAACTTCACAACACTCTAACGCATTCAAATATTTTTACAATTTTTCAGATGATTGCCAAAAACGTAGGCATCCGCAGGGCCAAGGGAGAATTTATCCTTGCCACAAATGTTGACATCATTTTTTCTGAAGAACTGATGGCATTTTTCGCGGCCAAAAAACTCCAATCCGGCTTTCACTACCGCATAGACAGGCATGACTTGGGCGCGTTCACGCTCCCGCCCCATCTGTATGGCGAAGAGCTTATGCAATTCTGCCGAGAAAATGTTATCCGTGTGCAGGGGCGATGGGGCACTTACGAGTATGGAAACGTTGCCCCCACAGGAACTGCTGACCGCCTGCATACGAATGCGTGCGGAGATTTTGCCTTGATGTCGCGGGCTGACTGGGAAGCGGTACGAGGCTACCCGGAGCTTGAAACATTTTCGATCTATATAGACGGATTGGGACTGCACACCTCTGAAGCGCTGGGTATTTCCCAGTACTTGCTCGAAGACCCCATGCACATATACCACATTGAGCACCACAGTGGATGGGTGTTGGATAAGCCGAAATGGGAAGAACGTCCTCATCTTGACTATCATACTGAATACGTACCGTTTTGCAGGAAGCTCCGCGCCACAGGCAAACCTCTTGCCATAAACAAAGAAACTTGGGGCTATAGCGATATGCATTTGGCAGAAAGCACGTTTGTAACGCCTGAACAAAAAAATAGCGTTTTTCAACATTGGCAAGAACTTATCTCTTACGCGGATCAGCGGCTGTATTACCGAGATCAATCTCTTCAATCGTTTCAGTCATTGCATGCTCTGGCTCAACGATTCAGACCAACTGTCATTGTTGAACTGGGCACTCTAAGCGGTATGTCGCTTCGCACCTGGATTGCGGCAGCGCCGCAGGCGCGAATACACGCCGTGGATCTTTCTTTTACGCCGCTACGCAAATCCATCGGACTCATCCCTTGTGATCTTTCGCAAGTCAATTTGATCGAAGCAAATATCCTGCGCGTTGAGTTCGCAGCGCTTTGGAATAATGACGACAGAGTGCTCTTTTTCGTAGACGCCCACGATTTGCCGACAGTCCCCATCATGCCGCATGTGCTGCGCAATGCCCTGTCCTATCTTCCTGAGGGCAGTCTGGTCGTGGTGGACGACATCTGGCACAGCCCCGAAAAGGTTGACAGCGGCAATGCGCGCCGTCTTTTTGAAACACATGTGCTGCATGAAATTGATGAGCTTTTGCTCTTTGAGCCGCATTACGCTCCCTATCACGGTGGAGGTTCCTTCTTCGGCTTCCTTGAGGTCAAACCTCTGTTGCGTTATGTAAACAAGCACGGCATAGAACTGCATTTTGAACCGGGCAACAAGCATGTGAGTTTTTACAGCCGTAGACAGCCTCCCGTTCTGGAGGCATTTGACGAAAAATTTTTTGCGGCGCAATGCGGAAGTTGTCAGTACCACCCCTTGGAGAACGTGGATACGCAATTTCCCCTTGGCCAAAAAATTTTGAAAAAAATCCGTGAGTGTTACGTCAAGGGTGATATGAAGGAGGCCCTCTCCTTGGCCCTCGACTTTCGGGATGCGCATCCGGACGCGCCGGGGATGCACTACGCCATTGCTGTTCTATTGCTTCGGCTTCACGAATTTAGACATGCAAAGCAATTTTTGGAACTGGAAGCCGTGCGTCAGGATGCGCACCCTAATACAGAGCGCCTCTATAACGACCTGAACAAAATGTTTTTCCTTTTGCATGCTCCAGTCAAAAAAATGCGCAAGCCCGGCTTGACGATGTTTGCCGCTCCCAAAGCGTTTACCGGAGAGATATCCACGATACAAAAGAATGCCATTACCAGTTGGATGCTTTTGACCCCTCAACCGGAGATCATACTTTTTGGCGATGATGAGGGCATTGCCGAAGCCGCTGCGGAACTGGGGGTACGCCATATAGAGGCAATCCGCAAAAACGAATGCAACACTCCGTTGGTACATGCCCTGTTTCAGCAAGCACAGGAAGAGTCCGAAACAGAACTGCTGGCCTATATCAATGCCGATATCATCTTGTTCAGCAGTTTTACGCAGGGAGTGCTACGGGCGGCAAAAGCTTTTGAGAGTTTTTTGCTGGTGGGAGGGCGTTGGGATTACGACCAGGTTGGCCCGGTGGACTTTTCAGAGCCGGACTGGGAGGAAAAATTGCAGCACCGCGTATTTCGGCAAGGCAAGCCGCATGCCCTCACAGGGATGGACTATTTTGTCTTTCGCGCGCACAAAGCGTGGCCGCGAATCCCGCCCTTCGCGCTGGGAAGATTTGCCTGGGATACATGGCTGTTACATGATGCTGTCAGCCAGGGACTTGCAGTAATAGACGCGACGGCATTCTTGCCTGTTGCTCACCAGAATCATGCGTATGCGCATTATTCCGGCGGATTCGGCGCTATGCGGCAGGGTGTAGAAGGGACACGCAACCTTCGACTTGCCGGAAAAATAACTGCCGAAAGCGCGCTTGATGCGCCATATTACTTTGACGCGCAAGGGGAAATCCACAAACGGTCCGACACTCCCGGCACAGTGGGCATTGTGAAGTCACTCATACGTATCAATAACCATCGACATGGGCCTATATCCAAATAAAAGCATCGATTGGCAATATTTTACTTGGACAAAAAAGACTATGAAGCGGCCATGACTGCGCTATTGCAAGGTGTCGCTCAGCCTCTTGATCATCCGCGCCAGTTTTTTAGCTTCATCAGATGACGGTTCCATCTCAAGCCATCTGGCAGCCGCAGTCAAAGCCTCGGTTCGCATACCTTTTTGCAATAAGGCCAGAGCTTCCAGATGCAACAGTGTACCGGAATCACCGCGCGCTGCCCGCAGTATACGCACGATGCCGAGTACCCCCTCCGGTGTGCCCGTTTCCAGACGATGCAATGCTTCCTGCAATAACGTAGGGACAGGGTTGCCGCATTGTACAAAATGAATATAGGCAGTCCATTCGTCAGCCCCAGCATCGCGCGCAACATCTTGCGGGTGAGAGATCTCCGCCAGTCCGTCCGCAGGCAAGTGGGCTACGATATGGGCAGGATTACGCGTGTGCGTTCCTTCTTCTCCAAAGCCTGTATTGCGTACCATGTTCACATTTGGGTTAACGCACAGTCCTTCGTGTTCCCAGACGGAAAGCGTCCACCGATACGCCCAGGAGTTTATCCGACCGCTCTTGACCCGTGCAAGGATATCACGAAAATAGGTGACTGCGGCTTCAGACTGGAAGAGCTTGGGTATACTCCTGGATGCGACTTTGTTAAGGAACGTCATGGCGTGGTCGTATTTTTTCCAGGCTCTGGCCCAGGACGCCCACCCAGTAGAATGTGGAAAACAGGTAAAATAATACGCAGCCTCGCCGCGCGGCTGCCCGTACTGGAAATTGTTGGCGTGGATATGCATAATGTGCTCCACATCCCGGTATCGTTCCAGCATGGCGTCACAGAAGGGGAAAAAGTCTGGATGAAGTACTAGATCGTCTTCCAGAACAACCCCTTCCGGTTCATGCTGAAAAAACCAAGTTATTGCTGAAGAAACAGCGACTGCACAGCCCAAGTTGCGTTTTCTAAACAGCGTTTTTACCTCGCAGGGCCAGTCTACTTGGGTGGCTGCTTCCCGTGACGCTTCACACAAGGCAGCTTCGCCGTCACGCTTCTCCCTGGGACCGTCGGCGGCGATATACAGGCGCGGCGGGCGGGCTTGACGGATACATTCGAAAGTAATCCTGGTTAAGTCCGGCCGATTGAAGATCAGAAATAATACCGGAGAGCGCATTTTTTTCCTGTTTTGAGGGTTGCACGTACCAGATCAATACGGAGTTTTGTACTTACTGCCTTATCGTTTGACCTCAACGGCCAGGCTGTTCATCCAGTTTCCGGTATAGGTTTACATAGTCCCGCGCTCTGGCTGGAGCATGCCATTTCTCTAGGGCAAAGGCGCGACACTGCAAGCGTATTTTCGTGTCATTTTTTACGCCGGCTGCCCATTCAAGCCCGGCAAGCAGCCCGGCTGCGTCCCGCACCAGCGCGAGGCGGCCCGTTTCTCCGTCACGCACCATTTCCGGGATGCCTCCCGCCGCAAAGGCCACCACCGGCGTACCGCACCCCAAAGCCTCGCAAATGACGTTAGGGGAATTATCCTCCAAAGAGGGAACAAGCACGGCATCCGCCGCATTATAAAGCGCGGCCATATGTTCCGGCGCATCCACATGACCTGCAGCTTCCGCGCGCAAACCTGTTTGCAGAAATTCCGCCGGCGGATTATTGCCGATCAAGATCAGCCGAGTGTGCACGGCCGGCGGCAAGGCAGCCAAGCGTCGCAGGGTTTCAAGCAGGTACACGCCGCCCTTGCGTTCATTGCTCAAACTTTGTGAGGCAAAAAGCAGCACAAGTTCCTCAGGCCCGAAGCCCAGTGAACTGCGTATCGCCGTTCTGTTCAAGGGGCGAAAAATATCCAAAGGCTGGGCATAGGGAATGACTCGTATCGGGAATCGCCCTAACAGGGTGCTCTTTTGCGCCTCCCCGGCAAGCCAGTCGCTCGGGCAGACTATATGCAGGTTCAGCGTACGGTACGTCCCCATGCGCGCGCGCCACGTCTGAAAGCTCAAATCGCCTGGGTCGTCGGAACCAAGCCCCGGGCATCGTCCGCATTGCTTCGTAAAGCGTGTGCATCCTGCGCTGTAATGGCAGCCGCCGGTAAAGGGGGCCATGTCATGCAGGGTCCAGACCACAGGCCGGCCCCGTAGGACTTCCTGTGCAAGCGCCGGATCGAGCATATGGGTCGTCCAGTGCAGATGCACAAGGTCAAAATCTTCAAAAAGCGGCATTTTCGCGGGGTCGCAGCACAGTTGCGGCAGCGAAAAGTATTCGCGCCCCACGGGCCTGTTTGGGTAAGCTTTAAGCGCCGCAGTACAGGCGCGATTGCATTGCTCCAGCCCGGACAAGACGGCGGAGCCGTCCAGCCTGCCCCGCGCGTTTTGCCCAAAAACCGGCGCAAGATGCACGCCTTCCATCATGGTTTTTTGTGAAGCACAATAAAACTGGCTAATGACGCCTTCAGCGGCGATATTGCGCAGGGCGTTATGCAGGCGTAAAGCCGCCGTGCCCGCGCCGCCGTGGTCATAGGTACAGAAAAGCGCGACGCGCAACGGCTGTGCTCCGGCGGCAGGCGGCGAGGGTTTGACGGCTTCCATGAAAAGAGAATCCGGTTTGCGCGGGCTACCGTCTTCAAGCGTATCCAGCCTGTAGCGCAACACATCATGCCGGAGAGACGCGTCATGGCTTTGGCGTGTTATCTCCGCAAAACCCGCCTTGCGCAGCAGGCCGACAAAGGGAATTTCGTTATCCGGCACAACAACACGCAGCAACCCGCCAGGTTTGAGCGTTCTGCAACATTCGCGCAGCAGGCGCTCCGCCCAGGGCGGCTCCATGTGTTCCAGCGCATGGGAGTGGTAAATCACGTCGAAACTGTTGTCGGCAAAAGGGATGCCCAAGCGCAGGTCATAGTCCAGCACCTCGGGATGGGACGGAGAAATGTCGATATTCACCCAATCGACGTGAAAATGTTCGCCACAGCCAAGATTGAGCAGGTGGAGGGCGGATTTTTTTTTTGAAATTTTCATGATATTTTCTAAACTTTATAAAACTTCGCATAAACTCATTGAAATTGCAAGCGCTCTTGCCTCAGATTCCAGGGCTACCGCATCTTCTCCGGGGCGTTTTTGAAAAAGATGAGGTTTACCCTATCTGCCCGCAGTTGCATTTTGCGAATGCAATGTGCGCTTGAGCTGACTTTCTCAAGTGCAATTATCTGTCTTGGCATCATGCTTGC
>Ga0123357_10001817_pt1 | contig 23150 bp, 18 predicted proteins | sample TergutEmb28metaG_FD_89873 | JGI IMG/M metagenome (GOLD analysis project Ga0123357, IMG submission 89873) | Embiratermes neotenicus P4 segment gut microbial communities from Petit-Saut dam, French Guiana - Emb289 P4 | ecosystem: Host-associated > Arthropoda: Insects > Digestive system > Gut ... | reverse complement strand
TAAATCTGGCACTCACCTACTCTCGCGCAGTTGGGCACTACCATCGGCCGTTAGAGCTTCACGGTGCTGTTCGGAATGGGAAGCAGTGTTACCTCTAACGTAAATGCACCAGAAAACCGGAAGACGCTGTTTCCAGCGGCTGCCAGAAGTTCAAGTTTTGAACGGTTTTTCGAGTTCGAGGGCAAACCACCGCATTACCATGCGGTGCTCCGCACGCTAAAGCGTGAACTCCGAAACCGTGTATTCACTTGTCAAACCAAACCCTGCGGCTACCGCCGCTGGCTCCTTGGCCTGTGAAGATTGCGTGATGATGGCAAGAATTCCAAAATTTCCCGGACAACAATTTTTAAGAGCGTTGTTACTCTGTTTGGTAGCACAACTTGTTCACTTGGATCGAGAGTCTCGTTTCGCAAATCAAAACTTTAAACCTTTTAACTTTTAAACTTTTAACTTTGCAGAAACGGTTCATGATCAAAGTGGTCAAGCCAGTTGCCTGTTAGTACCGGTCAGCTGAACACATTACTGCGCTTACACTTCCGGCCTATCAACCACGTAGTCTACGTGGAGGCTAGTGGGGATGACTTATCTTGAGGGTGGTTTCACGCTTAGATGCTTTCAGCGTTTATCCTTTCCGGACATAGCTACTCTACGGTGCACCGAGCGGTGCAATAGATAGACCAGGGGTCCGTCCAATCTAATCCTCTCGTACTAGGATTGAGTCCTCTTCAATCATCCTGCGCCCACGGCAGATAGGGACCGACCTGGCTCACGCCGGTCTGAACCCAACTCGCGTACCGCTTTAATTGGCGAACAGCCAAACCCTTGGGACCGCCTTCAGCCCCAGGATGCGATGGGTCGACATCGAGGTGCCAAACCGCGCCGCCGCTATGGACGCTCGGGCGCGATCAGCCTGTTATCCCCAGAGTACCTTATATCTGTTGAGCGATGACCCGTCCATTAGGAATCACCGGATCACTTGGTCCTGCTTTCGCATCTGCTTGTCATATCCGACTCGCAGTTAAGCTGGCTTATGGCCATGCCCTTACAGTGCGGTTTCCAATCGCACTAAGCCAACCTTAGAACTCCTCCGTTACAGTTTAGGAGGAGACCGCCCCAGTCAAACTGCCCACCTAACAGTGTCTCACGACCGGATTCACGGTTCGTGGTTAGATCTCAAATGTAATCAGGGTGGTATTTCACCGTTGACTCCCTCTTGGCCAAAACCAAGAGATCACCGCCTCCCACCTATCCTACGCAGACAACACCTGGGATCACTATCAGGCTACAGTGAAGGTTCATGGGGTCTTTCCGTCTTGCCGCGGGACTGTGGTATCTTCACCACAACTCCAATTTCACCGAGTCTCCCTTTGAGACACTGGACCAGTGATTACGCCATTCATGCGCGTCAGAACTTACCTGACAAGGAATTTCGCTACCTTAGGACCGTCATAGTTACGGCCGCCTTTTATCGGGGCTTCGGTCGCCAGCTTCCTCTTGCGATTGACCGGCTTCTTTAACCTTCCGACAGCGGGCAGGCGTCAGTCTGTATACGTAAGCTTGCGCTTTAGCACAGACCTGTGTTTTTGATAAACAGTTCCCAGTCCCTTTTCTCTGCGGCCCTCTTGCGAGGGCACCCCTTATCGCTAACTTACGGGGGAAAATTGCCTAGTTCCTTAAAGGGAGTTGTCTCGAGCGCCTGAGGCTATTCGCCTCGTCTACCTGTGTCAGTTTGTGGTACGGGCACTTACATTGTCCACCGCGGTTTTTCTCGGCTGTTACGTCGCTGGCTTCGGCATCAAAGCGGCCTCGCCCTTGCGGGACCTCCACGTCTAGTCGGAGGACCAACTCTATAACAGCGTCGCGCGATATCAACCTAGTAAGCGGTGCAGGAATATTAACCTGCTGTCCATCGACTACGCCTTTCGGCCTCACCTAAGGACCCGACTAACCCTGGGCGGATTTACCTTCCCCAGGAAACCTCAGACTTACGGCGTGCTAGATTTTCACTAGCATTATCGTTACTCATGCCGACATACGCACTAGTTAACGCTCCAGCCGTCCTTTCGGTCGACCTTCGCTGCGGTTAACTACGCTCCTCTACCGCTTCTTTCGAAACCCGCGTCTTCGGTGTACTACTTATTCCCGATCATTTACGGCGCTCTACTTCTCGGCCAGTAAGCTTTTACGCACTTTTTAAATGGTGGCTGCTTCTAAGCCAACATCCTGGCTGTCTCAGAAATAAAACTTCCTCTTTAACTAAGTAATACTTTGGGACCTTAGACGGCGATCAGGGTTGTTTCCCTTTTGTCCCAGGAGGTTATCCCCCCGAGACTTTCTCCCGTGGAACACTGTTTGGTATTCGGAGTTTGATTGAAGCAGGCAGCCTTGCGGGCCCCTGTCTTCATTCAGTAGCTCTACCCCCAAACAGTTTAGCACGAGGCTACCCCAAAAGGTATTTCGAGGAGTACCAGATATCTCCACGTTTGATTAGACTTTTACTCCTCCCCACAGGTCACGACAGACCTTTTCAACGGTCACGTCTAGCGGACCTCCCAGAACTGTTAAGTTCTGTTCATCCTGCCCATGGGTAGATCACGTGGTTTCGGGTCTATCAACTGCGACTTAAGCGGCCTATTCAGCCTCGGTTTCCCTTCGCCTGCGGTCCTGAAGACCTTAGGCTTGCCACAATCGATAACTCGTCGGCCCATTATGCAAAAGGTACCCGGTCAGCCCACCCTTTCGGGATCCGGCCTTCCAGTGCTTGTAGGTATACGGGTTCAGGTTCTTTGAACTCTGCTAATAGCAGTTCTTTTCAACGTTCAATCGCCCTACTGGTTCGCTATCGGTCATACAGGAGTATTTAGGCTTGGGCGATGGTCCGCCCGGATTCATGCCGGATTTCACGAGTCCGGCATTACTCTGGTACCACTAGAGGCTTCACAGTTTTCGTCTACGGGGCTATCACCCGCTATGGCCGGACTTTCCAGACCGTTCAACTAACCGTTCGACTCTCATATTGTGGCCCGCAACCCCGGGGTTACCCCCGGTTTGGCCTCTTCCGCGTTCGCTCGCCGCTACTGACGGAATCGATTTCTCTTTCTTTTCCTGCAGGTACGTGAGATGTTTCAGTTCCCTGCGTTTGCTCGCACGGCCCTATGCATTCAGGCCGCCGTTATATGCGTTTCCGCATTCAGATACCTCCGGATCAAAGCTCGTTTGCCAGCTCCCCGGAGCATTTCGGAGGCTACACCGTCTTTCTTCGCCTCTGTATGCCAAGTCATCCACCGTATACCCTTAGTAGCTTGACCACATTGACCGTGAACCGTTCCACTCGCTGCCTAGCCCCGGATTACCATCACGGGGCTCTTGTGAGTAAGCTGCGAGAATCGTTCATCTTTCGCCTGGTACAGCGTCGGATGAAAATCCATGACCTGGGTCTACTACCTGAGAGTAACTATGGTCGCTTCACAATGGGATAGTGAAGCAACTTGTGTTGCTCTGCGATCTGAGGGATCGCCGAGCAACCTGGTCGCCCGACCTGTAAGGATACAGACCAAGCGACACTTGCGCTCTTAACTATTGTTTGGTGAAATGTGGAATTCTAGATCGCTGATGACTTTTCCGAGAGCATTCCTGGTGGGCTGCAATCGGATGGGTCGAACAGCTTCTACCACATCACGCAATCTTCACTTGTCAAAGAGCCGGCGTTTTCGGCCGTTGGAATGTCGACTTTCGCCGGCATTCCAATTCCAGCAACAGAGACTAAAAGTTTCTCTGAGTCGTTGGCACTCGCTTAGTGACGCTTTTTTGGGGGGCGTCAGTAAAAGAGTGCGAAAGACTCTTTGCCTCTGTCGAGGTCTTTTTCCATCTCTCACCCGGCTTTTTCTCGCCGGTGAGCTTCCTTGTCAGGGGGAGCAATTCGGCGGGACTTACGGGCAGACCATTTGTAGGTTGCTGGGCAACCAGAACTCCTATCTAGCGATCGCTTCTGCGATCTCGCTTACAATCGCCGTTTCCAACAGGCGAGCTGGGTACTATATTCGAACTTTCGGTCTCTGTCAACGCCTTTCTCGCACTTTATTTTAACTCATTGCTCTTTTTTCAGCTCATCCGCGAGATCGGTTTTAACTCTTTGCCATCAAAGCGATTACGAACGTCGACGTTTTTTGCAAGCCGCCCGTATCCCAACCGCGAGCCATCCCTTTTCAAAAAAAATGATATTTTCCTGGCTCATCCGTAGCGAGCGTATTATCCTGATCACTCCAAGCATCAAATGCGTCCTTCATGCGTTGTTCTCTTGATGCCCCGCTCCAACCGCGAGGAACCAACATGAATATCCGCTCTCATTCATCATTTATCCCGGCTAAAGCCGGGGCTATATGCGTCAGGTCCCGCGCTTTCACGCTCCTTGAACTGCTCGTGGTTGTCTCCATTATCAGCGTTCTCGTTGCCCTCCTGCTCCCGGCTTTGGGCAAAGCCAAGCAGCAGGCCAAGTCCACCGCCTGCAGTACTAATATCTACAACCTCTGCATCGGTATACGACTCTATTTCACCGAAAACAACGACTCCGTCCCCATCAATGGGCTGCTGTTCCCCAAGTCCGGGGTTCCGCAGATCTACCAGGCCGCCGACGCGGATCCGCAATTTGCCAAAGCTGAAGACAAAGAGCAACAACACTGGCGACTCGAATACGGCGCCCTCTGGAAAGAAATGGGCGGAACCGATGTGCCCAACGTGAACATTTACGATATGCCGCCGCCGCCGATTCCGAAGCCGGACATGAACATGGCTAAGAAATTCCTCTGCCCCTCCGACATCACAGACAATCTGAAGCGGACCAACGGCAACAGCGGAGCGGGCAAAGCGCCTCTCTACTACAGCAGTCCTCAACCCGACGGCTCCGTCCAAGTCCTGGTCAGCGATGGCGGCGCCGTTCAACCCGGTTATTGGTCCTATTCCGTCAATGCCGTGCTCAACAGCCTTGGACGTCTTCGCGACAACCCCGTTTTCCAGAAGAGCGGCAAAACCGTCCTCCCATGGCAAGATCCCGTTAAGCTCGTCTCCATCCACTCACCGGAAAATTTTGTTGTCTTTCTTGAAGAAGATCAGGGGTCGCTTTTCAATGACGAAGTTTTTGAGCCGCCGCAGCTTCGCGATGCGTCCACCAATTCAGAGCGTCTCTCCAACCGTCACAATGGCGGCGGCAATATCGGATTCGCTGACGGACACGCAGAATGGTGGCACGAGATCGCCTTCGACAACGGCTCGCAACAAAGCACCGTCTCCCGCATGTTCTTCCCCGACGGCGGCGAATTCCTCGGTAATCCGTAACGCACCCTCAAGTCAATCGCATTTGGCGTTCCGAGCCGCGACCGTAAGGGAGCGACGGGATTCGTAACATCCGTGAAAGTCGTGGAAAAACGTTCGCCAGCCGGCTCGCGGCTAAACTTTTCGGGTGCCAACCCTACCACGAATTTTACGAATTGAACGAATTTTACGAATTTTACGCGTAAAAAGGCATCTCCCAGAAAAAACAAGCACGCCTCATTTTCCCGACCTAACATTCATTACCGGGAACGACTCTCTTTATGAGGTGCTTTATGACTACGACCTCATCTCATATCCCCTTTCCTTCACCCGAACCACCACCGCCTCCCAGGAAACGCCGCCGTTGGCCGAGAATCCTTTTGGCACTCTTTATTCTCTTTCTCTTTTTCGTCTTTTTTATCCCCACTCTCCTCTCCACCTCCGTCGGCAAAAACTTTGTCCTCAGCCAGGTCAACGATCATCTCAACGGCGGGAAAATTTCCGCTGACGCCATTTCACTTGGCTGGTTCTCCGGTGCTTCCGTCCACGGTCTGAAATACATCGACGCCAGCGGTAAAACTGTCGCCACCGCTGACGCGATCGACACTGGGCTCACCGGTTGGCAGGCTCTCACCAGAACCATTCCGCTCAAGAAGTGCACCATCAGCAACGTCCGTATCCCGGACGAATTCGATATTGCACATGCGGAGATTCCTTACCATATGGATGCGGGCATCCTGACCATCGACCCGGCTGATCTGCCCTTCACAGGCGGCGGTCGTATTCGCGTCCGAGGCAAACTCGACCTCAATGCCGCACATCCCACTTTCATCATCGACTCACCCGATCCTTCCGACACGCCCTTTATCAAGGATCTGCCTCTCAATCAGAAAATCGCTTCCGGCAAGCTCCGATTCTTCCCGCTTTTCTGGGGCTCCATTGACCAGGAAGGTAATGTTGCCAGCGTCAGCGGCAACGTCAACATTCACCTCAATTCCGTCAACATGCCGCTCAACGCTGAAGCCTTCAATACCACAGCCACCCTCTACGGCTCCCTGAACGTCAAGGACTTGACCACCGAAGCTGGGCTCTTCAGCGAAATCGGTAAAATCCTCGGCCCCATCCACCTCAATAAAACTCCTTTCGCCATCAAAGGCGGTAACATCCCCGACGTGACTTTCGCGCTCGAAAACGGAAAAGTCACCTACCAGGATCTTCGTCTGGGCGCTCCGGTGGCGAATCTGACCTTCTCCGGCTCCGTCGGCCTCGATAACTCGCTCGCCATGAATATGCAGGTTGGACTTGCCGGCGTCGGCGTTCCGGTCCCCATCGCCATCAAAGGCACCACCGCTCATCCCCAGCTCACCCTCAGCGGCAAACTCCCCGCCATCAATCCCGAAAACATCGGTAAGAGCCTCCAGGGAGCCCCGAAATCCCTTGAAAATCTTTTCGAGAAGAAGAAGTAAGATGGAAATTCGAAGTTCGAAACTCGAAATTCGAATCAAGTTCGAAATTCAAAAGACGATGGGAAATAGCCACAGACAGCCACAGATAGACACGGACAGGTTTTGAATTTCGAACTTCCACTCAGGCCGGATTTTGGCGTGAATGCTGTGGCAGCCCCTCCCCCGTCGCTGACGAGCTCGCTACCAGCGGTTCGGCAGAGGTGCTGTAGGAGTCTGACTGAGTGTTGGCGTTTGCTTGGGCTATTGTGTTTTTGGCGCGATTCATGGCGCGAGCGAGGCCGCCCTTTCGACCGGCGACCCGTGCTTCGTCAGGGGTGAATTCGTGGGCTGTGCCACGTTCATGGCCTTTTTTGGCGGCCGCGGAGGCTTCGATCGAGGTGAATTCGTGGGCTGTGCCTTTCTCATGAGCCGCTCGGCCGCCCTTGCTGGCGATTTCTTTTTGCTTCTCCCTGTCCATCGAAGCGAATCCCCGAAGACTCCGCCCGGAAGAATGCTGCAGTTGATTGTCCATGCATCCGCTCCTTTTTTCTTCTCAGTCGCGATTCAAAACCCATTCACATTTACCCCCCGGCAGAGCCGGGGGCTAACGGCCATATCCCACCGCGGTCGGCGGTGCTGAGACAGGAACAAAGGTTGTGCCGCCAATGGCCAAGGATGCGCAGCGCCCTTCAGAACGCAAGAACAGAGCTTTCGTCCTGTCGCATTGTCAATGGCTTGTGGACAAAAGTTCCATTCACGCAAAATTGTCGTGTAACGCTTGTCAATTCGCCGCGGGGTCGGGATATGTTTTGCAGGCCCTCTCCCTATCGCATCCAAGATGAGCGAGCGTTGATCTTCGATGGGTGTGGCCATTTTTTTTATGGCCAATCAGACGATTACCCCGGAAAATCAGAGCCGCGACCGTCAGGGAGCGACAGGCGTTATTTCCGCATTGTCGCACGGGTCGTTCCCTGACGGTCGCGGCTCTGATCGCCCTGATTTGCCATAAAAAATGGCCACACCCGATGCAACTCGGAATTCTGTTCATGTGGTTTCTCCCCTCTTTTTGGTATAATTCCGTTTCGTGAATGTTCGTTTCTCGTCCCTCCGGCGACAGCGCATGCGCCAGTGCAGAGCGGCAGTTTTTCTTTTTTCGCAACTTCTGGTACTGTGTCTTTTTGTGCCTGGGTGCGCCTGTGACTACGAATCAGAAGGTTGCAGGTTCGAGTCCTGCCCAGCGTAATTGTGGTGATTTTCGATTTTTAATTTTCGATTTTCGATTTTTAAGTTTGGTACCCAAATCGAAAATCAAAAATCGAAAATCGAATTATTCACTATTCACTCTGCGGACCCATGAGCCAATTCACAGTAGACCAAGCTCTCCAGATCGCGATCCAGTATCAACAGTCCGGCCAGTTAGCCGAGGCAGAGGATATTTACCGGCAGATTCTCGCCGCCTACCCGGACCAGGCCGACGCCCTGCATCTGTTGGGCATCACCGCACATCAGGGAAATCGCAACGACGTCGCCGAGCAGATGATCGCCAAAGCCCTGGTCATCTCCCCCGACAACACAACCTACCGCCTGAGCATGGGCTCCGTGCTCCAGGCCCAGCAACGCACCGACGACGCGATCAAGTGGTACCAGAAGACTCTGGAGATGGATCCCTTTTCCGCCGAGGCGTGTAACAATCTCGGCGTCGCCTTCACCACCGCCGGACGCTTCCAGGAAGCCGTCGACTCTTTCGAACGGGCAATGCAACTGAGCCCCGGCCACGTCTCCGCCAACGGCAACATGGGCATCGCCCTCTGCCACCTCGGCCGCTACGACGAAGCACTCCGTGCCCTCCGCACCGCCATCTCCTATCACCCCAAAGCCCCCGCCTTCCACGCCAGCCTCGGCGCCGCCCTCTTCCAGCTCGGCCAGACCGACGCCGCCATCGCCGCCTGCCAGGAGGCGATCTCCCTCGACCCCAATCATGGCCGCGCTCACCAAACCCTCGCCCTGATCTACACGAAGCTCAACCGCCCCGCCGAAGCTGTCAACGAATCCCGCCTCGCCGCCACATCCATGCCCGACGTCCTCGACGCCCAGATCACCTACGGCGCCTCGCTCACCGCCACCGGCAGGCTCGACGACGCCGTCGCCTTCCACCACCACGCCCTCGCCAAATTCCCCCGCTCCGCCTCCCTGCACAACAACCTCGCCAACACCCTCAAGGACCAGGGCCTCCTCGATGCGGCTCTCGACGAATTCCGCCAAGCCATGATTCTCGACCCTGCCGCCATCCAGCACCACAGCAACTATCTCTACAGTCTCCACTTCCATCCAACGTTGAAGGCGAAGGACATTTTCGAAGAGCATCGTCGTTTCAACCAGACTTTCGCCGAGCCCCTGAAACGCGAAATCCTCCCCTGGGCAAACGATCGCACCACCCCCTCCAACAACCGCCGTCTTCGCATCGGTTACGTCTCCAACCAATTCCGCGGTCACGCCATCGGCATGAACATCCTCCCGCTGCTGGCCAATCATAACAAAGAACAATTCGAAATATTCTGCTACTCCGATGTCAACGAGCCGGACTTTTACACCTTCCGTTTCCAGCAGTGTGCCGATCACTGGATCAATACGCTGAGCAAATCGCCACAGGACCTTGCCGAGCGTATCCGCCGCGATAAAATAGACATACTCGTAGACCTGAACATGCATCTCGCCGGCGAACGCCTGATGGTCTTCGCCCGCAAGCCCGCCCCCGTGCAGGTCTCCTTCGCCGCCTATCCCGGCACCACCGGCCTGACCGCCATCGACTATCGACTCACCGACGAAAACCTCGAACCGACAACTGAACTCCCCGCTCCCTCCTCCGAAACCGCCATCCGACTCCCGCTCTCATTCTGGTGCTACCTGCCCCAGGTCAAGGACCTGCCCGTCAACACGCTACCCGCGAAAGATATGGGCTTCATCACCTTCGGCAACCTCAACAACTTCTGCAAAATCAACGAACCGACGCTCGACCTCTGGGCGACGATCATGCGAAGCGCCACCCGTTCCCGTCTCGTCATGATGACCGCCGAAGGCTCCCACCGCCGCCGCACACAAACCTTCTTCCAAAACCGTGACATCGCCCCCGACCGCATCGACTTCGTCCCCCGATTACCACCAGAAAAATACATGCGTATCTATCATCGCATCGACCTGGGTCTCGACTCCTTCCCCTACAACGGCCACAACACCAGCCTCGACGCCTTCTACATGGGCGTCCCCGTCACCACCATCATCGGCAACTCCCCCGTCTCCCGCGCCACTTGGTCGCAACTCGTAAACCTGGGCCTGCAGGAACTCGCCGGCAACTCCCCCGCCGAATTCGTCCGCCTCGCTATCGACCTCGCCAACAACTGGCCCCGCCTCGCCGACCTCCGCCATTCCCTCCGCACCCGTATGCAATCCTCCCCTCTGATGAACGAAAAACTCTACGCCGAAACCGTCGAACAAGCCTACCGCACCATCTGGCAACGCTGGTGCCAATCATCAGAGTCGCGAGCGTAAGCTCGCTTCACACGCTTCGGGTGTGCGGGGCGACCTTACGGTCGCAGCTCTGATTTCAACGCCGGCACAAAGCAGCAACGGCTCCTTGCGAGAGCCGCCGCCAATTGGCATTAAGAGCCTTGCGTTTTCACGCAAGGCTATTCTTCGAAGCCTGTCCATAGATACAGGAATTGCGATTGGCCGTGCGGCAGCAGATCGCCGATGTCCACGTTCAGGTTGATCATATTCATCTGTGCCGACGGCGTGGGCGAGTTTGCGTAGACGCTGCCGCGGTATTCGTCACGACGCGTGTACATGATGATCCTCGCTCGTTCGATTTTCGCCAATTCCTTGGCCTTTCTGATCGCCGAGTCGAGGTCCCCAACCTCATCAATCAATCCCAGCTTTGCCGCGTCGCGGCCGGTTAACACGCGGCCGTCTGTCACCATCGGCCAGTCTGACTCCACAATCCGATTCGGTGACTTCTTCACAACCTCCCTAAAACCGGCGTAAAACTGATTCACCATCGCCTGCAGCAACTCCCGATCATTCGCGGTCAACGGCGAATCAGCGCCCGCAGGCTTCTTGAACGGCGAACCCATGTCCTTATTCGGACCAGACTTTACCGCTTCGTTGGTGATCCCCAGTTTTCGGAGTGTGCCGTTGAGATTGATTGTTTCGATGATCACGCCAATGGAGCCGGTGATGGTTGTCGGATAGGCGACGCGGTAATCGGAGGCACACGAGAGGTAATATCCGCCGCTGGCGCACACGTCCATCATGCACGTCACCACCGGCTTATTCGTTTTCCTCTTAAATTCCAGCAGATCCTTGTACATCATGTCGGAAGCCGTCACGGTTCCGCCCGGCGAATTGATCCGCAACACCACCGCCTTCACCGACGGATCCCGCGCAATCGCATCCAGCGTCTCACGGAAATCCGACACCGGATTATTCCCCGTCGACAGCAGCCCGCTAGCCTTCGTGTTAGCGATCAGCCCCGATACCTGAATCATCGCAATTCTGTCCCTGGTGAATCGCCCGGCATCCCCCCACTCGATCACCTCCGGCGTGAGCCTCTCCTCCACCGGCACCAAATCGATGCGCATCACACGCCGCCCACACCCGGCGAGCCCCTCCCACATTCCCACCATCATTAGCAACAAACAAATCCCACGAACAGTACCAAACGAGCGCATCATGCCTCCTGCTTGCAAACACATGGGATATTATAGTCGTCTATTACTGAAAAACAGATTATGTTGATTCCAATTCAAAGCCACTTTGAATTGAAATCCGCATGATGGCCTTATTGCGCCATTTCGGGAAAGAGGCGTAAACAATTGACTTCCATGGCTCGCGAATAGATTTCCTGTCCTGGCGCATTCAGATGGATGTCGTCGCGATAAGCTCCAGGAGTGCTCTTTGCCTCCTCGTCGTAACTGTACAGGTCTACGACTGAAGCCCCGGCCTCGTTCGCTGCTGCTTCAATATCTCGATGCCCCTTTGGTCGCCATCCTGTCTCGCTTTCCGCCTTGTGTAACTCGTTTTGAGTCCAATGCAGCATGACAACCGGTTTGGCGCCAATTTCCTTTGCCGCGTTGATCATGCTCTTCACTGCCACCATGTGCTGTTGGGTCATCTTCGGATCCGCTGTGCCTTCTCGATAGCCTTCATTGCTCGCGGCAGAACCCAATGTATGAAAATACCGAGGCAAATACCGCATCACAGCTTCCCAAGTTGCGCACCACGGCTTGTGATCCGGGAAATTCGGGTCGATACCTGCCGTCGGCCGCAGGCTCGATGAAGAAGCATCGTGGCTGGAAAACACCAGGACGACCACATCCGCATCGAAAAGCCCATATTTTTTCACGAACGGCCATTGGTTCAGAGGCCCCCATCCACCGGCGGAAATATGCCCGATCACCACTGGACGACGCAGTTTCGAGGTCAGCGATTTCTGTAAAATGCTGGTACACACTTTACTTTGGTCGGTCAAGGCTCCGCCGTTGATGACGCTATCACCGATGACCATCACCCGAATTTCATTGGGGAGGCTCTTATGGGCCGGAAAATCGTCTGACCTCATGGAATACGCGTTATAGTGAATTAAGTTTCCAAATCGATGACAGGTCTGATTGGGTTTGAAAAGGTAAACCATCTCTGGATCAGCCATACAGAGCGGCGGGTCGCCCAAACCCAGATAATACCTCGCAAATAACTCCGTTCCGACTGCCAGCACAACGAACAATATCAACGCAATGCAAAGCCATTTGCGCCACACCCCTTTCCGTGTGCGGGTTGTAGTCGCAACTGACTCAAGCATTGTGACCGGCTCAGACATAAGAACCCCACCTACAAACTACAAAATTCAACTACACGAACAGATTTTCACTATTGGATATTATACGTAGAACTTCGAAATATACAACAATATGATTAGAAGATTTGGGTGTGGCCATCTTTTGTGGCATAGGCTTGGCGTTGATCGCGTGAAAAAGCCCTGAAAACGCTTGCGACGTCGCGGACTTCGCCTCACGACACGCTCCCTCGAACTCGCTTGGTATGGCAATTTGCCACAAAACATGACCACACCATTGAGCGTGGCGGTACGGAGGGAGGAAGGAAGGAAGGAAGGAAGGAAGGAGGTACTCACTTTTTCTCCACTGCCAATCGCAGTTCCTCCACGTTGACCGTACCCAGCCATTGCTTCATGTTGTCCCATATTTCGTGAAATCCATAGCCGCCTTCTGTCTGTTCCTTGATAGCGTCCTCCTTGCTCCAGCCATCCACAACCATGCGATACAGGCTACACATTGTACCCGTGCGATCCGCTCCGTGCTGGCAGTGCACCAACACCGGCTGATTCGCCGGGTCCGTCACGAGCTTGAGAAACCGCACCGCATCTTCTTTTTCAATGTGCCAGGATTTCACGGAGATACTCTCGTATTTCAAGGACGTGCCAGCCAGCAGTTCGCGATCAGAATGAAAGGCCCGCAAATCGATCACCATTTTAATGCCCATAGCCTCCAGCCGCTTCATCCCCTCCCGCGTCGGCTGAGCGGAACGATACAATCCCGTCGCAACACGGTGCAAATTGGGCACACCTTCCACCTCCAGCGGCTGAGCCCATGTCGCCGGCCGAGTTGCTGCTTGCGTGGCCGCCCGCGTGGTAACTTTTGCCTGCTGTGCACCAGCCATCCACGCCCAACACGCCCAGCACATCAAGCAGACCAAAGCTGCCACGGCTATCCGTCGCATCGCTTGCCTCCGAAAAACGAAACCATCTGAGCCGCGACCGTAAGGGAGCGACCGTGCGATAATGCGGGAGCAACACGGGTCGCTCCCTTACGGTCGCGGCTCGGATTTTCGACCCTCACTGCCGTTCGACGATCTGCAGCACATTACCTTCCGGATCCAGCACGGAGACAAGTCGTCCGCCGCCGAACGCTTCCGCGATACTCAGGATCGCGATGCCGTTCGCCTTGATGTGCGCGACCGCCGCATCAAAATCCGGGGCGGAAAAGGCTATGTGATCGAAGCCGGGTTCGCCGCTCTTGCGGGCGTGCCGCGGGAAATCCGCCTTCGGATAGACTTCCAGCATCATGCCCTTGGAGAGCCCTTCGCCGGCTGCGTGCGGTAATCCAAGAAAATAAGCCTTCTGTCCCGACGGCCGCGGCGGCGACTCCAGCAGAATCGCCAACCCCAGCGCCTTCTTATAGAATTCCACCATCACCGCAGTATTCTCCGCCGCGATCGCAATGTGATCCAAACGCATAACAACAGGCATAAGCTTCCTCCAGAAAAGATTACTGTTTATCATAAAGCATCTCGATTCGTATACAATGCGACCGCTCAATTTCGGAGGTTCACATGTCCACCATCGACACCGCCCTGCAAAATCTCAATATCACACTTCCGCCCGCCCCCAAGCCGGTCGCCTCTTACGTCCCCTACGTCAAAACCGGCAATCTCGTCTTCGTCTCCGGCCAGATCGCGATGCGGGACGGCAAGATCCAGATCGCCGGCCCAATCCCCTCCGCTCAATCCATCGAGCAGGGCCAGCAAGCCGCGAGAATCTGCCTCATCAACGCCCTCGCCGTGCTCAAAGACGCCTGCGGCGGCGAAGGGGGGGGGCTCGACCGCGTCGCTCGCATCGTCCGCATCGGCGTGTTCGTCCAATCCAACGACGGTTTCGACCAGCAGGCCAAAGTCGCCAACGGTGCCTCCGACCTGCTCATCGCCATCTTCGGCGACGCCGGCCGACACGCCCGCGCTGCCGTCGGCACAAACGCTCTGCCCCTAAACACCACCGTCGAAATCGAACTCCTCGCCGAATTGAAAACGTAACCACGAAGCACACGAAGACGCACGAAAATAAGCCACAGACAGACACAGACTAACACAGACAGATGTAGCACCCCCGCTTTGCGGGGTGGCGGTGTGAGATGACCCGGATTTTCGAGATTGGAAAAAGTTGGTGGCGGCGGGTGACGGAGAGATTTCGCGGGGGGCCGAAAGAGTTGGGAACTCTGGGCGAAGCATTTGCAGCGAAGTATCTGAAAAAACAGGGCATGAAAATCGTAGCGAGGAACCGTCATTTCCGCCGCGGAGAAATTGATTTGATCGCCATCGACGGAGAATGGCTGGTGTTCGTCGAGGTTCGGACCCGAGCATCGGAAGCTTTCATGCGGCCGGAGGATTCGTTACGGCATCACAAGCGACAAGTGGTCGCACGAACAGTGCGACAACTCACACGGCGATACGGCACCGCAGGACTCACGCCACGAATCGACATCGTAGCAATCGTGTGGCCGAATGGAGCGAAGAAGCCCAGCGAAGTACGGCATCATCGCGGAGCAATAGCGGTGGCGAGATGGTAGACATCAGAGCTGCGAGCGTAAGCTCGCTTCGTCAAGAATCCACGTCACATCGAAGCACGCTTACGCTCGCAGCTCTGATGTTACTTACCACTGCGCCTCATCAAACGGCGTTAACGGCGTCTTCGTCTTCGGCTTCGGAAGGTGATCGAAAAGATCCTTGGCGAGGCGAACGAGTTCGTCGGAGTCGATGCGGATATTAAGGCGCGAGCCGACGACGACGCCGATTTTCTGGCCGGTGCTGATGAGCAGTTCGGCATCATCAACAAAAATATCTTTGCCGCGGGAAGCGTAAGCCTGAACGAGCGGAACTTTGCGGAAAATCTGCGGAGACTGAATTTCACTCACCGCGGACATATCGACATATTCCTGCAATTGCCGATTGTTCCCATCGCCATCCAGATCGGAAAAAGCCCAGCGGGAGGGAAGCACGGGAACAACACCGGCAAGAGATTTATTTTTGTCGAGCGCCTCCTCCATCGCATCCAGTAGCGTAAATGGAACAGCAGGACAACACGGATCGTGAACAATGACGACATCGACCGCCGCATCGAGTTTCTCAACCCCCCTACCGACGCAACTGAACCAATCAACCCCCCCACCGGCAACGCTCACGCCCTGAAACCCCAGATGCGCGGAATATTTCTCCTGCATGAGCGGCAGATCGTCCGGCGTCGCCACAACGATACGCTGCAAAACCTCATCCCGCCGAGCATAAAGCTCAACGCTACGAAGAAAAGTCTCACGATTCTCGATCTTGGCAAAGATGCGAGCAGCACCTTTGGCAACAAACGCCGGAGCGACAAGCGGAAATATAACAGCAACTTTCATCTGGGTAAGTTTCAAGTTTCGAGTTTCAAGTGTCAAGTTTCTTGAAACTCGAAACGAGTGTGCCCTGCCCCCCCTCCACTGAGCGAAAATAAATTCCGATTCAGTTTTGCTCTGAGGCCCTCTTTTGCTGCTGTTCCATCTCGGCAATCTTCTGGCACAGCTTCTCATAATCCTCCGCACACTTGATACTCACGTTGTGAAACATTCCGTTGTCCAATTCCTGTAAGGTGTAGGCGACGCTCAGCGGAAAACAATGACTGCAAATAAAACACGTCCAGCCGATGGCTTGCTCATCACTGTTGCGGAGAGGTGAATAGAAGAGTTTCATGAGATGACTCCCCATAAAAAAGGAGGACGCCGGACCGCGAACACGCTACCAGAACCCTTAGCAGAGGGGGAAAAAGACGTGTCTTGGCCGACGCCCCCCATAAGGGAGGCGCGGTTTCAAAACACTGCCTTTTTCCGGCCTTTCAGCCGGAAAATCTGCTAAGATTTCTGGTAGCAGCGTTTTGACGCACCGTGCGTCAAGTCAAATTGTCGTCCGCAGCCAAAAAAAACACGCGAACGACATAAGCATAAACGATTTATTTTCCACCTCCAACCCACCATTCCCCCATACGCGTCGTTTGGCGTTTTCGCTTGTGCGCCATATGATTCCTCAACTGTCGCTTAATCGAGGAAAAACGCATGGCTCTCTACGACTCGCATGGGAAAATAGTCCTACCCCAACTCACCTCCGGGATCCCGCCTTACGATGCGATCGCCCCGCGGAACGCTTACGAAATGCAGCGCTACCGTGAGATGACCGTCGATCAGATGCTGCTGGAGAACCGCGTGATTTTCCTGGTCGGCGAGATCAACCACGTCTCGAGCTACAACGTCATCATGCGGCTATTGTACCTGCAGAACCTCCGCAAAGACCAGGACATCATGCTCTACGTGAATTCGCCCGGCGGTTCGGTCGACGACACGCTGGCGATGTACGACACGATGAAGTTCCTGACCTGCGACATCCAGACGTTCTGCATCGGCCAGGCGATGTCCGGCGGAGCCGTCATCCTCGCCGCCGGAACCAAAGGCAAACGCTACGCACTGCCACATGCCAAGATCATGATCCACCAGCCCTTCGGCGGAATCTGGGGCCAAACCGAAGACATCGCCATCCAGGCACAAGAAATCATCAAAACCAAAAACACGCTGACGGACCTGCTGGCGAAACTGACCGGCCAACCGACGGAAAAGATCGCCGAAGACCAGGAACGCGACAAGTATTTCGACGCTCACGAAGCCAAGGCATACGGCCTCGTCGACGACGTGCTGGAAGAAACCGACCGCAGCAAGAAAGAAGCGATTGCGAGCCAGCAGAAGCCTCAATGACGAAACGCGAATGACGAATCAAATTCGAAATTCGAATGACTGAATGACAAAACAACTTCTGGGAAGCACCGCATGGTAATGCGGTGGTTTGGCACAACTCACCTCACAAGCCACCGCATTACCATGCGGTGCTCCCTTTTTTGTTTGCGAACGTTTGCATTTATACTCTTGTGCAATCAACTGCAACAAGAAGGAGAAGACGATGCGCGTTCGTCCTATTCTCGGCATCTTGATTCGTGCATGCCTTGCATCCGTGGTGATGATCATCATTCCGGCATGTGCGAAACCGGCTCAACCGACTCAACTGACAATGCAGGAGGAAGGCACTCCGCCAGCGACGCAGGCGGCGACGGATCCGAAGTGGAATGATCTGCTGTCGCGGCTGGGGGCGGACGATTTCAAGACGCGAGATACGGCGCAGAAGGAGTTGGCGAAGCAGCCGATCAGCGAACGACCATTGCTGAAAAAATTGGCCGACCAGGCGACGGACGCGGAGATCAAGGCGCGGCTTCAAGCTCGGCTGGCCGAGATGGATGAGGAGTTGGCGCTTAATCCGCCGCCGGTATCGCTGGATTTGAAGGATGCGACGCTGCGCGAAGCGTTCGAGGAACTCTCGAAGCAGACGGGCTTGACGATCAAAGGCTGGCCCGACTATGGCGAGAACTCGCGGCTGGTGAATCAGCCCATGAATCAGAGCATCACGCTTCACGTGGATCGGCAGCCGCTGTGGGTGGCGGTGCGGAAAATCGCGAAGCAAGTGCCGCTGTTGCCGCTATTTGCCGATGAAGAGGCGGATTTACGGCTGAATGTGGACGTCGGGAATTCCCTCCGCATGAGCGTTCTTTCCGGCCCCGTGCTCATCGTGCTCAACAACATAGACCGCCACGACGTCGCGCCGGGCGAAATGGCGGCAGACGCCAAAACACAAAACAACTTCAACGCCAACTTCCACCTCGCAATCGATCCCCGCGTGCGTGTGTACTACGCCCCTCGTCGTGGCGGAAAAATACAACTCACCGAAGTGACCGACGACAAAGGCCATTCGCTGCTTGTGACGACGAAAGACAGGTCTGATGAAGAAAACGTACGGTGGCTGAAGGGCGGCTACGCCTACGAGTCACTGCCGCTGCATGCCCCGGAGCCCCCCGCGACACGCATCGCGGTGATGAAAGGCACTCTGGTCTACAGCGCCGAAACGCTCTCGTATCATGCCGACCTGAATCTTCCCGGAGCAGGCGAAGCTCCCACGGTCGCCACTCTTGACGGCATGATCGTGGCGCTCAAAACATTCAGCGTCAAGAACGGCCAAGCCGTCGCCGACCTCCAGTTCCAAAGCGGCGAGATGGACAAAACTCGAGGCATCCAAGACCTCCATGCAACGCTTGCTCCCCGCATGCAACTTCTCGACGCCAGCGGCGCGGTGATTTCAGACAACAAACACAGCGGAAGCACCAACGGCATCTGGCTCAACTATCAGTACAACTTCTCGCTCAATGACAGCAGGGGCAAAGCGAAGTTCACGCCCGCCAAGTTCCGCGTCACCGTGACCGCCAAAACCCGCGAAGTCACGATGCCGTTTGAATTTCATGACGTCCCGCTGCCGTGATCCTTCAGAGCCGCAAGCGTAAGCTCGCTTCGTCACATCCACAATCGCACGAAACGTACGAAGCGAGCTGACGCTCGCGGCTCTGATGGGACACGCCCGATGTTCCCTTATTTTTTCTTGGCGGGCGTCGCGACGGGTTTAGGTTTAGAGTCCTTGGCGGGCTCGGGTTTCTTGGGGTCTTTTTTGGGATCTTCGACAGGAGCGGGGGCCTCGATCGGGGGGGGGGCAAGGATGGGGGAATAGGCTTTGGCGACTTGGGGCCAGCTCTTGGGAGACCAACCGTCGAGCTCTTTGCGGGAACCGTGGAAAAAGTCGGCGGCTTCGGCGGCTTTTAAGTGCTTTTCTATAACCTGTTGAGCTGTCTTGAGTTCCGTGCCTTCGGGGAGGACTTCTTTGGAGATCAGCCACAAGAGCAATTTGGTGTCGATGGGGGCGGCGGGGACAGTGAAAGCGTCCAGACAGACAGCCGCCTCGACGTAAGGTGTTATGCCAGCAAGACTTTGGAAATATGGACGTATCTCGGTCTTTTTCATTTCCTTGAGGCGGTCGAGGCGCATTTGATGTTCGCGGTCGAAAATGCTTTGCAAGGTGCGGTGCAGGGCGGAGCAACGGGATTCGGCGAAGGGATAACGGACGCCTAAAAGGGCGGCGAGCTCGATGGCGGGTGTCACGCGTAACTCGTTGTAATCAACCATGTTATCGAGGAATTTGCGTTCGGCGTTGGAGGCGCGGGCCTCGTCGCAATCGTATTCGAGGAAGGCGAGGATCAGGCGGGCGATGGGGTCGGAGGGTGTAGAGGCGGTGCGTCTGGAAGGGGCGGCCTTCACGAGACGAGAGATCGTTTTGCGGAGAAGATCGACCTTGATATTGGCCTTGATCATCTAGATTTTCCTTCCTTTTGTCTGTTTTTGTCTGATTCTGTCTCGTTTTGTCTGGTTTTGTCTAGTTTTTTCGGTTCGCTTCGCCAATTTTTTTCAAGATTTCCGCTTCGCGTTTCAAAGATTCGTCAAGGTGGAAACTGAGGCGAGGGACGAATCGCATGGTGAGTCCTTTGGCGACTTCGGATTGGATGTGTCGGCCGGCGGAGTTGATGCCTTCGAGGATGGTGGCGGGGGGGCGTTTGTTGTTGAGGAAGCTGAGGTGGACTCTGGCTTCACGGAGGTCTGGGGTGACGTCGACGCGTGTGACGCTGATGAGGCCGTCGATGCGGGGGTCGGCGATCTCTTTGAGCAGGGTCATGGCGACGAGCTTTTGGATCTGGGAGGCGATTTTTTGCTGGCGAATTTTAGGCATGTTGCAGTCCTGTGTTTGCACCCCGCAGAGCGGGTTCGCTACGGGGCACGCTGAAGCGTGAACTCCGGGGGCTTAGTCGCGGCCGGAGATTATTTCGATTCGGAAGTCTTGAAGTTCGGTGTAGCGGTTCTTGTTGGTCGAGTCTACGAGTTTGCTCAAGGTGCTTTCCATTTTTTTAGCGTCGGTGCCGGCGAGGACTACGGCGAGGATCGTGTGCTGCGGGTGATCGAGGTAGTCGACTTCGACGACGGAGACGTTGTGGTGGTGATGCCAACGGTCTTTGAGGGAACGCAGGTATTTGCGTTTGCCTGAGAGATTGAGGGCATCGCCGATTCGTAGTTCCAGTTGTAGGATTCCGATAAGCATATTTTTATTTTATTTGGGCGGTTCGCGACGCCGCAAGCGACTTCGGTGCCTGTTTACGAGATCAACGTTAAGCGGCATGCAAGCATGCCGGCTAAATAGTTAAAGGGTTCTGGCGACGTCGATGATTTTGTAGGCTTCGAGGCGGTCGCCGATTTTGATGTCGTCGTATCCTGCGAGTTTGATGCCGCATTCGAGTCCGCCGCGGACTTCTTTGACGTCTTCCTTGAAACGCTTGAGGCTTTCGAGGGTGAGGTTGTCGGTGATGACGGAGCCGTCGCGGATGAGTCGGAATTTGTTGGAGCGTTGGAGGATGCCGTCGGAGACCATGCAACCGCCGATGTTGCCGACGCGGGAGACTTTGATGACTTGGCGGATTTCGGCGTGGCCGAGGACCTGATCTTGCTTGGTGGGTGCGAGCATGCCGGTGAGGGCTTTGCGGATGTCGTCGGTGATTTCGTAGATGATGCGGTAAGTGCGGATTTCGACGGATTCGTGTTCTGCGAGTTTTCGTGCGGTTTCGTCGGCGGCGACGGAGAATCCGATGATGATGGCGTTGGAGGCTTCGGCGAGGAGTACGTCGCTTTCGGTGATGCCGCCGACGGCGGCGTGGAGGAGGCGGACTTTGACTTCTTTCGAGAGCTCTTCGGTGAGGAGTTGTTTGAGGACGTCGACGGAGCCTTGGACGTCGCCTTTGAGGATGACGCGGAGTTCCTTGATGGCTTCTTTTTGGATGGTGTCGTAGAGGTTTTCGAGGGTGACTTTGCTACGCTGGGCAATTTCGCCTTGGCGGTCGATCATTTTGCGTTCGTCGGAGATGTCGCGAGCTTCGTTGGCGTCGTCGAGAGCATAGAACTTGTCGCCGGATCCTGGGACGGTGTCGAGGCCGATGACTTCGACGGGGGAGGAGGGGCCGGCTTGTTGGATGGATTGGCCTTTGTCGTCAGTGAGGGAACGTACGCGGCCCCAGGCGGGACCGCAGACGAGGGTGTCGCCGACGTGGAGGGTGCCGTTTTGGACGAGGACGCGGGCGACGCATCCGCGGTTGGGGTCCATGAAGGATTCGATGACGGCGCCGCGTGCGGGGAGGGTTGTGGAAGCTTTGAGTTCGCGAAGGGTGGCGGTGTAGTCGAGGTATTCGATGAGTTCTTTGATGCCTTGGCCGGTGGTGGCGGAGGTGCGTACGACTTCAGTGTCGCCGCCCCATTCGGCGGGGTTGAGGCCTTGTTCTGCGAGTTGGCCGAGGACTTTGTTGGGGTTTGCTTCGGGTTTGTCGATTTTGTTCATGGCGACGACGATGGGGACGCCTGCGGCTTTGGCGTGTGAGATGGATTCGATGGTTTGGGGCATGACGCCGTCGTCGGCGGCGACGACCAGGACGACGACGTCGGTCATGTTGGCGCCGCGGGCTCGCATGGCGGTGAAGGCTTGATGGCCGGGGGTGTCGAGGAAGGTGACGCGTTTGAGGGTGCCGTCGGAGCCGGTGAGTTCGACGGTGTAGGCGCCGACGTGTTGGGTGATGCCACCGGCTTCGCCAGCGGCGACGTTTGCGGAACGGATTTTGTCGAGGAGGCTGGTTTTGCCGTGGTCGACGTGTCCGAGGATGGTGACGACGGGGGCACGGCCGTTTTTTTCGGTTTTTTCTTCGGTTTCTTTGTATTCGCGTTCGAGCCGAGCGGTTTCGCTTTCACGTGCTTTGACGGTGAGTTCCATGCCGAACTCCAGGGCCATGACTTGTGCGGAATCGGGCTCGATGACCTGGTTGACGGTGGCCATGATGCCCTGTGCCATGAGCTTTTTGAGGATGTCGCCGGATTTGGCGCCGAGGGCTTCGGAGAGCTGGCGGATGGTGATGGGGGGGGAAATTTCGACGTGTGTTTGTTTGGGGGTTGTGCCGGGTGAAGGGGCGTGACGGGATTGCTTGGACATTTCGCGTTTTCGTTCACGCAGGGCGCCTGCGGAACTGGCGAGACGTTCTTCGCGTTCGATGAGGTCGGCTTCGCGCCATTCTTTGATGGCGGCGTTTCCTGCGTCGCCGCGTCGGCCTGTGCCGACGCCGCGACGAGCGGCGGGACGACCTTTCTTTCTGGCGGCGGCTTCTTCGTCGTCGAGGATGGGGGTTTCGCGGCTGGAGCCGCCCCCGCCACGAGAACGGGAGGGGGTGGAGGGCATGGGCATCGGTGGAGCTGCGGAGTAACCGGGGCCACGGCCGGCCCCTCCTCCGCTGCCGCCTGTGCCGGAACTGGCGGGGGGACGCGGGCGCATGGGGCGTGGGGTGGGGAGTTGGTCGGGTTGCTCGACGCGGATGACGTTGGGGCCTTTGAGCTGTGCGGGGGCGGGCTTGACTTGTGGGCCGACGGCGGTGACTTGGGGGCGTGTTGGGACGTTGGGGACGCCGACGGGCTTGACGGTGGGACGGACGGGTTTTTGCAGGACAGGAGGAGTAGCTGGCTTGGTTGGGGCGGCGGGGGGAGATGCTTCAGTTTTTGGGGGAACGGGGGGTGCGGCAGGCGCGGCGGCGGC
>Ga0123357_10001815_pt1 | contig 23150 bp, 21 predicted proteins | sample TergutEmb28metaG_FD_89873 | JGI IMG/M metagenome (GOLD analysis project Ga0123357, IMG submission 89873) | Embiratermes neotenicus P4 segment gut microbial communities from Petit-Saut dam, French Guiana - Emb289 P4 | ecosystem: Host-associated > Arthropoda: Insects > Digestive system > Gut ... | reverse complement strand
GTGCAGGTACAAGGGATGTACTTTGAAGGTGACCGTATTTTAGTTGATAAATAAATAATACAAAACTATTTTTTTGAACCTGTCTCATTACTTTACTGTCGGACTGGTATATATATACAAATAAATAAATAAATCTCTTGTCAGTATGTCCTTGTTAAAATATTTAAAATGCTAGATTACATATGTATTACAAGTATAACAAGCTCTTGTCAGATGGGGTTGTTTATAGTTGCAGCTAATATCGTCACTCTTTGGTCGTAGTTTAAGTTGTATAGATCTGTTAGCAAGGATCTTCTTGCCGTTCTATGAAAGGCCACATTCTGAGTTATATATCACACACTAATGTAATTTATGGCGATTGTTTCATGACAAGTTTTCTTCTTCTTTTACGTCGTATGGAAGACTGAGTACTGAGTTGTATAACATACATAGTAGGGTCCAAACGTTTCCGGCCTGACATACAAAAGCTGCATCAAATGGAAAATGCTGTGGGGGATATATAGTGCCATCTTTGGTGACATTAATGTATCAGTTTCAGGCGGCTACGTGCTCCAGTATACTGGAGGCACTCGTGCTAGTAGGACGTGTTGCGCTGAGCTACCGCAATGTCGAAAGTTGAGTACCGTGTGGTAATCAAATTCCTCAGTAAAGAGGGGCTTGCACCAGCTGCCATCAAACAACGCTTGGATGGCGTGTATGGTGAGGCTTCTCCTTCGTACTCCACAGCAACGGAATGGGCTAAACAGTTTCGCCTCGGGAGAGAGAGTGTTGAAGATGAGCCTTGTGAAGGTCGGCCCGTGGAGGTGGTGAGTGAAGAAAGCATCAGGCGTATCGAAGAGGAACTACTGAGTGACAGGCGGCTAAAGCTTCAGGAAATCTCAGTAAGACTGGAAATTCCTAAAACCACCGTCATTCGGAACATCCATGAACATCTTCACATGAATAAAGTCAGTGCAAGGTGGGTGCCCAGACTCTTTCTTCAATTCAGAAGGAGCACCGTTTGACGTGTTGTCAGAAGATTTTGGAGCTTTGCTGTGGCAATCAGAAGCAAGTATTGGAATCAATTGTCACAGAGAATGAAACCATGGTCCTTTATTATGATCCGTTATCAAAAAGGGAAACCTGGCAAAGCACCACCAAGAAAGGCCAAGGTCACTCAGCCCACCAAGAAGATCATGGCAACAATATTCTGGGATTGCAGAGGAATTTTGATTGATTGCATAGAAAGAAACACCACTGTGAACGCTGAGTATTATGCTTCACTTCTGCACAAATTACGCAACGTTATCAAGGAGAAGAGGCAAGAAATGTTCAGCCATGGAGTTAGTCTGCTCCACGACAACACTCCAGTCCACACGACAGCTGTTGCCAAGGCTGCAGAAAAGGAATGTGGCTTCAAGGAGATCGAGCACCCACCCTACAGCCCAGACCTGGCACCCAGTGATTATTACCTCTTCTCCAAACTAAAGAAAGATCTTCGGGGTAGGAAATTTGATGATGATGAGGAGGTCAAAACTGCTGTGATGGAACATTTTGCAGATAAAGAACCAGAGTACTTTTTGAAGGGTACAGTGTTACTAGTTCACAGATGTGAAAAATGTGTTGAAATAAAGGGCGACTATATTGAAAAACAGCAAATTTGTTTTATTTCTGTCACCTTAAAAAGCTGGTCAGGCCGGAAACTTTTGGACCCTACCATGTATGTCTTCCAGTTCTTATCAGCACTATTTTCGAATATTATGGATACAGTTAAAACCATAAAGGTTCTGTATATTCAAACTCTGCGTCAGTTTTATGGGATGACTGTAACTGTGTGACTGTTACTGTAACTCATGAGTCACAAGTTCCGATCACATGCAGATGCACACTTGCAACCGTCCTGCAAATTCAAATCAACCTCCGATACGGTACGTACAACTGAACGTCCATCAATACACGGTTACAGTCATCCCATAAAACTGATGCAGAGTTTGAATATATAAAATCTTCACAGTTTTAACTGTATCCATAATATTCGAAAATAGTGCTGATAAGAGCCAGAAGATGTATGTTATACAACTCAGAATTCAGTCTTCCACAGGATGTAAAAAGAAGAAGAAAATTTGTGATGAAACAATCGCCATAAATTACATTAGCATGCGATACACAACTCAGAACGTGGCCTTTCATACAATGGCAAGAAGATCCTTGCTAACTGATCTCTACAACTTTAACTACGACCAACAAGTGACGATATTAGCCACAACCATAAACAAGTACACGTGACAAGAGCTTATTATACTCGTAATACATGTGTCATCTAGCATTTTAAATATTTTAATGAAGACATACTGACAAGAATTTTTTATACACATACATGTGTGTGTATTTTTTAAATACATCGGCTAACTGAATTAAACATGATCTGTAATGTCAATATAATTTGTAAACAGTATGGGATCCCATAGTGTGCACACTCGCTGAATGTACCAGTACTGTTTTTAGTATCTGGCCTGATGATGGTTCAGTGAACCGAAACATGTCAACGAATTTTTAATAGTGATTACCAATATATGTCGTGTTATTGACTGAATAAATTACTGTATTATTGCAAAACACAACTGGATGGCTCATATCAAAGTTTATTAAGTAATTTAAACTACACACTACTCTCATGTACACTGTGTCAAGTAATACAAACTCAGACCCCTATTATTTTTAACAACCTAAGTTTCAACAAGTATATTTTGCATTACTTTCCTCCTGTGTAAGAGAACATCCAACAATGATGCTGCCATACTTAGCAGTGTGGTTAAGTCATGTTCATTATGGGAAACCACCTACTCAGACTGCCTTAATCTTCAGGCATAACAAACAGCATGATTCAAAAATATGGACTCAATTTCGTACGTCTATATTTCCTGGACTATACATGGTATGTGAATGATCTACATAACATTTGAAAGAGGAGGTCCTAAATTTTCAAATACCACCGCTACAGCACTTGCAGCATCAGTTGAGAGCAAAATGGCTACTATGCAGCACAAGATTTTAGCATTCGTGAGTTCATTGAAACTGAGTCAGCGACTGCTGTGCAGCATGCATTTTGTCTTCGTTTCACATTCAACCTCCGAGAAAGAGCACTTGTCGTTGGAATCACCAATTTGAGCAAATCGGCTGTCTGTGTTAAGGCAAAAGCTCCGGCCGACCATGTGTATCAGAGGAGAACGTAAGACAAATTCAAGAGAGTTTTGAGCGTAGCCCAGGCAAGTCAACCCGTAGAGCAAGCAGAGAACTTGGAATACCGCAACCAACTGTCTGGCGTGTGTTGAGGCGCTGTTTACTGTTCATTTGAGTCCGTCATGTTGAATCACCAGTGACTGTATTGGTATAAATCCACACCCACTCAATAATGTTGTTTTGAAGAATCATCAACAAAGGCAAAAGGATTTCCGTGGTTTCTGGAAGCAATGCTTTCAATCTTCCAAGGACCTTTTCAATACATGCCTCACAATGGCAGTGACACCCCTTCAAAGGGCAGTCACTGTATATACCACCTGCCTTAATAAAAAACACTAAACCACCACAGAGAGAGAGAGAGAGAGTGCGTGCAGAGAGAGAGAGCAGGGACTTTGTATGAGTCTAAGAATGAACAGCAATTATTGTGCGTATGTGAAATGACAATAATATTTTACATAAAAACTACCATGTCCAAAATTCTGGCAGCTTGTTACATGGCACATGTGTCTCAAAGACTGCATAAAAATTAAATTTAACTTTCGAATTTACTTAAGCTAAATCAAACCCAATTACACGAAAATTGAGTTCAAATACACAAATTCCTCCTCTCCTCAAATTGCATCACATTCACTGGCACAAAGTTCTGGCTATTTATTGGCATTACTACTACATCTTCATCATCTTCTTCATCTTCTGCTTCTTCTTCTTCTTCTTCTTATTATTATATCATCCTCTTTTTCTTCCTCCTCCCCCTCCTTCTGCTTCCTCTTCTTTTCTTCTTCTTCTCCTCCTCCTTCTTCTCCAGCATCCCTCCTTTGTATGCACTGGCATACGATTACTAAACACATTAGATGATGACATAATGACACTATTTGATGCTGTTCTTGTCAACACACGACTGGCCTGGATTCGGTAGCTTCACTCCCATCATTTATCACCTGTCTCATACAAAATAATGTTATATTTGTTCATAAAAACACTCTCCATTATCACTGTCATTACTGGGAGTTACTTTTCACAACCTTGCCTGTGAAGAATCAAGAGCACAGCTTATATTCATATAAATACAATAATTCACCATACAAAAACAACTAGCTGGTCTTTGCAATGCAGATGTAATTTTCTGTTTGGTAGGAAATAAATTGTCTGTATTAAAGAAATTTCAGAATTCAAAGTATTAAGAGAGTTTTATGTATGTGAAGAGACAGACCTACAAGCCATACTTCTATTTTTGAAATTCAACCACCGAATAAAATTATGACCAATACACACAGAAATACAGTAGAATCCATAACTTCTATGCAACTAAACACAAAAGTAATCACTGAACAGACTCTTAAGCTAGTTTACATTTCACAGGCCATCTCACCAAGAAATATTTTAACATTATTCTCCAATTTTTCATCTTTGTCTTACTATTAGCTGCTTATGAACAGATGTACACACTAAACTTACAGCTCCAGCTCTTCATCACACTATGTCAATTGCCTATCATAATAATAAAAGGAAACTGAACAAATCCTTTCCTTTTCAATTAAAAGGCTTCTGGCATTACAATTTTTCCACAAGCACATTGTAGCAAACCTTCCACCAACTTTACTGCCCCGTTATAACGGCATGATCTTTGTGATCATAAAATCTCTCTTCTGATATTTCATATATACGAGGTTTGTTCAAAGAGTATCCAGGCTGACCACAGTACATGAAGTAGATAAGGCTTAAAGGGTTTTAACTCTAAATTGTCTTCAACATATGCACTTTGCCCAACATTTCTGCCACTGTTGGAAACATTTTGTAAATTCCTCTTTCGGGATGTCTAATAGTGCCTTCATCAAATTTCATTTGATGTCCTCCATTGCCTCAAATCGGTGTCCTTTCAGAACTCTCTTAAGCCTTGGGAATAGGAAAAAGTCACATGGTGCGAGATCTGGTGAGTATGGCAGCTGCTGCAACTGAAAAGTGCCTTGTTTGGTCAAAAACTGCTGCACAAGATGTGAAGTGTGTGCAGGCGCATTGTTGTGGTGCAGGATTCAGTCGCCATCCCGCCATTTTTCCGGTCTTTTCGGCGAAATTATTCACACAAATGTCGCAAGACCTCCACGTAGAATTCCTTGTTAATTGTTTGCTCATCAGGAGCATACTCATGGTGTACGAGACCCTCAGAACCAAAAAACGTCAGTAACATAACCTTTGTTTTGCTTCGCACCTGGCGCCCCTTCTTTGGTCGCGGAGACGTGGGACCCTTCCACTGTGACGATTGCTGTTTTGTCTCCGGGGTCATACCCGTAGACCCAGGACTTGTCACCTGTTACAATGTCTGTTACTACACGTCTTCACATGAACTTGATGCAAATGCGTTGTTCGGAACTTTCACACATTGTAAAAATTGCTATGACATAAACCCATGAGTTACTTCCATGACCTACTACACCCAAATGATCAAACGCAGCCACTTGCAACTTGTGTCATGAGTTGCTGAGACATGTATGAACATGTCAAGACTGGTTGCAAACACATCCCACCCATTGAACAACCACCACAATTCCAATCCGGATGCTATTTGAACAAACCTCATATAGCAAAAAGAGGGAGCAGAGTGTTATAATTCCACATATCAAAAGCTTCTTTGTTTTTATTTTTTAACACATTAATTTATAACTCATATTAGCACGGGTGAAAATAAAAGGGATGGAAAGTAGTAATGATACAGTTCCTCAACAACCATTATCATCTGTTTCTCTGCAGGTTGGTGATAGTGGTCTATTCATTACACCCATATTTCACCAGTGTCCACAGTCTGAGGCAAGCCTAACACATCTTGTGAGTTCAACCCTACTCCCATGAGAACCTGATGATGGGAGTCAACTCCCAAAAATCATATCATGCATACCCCAGACAATGCAAATTAATTAGGGCACAATCTCCCACTCTACTATGTGATTTCTCCAAATCGTAACAGGCAACAGAATAACTGAACAAAACTGCAGCAAATATTTTACAAATGCTGTTTTATGTCTTCTTAAATGCAGACATGTTACTGGCTGATTTGGTGCCAAAATCCACCAGAGGTTCAATGCACTGCCATTAACTTGTATTTTGATTCTAGACACTTAAGTGATCTCTGGTTTAAAGTTTTGGGACCTGGATGCGTAGCATCCTCTTTTGATATGCTGTCATTTCAAAGCCGCCTTCCATCTCAGTATAAAAATACTCCTGGCATGCACAAAAAAGCAAGTTTAAAACCAAAACAAAGCATCTAGTTATGATTTAAGTCTTTTGGAATGTGATGCTACAGCAGAGAGAAGAGTTCCCTACATTTGTAAAGATCGTAAGTGCCTTCATCCTCACAAAGCCTACACAGAACCCTGGGCCCCTAAGCTGCCCTGGTAGATACCTCACAGTACCAATAAAGCCCAGGCTGAGTGTATTCCTTACCATGTTTACACAGCCATGTTCCAAACCTTTTTACAGCCCCTTATCTCTTTTCAGTCACTGTTTATTTCATTCATTTAAATAATTTCATTATTACCGCATAACATTCCTAATGCCACTTTAACAGTCTCTGTCCTACTGGCTCCCCTGATGGTTACCAGATGGTGACCACCACCTTCTTTATACAGCATCCTGCAACAACTGTTTTCAGGGTCCATACTGTACACAAAGCCCCTCCCATGACAACCCCATACTAGCTTACCACGCTCCATTGGCAAAACACTACCAGCCACAACTAAACCCATGTAATGCCCACGTTTTTTCTGTAAGGTTATTCTTGGACTGCTTCACCCTGAACATAAAGGAACTATGATCCTTCAAAGCAGTGATAACTACTTACCCAACAACAAAGCATCACATCCCAGCAAAACTATTAGGGTGAGAACCTGAAATCTTTAAAGGCTCTAGCTTCCACATTCCAGCCTGTCACTGCAATGCTTGGAAGCTTCACAGCACAAGTGAACACAGCAGTGCACTGATTTGATGTAACATATTTGCTTATCACACATATGATCCAATCAAACTACACCCAAATTATTTGGTCCAGTCCAAAACATGTGAACAAGCAGGACCTAAGGCCATATCTACCCTATCCTGCTAGTCAAGTGCACTTAAAATTGTACAAAACTGCACTGATGTATCACCATAAAGCCATTTCATAACAATGGGTAAAACTGCTGCATGGTGCAATTTCCTGAGGAATGTTTGGCAGAATCCTTAATATGGCAGAAATAACACTTTACTGGAAGTGTAAGTACACTTCTCTACATTAATTCTTGCTATTACTACGTCCATTCATGTAATACAAATGATATAACAAGGTCCTGGAAATGTTAAGATAGTGTTTGGAATGAAAGATGAATGTCCGAAGTGCAGCTGGTTGACATGGTAATTATGGATGGTACAGACATCTATCAGCACACTACCAGTGCTGAGGGTGGCAAAAGGGAACTAATACAGCTATGTGCTATAGGTGGTAATATGAGAAATGTTATGCCACTTGCATATGCACTGATGGCCAGAATAACTGAGATGCCTACTAACATATCAAACAGCAGTGGATTTTGTTAGCAAGAAAATCCTATTCCAAAAGCTAGCTAAGTGAAAGGTGGATTTTAAACTTTAAAATACAAATGCTTAAGGGAGATATTCCCATGTACAAATGAAAAGGTTGCCTTGCCTGTATGTTGTAGGTGCACTGCATCAGTTTAGGACTCCACACAGTGGTGTAGAGAATAGCAAAGGGATACATTGTCTACTGCTAGAAGTAAAAGTTATGAACATGTTTCTAGTCTTGTGTGAGCTAAAGTAGGGGTCACCAGAAGGAACAAAGACAAGAGGTGCAGCCAACAGCCAACAGGATGAACAATGGACAGAGTACATGGCCCAACATATTTGATAAGTGCAATAACCATTTTCTGTCATCAACTAATGCAACACCTCAGCAGGACATGCAGAGAAAGCATTAAGTGAGCACACAACATTCATCACACCCGTGAATTTCTGAGCCAGGTGGAACAAAAACACGTCAACATTTTAGAGACCCGGGTTCACATATGCAAATGCATGTGTGAAGACACTCTTAGAAAATCATTTTAAACATTCTTGATTTCAGACTTTTGCCATGTTGTGAATGTTGTATTCTTTCTTTTGGGCGATTCACCGTTGTCTGAATTTTATGTGCCAGTGTTTCAGAACACACTGTCTGTTCCATCTTCATAAGTCAACCTATGAAGATGGAAGAGACAGAGTATTCCGAAATATCGGGATAGAAAATTCAGTCACAGAGGAATCACCCAAACACAAGAATACCCCATTTTAAACATTTAAGCACTAAGGAAACTTAAATTTTTAAGACATTATACATAATATCTGTTTTACTTTCCACACAATGCCATTTATTTCATAATTTTGTCTTCTTCTGTTGAAATTATTACTCAGTTTTTCATTAGTCATGTGTTTATATTTAACTACCCAGCCCAGAGAGGATTCTTTTCAAGACGCAGACACCAGACTAAACAGTTTACACTTATGATAACTTGGATTGCAGAATTTAACTCTGGAGGATTATGTCAAGACATTGATGTTTATTGCAGAAACCAGACAGTACAATACTGCTAAATTACTACACCGTATTGACAGAATGTCTGTTATGGATAGCCAGGTACACAACGAATAAACCCACGATTTGCACCGGGAGTATGTAATGCATACAATGTTGTTATCAATGGGGAACAAAGAATAAACTATAATGTAGAACACTGGCTCAATTATGACTATGCACATCCGTCTCTCTGACAGTTCACGCACACGTTGAAAACTGACGACATGAAAATGAACACAACAAAGCACATACATCCAAGTGTCAACCAACACCATCAATGAAATCAACAGCATATTATGGATGCTGCTAAGACATTAAGTACACATATTAAACTGCATTGCAAGCTATTTTCAAGGTGCAACATACAGGTTGACAACTAATCCAAATATTCTTAAAAAAAAATTATGATTAAAATTCAAAGTGGTCCAATTATTTGTCTTATAATTTTCAATTAAAATAAATTCTGTTCCCAAACTGTATTCAGTTCTGTACCAGTATAGCACTTAACACATGAAATGACTAATGTTTTGTTACAACTCTTATTCAGTGTCAGGCTAAATTAATTTATGGACCACACATCTGGACTAATATCACTATAAGACCTTCTTGTTTTGGACTCGACCAAATTACGTATACAAAACTACACACTGGACATTTCTGTCAGGACCAAAAGCACATAAAAGCATATACTGGTCCCCAAACAGTTAAGCAACAAGCACTTGTTAATTGTGAGTTGTGCTGGTTTTACAGCTGCTTACAACAGGAAAAACAACATTGACAAAATAAATTAAATTCCAAAATCATTTCATTAACATATTCAGGGCACAAATGCATTGAACAGGATCTGTGTATGAATCTAAAAATGCCTGCTCTCACAAACTGATTTCACTGCTGAATGAGTGGTTTTTAATAATTTCCCGTCATCTGGAAAATATCAATGGTCCAAAAGTACATCAAAATTAGAATATATTTAACATTCTTTACAAGGCACAAGTGTCTGGAAATGTTCCATAAAGAAATAAATAAAAAATTAACAAAACAGGAACTAAAATTCAGCACAGAAATGTGCAAACAGTCGTACCAAATGCTGGTCAAGATCATCCAGTTATTTGGCAGAGTTCACATAACCACACAGAAGTTTCAACAAGATGTAGAGGTCCAACTAAAAAACATCTGTTGCTGCTGTTTATTAAACCTATGAGGCATACACACAGACAACACCCCGAACAGAAAATATGTTTTGTTCAACTTCCAGGCTCAGTTCCACCTTAGTTTACAGGCTGGTTTTCCATACATCAGACTGCATCCAAACTACTTGGAGGAACAAATATATAAACTATTATAGCTGATTTTAATTCCATTGATACATGTAATTCATTCACCTCAACATTTTTTTAAGGTACAGCAAAATTCCTTTAATCCATCATCTGATAATCCTGCATTTGAGGACAGCAGTCCCAAGACCATGTGTTTCGTTTTTTACCAGAAAAATAGTTTCATCACTGAAACAGGCAGATCTCACAAACATGTTAAAAAAGGCCTCCAAGAGTGTTCATACATCAACCGTAGTGGTATCTCCTGACCCCATGTCTCCTACTCTAACTTTAACCTATGAAGAATCCATGAAACATAAGACACCAATACCCAAAAACAGCAGATGAAGGACATATCCAAATGGAATACTCCTACAGTTAACTCCATAGCCAAGTATAGGAGCAGTAACAAAAAATTACCTGTAATAATCTTCTTACAACACCTAGAACAACTTCACGTATCACGCCTATCAAACATAAGATCATAAAATATTTCAGATACGTAGACGACGTACTGGTTATCTAAGACACCAACCACACAGATGTCCAGAATATATTGAGGGACTTCAATATGATACACCCGAAACTCAAGTTCACAGCGGAATTTGAGACAAACAACCAGGTAAACTTCCTTGACATTACCATCCATAGGACCCCTACAAACTGGAGAATATCTGTGTACAGGAAACCTACATTCAAGGACACTATCATTCCATACACCTCTAACCACCCCACCCAACACAAATACTCGTACGCAACAGTGCAATTCCTTCACAGCAGACTAAACACCTATAACCTACAAGATGAAGATAACGACACTGAAGTTACCACCATCCAGAACATCCTGTATAACAATACCTTCCCAATCCACCATGAGAACCCTCCCACCTTACAACCACCCCCAACATAACTAGAGAACACAAACGCACACACACGCACATGCGCACACACACACACGCATGCACACACACACACACACATACAATCACACTCCCCAACACAAAAATGGGCTACATTCACCTACATTGGCAAAGAAACTACTTTCTTTACTAACCTATTCAAGAAGCCCAATATAAAGATTGCATTCCGGACTAACACTGTACGAAAACTGTTAATGCACAAGCAACAGACTTCAGACATACATTCACGGTCAGGGGTGTGCAAGTTGACATGCCCCAACTATGAAAAGGCATACGTGGGGCACACTGGCCGAGCTTTGCCACGTGGTTCCAAGAACACAAGAACGCATTCAGAACAGCTAACCACTCTTCCAACTTTGCCAAACACCTCGCAGAACACACACACTCATTCGGACCCATCCACAACACAACGCAGAAATTACAATTACAAAACAAAGGAGCACATTTAAACATGCTAGAATGATTCCACATTTATGCAGAGTACACCACAAACAACCACCTAAACGATGACTCAACTATCTCTATCTTCCCCAATAAGATCTTTGACACACTTTTGAAATCCCACCAGCCATAACCCCCCTCTCCTCCCCGCTCGCCCCTGACTTAAGACAGCCGCATGAGCCCATCACCCCAGCTCAGACACTACCTCCAAAGTTAACACAAAACAGCAACCACATAGCAAAGGATATTTTTCGCATGCAAACAAGACAAGACTAAGTACAATGACAAATTAGTGCAGTGACAACATACAGTTAAATAGTGATCCCCGTATGCAACACATGATTGTGTCAGTGCTGCACAGTTATCCAACACCACAGTGATAAGCACACTCACAACTAGGAACCAACACACAGGACGCCTATTCAACGGATCACCAACGCAGGCTTTAACCGCAACAGAAAAAGAACCACACACACCACCACCACCACTCACACCTGCGACCCCTAGGATGACACAAACCCAACCACACATGTAGGCCAAGTACACCAGCTAATCACCACCTGAGAACCCCCCAACGCCAACAAAGGCAGGCCAACAGAGCCCAAGGGCGATGACCCCGCCAGGAATACTCCAGACCAACCACACGCACATATGTCCCCCGCCTCACCTGCTCAGGTGACTCCAGTCACCACTCTTTCAGTACCTTCGCATGTGCAGATTTTTTCCTATATGCTTTATAAGGCCTACACGATGAGATCTCAACATTTGCCACATATCATGCATTGTTATTAGTCTCCTATAGCTAACATTTGTAAACCTGATGATGGCCTCTGAGTAGGCCGAAACATGTTTCATTAACACCACAGCTACACCCAGCTAATAAACCAGTTGTGTTTTGACCTATATTGTCCTTTACTTTACTTGTAATAACTTAGTTCAGTACACCTCCTATCTGGTAATATCACATAGCCAATAATCCTGCAACTGCCCAGTCCCCTGGGTGCCAGTGAAATTAAATTTTAATGCATATAGAACTATAATAAAGCTGGTAAATGACACAAAAAGACACCCAGAGCTTTAATTTACTTTCTGGTAAAGGTTCAATTCCTGGGCCTTATTATCGGTGATGGGATACTTAAAGGAGCTCAGACAGCTCAATGGTACAGCGATTATTCTACTAGCAAACAAGAAATTTTTCAGTTCCCGAAAAAAGTAAGATATGTAATCAGTCTTTGTGCAGTGGTGCCAGAAGTAAGGGCAATGAAGAAGACCACTCACCCCCTCATATCACTGAAGTTAATAACAAGCGGTGACATAAATCCACTATCCCACAAACGCATTCATGATATGCAGAGGGAATAAACAATCACATATTTAGTGCATTTCAAGGCCCAAAAAAATGTCAGAAGAGGACAGAAGCAAATGCACAATCAAAGTACGAGAAGTGAACACAAAGATTTTCATTTGGCACCTATCATCTACACATCACTCTGTAGACACAAATGCAAGAAACAAAAAAATGTGCCACACCAACAAAACTTAACAGCCATGACATGAACACTACTGACACGCGAGAACTCTCCTGTGGATATTTTACAGGGCTCAATAAAACTATGTTACCACAGATGATAAAGTTTTTTAAAATGCATGAACTGTTTAAAAAGGAAAAGCTACTTCAATGACCAATTAACCCTACACAGAACCTAACAAGTATTTCAATTGTAAGAACAGATCTTGTACAGTATAAATATCTGCCACAATGTACCATATTTTATGAATTCACGAGAACATCACATACCCACATTAAAACAACACTTTTTTAAAAAATGTGAAAAATTTAAATGGTCTCCTGCCAATACTGATCACTCAAATCAGAAAATGACTGCAACAATGACAGAATCTTACACATCTGAAGAGAATGAGATATGTGTATTTCCAGATTTTATAACACTTTCCATTTTGAAAAGTTCCAAATAGCATATTTTCAGTTTAATAAGAAACCGGTATGAATGGACTAGAATTCTGTGGCTCAGTTTGAGACCAAGCATGAAGAATATTTTACAATACACTACTACAGCAACTGACTTCAGTACTAATAATGTATGGGTCATCCCTCTATCATTAATACCATATTTACCCAAATGCAAGAATGATTCTAATCCAAGATGACCCCCCTGATAAAACATGTCTGCCAAGAGAAAACATACCTAAGATGACTGCAACCCCTCCCCCCAAAAAAAAGTCTGCTAAGGAAAAATATTTTACTATTAATTTCGTACACTTGATACACAAAGCAAGTCAGATTCTATCTATCTTTACCAATCAATGTCACTGTCTCAATCTTCACAGTCAGTGCCTTCATCTTCCTCACACTCACTACTACCATTCCCATCCTCTTCAATGCCATTCTACAACATACCATTATCAGTCCCATCCACTGCATTGAACACACAGTGCCTCTTAAAGCCTTTCACAATCACGTCTGGTGAGATGCACAACCATGTTGTTCTCCAAATTGACTAAATAATACATTTATATTTCTTGATTTATACACTTATTTGAATGCATGAAAAAGATTCACAGTTTTCTCCACAGATTGTGCTAGCGGTTTTATGAACTTTAAATACATGTTCTGGAATTTGGTGTTGTGTCTGTGGTCTGATCAATCGGAGTTAATGGCTCTTTTTATGGTTTTTAGGTGCAATGGCAAAATCATGAAATGCAAATATTAGCTGCATCATGTCCGTCCATCCACATGAAACAACCCGGCTCCTACTGGAAGGATTTTCATTCAATTTGATACATCAGTGATTCTTTTTGAAAGTTTGTCAAGAAAATTCAAGTGACAACTCTGGCAGAATAAAGGTCAGTTTACATGAAGATCTATGTATATTTAAGACAATGCCTCACAAAATTCTTCTTAGAATGAGAAATTTTTTAGGTAAGAGTTAGAGCAAAAATCAGAACACACACTTTATCTTCAATAACTTTCTTTCCAAAAATTGAGCCACTTATGTAACAATGTGGAAAAATATGGTACAGTCAGACAGGTCACTAATAAAAACATAAAATGGCATATGCGCTTTGCATGCTAGATAACTAAGGCTACAGACACTCATTCAGAATAAGCAATACTTACTGCTTCTCCATTACAACAGATTTTGCCAATGTGTCTCAAGTGCACTCCTCTCTTCTCAATTTGTAGACTGTTCTAGTTTTTTTTTTATTTTTGAGTCTTATAGTTAATTTTTAATTTTTCAATAGCCATTTTCCTCTTACTACCCCTGGACTAGACATTTTCAGGTGCCTATTTTAACTTAGTGACCAGTGTTTGACACTAGCTCAATTTCAGGCATCCAGCAGGTTATACGCTTCTTTGCCTGAAGACAGAAACAGAGCCGGCTTCTGTAAAAATTTATATGATGGACAAAGTCCAAGAAGAAGATTGTGTCAGTTGAGTTTGGTCATGCCCTGTTCTCTCATTTGTCTACACATGGTGATCTGACAATGCAAGTCATGGTTTGGTTTTGTATGGCCCAGTTTAGAGCAATGCAGTTTGGCACAGTCTGGTTCGATGCTCACACACAAATTTACGATGACCTCACATATCTAAGAACCAAATTTAAGGAAATAACCTCATCTTGCATCAAATAAATACAGTTCTATGACCACATGTGTCCTGTCAGCATCAACATATGCCAAGCAATAAGAACGTAAAGTCTGCCCTCATGCATGCCATGAAGGCATATCACAAAGTAGACATAAGTCCACATTCTTAACCTTGGAACAAGTGGTCATAAACAGTATCATGTTTAAAATGAACAGACCTCAAAGAACCTCAGAATTTACAAAACAGTATTTCACATATCACATCAGAGTTCTCCTCGAGCAGTTGGCGAAGCAAGACTGGTTTAGAGTTGTGCTCAAAGTCTGTGATTTTACCTACCAACAGTCGTAACAGTGCAAGTTTGGTTAACCAGCCTCTAGTCCAGGCACTCTGAGTACTTCAGGTATGCAAACAGCATAAACATATCACAATAAAATAATGTTAGCGATCAGGAATGTACCCAGATCAGGTAACTCCATGAACACCTACCAAATGTATCAACAAGCCAACACGCAATGGCAACCAGTAATGAACAACCCTACTGTACCATATCCAATGTTACAACCTACATCAGACCAAGAGGTGCCTACAAACTATTTTATTGCACCAATGCAACACCACATGATACCACCAGTACATAACTATCCAAGTGAACATTAAACTAGTCAACAATTGCAAAGAATAAAATCTACAAGCGAGGAAGAAGAAACACAAAATAACAGCAGAAATGAATGGCAAGTGATAAGACACACTAAAAGGAATAAAATACACACGGCACAAAGCAACATCCCCGAAACAAAAATAGAAACACATAACCGATATGGCTTGTTAACAAATGAAACAAATGAGGATTCCACTGATGGAAATCCAAGTTCAACGAAACTGTTCGGGAGTAGACTATTTTAATATTGTTTTTAACACAATAACTTGTGCATTCGTAGGTGAATAGTAAATTTTGATCCCTTACGTGACGTCATCCATGAAAGAACCAATAAACATCACAACAAACTGGAAGCCCATCCCAATCCACTATTAGAGCCATTACTACAACCTATAAACAATACGAGACTAAAAAGATGCTGGCCTTTAGACTTGCAAGGAACCTAAGGTGACATTGCTGGATGAATACCCTACCACGTCACAGTAACACATGGTGTCATAGCGTACTTGTATAATCATCACATTAGCTTATAGACTGTATTCTGACTGCTAAAAAATATTATTAAAAAAAACATGACACTCAGCCAGGTTCATCCCCATACAGAACCACAAAGACCAAAGGGAGTTACTAGCTTTGCTCTGTCCACAGAATGTCAATACAGTTCTAACTGCAGTGTTCAGAGACATGTCAGTTTTTGCACAGATGCCTCCATAACACCTACCCAAACCCACAGACCTTCCCTGCTCTGCAACACAAAGCTCCAGTTCCAAACATTAGATCCAATACAGTTCTACACAATTCCTCAATCCCCACATGCAAACCTCATGGAGTATTCATGAGAAGCTATTAATTTCTCACCCAGTCAAAAAATTCTCCACATCTTCAGGTACCAAAAGGTTCAGTACCATGTTTGCAACAGACTGCAAAATGTCCCTATCCTAAGGCACATCAATCCAGTCCACACCCTCCCATTCCCTGTTTCTTTAAGATCCCTTTATGTCATATTCACACATAATTGCAGAAAGTGACTATTAGCTTTATCACTTCTCTCCAGCTATCAGCACAAACAACCAGCCTTGCACTGACAGATTTTCGTGTAACTTTCTATCTACATACATTCATGCTGGTCTTCATAATGGTGACCTGTGTTCTCTGTGAGAATAAGCTGGTACTATAGGAACAGTTGGCAATCTAAAAACAGAAATCAGGCATATCGACTCTAAATCTGTTTGGCAGAGCAGATTGTTGCTTATATACAGAGAAAACTTTTCAGGACAACAGCAGAGCAAACATGCTGAAAGTGTACACCATTTCCTAATTTGTAACACTAAACTCTCATCCATTCCGTCCTCCAAGAAGTCTCTATTTGCTTCAGTTTTCCCCACCAAACCCCAGCATGCACTTCCCTTCTCTTCCATGTGTGCCTCGTGCCCTGTCCACCTAATTCTCCTTTATTAGATCACTCTAATAGTAGTTTGCCAAAGAACAAATCATAACACTCCACATTATGCAGTTTTCTCCAGTGGCCTACCATTTCCTCCCTCTTAGGGGTAAATATCTTTTCACAGCCCTATTCTCAAACATTCCACATTCTTACCTCAGTGAGAGGAACCGCATTTCACATCCATACAGAGCAACAGGCAAAATCATAGTTCTGTATAGTTCAATATTTACATCTATTGGACGAGACACAGGACAAGAGGTTCTAAAATGGATAGTAATATATATTTCCCAAATTTACTCTGCACTACTTTATTCATTCAGCTATCTCATCCCACAGGCAAAACCCATGATAATACTTCTAGTTTGACCACCTCTTTCCGTATCCTTTGTAATTTGTTATGTAGTGATCATACCCTCTTTAATTTGTTATTCACTAATCGTCCTATCATTGGACACATTACAACCAATTCCTTTCAGAGTGGCATAAAATAAACCAAAAGTAAATAAAAAACAAACAATGCTGTTCCTTCCTGTATGCAAGCAGCTATATTAGTAATGTTTATTTCTATTGGTTATAAGAAGAATTGAAAAATATAATAATAATAATAATAATAATAATAAAACTGTAAGAGACCTGTCCGCTGAGCGAACTAACCCTGCCACCATACTGCAGCTTGGGTGGGGGTAGGACGCGTCCCCGCACTTCCATCATGTTGTTGCTGATGGTGAGGCCAAATTCTTGAACATAGGCATCATTATTGAAGTCAGCCCGCCTAACCAAGTTGTTGATCTCCCTTTCACGGTCTGGCGCTGAACGGGCTGTTGCTTTTATCATGGTTGATGTCTGCATGTCTGTTAGTTTCTTGATACAGCGCTGACCTGCCACTATATTGCACACCTGGACAGGAAAACATCCCCATAACAATTTAAGTCTTCTAGAATGTTATACCACATCAACTCATGAATAGCCTCTTCATGAACTGCCTCATCCTGAAGAGAGAGATTCTATCTTCCACAGGAAGCATGGCAACTATTTACCACTCAACACAGCATAACATCCCAGGAGAATTGAATCTTCATCAACACCACTCCAAGACCCTCAAACTACACAATATTTTCACACTCTGTAAAGATGTGAGCTATACTGCTAAATGTCAACATCAACATGAAGACAGAAATATGATCAACAAGATACTGGCAAAACAGCTCATCACAACATGGGAATGTCACTCAAAAGTAAGACCACTTTAATGACTAGTAACTCCAAAAGTACAATGATGATAAACCACTTTTAAAAATCAAAAGCATTACTTTCTATAGTACTTTCCTTACTGAAATTCAGGTTTTCCTGAAAACTTAATTTAAAAAAGAAAACAATACCTACTGCGAACCAAGAAATTAGCCTAACCCTTTCCTGTACGACACGAATTTACTGAATCTTGATAAATCAATTATCAGCCATCAATCAATTTAAACATGCAGCCACAATGAAGCAAGGATGCCTGCACTGAAACCAGACACGTAATTTAAAACCCACAATAAAATATTAAGTCATCATATATCAAAAATTTTAAGTCTGGTGTGTAGGGGAAGGGCCAAACATGTCAGCAGTGTTTGAGGCATTTCAAACAATGAAAGCTTTTGAACCTTTTTTGGTTTCAGTTTTTATGGCTGATTTACAGAGTTGCTACTGACAGAAAACTCGACTGCTCTAGCTATATAAAACACAATGGTATTCTAAACCTAAAATCATTTTGTCTTGTTAACCTGTATCCTACTAACGCACCGAATCCTTTTAAATCGGCATCTTACAAACACACCTGGCCCAGTGCACTGCAGCCATTTAAATGCTCCATACAGTCATGTAGAGGCTTAGAATTATTACTTCCACATTATATAATGGTTTGTGGTCAGATTCACACTCTGGCCACTTTACTAATTATGTACATATACACCCCATGAATAGCAAATTTCTAGCCAGCCTGTACTCTTTGAAGCCTCATATGTTTGTTTTTATGCTAAGCAAATGAAGCCTTTCATTTCCTTCCGAAGAAACTTGCTATGAGGTTCGTTGAGTACTTTGACCACACATTCCAATGTGAAGCCTCATTCACTCTGCCAGGCGTTGCTGTTACAGGAAGTATACTTGTGACAGCATACTTCGTATAGGAATTTTCTTGCTGTGTACCCCACTCTGTACCCCCCCTGCAAAGAATTATGTCATTTGGTACTGATATATGACACAGTTCCTTATTCTGTTAGTCAAATCAGACACACACTTACGTGTAGGATCGTGGGATATATTACTGCTAAAAGGGACTATGAATCAACTGTTCGTATATGATAAAATGCCAATGGTATATTTTCCCTAAGGCCTGTGTTACATTTCAGTTCAGTTTCTGCCCTGTTCGAGGACAGTTTGAAATATAAGATAAACAGGATGCATAAATTTGCCCACACAAATAAATACAGGTAATTACTGGCTGCCTTATGAGGTCATGATTTTCCCATGACTTATATTGAAAGTGACCAGCCTCGTGGTCTAGTGGTCAGAGTCTCTGCCTACTAATCATGAGGTCCCGGGTTTGATTCCCGGCTCTACCGTGAGAATTTTCTTTGAAGGGGAGGATTCCCGCGGTGACCATGGTCTGGGTAAGTTAGTAGAATTTAGGCTTAAGGGCCCTCCTGGCACTACATTCTCCTATATCACCACTCACATCATCAGGACAACGTAACCGCGCCCCATGGGCGTCCCAACCTCAGAAGTCGGTTACACTTCTGCCATGCCCAGGAGGGAAGACCACGAAGTCCACAAGGACATGTGGGGCATTTGGGGGGGGGGGTATATATATAGAAAGTGAGATACCTAGGTCACTAATTCCATTGGGCTTATAATTCCAATTGCAGTTTGACATATAGAAATAAACAGACTGATCTGGAAATAGTAGTGATAAACCAGCTGAAATAATACAGCATTTCATTGCATTACCACTTGTTCCAACTTCGTAATAATAAGCTGGACTGAATATTTGTTTCTGAGTCAGCAGTCTGCAATGTCTGCGCATAAGAGAGCCGGGTTCCTGTCCCCAAACCAGATATATGAACTGGTTTTGGACAGCGAGAGTGAAGAAGCAGGGGCATTGAGCAACTGCATCATTTATTTAGGCAACAGAATTTTATGTATTTTTAGACAACCACTGAAATATCTCTGTTTTAGTTACTCCTTCCTTAACGGAGTAAGGAAATACCAAGTAGAAATTCTTGATTCCCCATCGAGAAAAACACACTGGAAATGATAACGCATGATGGTATACTGGAACAAAACTCAACAAACACAGGTCTTTCTCGGTTCATGACGTGTTGCGTGTGATTAGCGAGTGGTGTGAAAAGAAAAGTTGTTAGTGAAGTATAGAGAAAGTATGTTGTGTGTGTTTGCAGTAAGATGATGTTTCTGACACCACCACACCAAGGCACAAACACACAAATCCTGAAGCTGGAATTTCCTATGTAAACTTGGGGCCCAAAATAGAAACGTAAGTAAAATAAATTGAAAATTATAATTTTTTTTTAAATTAACGTCCTGCATTTAGGCACTAAATATTTCTACTGATTTTTTTTACCCCTGATTTATTCCCAACACAATGCAGATTATTGCAATATTTCATTATCTTTGGTTCATAATATATAAACGTTTACTGTCAAGCACATGCAACGATCTAAAGGGCCATCGCGGAGAAAATTCCGTGCCCGGAGCACAAAGACTGAATTGAAGGTCCGTACAATAATGGTTAATCAGCATAATGCCTTCAAAAACCATTTCCTCACAAAACTCACCCATGAATTATGCTACATAAAAACACTTCAAATAATATATTACCGACAATCCACAAACCAGTGGCTTCCAAAGTGTAGCTCCCACACCCGTAACTGGTACACATCATTTTTCAAGGCGATTTACTTCTACATGAAATTACAATAAACATTATGTTTCAAATGCAGACTACGGTTCTTCTGTACAATTTTCCAATTTCCAAACGTATACACTACCACCCACTACTTTCTACAAAAAATGATTTATGAAAACAGCTGTCTGTGAGGTTCTTACCTCAAGTGGCAAATATGTGTGTTTATGCTCCTGCCCCACCTGCAGACATGGCAGGTGAGGATATCGTAGCTTCATCTTGTACTTATCCAGGAAATACTTTGCTACTGTACATTCCACAGTCTGCCCATTTTCTAACTGAAGTGGAAAACTGATGGAACAAAAGGAAGAACAACTGCATAGTAAGATGTTCAGAGAGACATTAAACAAGGAGGAATAAAATCAGACTGTTGCATAACAAGTTGGCCAACCATCAGGGAAAGGTTCTAGAAGTCATATGGAGGAAGAATCCTATAAATCATTGGTCAATTTCATGCCATCTAATTAAATCCTAACAGATGGCAAAAATAAATATAGAAGCAATTTTCAATTCACATTTAATAGTAACAAAACACATATTTAAAACCAGATCATATTTCTGGCCTTTATTCTGTATATCTTATTGTGACATTACAATATACTACAATAAAACTTCAATCACAACTAGAGCATCTGTTGTCAGTATTCAGTATCACAATGTGTTTCAGCCAGCTTGACCATCTTCAGGTAATACAAAGACAAATACAAAACACTTGGAAGGTTACTTTCAACATTAAGTTCTATAAATGTATAATCATCTCTTTTTTTTACACAAAGGGCAATAATTAATTTTTCTATTTTTGTTTAACTGTTTTCTTGCCATAGTCAGTAGTCACGTTTGGAATCATGCTGTCTCTACAATGAGGCTTGAAAGTAATGTTTAATTCCCTAACAGAGGTTACTAGCCTACTGCTAGGTAGTCCAGTAGTGGGGTTTACACCTTTTACCCACTGGAGAGGCATATCCTGCGGCATTTCCTCTGTAAATGATGGAAGTGTTACAACGCTGGGTCTTGGTACCCAGAATCTCGTTAGTTAGAGTAGGTTGCACCACTGGCAGGTGAAGATGGTGTTTGGGTAGGAGACGTTACCGATTGCACTTCACTAACCATTGCCAATGACAAGATGGCAGTTTTAGGACAATGCCCAGTAAAATGTAAAATCATTGTGAATAACAAATGTTTATATCAAGTAAAGCATTTTAAATATCTTGGTTGTGAAATTTCCTATGGAAATGAAAAGGATATGCAACAAAACTAGCAAAATTTCCTCAAAATACTGGGAACTGTGCACAACACTTTTAAACCAACTTTGGTCCAGAAATCTTCAAGAATAAAAGTACATAATGCACTGACTCTCCCCATTCTTTTATATGGAAACAAAATTTGGACCCTTGGGAAAAAAATAAAAAAGAATGACATCAGATGAGATGAATTTTTTCAGAACAGGGGGGTACACCTTTTTTGAGCACAAAAGGAATGAAGAAATTTTGGAAAAGTTTAAATTAGAACCAGTTCATGGGAAACCAAAAAAATATATTGGCAACAGAATGCCAAAAAAAATTCTGAATTATAGACCAAACGGACAAAGACTTTGGAATACCTATGAAGATTCTGATGAGGACAAACTAGGTCTCTCAAAGCCTAACTCATTAGAAATGATGACGACGATGATGATGATGATGATAATTCATATAATGAATCATATGTTTGATATAATTTAGGCAGTTGTATACGTGGTCGGACAATTAAGTTCGCAAACTCGCCACCGTGTGCTTGCCATGGCAGCACTGGGCAAAAGCCTTAGCATGGTTTGATGACGCTGACATATCAGCGTTTCACAGCTGTGCTGTTGTTGATCTATGGCAGTCTCTTTCTGAGTGGCATCTATTACTGTCTGCATATGTTTGGGTGTGCTGCTGCAAAAATGTCGGAGCTTGAATTAGAGCAGCGAACGAACATTAAATTTCTTGTTAAACTTGGAAAGAGTG
>Ga0123357_10001814_pt1 | contig 23152 bp, 21 predicted proteins | sample TergutEmb28metaG_FD_89873 | JGI IMG/M metagenome (GOLD analysis project Ga0123357, IMG submission 89873) | Embiratermes neotenicus P4 segment gut microbial communities from Petit-Saut dam, French Guiana - Emb289 P4 | ecosystem: Host-associated > Arthropoda: Insects > Digestive system > Gut ... | reverse complement strand
GTTCTGTGGTATACTGTGCTCTATGTGTGTTCCGTGGTATACTATGCTGTATGTGTGTTCCGTCATATACTGTGCTGTATGTGTTTTCCTTGGTATACTGTGCTCTATGTGTATTCTGTGGTATACTGTGCTGTTTATGTGTTCTGTGGTATGCTGTGCTGTATGTATGTTCTGTGGTATGCTGTGCTCTGTGTGTGTTCCGTGGTATACTGTGCTTCTTCTTCTTCATCTTGTTCTTCATCTTCTTCTGCGTCTTCTTCTGCTTTTTCTTCTTCTTCGGGCCCGTCACCTTATGCACCGAATGCACTGCAGCCTTAGGCTAATTGTGCTGCCCTAATATTTCATTCAGCACAGACTCAATAACCCTGCGCCTCGTATGAAGAGGCAAAGGTCCCTTACTGAGGCTGTGCTTATGTCTTTGGGTTCTATAGTCAACCTCCCAAAGACATTATAATGCTGTCGAGCCAACGCCTCGCAACAGCAAATGATGTGCTGCACTGTTTCAGCCTCCAGCCCACAAAAGCTGCAGATTGGATCCCCATCAAACAGGCCCATAGTATACAGGTGCCCCCTTACAGGAGCATGCCCTTTGTAGATCGCAATTACCATTTTTAGTTGATGCCTACTTAACTTAAATAGGTCATCAGCTCTTTTCTTAACATTGTCCACCTATAAATAGTTTGCCATGTCTGAGGCCTGGCAGGTTTATCCAGGCTCTAAGATGTTGCACCCTAGTCCAGTTCTTAATTGCTTCTCTTACCGAACACTTAGGTATTCCAAGAGCTGGCTCTGGACCGAGTAACGGCTTAGCTGACGCTTGTCTAGCAAGCTTATCAGCTTCCTCATTGCCAGAAATGCCCCGATGCCCTGGCACCCAGGCGATGATAACCTCATTCAGCCTGGCCAACGCTGTGAGAGCATCCAGGCACTCTGCAACCAGTCTAGAAGTCACTTTCGGACCACTAAGTGCCTTAAGTGCAGCCTGGCTGTCAGAGAAAATAAGAATCCGGTGTTCCATGGTATACTGGGCTGTATGTGTTTTCTGTTAGATACTATGCTGTATGTGTGTTTCATGGTTTACTGTACTCTGTGTGTTCCGTGGTATATTGTGCTCTATGTGTGTTCTGTGGTATGCTGTGCTGTATGTGTTGTCTGTGGTGTACTGTACTCTGTGCATGTTCTGTGGTATATTGTGCTCTGTGTGTGTTCCATGGTATACTGTGCTGTATGTGTATTCTGTGGTATACTGTGCTGTATGTGTGTTCTGTGGTATATTGTGCTCTATGTGTGTTCTGTGATATACTGTGTTGGTATATTGTGCTCTGTTTGTGTTCCGTATTATACTGTGTTCTGTACTGTATTGTGTATTATACTGTATACTGTGTACATTATGTTTGTTTTGTGTGATGCTTGTCTGTGAGCTGAAGGATACTATTTTGGTATCTATCTTTAAATGCATCAAGTAAGAAAAACCTTAATATTAAATGCAATACATTGAATTAAAATGTGTGGATCTCCACTGCGAACAGGCTGGAATAGTGCTGATCACTGGCCTGTCTGGTGTCACTTAAAGCAGTCCAAGTGTAGAGTGATGAGTAATGTTATATGAGAAAGTCCCCATACTTTAGTCAACTTTATACTGGGCCATACTGTACATGTGTTTGTTATTGTTTGAGTCAAATAAGAACTAAGATTTGAATTTCTCCTGGCAGTGAGTGTTGTGATTGTCTCCTGCGTTCATCTTTTTTCTTTTATCCTGAAAGTGGAGCCAAAATTTTTTCTATGACATTGGTGCCTCTCTACCATCCTTCACATAGTGACATTCTGGAAGAAAGTAATCTTGAACATGCTGCTTAATGTCAGATAAAAATTCTTTCTTTTGTGTTATAATGAAGTTTTTTTTTTATGTCAGAAGTAGTTATATGTTCAGAACATGTCTGTGTACTGGAGGGGAGGGTGGTATATATTGCCATTAGGTAATGCCAACACAGTAGTTTCTCTCCCATTTCTGTGTGTAACATACGCTGGATGTGAAGTAATTACTCCAGATGCAGGACTTGGCAAATGATTGCTTATGTTAAGCTCTTTAATTGTATTGTGTTTTAGAGCATTATGCTGTAATTCTGTGTATAATGGTCTTTATACTCTTAAGCATATTGTTAAAAGAAAGCATCATTATGTCTTTCAGTTTGTGTGAAAATTATATGTAATTGTAATCAGTAACACAAAATCAAGTCTTTCTGCTTAATACTTAACATTGTATTGAACTGATTGTGCTTGTTGGAATCAAGAAATTATACCTTTTATAATGAATGCTTCGGTTGTTATTTTCAGGGCAAGTATGTAGAAATTCTGTTTGGAAGGGGAGGACAGCCAGAAGGAGGCCGAATTTCGAACTTTTTACTAGAAAAATCCAGAGTGACTATGCAGAATCTTGGAGAAAGGAATTTCCACATATTCTATCAGCTTTGTACAGGTGCATCTGTCAGCATGAAAAGTAAGTGGTGATTTCAGGAGCAGTATATGTTTGTGTAGATTATGAATTCTGATTTGTGTTTTGGTTTGAAAATTGTTTTGGGATTGTGTGTCAGAAAAATATTATGGTGCATTTCATAGTACTTGAAGAGTTCTTTGGTTAATTTGTGTATGGAATCTCACAAATTAATGTGTCACATATAAACATGGTTTTGAAGTTTGTGATAGTTTTTCGTATCATCATGCATGGGTCATTCCTGAAGTTTTGTGTACGCTGGCAGTAACATGCAGTGCTTCGTATGACCGACCTCAAGTAATGTGTATGGCTGTAATGGCACTATTGCTGCTGTCACAAAGGTGCACTGTCTTTTTGATGTCATTTGGTGTTTAGCTATGAATTGGGAAAGACTACGCAGAAGTTTCTGATGGACAGTCGTGAGAATGTTAACAATTTCATATTTTATTGGGTAAAAGTGCTCTAGAGTGTTACAAGTCATTGAAGGAAGGTTTAGGGGCACTTGCTGTTTCATATGAAACTGTTTACCGATGGGTGAATGCCATTAAGAGTGACTGGGAAGATAGAGATGATGCCCCTTGCAGTGGAGCTCCAACATCGGCAACGGATGAATGTCACGTGGAACGAGTGAAATCTTTCCTAATTCGCATGCACAGTGTTTCATGCTCGGTATTTGCTGGAGAAGTCTGAATGTCTGCAGCAAGTGTTTACTATACCCTCACCAACAGCTTGGGGAAACAAAAGTTTGTGCAGAGTGGATTCCACATGTGCTCATGCATGTTCTTCTTGTCACCATCTGTCTGCAGTGTTGGAGAAATGAAAACAATGCAGTCCTGGATCGCATTTTAATGATTGATGAGTCGCGAATACATTCGTTTGACCCTCAGCTGAAAAGACAGAATGTTGACTGGCATTCCCAAAGAGGAAGAAAATTGCACAGCGCAGTCAGGATGCTCTTAAAGTCATGCACGTCATGTTCTTTAGCTGCAATATTGGCCAATATTACTGTGCACTCTTGCAGGATGAGACGAGGCAGGCTCTTCACTGTAAACAACCTGAACCACTTGAGCATGGTGTCGTTTTGCTGCAGGATAATGCAACACTCCATCGCCATCGTGATGTGCAAAATCTGCTGCCACTTTGGGGCTGGGAGGTGTTGGAACATCCTCCCTACTCTCCAGATCTCGTCCCATGTCTTTGGGTAAACAGTTTGAACCAGAAGAATATATCAACACCGCTGTCACTGCCTCTTTACATCGTCTGAGCAAGGATAAATACAGAGCTGCAGCTGCTGGTGGGAAAAGTGTGTGGACAGTGCTGGTGACTACACTGAATAGAGAACATATGTGTAAACATTAAGGAATATTAGTACTGTTATCATCTTGTATTTTGCTATTACAATAAAATTGTACACAAAACTTCTGAAGTGACCTACATAAGTATATTTTATCTGGGTATATACATTGCCTAAGCAAACATGATGTATGATGCAACCTCTTCCTGTTGTTCCCATTGAGTCATCTTTCTGCAGTTATTGTTCATTTCTTCCAGTCCCAAAAACTTGGCCAGCCAGTCGTTCAGAATTAATGTTTCTGATCCACAGTATTCCAGGAATGATAATTTCTCCATGGGTGGGCCAAGGTAGTGAAAGTAATGTGATGATTACAGAATATGTAGGAGTGTTACCATGCCTATACTTTTAATTACCTTTACATTTGTGTCTGTGCGTGTGCTGTGTTGCTAAGTATCAGCCAAGTGTGGAATGTTAGCTGAGTGACAGGTAAGGTAGTGAAAGTAATGTGATGATTAAAGAATGTGTAGGAGTGTTAACATGCTTGTACTGATAATTACCTTTACATTTGCATCCATACATGTGAAATGTTGCTAAGTATTAGCCAAGTGTGGAATGTTAGCTGAGTGACAGGGCAAAGGGGAACTATAAGTTGTAAGGTGGCAGACCTGATACCTGTGCACTGCAGTTGCTATTGGCATTATTTTGCATTACTATGTTTGTGCTTCATTGATTTACACAGCTAATGGTTGTGTTATTCAGTGTTGTTATTTATGTTCTTATGTGGAAAATTACTTTGCAACTTGTATTTTCGTGCATCAATGAGTTGTGTTATATTTATGTGGGTGGGGGGAGCATTGGGAATGATGAAGAAGGAATTGAACATGACCTTGAACAAGTGCCAAGTTTTACCAAAGCGTATGCTGCTTATGAATCTGTTAAATCAGTGTTTTGTTCACAGAACATTAGTGAGTGTGATGAACAGAACATTTTGAACTTGGAATTGGCACCATTTTGTCTCGGGTACAAAGCTTCAACTAGACAATTTTCAGATATTTCTTTGGGTAAAAAAGTGTTGTGCCCACAGGTATTAATGTAACTTTTATATGTTTTACTATTTTCATAGGCCTAAGTTGGAAAAGTATATATTCTCTACCCCCCCCCGACATATTTTATTTTCTCCTTCTTGTTCCTGCATTTATCATTCTCTTTTCATAGTACCTACAGAAATGATGGATATGGGCTTCATTGTATTTCATTTTGGAGACTGGCCCTGTGTCTTGGAATAGAAGGAAGTGTAGTTTGAATTTGACGTTCAAGGGACCGTGCATCGTAATATTATTTCTATAGTAAAACCAATTAGATGCACCAATGTATCAAATTTATTTTATTTTGGAATGACACTCTACATGTTTCGGACGGTCTTTCCATCCATCATCAGGAGTTCAAAACTGTACATGGAGCAACAGGCTTATGTTAAACAGATACTGCTGTCTGCTTGCTAGCAAGCAGGTTCTGTATACAAGAATGAACTTTAAATGTCAATGTAGCAGGAAATTAAAATGGAATGTGGCAATGGGTCAAAGCATGGTTGTGATTAGTATACACTCACATATACTTTAAGAATCATGAAGAAACCTCATTTATTAACTGAATTGAGTTAGAATTCATGTTGGGGTGTTTAGTTTGTTGGCATGTATACAATGAACTATATGCATCAAAACCAGTGAAGGTAGCACAGTGCATGTATGGAATACATAAAATTATTTTATGCAACTAATGTAGGTGAATTTACTAACAATGAATATTATTTGGCTTGTTAATTTTTCAGAAGACTTTGGTGTATGCGAGTTAGACTACTACCGTTATCTCAGCTATGGTGGGAATCACAAAGTAGACGGAACAAATGATGCCCATGATTTTCAAGAAACTCTGAAAGGTAAGAAACATGTGGCAGCCCACACTTAGTGTTTGGTTCAAGTCACTGAAGGAGTGTGGGATATCTGTACATACATAATAACAGGGCCTCATCCTCTGCAGGGTCAGGGATTTTTGTTTTTGCCACTGCATCCACTCAAACTGTGGGACCTACCAGGCCTCCTGTCCAGTGGATACTGGGGACTTCTTCCCTAATGGTAATGCAGAAAAGGCATGAAGTTGATCAGTCACCTCACTCCAGTGCCAATGTTGAGAAAGTTGAAATAACACAGATAGGATGGTGACTAGGCCTGGACAGCTAGAGTTTGACTTCTGATGGGAAAGGATTTTGTCTTTTCTGTTGTCTTAGACCACCTCTGGGATTCATGTATCCAGTGGGTAAAGGGTGCTCTTTCTCTTGGCATAAACTGGTTGGGGCATAATTCTGATTGCTCACCTCTATTGATTGTTGAGAAACTATGCATTCCATTCCCCATGCTCCTTTTTGGAGTAATGCTTCAAGCACAAGGACATCTTAATTACTAACTTATCTTTGGCTTACATTTTCAAAGCCTTACCATATTAATTTCATTTCTCAGTAGTTCTGGGCACTGCCAGAAACTTTTTTGGTAATAAGAGCAGAATGAGTTTGTTAAATGTATCATACTTATCTGACTCTAAATTGGTCCTCTTTCATAGCCTTCAATGGTTAGGAAAATGCCTGTACAGAACATGTTTAATTTTGTGTACCATTGTGTAAGGCAACCTCCTATTTTTCGGGTCATGAATTAAGAAAAAATTCTTGCCTAACGTTACGGATATTGAGATAAACGTGGTACTTTGAATAAAAAGTTTTTTTTTATCACTGAACTAAAAATTTATCTAAAGGTAAATGTGTTGAGTGTAAATGTGTAATCTTGAAGTTAAGACATTTCTGTAATGAGGATGATACCAAGTCTGACTATGTGGTGCAGCATGATGTGGATCATGGAACGAATGAAGAAAGAAACTGGTGGAATTTCCATTAAGTATTTGGTCTAAATAGTCCATGAAGCTGAGATTTGATCTTCTGTTGTGAAGAAGTGATGAAAGTTATTTCCAGTTGCATTCCATAATGAAAAAGGAAGAAAGAGCTATTATGAAAGTGAAACAAATCATGCTTTATTGCTAGAGAAAAACAAATGACAAATATGAATGTATGAAGTCATTCTGGTTTGGGGGCAGATACAGAAATTGTTAGGCCAGTTGGCTGAAGGTACTTGATCATAAAGATTCCCTTTGGTCACATTACTGTTGCATAAGCACTTCTAGGTAAGCCCAGAAAGTCTGTTAACCAGTATCTGAGTTAGTACAGTGACTAGGTCATAAACTGGACAGGAAGAGAATGCATCTCCTACCACAGCTTCCAGGCTGGCAGGAGGGCCCATCTAGGCTCCTGTCCAACTGGGTACAATTTGTGCTTGGTATGGAGGTCAAGTGGCTAGAGTATGATCTTAACCACTCCCATCCATCTGATGCCTAAAGTCAAGAAACACTTTTTTATGAATTCACAAAAATGATAAAGATAAGGCTGTAGTGATGGTCCTGTACCTGTTTTTACAGTAAGACCTTTTCTGACAAACTGAACAATGCTGTGGTATTTTGAGATCTTGGGTTCCGATATGGTGACCATGAATATTGTTGTCACCCAGGAAGTGGTGCTGTGTAGCTGGAAAAATAGGTGCCAGCGATGTGGAAGGATGTGCTGTTCTACCCTGAATGAAGATAGGGGCAGCAGTTTCTTCTGCAACACGGACATGTGTGTACCAGACCACACAGTGCCATGTTTCAGAAGACTCTAATCTACAGTGATATGATATTTATGTTACTTGAGTTACATTTGTATTATACTAGTGTAATTATCTCTTTCAGCAATGAATGTAATGGGTCTGACAGAACAGGAACAGAGCAACATCCTACAAGTAGTGGCAGGTGTCCTTCATCTTGGTAATGTCATGTTTAGGGAGAAGGGCAACTATTCAGAAATAGAGAGACGAGACAGTAAGTTCACATATGGTATATACATCAGAACCAACTTTTAAGTTAAAACTTTGGTTGTGTTAAGATAAGGGTATTCCATTTCTACAAAATGGAATATGTCTGATCACTTCAAAGATGTTGAACCATATTAATTGCAAGTGTTGTCATCATCCTGTTGGATATGTTGTGGATATGCACAAATGGTACTGCAGTGTAATGTGGATGATATTTTCCTAATAGTATTGTTTTACTTTTTTCAGCACTTGCATATCCTGCATTCTTGTTTGACGTGGAGCAGAATTATTTGCAAAGCAAACTGACTAGCCGCAGGTTTGACAGCAAGTGGGGAGCGCAGTCGGACACAATTGATGTGACACTCAATGTGGAGCAGGCATTGTATACAAGAGATGCTTTGGCTAAAGGCATTTATACACGATTGTTTGATTACCTTGTGAAAGTAAGTAGTCAGTCAGGCAGTAAGAGTCAGTGAGCATGTGAGTGAGTCAGTTAGTTATGGGTTCAGACTTTATATATGACCTTCATTTAATCTTTTGTAGCGGGTTAACAGTGCCATGGAAACTCATGTTCAGGGATACAACATCGGTATACTGGATATATATGGATTTGAAATCTTTGAAAAGAATGGCTTTGAGCAATTCTGCATCAACTTTGTAAATGAGAAGCTACAACAAATCTTCATTGAACTGACCCTCAAGGCTGAACAGGTAAGATTATATTCCTAACTTTTAATACAATATTGTGGAAAATTTTATGTGTACAAATATCCTTTGCCCTTTGATATTCGGTATTCCTGAAATCGTGGTTTTAACCCAACCCAGCTCATCAGTCATTTCGCATGTCCTAATCTCAGGGAATCTAAGTGTTCTAAGTAGCAAAACGTGAATAAATAACTGCACGCCCTAAAATATTCTTTGTATTATATCACCAGATTATTAAAGTTTACAGATGTTGCGTGTATGGAGTCGCCATTGAAAATCTATGCACTTTTAGCCTCGGTGTAATTTAATCATGACTTATCACATCCTGGGTAGAAAACAGACTACTCGCTTATGTTAAGATTTCAAACTCTCACAGTTTCAAATCCATCCCCCCTTAAATATTCTTACTTTTCCCAATTGGCTAATTGTTAAATTCTACCACTCCCTAATAGAATTAACAGTCAAAATTTGAATACTTTGTTTCTATTGGCTCGGTTAAGTAACGCTGTTCCGTTATTGTAACTAGCACAATCTCGTGTCTTACGGGTCTACTGTCTCTATCTTTGTCACTCTGTCATTCTCTCTATCCCTTTAAGCTGCTGTACAAATCCGTAACAATTGCCATTACACCCGAAACTAAAATTATTGATTTTAAACAAATCCATCCAATCTATCAAATGTATAACTTCAACACCTCATAAAACTTAAACTAATTATAATGGTTATGTGATGTTTATGAGGTAATGTGTAAAAATGTGGTAGAGCCTGACAGGCTACAGATGACAACATACTGCAGCACACAAAAGTTGCGATTTACATGCCAGATAACTAAGGTAAGAATACAGACACACACTCATAATATTTAATGCATATTGCTTTTCCACAGCAAGAATGGTCACTTGAACTCGCCTCAGTGTTACATTATACATGCATTGTCTGTGTTGATGTTGTTAAGTCACTTTTAATAGCCACTGATCTGGCTGATAGGTGTGAAGGTGTGGAATGGATTCAGGTGGCCGAGGATAGTTTGTATTGATCTTATGTGTTATGAATATTTGATTTCATAGTAGTAAGAAATTTCCTGGTCAGCTGACCAACTGTCATTGTTTTAATGAGGACTTGTATCATGGAATTGGTGTGTTAGGTAATCTGTTAGTTATCACACGGGCAATTGTTATATTGTCTTTCACTAGGACATTTTCTGAATATGACTGATGAATCAGATTGGGATTCCTCACTGGTCTGAAATTAAGAATCATGTGTAGAGTGGAATTATTAGAGCACAGTTAGGAGCTGTTAACATAATGACAAAATTTGACAATTCAGGTTATTGTAGACAGTGTTCACACTTCAGTGAGTGATAAAGCAGTTCCAAAATGTTACTGTGATTGGAGCCTGTACTAGTGAAAATTATGAATAGAAATAGATCACTAAATTTTATAATTGGTAAAGGTACAGTAGCTGAAGGGGACTGCGTTAGCACAGTGGTTAAGGTGCTGTGCTACAATTCGGAAGGTCGCTGTTTCGGTTCCAGATGGTGTCATTGGAATTTTTCATTGACATAGTCCTGATCGCACTATGGCCCTGGGGTCGACTCAGCCTCTAACAAAAATGAGTACCAGGAGTATTTCCTGGGGGTAAAGGCGGCCGGTGCGTAGGATTGACAACCTTACCACCATCCTGTGCCGCATGCAATCTGGGAACCTTAACTTCCTGGGACCCTCTGGGCCACTCCAGGTCTGTAATGGGACTGCTTTACCTTTACAGTAGCTGATAACCACATCGTCTGGGTTTAAGCATGTGAAGGAGAGTGGTTGTCATTGGTTCCTTCTAGAGCTTCTTTTTTCAAGACATTAATAGCACAACATTTCACACCTACATTAAGTAATGTAAGGGTTCCAGCTTGGATGTTACTAACAGCTGGAATTAAAAAGTGTGAAGGTTAACTAGCTGGCATTGGTATGAAACCCCATCATTTGGTTACAGTCACAAGTTATAAATAAGTTGGGCAGGGTCAAAGATGCCCTAAGCCTCCCATTACAAACGAAAGTGCAGCCGACGGGATTTCAGTTTGATTGGAGCTGTGCAAGAATCTGCTTTTTCTGCCCTCACAGTCACATCAGTTTTTTTCACTGCTATGGCAAACAAGTCACCCAACTGCTTTTATGGTCCAGTTCTCATACCTTGAAGGTCTATTATTTAATATCTACGAGAGACATGTGATGTATACACACGCACATTCAATGTGGGACCCTTAACCATTAGTATATGCTCTTTTAAATCCCAGGTTTCTGCTGTGGCCAGAGCACTGTTCAGTTTAAATGCCCACTGTGGGACATTGTTTTCTCTGTTTGGTGAAAGGGATGTTCATTTAATGGGATGTTGTTGTCCCATTCAACCATTAAAGGTTAAGAAACCTTTGATGTTCTTCCTCCCGTTGTGCTTGAGGTAAACTCTGTTAGGAAAACCGTGTGTCTTAACACAACATATGTCAATAAACATTGTCTTAGTCTTTCCTGATACAGGTTAAGATAGATGCGACATAGTATTAGCTCTAATTTTATGTACATAATACCTAACACAACTTGTTGCACAATGTTTTTATTTGTTAATTATTGCTCCGACACATTTGGCCTCAGCTCTTGGCCATCTTCAGGGAGCTCACAAGTTTTTCAACATGTGCATCTTATGCATCAACTCTTGTGGTAGAGATTCAACATGCACAATTAAAATTATAATTAAGATTGTAATATTAAAATCCTTAAAAACAGTTTATGGTGCACTACCACATAAAATTATTTAATTGGCAATTGATGATTGGCTGTGTCCAAACATCTGTGTGTTAACCTTTGTTCATATGAAATAAGTCCTGGAGTCAAGTGTCAGGTATCTCATGTTCAAGCTGTGAATGATTTTAAGGATTTTAATATTTTAATCTTAATTATAATTTATGTAATATAGTTGCATGGAAAATGTACGACATTAAAGCTGTAATTTACTTAAGTGCTTGTAGACCTTTGTGACTCAGTTCATCATGCTTAAGTTCATATGTCATTTAAGGTACAAAGTTTAAGGACCTTGCAATGGTGAGCACTCAAAATGTTATTAAGTATGTGCATAGTTTCCAGTATTTATTGGATATTAAAGTGAATAAATATGGTAACAACATAGTGTTGAATGTGTGATGTGTAACATGCACTTGAAAACAGCAGGTGAGATCAGAGAAATTAAGCATTTTCTTTGGTCTTTTGTTTCTTGTTAACACTCACGTATATACACAATTCATGAAACTGAGTTGCTATTAACTGTTTTCATAACATGTTTGGTAACAAATCTGTCCTCTGGGCAGGGTTTTTATGAGTCATCACTGCAGCTGGTGTGTTTAAATTGGTTTGTCTTATGTCAAGGTTGTTTGTGTCCAGTTGTCGAGTGACCCACAGTAGTTTGAATTGTGGTAGTGCAGGCATTTGTTGGTCCACTTCATGATACTGCGGTGTGGGACTATGAATGATAGGTTGTGTTGGTGCAGGAATCTGTTTGGGTAGCTCACTGGATGTTACAATCACTAAACTTAGACTGCTGTGTTCTGGAGATGAAGTTGGATATGCTGGATCCCGATGATTATGTTGGGAGTATGCATGTAGCTCAGATGATGGTGGACGTGGAAGCACAACAGCATCTGTGTAACTTTTATGCCCAAGAATTTTGAGCATGCCCAATACAGTGATCAGCAGCCATGTCTGTTGCTTTGCCATTCTGTAAACAAGGAATACACTGTACATTTGACAGACATACTACTACTACTACTACTACTACTACTACTACTACCAAGACTTTATCAAATAAATATGGATCTAATTTTTTAAAATATACTGAAAGTAACTTACAAAAACCAAAAGTTTTGAATAGAGAGCAATAATTTTTGTGGCCTCATAGGTCTATGCAAACATAGTCCATATAGTCGTACAGTTAATCTTCATTTTTTCCAGGCACATGGTTTTTTTGTATTATTTTCACAAAGCCATACATAGGTAAATCAAAACATAAAAGTAATATCATTTTATTAACTACAAACAAAGTGAAATGTGTGTAACAGTTATATTACTTCTCAATGTAGTCTCCCAGTAGTTTCACACCATTTTTGAGGTAGTCCACAAGTTTCCTGATTCTATCATAGAAGAAGGTTTTTGTTTGTTCCTGAATCCACATGTGTGCCACTTCTTTCACTTAATCACATCCAAACTGGCGACCACATGATGCCTCTGTAAGTTGTCCAGAGGCATGAAAGTTGCGTGATGCAAGGTTGGGACTTCAAGGTGGATGTGGCATAACCTCAAACTTGAGGTATCAAATTGTTTAAATTGTTGCAACCACAACATGGGGGTGAGTATTGTTGTGGTGCAAGAGAACAGTTTTCGACAGCAGTCCTTTTCTTTTGTTGCATATTGCAGGCTTCACTTTGTCTTTAAGCATGGCTGAGCAAGTTTCATTGCTAACAGTTTGATCTTTTTCTTGATAAAGTTCCAGAGGAAGGTTAGCTAGATTTTTTGGTAGAGGTATGCTTCTGAACTTCTTTCTTCATGGGTAACCAGGATGTTCCTATCCCCTGCTTTGTCCCTTGCTTTCAGCATCAAAATGATGCACCCACATGTCATTGCCAGTGACAGTGCTGCCCTGTAAGCCTGGATCTTCTTCACAATGCTGCAAAACTGAGTGGCCACCTTCATACAGTGTTGTTTGTGTGGATCATTCAGCTGTCTTGGTACCCATTTGGCACATTCTTTCCAGGATCCTGATTCATCGTGCAGTATTGCATAGGCAGAGCCATAGCTAATGTCTAGCATCTCAGCAACTTCATACATAGCAATACGTCCCTCATCTCAAATCAGTGTGTTACCACCATTGGTGTGGTCCTGAGTGTACAGCATTGTTGGGCGCCCTGATGGAGCTTTGTCAGGCACACTTGTTCTTCCAGATTTAAATCTTCATATCAGTACATAAACACTTCTCTGACTCATACTGTTCATGGTACCATATTTCACAAACATTCTTCAGTGTATATTGGCATGTTTGACCCTTAGAATTTTACCATGGCACCTTGATTTACCTTTGTAAAATGGGAAGTCATAATTGCAGACTCTGTGGCCTTTTGTCTCTAAAAACTATGAGATTCAGGTGGAATTTGATTTTGGGTTGGAGAGCATGCTGGAAGTTGAGATCTGCATTGTTTTGGGATTTTATGCAGTGTGGAGTGGTAGTTTCTTACCCATGTTTCGGGAAAACTTACCGGTCCCATCCCCTATGCTGAGCCAGCTCATTCGATCCCTAACCCTAATAACCTGTTTGAGTATCACTTGTATTACTTTTTCATATAGCGTTATATCTTCCAAATAGTCTTTTCCATTTCAGTCCATGCACACAGCATGTTCCACCAACTTTGTCATCATAGGTCTCACAATCATAATACCATAAAATGGGGGAAGAGTTCAAATTATGAAGTTTTCTTTATCCTTCTCTTACCAAGATACTTTTTACCATTTCATGATGTACATTTTTAGAGTGAGGATTTGTTAGTACCTTGTTTAACCTCTCAAGTCAGAGGTCCACCCCTTATAGGCTGGCCACTGCTGTTTATTCAGTGTAAGTGTGTATACCGTCCATTTAATTCTGGAATGCAGATTTGAAACTCACTGTGTAGATTTTCTTTGAAATAAGACAGTGAGGAATACATAGTACTGATCATCTGTTGCTGTATAAAAGACACATTTTTAAGTCAACTGGTAAGGGTACCATGTCTTTGTCTGTGTATGTGTGTGTGTGGCAAGTTAAAAACTTTGAACCAGTTGTCCCATTTCATGAAACTTGGTATGAATGTTAAGCATCCAGAATCAGTATTAACCAACATGATGGATGCACAGAATTGTATGGTTGGGGCAGTAGTAGAGGGGATTGTCGCATGCTGTTATATTTTTCAAAGTTTTTGGTATGTCAGAACAATTTTTCTAAAGTTTTTTTTTGCACCAGAATATCATCTGATGTTCTTTATTTGGTTGCCTGAAAAGGCCCAAGCTATTAAGACAAATGTAATCAAAGTTATTACAATTTGAACAAGAAAAGTGCGAAACAGCTTTCTGAGACATGTGGCTGGTTATGTTGGACGCTATCAGACATCATTATCAGATACTGTCCAACACTACAAACGGTGAATGAAAAACATTGCGAATCTTAAAACAAATAGAGAATGTAAGGGTCTGGTAATATTTCTCAATTGACCCTCAGAGCACAGATAGTGAATGAACTTGGGATGCAAGATGGCTGCTGCTTTATGACTGCATGCAAGAGTTACAAATCTTAAATTAAAGAGAAATGAAAATTTTTAAGCCTTCTTGAGTGCTGAATTTCAAACCCACCTTTGACTCTCCGAAAGAAAGACCAACTGACATGTAGCAGGTAATGTCAGATACTATCTGAGCTGTCCGACATTTATGGCCACCCCACGTCTACAATCAGAATCAGTCTTACACAAAACCTATTGGCGCTATCAGCATCATCCACAGTGCATCTGACAGTTAAAATCACGCTCATTCTAACACAGTAGACTGAACTGCGACAAATTTAGTAATGAATGTGTACTTAAAGAAGTTCTGCTTTTCTGTAGAAACTTTGATTTCTTGAAAACACACATAAGTGGCTGCACACTGGACACAACTCACTTTACCAGCATTGCGACAGGTCACAACAGATTTTCTGTGGTGGCAGAGCAGGGTTCATCTCTTCCTTATAAAATTGCAGCACCCGTGTCGCCTAGAGAGGCATATCCAGAATTACCAGATCTATCCGACAATCACCTCCCTTCCTCTAAGAGTACTACTTGCTTGAAATGATGTATAAGATTGCGGAAAGATATGCAGCTTTTGGTAAAATAATTTTTTTTAGAATGTAAAACTACCTAAAATGATTAGTAATCATATCAGTAATAATAATAAGAATAATAATAAGTACTAATTCAAAAGTACAAAACGTTTATCGTGGTAAATAGCATGACGTTTCATAAATTGTAACCACTAAATAGCTGCAACATATACTGAAACAGGGTTTGTTTTAGGTGTATAATTTTACGATATCGTACGTAAAGGTGATAACAAATAATAAATAGTAACAACAACAACAACAACATAATTTGTCTGGGGGATGATATTTATCTGCAGCTGTAAGTTTGGTTGTGTCAGTTCTGGTAAGGATTCCATGTTACATTCTATACCGAAAACCCTGCAGGACCAACTAGGCCGCGTCGTGAGTGCGTTTCGTGACACGTGGTCAGTGCAGGCTGCACTTTCTCTGGTCGTTAGGTGAAGGTGTAACACAGTGCTGCCAGGGTGGAGCTGGTCAGTTCAGATTTAACCCGTTGACAGCCTGACTCTCATGCTTCGTACATAATGAAATATTGCCCGTTGTAAATCGCCTCGTACTGTTTTTTTATTTTATTTTCCCTCCTTTCACTACAAATACAACGAGATTTGAATCTAGCAGATCAATCTGCCCCAAGCGTATGGCTGTAAATTTTCGAATCTGTTGCGTCAGAACGCGATAATCAAATAAGTTCACTGGCACTTCTGAAATCTTACTAAAGATGACGTTGCCAGAACAGGTATTTGCCAACGGGTTTCGAGAGACAGATGGAACATTTTTACCGGAAAACGTGAAGGGAAGAAATCACCTAAGATATCTAGGCGTAGTTGGGAGGATAATATTAATTATAAAGTATGAAATCCGTATATACTAAATAATTAGATTGATCAACACAACGGGATAACTGTACCTAAATTAGGATAATATTAATCTTGATATTAAATGAGATGTGATATGTAGGCTTGATTGATTTGGCTTAGGGGAGGAAACCGTAACGGACTGTTGTGGACGGTGCTGAACCTTGGGGTGACATAAAAGGCGGAGAATTGCTTCACTGACGGACTTGTACTTTTTTAGGCGTGTTCGCCAGATTGCGAGAAAGGACTGTTAGTTTCTTCATGCCTGTCCGTATGTCCGTCCGTCATCCGCGTGGAACAGCTCGGCTCCTATTTGACGGATTTTCGTGAAATTTGATATTTGAGGGGTTTTCAACAGTCGACGACATTTAAGTTTCATTAAATCTGACAATAACAGTCACTGCACATGAAGACCTATGTATATCTGTTATAATATCTCATTAAATTCTTCTTAGAATGCGAAATGTTTCAGACAAAACTTATAGGGAAGATCTAAACACGAATTTTGTGTTCAATACATTTTTTCCGAAAATCGTGGCTTTTATGCGATAATGCGGTAAAATATGGTAGACCCGGACAGGCAACAGATGACAATATAATACGGCGCATGCGCAGTGCGTGCTGGATAACTACGGCTATAGACACACACTCAGAATGTGTAGTACGTACTGCTTTTCCACGACATCAGTGCTTACGCGAGCGGGCCTCACTCTTAGCGTATGCTTACCTTGCCTGTCTTATGCGTGATTTCAGGCTTCCGCCGCGAGGTAGACGAGATCTGAGCTCTTCTGGGTTATTACACAGCGTATAGTGGTAATTCTTACCGACGTTTCGGGACAGCCTATCGGTCCCATCTTCAAGGGTCATGAAATCCAAGAAGAAAGCTGGTAAGGAAACACCACTCGCTGCGTAATAACCCAGAAGAGCGTATATTTCATTATCTTTTAAGTACTCTGCTCCATGCCTATCGTGGTGCTGCAGACTGAGTGAAACTGCCTCGGGTGTCTGTTTAATTGTGTTCATGTGATAGCTGTGTTGAATCTTACGGGTCTTGAGGCGCGCGGTAAGATTTCACCAGATTTAAAGAGCATAACGAAGTTAAATCAGGGAGCCTAGACAGCGTAGTCAGGACGCTTCGGGGTTCGAATGCCATGAGGAGCAAGAAATTTTCTTTTCTCTGGCAAATCCAGAACAGTCCTTACTGAATGGATACCGGAGGTTCTTTCCTGGGGTTAAAGCGGCCGAGTCGTGAAGTTGGCCACTTCGCCTTTTAGTGCCGAAGTTAAGAATGACTAGAGCTATATATCTGCTTCCCCCGTGTGCCTTACTGGCTGGACAGGGACAGTTTTACCTTTAACGAAATAATTAGAACATAGGCTAAGGGTGTTCGTGAATATTGTGCTGAGGAAGATAACTGGGCTTGAGAGGAACGAGGCAACAGGGGAGTGGAAAAGACTACGTATCGAGGATCTTTATGATCAGTTCTACTCACCAAATATCATTCGGGTGATCATATCAAGAAGAACGAGATGGACGGAGCTTTAGCACATATCGGGGTAAGAAGAGGCGCGTAGAGGTATTTGTTGGGGAAACCTGAGGGAACGAGACCACTTGGAAGACTAGGCGTAGGTGTAGGATAACATTAAAAAGGATCTTTAAGAAGTGGTATGGGTATATGGACTGGATTGATCTGGCTCAGGATAGAGACAGTTGGCTGACTGTTTTTCTTGACTGACTGAGAACCTATTAGCTTGTCAAGAAGGACTCTGCTGCATAGAGTTACTTAGTTAGATGATAGTAGAATGTGAGTAATAAGACCGTGAAAGAATCGTTGGAGTGCACGTGTTTCCCGAATGCCATCTTTGTTATTCTGCAAACTGTGGCCTAAGTTTTCGTTTCTTGTTTGTTCGGTTGTTTTAAAACCTATCACGCTGTACAACCAGAAATTATTTCACCAGTTGGAATCGTTAAAAAATATTGAAAAGTCGAAAGTGTAGTGTTTTGTGAGATCTGTATTTTACGTTATGTGGGAATTGTTTTTATGGTGTGTACTTTTTGTTAGAAAATCGATCTTCAGCTTGAGTTTCGAATATAACGGAGGCTACAAATATTTCGGTGCGATGGGAACAAAAATTAAATTCGCATGATGGCTCCTGATCCAGCTCCCAACACGAAGTGTAACCGAATTAAGTTCGATAGGTGCGAAATGTATCATGCGGATGTAAAGGCTGTCGGAAACGACCACGATTATGTGTGTCCAGTTCGTGTGCACTGTGTAGAAACGCGTGAGAGAAGGAGTCTGATCTCCTCCTATTGCAACAGCTAATTAAACTATCTCTCTCAACTGCAATTGAGACAGACAGCTGGAAAGCTGCTCACCTAACTTATAGAATACGTGACCTGCGTTTGCGAAACCTTACTCCGGCAGAAACAGTCTCTCTTGGCCTTGGCTGAAAGGTACACCGTATGCAGTCGAAAGAATTTTTTCTTTTTTCCCGCCATAAACGTGACAGGCGCGGCACTTCTATTTTATTCTAGTCGTGTGACGATTTGAATTGTCCATTTTTGTATTCAGGCCATGTCTATAGGCGTATTTGATCGCCATTTCTTTGCCATATCTGAAATATTTATGCTGAATTGTACCCATGTGTCGACATCTTTATCTTTTCCGTGTTCCTGTTGATCGATTCTGGAATCGTTTAACCTCTCTTTACCAGCTGAGTAAGTTATGCGGCATTGAATGATAGGAAAATTTCAAACGCTGAATTGTCAATGATGTGGACGGGTGAAGTGATGACGATTTTGTTGCATTTTATGTTTTTTTGTGCGTGCATCTCGATACAGCCGTGTAAATAATACGCTTAAGTAATTTTAAACAACCCTCTTTTTAGCACAATACGTACCAATTGTTGTGTGTATATATATATATATATATATACATATATATACACACACACATTTGTAGCCCATCATCGGGAGGTATGCTGTATGCATATATATATATATATATATATATATATATATACACACACACACGTACATACATACATACACACACACAGCATACTCCCGATGATGGGCTACAAATATGCCCGAAACATGTAGAGGTTGATTGACGAAATAAACTGAGAACAAATAATGCATAAAGTTGGTTTTATTTACGCGGATGATTTTGTTATTGCTTCAGCATTTTACGAGGAGGGACTGCGAAAAACAAGGCAAACTTTATTCCTGAAAGGCGATCTTCGGCCCCAGGTCCGAAATTAGGGACCCGTCGAATACAAAGGAGTATTGACCATGTAACCACGACTTTGGGGTCTTCGCTGTTTTGGGTATTTACGCAGCGTGGATTGGCGGTTAGTTACCGACTTTCCGGGACAACCTATCGGTCCCATCTTCAAGGGTCAGGTTTACCCTTGAAGATCGGACCGATAGGTTGTCCCTAATCGTCAGTAAATACAAATGTACGATGCGTAACATCCCAGAAGAGTGACGATCTCATTTACATCGCGGCGGAAACCTGAATTCACGCATACTAATTCCGACTTTCTTCGTCATCGTCATTCGTACTGTATTTTTATGCAAGTTGGATGGCCACTTAGCGTTTGATTGTTGACGTCAGCAATGAATTGTGGTAAATTTCATCGGCGTCTATTACGTTAGGAGGAATCAACACGCAATACAAGTTCCACGAAAGAATATAACTTAAGTATATATTAAATGCACACTGCCAGGCAGCTCTGAATCGACCTCTGCCTTCAAAGACAAGTCATTTCTCAACTTTTTCTGGTTCAGGAATCGAAACAACAGTGGATTTTTGAGAAACATTACTTTTTTTTTTTATCGCCTTGAATAGTAAGGCTAACTGGAATTTGCGCACCGGCAGAAATTAAACCGCGAAGAGGTAGCGGTCCGAGGACCAGCTATTGTAAACGCTGTTGTAGACGACTGTAGGTGGAGGTGCTGCGGGTCGTTCATTCAAGGATAAACATTTCACTTTCTGCTTGGTTGCTTGAAACGATGCGTAGGACAAGTCGTAATTGTACTGGCATTTAAACTCGCGCATGCGTATGATCGATTATGACTTAGGCATGTAAGTAGCATACCCAGAACTTCAGTTATCTTCGTTTGTCATTCGGAGAGATCGGTTTGGACGAATATGAAACGTCGTGAAACTGCTATAAAACTTAACGGACCGCGATAAAAAACGCGGTTATGTAATTATTCGTGACGAAAATTTATACCGCTTTTTCGTTATAATGCTTCATAGCAAGACATTCTGAAGGAGGAAATTTCCCTTATACCTCTGATGTTTAAGAAAAAAATTCGGCAGAGAAGTTATGACTTACGAACAGGGTGCTGAAGAGAATGGTTAGACGTAAGAGGAACTAAGAGGAGGATGGAGGGAAGTTCGGAATGGAAGGCATAACACACGGCCAAATATACATTTTAATTCGTGTGTTACCAAAGCTACACCAGGAAGTTGCAACCAGTGAAATGCCATACGTCAGGGAAATGTATCATGCTAAGGTCTCCATTATTCTGGGATGTGGCGTCGCGTCACAGGCTGATTGGTCCCGGACGTTTCGAGACAGCGTGATGATTCCATCTTCAGAAAGTTGAAACGTAGGTCACCGATCAACCAGTGAGAGTGCGCTACATACCAGAAGAACGGAGACCTCAACTGCACAGCTGTGAGAGCCTAACGAGATAGGTAGTTTACGAATAAAGTAATATTGTGCTGCCTTCGCTTCACACCCTCGGCCGTCCCAACACCCTGATATCATTTCAGTCGAACAGAACGCTTTTCTGGCGATTTAGCGTCGCCGGAAATACAACGTGCCTGGGTGAGGTGTCCCATATTTTTGCCAGATTATAACCAGATTTGGAGTTGCTTTATAGATTACCCTAAAAGTCCCCAGTACCAAATTACGTTTACATCTTCCGTGCTGTAAGAAATGTACAGATAAGATTTATTCCAGCTTCTTGCAAAAATGTGCAATTGTACAAGCAGGTGGACTAAATCTTATCTCTAGTATAAAATTGCACGGAAATCCAGTGGGAGTCGCTCTGGTACACGCGGACAGATGGACATGTCGAAGTTCATAGGCGCTTTTTGCGGCAATGCGAACGCGCCCAAAAACTTGCTAATGTCAAGTTCTTCGCAAAAAACAACAGCTGCATCGGGTCGCATCCGCAAGTTAAATGAAGTGGCTAGTCTTGTGAAACGGCATGCTGTTGCTTTTGTGACGACACTAAAAGTCTTGTTAAGGTGGCAAAATACGAAGCCCTGGTGTCTGGGTACTTAGGTCTTAATATCTGCCGATAACGCGACTTTGAGATTTGAACAAGATGGTACTCCTCCCTACCCTTTTTACTGCATCAGTTTCTTAACGAATTGTTAGCAGAACGATGATTCAGGCGAGTAGGCTTAACCTCTTGCCCTCCGAGATGTCATGACCTTAACCCATTGAACCTCTTGTGGGAGTGGTTCAAGGAATGTTTTGTGCCACTGCCGAGGATTTGAAGACAGGCTGTGTGTTTGCCGTGTTAATGGAGCTTCAGACAAGGAACGCTTGTTATAAAAACTTATGCTTGTGTTTTAGGAGGTGGAAATGGATTTGGAGACACTAATATTTTATCAACCACTCTTTATTATTAGGGAACGTCAGCATGTACAGTGAAATTAGAAATGTGCGCAGAATTTGAACCGGCAAATCTGCAGGGAAGAGGCCGTTTGTGAAACTATGCGTGCATATAGTTGGGAGGATAATATTGAAATGAATGTTAAAGAGCGTGGTGGGGCGGACTGGATTCGGGATAGAGTTCGTTGATGGACTGTTTTGAACACTAGGGAACCTTGAGATTCCGTGACAGTGGAAAAAATTTGCTTCTGCTAAGCAGCTGTAACTTCTTCAGGAGTCTTCATTGGAGATTAGGGGACGCCTCAAGAATTTAGTTGTGATGAAAACTGTGAAATTATAGACGGTGATATATTTCCTTTCTTCGTCGCTATCTGTTTACATTTGTCCACTTTTGGCCGCGATTCTTAGGATTGTGCTTGTCGAATTCGAACTGATGCCAGGTGAGGTAAGAAAATAATCTGAGCATGGGAATTGTTCTGTTAGCCAGCGTTGTAGCAGGCATTTAATGGAAAATATCGATGAGGTTGAAATCTGATTCATCAGACATATTTACAGTTAGCTTCAGAGGTGAAAGGAGGAGACCACATTACTGAACCCTCAAAGTTTGCCGACGACGTTAAAAAAATAAGTGTGTCTGACATGAATAGTTGTACGCTCGAGGTTCATTTGCCGGACCTTTTAGATGTTTAGTGAAAGTGGACCATGGCAGCTGCTGTAATAGCTGCATGTCTGATATCATTGTTATTTAAACGGAGCAAGTTCACATTTGGCAACGCCCTCCATTCACGCTGAGCGTCAAAACCTGAAAATCTGTAGCGAAAATGTCATTAAGTTTTCTCTGTATTATGTAATGTGTGACTGGAGTAAGGAAGTTCAAAGTATGTGCATTGGAACTAACGAAAAGTTAGTTAGAAAATAGGTGAATAAAGAGAGAACAACTTGATGTCACTTGCTTTATTATTTAATGCTCAACATGTTTCGTATGTTAATACATCCATCCTCAGTAGCTTGCGACTTATTTGTTGAGTTATTTCGTGGGTTGTATTGCTCTGGTTCGATGTGTGTTGGTGTTACGTTGTGGTTTGGCTAGGGTGGTGTGGTATCCGGATGTGGGCTGAAGCACTAGTGCCTCAACCTGCGTACGGATACCATACCGCCACAGCCAAACCACAACGTAACATCAACACACATCGAACCAGAGCAATACAGCCCATGAAATAACTCAACAAATAAGTCGCAAGCTCCTGAGGATGGATGTATTAACATCCGAAACATGTTGAGCATTAAATAATGAAATAATAAAG
>Ga0123357_10001813_pt1 | contig 23162 bp, 14 predicted proteins | sample TergutEmb28metaG_FD_89873 | JGI IMG/M metagenome (GOLD analysis project Ga0123357, IMG submission 89873) | Embiratermes neotenicus P4 segment gut microbial communities from Petit-Saut dam, French Guiana - Emb289 P4 | ecosystem: Host-associated > Arthropoda: Insects > Digestive system > Gut ... | reverse complement strand
TTGTCGATTGTTTCGGCAATAAATTTTTGTGTACATCCTTGCTTGTGTAAGCAAGAAATTGTGTACCTTTGCTCCTGGGTAATATGTTTCTTTTTCATATACAACGTAAAAGTAAGAATTTTTATACTTTAAGTTGCATTTATTAATTGAAAGTACAAATTTGTTTATGCTAATTTTCTCTATTTCAACAACATTTCTAATGCCAACGCCGCGAACAAGCATTTGTAATATTCTTTCATTGAGTTCAGAATTACGAACTTTGTAACACAAAGCGTGGTCGCCGATGAATTGTCGTTCGCAATTTTTGCACAAAAAATTTTGCTTTTTGTACGATTTCTTACCATTTTTCTTTATCTTTGCACTTTGGCAATCGGGGCAGTAAAGGGTGATTTTTATTATCATATTACAAAAATACAACTTTATGTCCTGATTACCAAATCTTTATAACAGTATACTTTTTAAAGCACCACCAAATTTTTATGCGACTTTTTTCATTATAAATCAGTAAGTTGATTACTTACAAAAAATAATTATAATTATATGAGTATAAATCAAATACAAGATGAAATAGTTGAAGAGTTCAGTCAGTTTGACGATTGGATTGACCGTTATTCGCTACTTATTGACTACGGCAATGAATTACAACCTCTTAACGAAAAATATAAAAAGCCCGAAAATATCATTGATGGCTGTCAGAGCCGCGTCTGGCTGAATGCTGAGATGGAAAATGATTGTATCGTTTTTTCAGGAGAGAGCGATGCCGTGCTTGTAAAAGGTATTGTATCTCTGTTAATAAAAGTTTTGAATAACCACAAGCCAGAAGAAATTATCAATTCGGATTTATATTTTATAGAGAGAATTGGCTTGCGCGAGCATCTTTCTCCAACACGTTCTAATGGGCTGTTAGCAATGGTTAAACAAATGAAAATGTACGCATTAGCATTTGACGCAAAAAATAAATTATAAAATTAGTTAAAAGTGTTGGGAAAATGAATTTTCCCAACTACAATTTTTACTTAACTTTCAGTTTATCAACACCTTCGTTAATTTTGTCTTTTGCTTCCTGAATAGTCTGAGTTGCCTTTTCTTTGACATCGTCAACTTTTTGTTGCGCTGCATTTTTAATATCTGTTGCAGTATTTTTCACCGTTTGAACTGCATTAGAAGTAGTGTTTTTTACTGCATCCCATGCGGCTTGTGCCTCGTTTAATGCTTTCTGTGCTGCATCTTCAGCCATTTTGTCGCCTTTTGCCTTGGCATCTGCAAGCGCCTGTTTTGCCGCTTCAAGTTTTTCTTTTGCAGTAGCAATTACGGCGTCTTCAGTATTTTCAAGATTTCTCCCCAAGGTGTCTATTGACGAAACGATAGTATCCTGTGCGGTAGTTTCGGTTGCTGCTTTTTTACCACACGAAAAAAGTAAAAATGAGCATATTGCAACACCAAATAACAAAATTGTCTTTTTCATTTCTTTTTTCCTTTAAATTAAAATGTAAATATTATTGTTTATTTAAAAAAATTGTTGGCAAAATTACTGTTTTTTTTATATAACAATATTATCTTTTTATTTTTTATCAAAAAATCTTTACTTTTGCGGTAGTAAATTTTATATTGTTTTATGGAAAAGAAGGTTACAATTTTTTGCAGAAATACGCAGAAATTTCACGAGTTTCCAATGGGAATATCTTTGCTTGATATTCATAAAGCATTGAATATCAAGTTAAAATATCCAGTTGTTGCAGCGCGAGTCAATTATAAGGTTGAGGATTTGAATTTCCCGATTTTTAAACCCAAAAACATTGAATTTATTGATACGAGTGTTCCTTCCGGAATGCGAGTTTATGTCCGCTCGTTGTGTATGGTATTGTGTAAAGCAATTTGTGAATTATTTCCGCAGGTTGATTTGAAGATTCTTCACCCGATTGGCAAAGGTTATTATTGCCGTTTAGATAATTTTGAAAAGCCTGTGAATCGGAATATTATTAATATAATAAAAACACGTGTTGATGAGATTATTGCCGCCGGCGAAAAAATAATTTACGAAGAGCAGCAGGTCGAAATTGTAAAAAAACTTTTTATTTCATCCAATCAGCAAGATAAAATTCGCCTTTTTGACACTCTGGGCAATCCTTATGTGCGTTATTTTCGTATAGGAAATTACATTGATTATTATACCGGCGTTCTGTTGCCATCGACCGATTATTTAAATGTTTATGAACTTACTCCTTACCACGATGGAATGTTGTTGCGTATCCCTTCACGACTAAATCCTTCTGTGTTAGAAGATTATGTTGAGCAGGAAAAGATGTTTGATATTTTTAAAGAATACGGACGGTGGAATCAAATTATGGATATGAATAATGTCGGCGATTTTAATGCTGCCTGTAAAAACAATAAGTCTTTTGATTTGATAAAAATTACTGAGGCGCTGCACGAAAAAAAGATTGCTCTTATTGCAGATATGATACACGCAAAGGGTAGTTCCGTGCGCATTGTTCTTATTGGCGGACCATCGTCTTCAGGGAAAACAACTTTCAGCAAACGACTATCAGTGCAGTTGCAAGTAATTGGTTTGCATCCAATTACAGTTTCGATGGACAATTATTTTGTAAACAGAAAAGATACTCCCAGAGATGAAAACGGCGAATGGGATTATGAAGATATTAATGCTATGGATTTACCGATTTTTAATATGCACATTCAGCAATTGCTTGATGGTCAAGAGATTGAAATGCCGTTTTATAATTTTGAGACAGGCGAGCGCGAATTTCGCGGAGACAAACTAAGACTTGAAGAAAGCACAATTTTAATTCTTGAAGGTATTCACGCTCTCAATCCGGAACTGCTTGCCAAAGTGCCGCAGGAGGTTTTGTTTAAAATATATGTTTCTGCACTTACAACAATTTCCATTGATAATCACAACTGGATTCCTACAGCCGACACACGCCTGCTGCGCCGTATTATCCGCGATGCGCGTTTTCGTAATTATTCGGCGCGTGAAACGATAAGCCGTTGGGATAGCGTCCGCCGTGGTGAAGAAAAGTGGATTTTCCCGTTTCAGGAAAATGCTGATGTAATGTTCAACAGCGCTTTACTTTTTGAGTTGGCTGTGTTAAAACGCCACGCAGAACCGATTTTGAGTGAAGTCCCGAAGTCAAGCGACGAATATACGGAGGCACATCGACTTTTGAAATTTTTAAATTATTTTATTCCTATTCCGGAACGCGAAATTCCACCAACATCGCTGCTTCGAGAGTTTGTGGGCGGAAGCAGTTTTAGATATTAATTTTTGTGAAAAATATTTTTTTAATAAATTTTTATTTTGTAAAAGAATTTTTTTAATTTTGCAAAAAATAAACTTCTATTTTTTATGAAGAAAATCACATTATTGTTTTTGGGGATTCTATTGGTTACAGGGTTATCGGGGCAAACATTGCTCGGCAGTAATCAATATTTACAGTTTTTTGGGGGAATAAATGTTTATTCGGGCGAAATTGGCGGTTCCAATACAGGAATAAGTTTTTTAGACAACTGGAACTTACCTGATTCTCGCTGGCAAGCAGGAATAGGGTATAAATTTTCACTCAGCAATCGCGTGAATTTCAGATTATTAGGGCAATATATGCGTTTGGCTGGGAATACGCAAAATCTGAAAAACAGCAACAAATTTTCTTATGTTCGTTCTTTTGAGAGTCAACTTTTTGAGGCAGGGGCAAACCTTGAATATAGTTTTTGGAACATCGTAAAAGCACATCAGATACGAACGCAGACCTACCTATTCGGCGGTTTAGGACTAATGTTTGGCACTAAAGTTGATTTTAAAAGCGATCCGCCCATTGAAGAATCAATGACAAATATGATAAATTTCAATCCTAATCCTGCGCCGTATATTACTGCCGGATTAGGTTTTCATGGAAATTTTAGTGCTGTGGCTATTGGACTTGAATTTTGGGGACAGTTTATGATGAGCGATTTTGTTGATGGTATAAGATATTATAATACATCATATTACGATTTTTCAGCGGGAGTTTCTCTGATATTTTCGCTGCGCACGAAAAAACAAACTGAATGTTTTTGCGATTATTAGTTCAGCTACGCAAAATATTTTTGCCTTCTTGATTTCAAAAAGAGTTTTGCTTTGCCTGTTCTTTTTCGACAAGCAGATGAAAAAGAATTTGTGTTTTTCTGCTCACAAATATAATTTCTTTCTAAAATGTTAGAAATCCGATTCCCATTCTTAATCCAAACCAATACATACCGAGCAATTGTCCGTTAATAGATTCAGATGTTGTAATCATATCCGATTGATTTTCTTCCAAATCATTAAAATCGAACACATATTTTGTCTGTTTTTTAAATGGATTTGCTTTAAAACCACCTAAAGTTACTCCAACCCCAATACCTGTTGATAGACGCACTTTATTGAATAACAGAAAATCGCGCCCGATTTCCACTTTAAAACCTCCAACGCTACCATTTCCAATTTGTGCTGAATATATTACCTTTGAATAATCTTCGTATCCTTGTGGCAATTCCATATATTGATTAAGATTTACCTCATTGATTGTGTATTTATAGAAGAAATAATCAAATTCAGTTTTAATAAAATAGCCTAACGGCGCAAACTTGCCCAAATAGTATTTAAAATAGAGACCTACTCCTTGAGTATTAAGAGTATTATCATATATATTTTGGTTAATATAAAAACTATTTTTTACGATATAAGTAGAATATGGAAATTCCACATATCCTGCTGCATATATTCCAACAGGGAATTTTCTTTGTGGAAAGAGCAAATATGTAGTACCAACCGCCATTTGCTTTGAGAATATAAATTCAATTCCAGGTTCCAAAAAATAGTTGAATTTACTAAATCCTTTATCTCCCTTTGAATTAGGGACAAACCAGCTCGGCGACACCCAAGCATCTGCATTAATCAAAAAACGCTTGCCCATATAACCGACTTGACTGAATGAAACATTTGATATACAAACAGTAAAAAAAATAATAATAATCTTTTTCATTTGCGACCTTTCTTTAGAATGTAATAAAATTCATATAACTTTTGATTGATTGATGCAGAAGAATCAACACCTTCATTTTCGTATTTTCTTGAAAAAACTGTTTCGCCTGTTTCAATGTCATATAGTGCAAAATAGAGCGTTTTGTCCGTATTGGGCAGAGCAAAAAGCAATACGTCCATTGGCACTGATGCAATACACAACGGAGCGCGATAGAATATTTGCCACTTAAACCCAGTGAAAAAGGTTGCACTTTCCGATTTTTGCAAAGCAATATTTATATAACGATAATTGTCTGAAAGCACATTTTGCAAAAAACGATGCTGATAAAGTAGCATACGTGAAAAATCCACCTGCCGAAATTCCATTCGCCACTGCCCGATAGCCGCCATTTTATTAAAATCATTGGTATTTTCGATTTTTGCCACCGAATATATTATATCACTGCTGATTTTCAATGACTTAGCACTCTGTTTTATTGCTTTTCTGAACATCGAATTTTGCATTGCAGAGAAAGAATATTCCTTTTTATCTCTGTTGTATTTTGCAAAACTTGGATATAAAATCAATATTTTTTCGTCTGGTTTGAGAATTGCATTTTGTGATTTTGCTAGCGACAAAATCTCATTATCTTCGCTTTCTGCAATGGTATTTTCGTAATAAGATAGAAAAAGCGAATCCTTTTTCAAATCAACAAGCATATAATTTGCCGTTTTAAATTTTTCTTTCGGATAAATTATTTGCTGCTTTTTTGATTTTATTTTGCTATATTTATCCTGTTTATCTTGTTGTGAATCAATGATTTCATGTTGTGCTGTACTTATCGTATCAATTTGCGCATCTTGGGCAAAATCGCAAAAATCGTCCAAACTCATATTATTTTCCTTTATTAAATCATACAAAATATTGGTGGTCATTTTATTTAAAAAATCGTCATTCGGATATTTTTTTATGGCATAAATCAACTTTCTGACCGCTAAAACATTTGCCTCTTTTTTGTTGATTCTGTTTAAAAAATACGAAACCTGCTGCATTTCGCCCTCAACTTCCTTGTAATCGGCAATTGTGTTTGTCTCGCTGCTATTGGTTTTATGCTTTGAAAAACCATAATATGCAGCCGCATTTGTTTCATCAAGAAATTTGTTGTTCGGAAAATCCCTTTGCAAAACGAAAATATTATAAATCGCCTTGTCGTAGATGTGAAGCGTCAAATAGTAGTTTATGCACTCAAAACGGGCAAGATTTTTAATTTTTTCAAACAAATTATCGCCTTGCGGATTTGGTACTCCATTATTGCCGGCATTGGCAATCATTTTTAAAAGTGTTTCCTCACGTTTTTTAACATTAGGGTGGGTGCTTAATGTATCAACATAATCATCTCTTGAACGGATTTCTTTTATATTTGCAAGAAAGTATTTGTCATCAAAATGGTAAAAATTCTCTTCTACTTCTGTTTTTGGAAAAGGAATTTCGTCAAAAGGCAAATAACCATATCTTAACACGTCAAAAACTCCACTTATTGCATCTGCGCTGTAATCCGAATTTTTGAAATAATTGTCAAAAGAAATCTTATCGGCTTGGTTCTCCTCCTCACGTGAGCCATGATTATAAGCCAAAAATTCGTTGAGCGATTTAACTTTTTCTTTACTGTTTTTTGGAAGAGTTGTGTGCGCTATTTCGTGTCCGATAATCCAAGCGAGTTCGCTTTCATTTCGCGCCTGCGCCAAGAGACCAATATTTATCAAAATTATATTGCTCTCTTTGACAGTTGTGGCATTTACTTGAGGTGATTTCAAAATGAAAATGCTTAATTTTTCTCTCAATTCTCTGTTGTTTTTCAACAGTTCATCGGCAATTTTATTAACATAGCGATTAAGTTCGCTGCCATAAATAATTCTACCATCTTTTACTAAATCCGAGAAAAACCGCGCTTCATTGCTCTTGGACTTCAATGCCTCAATAATAGCTTTCGGCATTTCGCCCTCGCTTTTGATGTATGTAAAATCAGAAAATTGAGCCGAAAGCGAGAAACAGAGGCAAAGGAAGGTTATTAACGTGATTGATTTTTGCATTTTACCAAGATAGTTTTTCGAGCATTAAAGTACCTATGCCTGTCAATCCAGTTTGAACACGAATAATCGCCTCTTTGTTATCTAGCTGCCTGACAGCATTATAGAAAATTCTTTTTTCATTTTTACCGTTAATTATTGCCTGCTTTTTCCCTACAAGACCATTTTTGATAATGCAAGCAACTGTTTGTCCCTTTTTGTAACGATATGCTAAAAATCTTTTAGGTTTCGGTTTATTTGCCGAAAGGTCATTTTTTGCGTTATCGTTATAAATCAAAATCAAGTTATCTCCATTAATTAAAACATTAAAAGAAACTAAAAAATCGGCTATTGAGGCAATTTGATTTTTGAACAAAATTGAGGAATTTTCATAATTTCCGTTTAAATCGAAACTTTGTATAAATACGTTACCGTGCATGAAATTTGTCGGATAATATTTACTGTACTCCACTATGTATTCCTCTGCGAACATCGTAACTTTCCCGTCAGTTGTCTCATATATTCCTTTTATATTTTTTATTCTGTCACCTGTATATGCCTGTTTTGAAGTAATGCCTTTGGGAATGCTCTCTTCCAATGTTTTGGTTTTGAAATTTTGTTTTTCAAGTGTTTGCCCATCAAATACATAACTAAAAGTTCCCAAATCTTTAATGGAATTATCAAAATTGTACTCATTTGCCTCTGTATAATATCCGCCTACAAAAATATTTCCGTTTGAAAGCACAAGCATTCTCATTGTGCCGATTCTGTTAAAATTAACAGGAATGGAGATTTTTTCATCAATATCTTCGTTTTTATTGATCTTGAACAGAGTCAGATTACATTTTTTTACTTTTTTTGTAAAAGATGTCGCCAAAACATAAACGGAAGCGTCATTATCTACACGCATGTCGGAAAAATTTAAAGTTTTGTTATCAAAATTCGGTTCAAAATTTTTACTCCAAATAATATCTCCTTGATTGTTAATAACAAAAATGAAGGTAGATTTGAGTTCTTTTTTTGACGAAATAATAGTAAGAGCAATCATCTTTGTCTTTTTATCAGGTGAAGTAGAGAAATCTGCCTGATAATCATCACTTTTGCTTGCGGATATTGTTAGCAGCTCCGTTTCGTTCAAACCTTTGTCGCCAACTATTACCTTTTTGATAACAAAATCATTTTTGTTATGTTCGAGGCAAATAAGCCCTGCAACGTTTTCGGCATAAAAATTGGTTAAAGATTCGGCATCAAACTTTTTGTCAAGTGTAACAGGCGTAATCTTTTTTAATGATTCATCTGCCTTCAATAAGGTTTTTTCATCAACGATGAAATAATGAAATTTACCGTCAAAACCTGCATAATAGTTTTGTTTTATCACCGTATTTATAATCCTGCCCGATTTCTCAAGCATAACAGTTTGATTGTTGGTAACTTTGAAATTTTGTGCGTTTCCTGCAAACGAAAAAGCAAGAAATGCAATAAGCGCAAGGAAATAATTTCTCATAAATTTATTTATTGATTATTATAAAAATATATTTTTAAAAATTGCAAAAGTACAACTTTTTTTTTAAAATGTTATTATTATTAAAAAAAATAAAAAACAATTCTCAAAAAAATATTTTTTGAGAATTGCTGTTAACAACTCGTGGTAATAGATATTTTTTTGGAAAAATACTTGTAATTGTCTGAAAATAATAATTTTGCAGACAAAATAATATGAGTGAAAAAAATGTGTGTTTTACGGCAGCAAAATGACTGGTACAAATGTATATTAATACTGGGCTATGATATGAATAAAAACCTTTTTTATGATGGTTCCGTTTTTTCCTAACCTTATTTATCTTAACCAATTCTTTTAAAATTATATTGTGTCTCAACTTCACATCGTTGTGGTATTTACTTGGCGATTTCAAAATGAAAATGTTATCAACGTAGCGATACTAAGGCCGCGGCAGAAAAATAGACACACAATATTATTACAAATGATGTTATTAATTTTTTCATAATTATTGCCAACCTATTGTTTCAAGCGTTATAGGACCAGTACCAGCCATACCTGTTTGAACACGGACAATTGCCTCTTTGTTATCGAATTGTTCTGCTAAACTAAAATAAATTCTTTGTTCTGCCTTTGCATCAATTACAATCTGTTTTTTGCCAACAATACCGTTTTTTACAACGCAAGCGACAGTTTGCCCACTTTTATATGCGAATGATTTAAAATCTTTTACATTTGGTGTATTTGAAAAAATATTATTTTTTGAGTTATCATTATATAGTAAAATCAATTCATCTCCATTTACTAAAACATCAAACGAATGCCAATTACTAACATTGTATAAAAATTGTTTTTTATACAAAATATCAGAGTTTTGATAATTGCCGTCCAAATCAAAACTTTGAATATATATATTTTTACTATATCCACCTCCCTTTTCTTCTGCTATCATTGTAATTTTTTGGTCTGTGGTCTCAAAGATGCCTTTAACGTATTTAATCATATCATCTGAATATGCCTGTTTCAAAGTAACACTTTTGGGTAAATTCCCTTCCAACGTTTTGGTTTTATATTTTAATTTTTCAAGTGTTTGACCATCAAAAACATAACTGAAAGTACCAAGTTTTGTCGCAGAATTATGGTAATTATAGTATTCAGTTTCCGTATAATAGCCACCTGCAAAAATATTTCCGTTCGACAACACGAGCAGTTTCGTAGAGCCTATCCTGTTGAATTCAAAAGGGAAGGATTCCCTTCCTTCAATGTCTTCTTTTTTATTAAGTTTAAACAGATGCAAATTACATTTTTTTACTTTTTCAGTGTATGAAGTTGCTAAAACATAAACAGAGCCGTCATTATCCACACACATATCGGAAAAATAAAACTTTTTATCATTAAAATCAGGTGAAAAATTTTCACTCCAAAGGACATCTCCCTGATTATCAACAACAAAAATAAAAGTAGATTTATATTCATCTTTCCACGAGACAATTGTAAGTGCTATCATTTTTATTTTTTTATCGGGCGAAGAAGCAAAATCTGCATCATAATAATCACCCTCACTGCCCGAAACCGTCAGCAATGTCGACTCGTTCAAACCTTTGCTATCTACCGTCATTTTTTCAATAACAAAATCATTTTTATTATGTCTAACACTCAAAAGTCCCGCAATGCCTTCGGAATAAAAATTAGTCAAAAATTCTGACTCAAACTTATTGTCAAGTTTGATAGATGTAATGTTTTTTAATGATTCGTCTGCCTTCAATAAAGTTTTTTCATCAACGATAAAATAATGAAATGTGCCGTCAAAGCCGATATAATCGTTTTGTTTTTTTTCAGTATTTACTAATTTGCCTGATTTTGCAACCATAAAATTCACCAATTTGCCCGATTTGCCAATCATAACACTTTGGTTGTTAGTAACTGTAAATTTTTGTGCATTTGATGCGAAGCAAAAAACAAGAAATACAACGACTAAAAAGAAATATTTTCTCATAAATTTAGTTATTATTATAAAATATATTTTTAAAAATTGCAAAAGTACAACTTTTTTTAAATGTTATTATTATTAAAAAAAATAAAAAACAATTCTCAAAAAATATTTTTTTGGAAAAATACTTGTAATTGTCTGAAAATAATAATTTTGCAAACAAAATAATATGAGTGAAAAAAATGTGTTTTTTACGGCAGCAAAATGACTGGTACAAATGTATATTAATACTGGGCTATGAATAAAAACCTTTTTTATGATGGTTCCGTTTTTCCTAAAAAGAAACCTAAAATAAACAGAAATTTAAAATATTAAAATACTGATTTATAATAAGTTATATGATAAATTTTTAATAAAGTTGCATTCAGATGTTGAATCTACCTTTTCTTTTATCAAGAAATTTTATCGGTTTGCGACTTAAATCAGGAAAGATTAATTTACGTAAATCTTCGGAGTTGCAAATCTCAATTTCCGGAGCAACGCGAATTTTTGTGCGAAAACTGTCTTTTAAATCCTTTATTACATAAATCCATTCCAACTCTCTGAACTGCTTAGAGAGAGAAACTTTTACATTAACTTCATCATTTCCGTTTTCGTCAAGTGCAACTTCCACCAAATAATTTTCCACAAAAGGAGTATTGTCTAAAACATCGTAAATTGCAGGAGGATAAAGAGTTGTACCTTTATATTTTAATAAATGATTTGCACGTCCAACAACGGGCGAAATACGCATTGAACATCTACCGCATTTGCATTTTTCAGTATGAAAACATACTAAATCACCGGTTTTAAACCTTAAAAGAGGCATCCCTTCTACACCAAGAGTAGTTATTACAAGTTCTCCTATTTCGTCATTTTCTACAATATTTCCCTGACTATCAACAACTTCACAAATTATCAATTCCGGATGATGATGCCCTCCGCAACCAAATTCACATTCGGCAAAAGTTGTCGCCATTTCGGTGGAGGCGTAGGTCGAGTATAGTTCAATGTCCCATTTTTCTTTAATCCTTTTTCCCAGAAGGTTGAGCGAAAAATCCTGTTCGCGCAGATTCTCACCGATACAAACAACTTTTTTAATGCTTGAATTGCGGTAATCAATTTCGTGTTCTTCGGCATATTTAATAATATGCAAAATAAAAGACGGCACACACATAATTGCGTTAGGTTTAATTCGTTGAATTGTGTCCCACTGTAATTCGGGAATGCCGTTTCCTACACGCACAATTCCTGCTCCGAGGGCACGTAAGCCAAGAAAATATGCCAATCCTGCCATAAAACGCTTGTCAATTGTTGTCATAAGTTGCACAATATCAGATGATTGTATGCCTGCACAAGCGAAAGAAATCTTTTCGTTATATGCCAAACGGTCAAGGTCTTTGTCGGTCATTGCAAAGGTTACAGGGTCGCCCAAGGTGCCGGAAGTCGTAATAAAATCAATAATTTTTTCACGAGGTACGCACAGAAAATCATCGTTATATAGTTGTAAATCCGCTTTTGTGGTAAATGGAATATGTTGTAAATCAGAGAGATGATTAATTTTTCCAATACTTATTTTATTTTTCTTAAATAAATTTTTGTAAAATGGAGACTTTACTTTTAGATACTGCAAAGCATTTTGCAACTTTTCCTCCTGAAAAAGTTTTATTTCATTTTGGCTTTGAAATTCAATATTCATTGTAAATATTTTGAGATAAAGTGCTTAAAATAATGTTTATAAATAATTTATTATCAGGATTTTATTATTTTATTAACATAATAAAATGAGACACACAAAAATAAAAATATTTGTTTTAATTGCAAAACAATTTTTTCATATTGTTAAACAGGTTTAATACAAAGTACCTTTAACTTTACACCTTTAGAGGACTTCTAAAAATTAGTTAGTATTTTTTTTAAAAATAAAAAGAGTATCAAAATGTTTCAATAATAAAATTGATTTTATAAATATTTGAAAATTAAATGAATAAATGACTTGTAAGGTTTTGAGTTAAAAATATGCAAAATTTATTCACTACTTTTGTAATTATTTCTGATATAATATTTTTTTAAAAAACAATAAATTAAAAATTTAAATAATATTTAAATTTGTGTTAAAAAATGCTTTATCCTTCCAACATAGAAGAAAAAATTGATTTTACATTTGTTCGTAATGCATTAAAACAGAATTGTTTATCTGCTTTGGGAACAGAGATGGTTGATGCCATTCGTTTTAGTTCTGATTTTGATAAAATTATGTTGCTTTTGAGTAAAGCAGGTGAAATGTTCCGACTTTTGAACAACGAACAGGAAGAATTGCCTGTTGGGAATTTTTTCGATTTGCGGCAACAACTTTCACGTGTGCGAGTTGAAGGACTTTTCCTTGACGAAAACGAAATTTTTGACCTTCGTCGTGCTTTGGAAGCGGTGCAAATGATAAGTGCATTTATTTTCTGGCGCGAAGATTTTCTTTATCCAAATCTCAAAAATTTAGTAAAAAATATAGATGATTTTGCTCCAATAATAAAACGTATTGATTTGATTTTGAATAAGTTTGGAAAAATCAAAGACAATGCTTCGCCGGCACTTTCAAAAATTAGAAAAGAAATTGTTGTTGCTCAAAATAGCGTTTCGCGAATTTTGCAAAATATACTTCGGCAGGCGCAAAATGATGGCTTGGTCGATTCGGATGTTTCTCCCACAATGCGCGACGGGCGGTTAGTACTTCCCGTTTTGCCTGCTAATAAACGAAAAATACGCGGAATTATTCACGATGAATCGGCTTCGGGGAAAACCGTTTTTATTGAGCCGGAACAGGTTGTGGAGGCAAATAATCGTATCCGCGAACTTGAAAACGATGAACGCCGTGAAATTATCAAAATCCTAACAGAATTTACCAACTTTGTGCGCCCGCATACTCAAAGCATTGTAAATTCGCAATATTTCCTTGGTGAAATTGATTTTTTGCGGGCAAAATCTCTGTTTTCGGTGCAAATCGGCGCTATTTTCCCAAAAATTGAAAATATTTGTGGAATAAAATGGGAATATGCAATGCATCCGGTTTTATTTTTAAATCTGAAAAAACAAAATCGACAAATTGTTCCACTTGATATTGAATTAAATGAAAATCAGCGGATTATAATAATATCAGGTCCGAATGCAGGAGGGAAATCGGTTTGCCTCAAAACCGTTGCGCTGTTGCAATATATGTTGCAGTGTGGGCTGATGATTCCTGTTAAGGAAACGAGCGTGTGCGGAGTATTTGAAAATATTTTTATTGACATTGGCGATGAGCAAAGTATTGAAAATGACCTTTCTACATATAGTTCGCACTTGTTGAACATGAAATTTTTTCTTAAAAATTCTAATAAAAAAACACTGCTTTTGATTGATGAATTTGGCAGCGGAACCGAGCCGCAAATTGGCGGGGCTATTGCTCAGGCAACTTTGGAACGTCTCAACGGCGCACAGACTTTCGGCGTGATTACAACACATTACACTAATATTAAGCACTTTGCACAAGGTGAAAAAAACATCGTTAATGGGGCAATGCTCTACGACCGACAGCATTTGCAGCCACTTTTCCAACTCGAAACAGGACATGCCGGCTCGTCATTTGCCGTTGAAATTGCAAAGAAAATCGGTTTGCCCGATGATTTGATTTCAGATGTAGTGCAAATGATTGGTACAGAACATATTGATTATGATAAACATCTTCAGGAAATTGCACGCGACAAGCGTTATTGGGAGCAGAAACGACAGCAAATTCGGTTGCGTGAGAAAAATTTGGAAACCGTTTTGGCAAAATATGAAACCGAAATTACAACAATAGAAAAACAGCGTAAGGAAATTATTCAGAATGCAAAAGCGCAGGCACAAAATATTGTAAGTGAGGCAAATGCAAAAATTGAAAATACGATACGCCAAATCCGGGAAAATAACGCAGAAAAAGAAAAAACTCAACAGGCAAGGAAAGATTTGGAAACTTTTAAGTCCGAAAGTTTGACAGAAGAAAAAAATCAAAAAGATAAAACGCTGAAAATCATTAAAAAGAAAAATAATTATGAAATAAAAGAGAAAAAAATTTCCATTAAAAAAAATGATAAAAAAACTTTTTCAGTAGGAGATTTTGTGAGAATAAAAAATCAGGAAACCGTCGGAAAAATTATTGATACAAAAGATGATTTTGTAATAATTGCTTTGGGAAATATAAAAACAACTGCAAAAATTGCCGATTTGGAAAAAGTAGAAAAGCCGCAAGCAAAAACCGCTATTGTTGGGCATAAACATTTGATAACGGCAACAGATACTATCCGCAGGCGTAAATTGACTTTTCAGACCGACATCGACTTGCGCGGGCTGCGCGTTGAGGAGGCATTGCAGGCGGTTACTTTTTTTATTGACGATGCGGTGATGGTTTCCGTTGAAAAAGTGCGGATTCTACACGGAACAGGTACCGGTGTGCTGCGTCAATCTATCCGACAACTTTTGGCAACTATGCCGCAGGTGAAAAAATTCTATGACGAACACGTACAATTTGGCGGTGCAGGAATTACAATTGTAGAAATGGAATAAAAAAATATTCCACCTCGAAAATCGAAATGGAATATTATTAATAAAAAAAGTTTTTTTAGAAAGTCCAGCCCAAGCGTAAACTTGGAGTGGCTCCAAATCCAAGATGATATGCACCTTGTTTGTCTTTCGCTTCAGCAGGAGTTGGAGGAGCACCCTGACCACTATTAACATATTTTGGGTTAGGTATTGAAACTGTGTTGAATGAGAAATTTATTTCAGCACCAATATACAGGTTTTGTGCAAAATAATAGTTAAAACCTGAAAAGGCACCAATATGAAATCCAAAACCATCACCAGCACCAATATTACTTCCCTTCAAAGTAATAGTTCCACTTTCCTGAGTACCGGAAGTTGTTATATAGTCAATTCCCAGACCTGCGCCCACATACGGCGTCAAACGCGATGTACCTGCAAAGCAATACACAAAAGCAGGAGTGAGCGACAGAGCGAAATCATTTCCTGATAGTGATTGAAGTGCATCACCGGTTTCCCCATTTTTCCAATAGTGAGAATCCCAGTTAAAACCTAAACCTACACGAAGTGCCATATTGTCGGAAAGTGAATAAATTCCCGTCAATCCGGCAGCGTCAATCACATTTCCTGCAACTGCAAAAGGCGTGAAATAAGTCTCAAGGGTAAAAGAGCCTACCGCTGGTTTATAACTATCCTGCGCTGAAACATAACTCAGCATTCCTGTGGCTAATACAGCCATTAACAAATACTTTTTCATTTTTTTTAATTAAAATAAATTATACATTAAAATTTTTGCAAAGATAAATGTTTTTTTTTATTTATAAAATTTTTTAAAATATATTTTTTTAATTTATTAAAAATCAACAAATTATTTTTTTTTTAATTTATTAAAATTAACTACTTTTGCAGCGCAATTTTTCAAAATATTATTACAAGAAATTGCGAACATTTTGTATTAAAATATGAAACAGCAGACACTAAAAAGTGACTTTATATTAAGTGGAAAAGGGCTTCACTCGGGTGCGGAAGTGAATTTACGCCTTTGTCCGGCAGCAGAAAATACTGGTATTATCATTCGCCGTATTGACCTCAAAGGGCAGCCCGAACTTCAGGCTGTTGCAGAGTATGTTACCGAAACCCAGCGCGGAACGGTGTTGAACAAAGGAGATTTCCAAATCAGTACAATTGAACACGTTATGTCGGCTCTATATGCCTGTGGTATTGATAATTGTCTGCTCGAAATTGATGGAGAAGAGTTTCCTATTCTTGACGGAAGTGCACGTTACATTCTACATGGAATTGAAAAAGCAGGAGTTGTTACACAAAATTTTGATAAAGAATATTTTGTGGTAAGAAAACCAATATGCTATGATTTGCCGGGGAATTGTGCAAAAATCAGTATTCTGCCTGACGACCATTTTAGCATTGATGTTCATATTGGTTTTCCGTCTGCTGTACTGCGCAATCAATATGCCTGCATGTCGAATATTTCTGAATATAAAACTGAAATTGCCGATGCGCGTACTTTTGTTTTTGTCCGTGAAATTTTACCTTTGGTTGACCAAAATCTCATAAAAGGCGGCGACCTGCAAAATGCTATCGTAATTTATGATGAACTTTTGGAGCAGGATGAGTTAGATAAAATTGCAGACCTGATGGAACAGCCGCACCGCGATGCACATACTCTCGGTTATATTAATGGAAATTTACAATTTGATAATGAACCGGCGAGACACAAACTGCTTGATGTAATTGGAGATTTAGCGCTCATTGGAATGCCTTTGAAAGGCAAAGTTATTGCAAATTATCCCGGTCATAGAATTAACACGGGGCTTGCCAAACTTATTCGCAAAGAAATAAAAAATCAGGAAAAGCAAAGCCCGGAATATGACGACAGCATCCCGCCGCTTTTGGATATTAATCAAATCAGGCAAATGTTGCCACACAGGTATCCGTTTCTGTTGGTTGATAAAGTGATTGACATGACCGACAGGATTGTTGTGGGTGTGAAAAATGTTACCGGTAATGAGCCGTTTTTTGTTGGACATTTCCCAACTGAGCCGGTTATGCCGGGCGTTTTGATTGTTGAGGCAATGGCGCAGACAGGCGGATTGCTTGTGTTGCACAAATATGAAGATGCAGAATTGTATTCTACTTATTTTATGAAAATTGATAACGTCAAATTCCGTAACAAAGTAGTTCCGGGCGATACCGTTATTTTCCGCCTTGAATTGCTTGATGAAATCAGGCGTGGCTGCGCACAAATGCGTGGATTGGCATTTGTAGGGGGAAAAATTGTTGCCGAAGCCGAATTTATGGCACAAATTACAAAAAACAAATAATTAATAAAAATATAAGATAAATTATTATAAATTAATGTTTTATATAAACATAAGTCTAAAACTTAGAATATAAAAATAGATGAAACAACCTTTGTCATATATTCACCCGGATGCAAAAATTGCATCAAATGTAGTTATTGACCCTTTTGTTACTATTGATAAGAACGTTGTGATTGGAGCAGGGACGCGCATCGGTTCGGGAGTTACCATTTTGGAAGGTACGCGTATTGGCACAAATTGCAGTATTTTTCCGGGTGCGGTAGTAGGTGGGATTCCACAGGATTTGAAATTTAAAGGAGAGGACACATTAGCCATTATTGGCAATAATACTACTTTGCGCGAATATGTTACCGTTAATCGCGGAACTGCCTCAAAAGGCAAAACCACAGTGGGCGACAACTGCTTGATAATGGCTTATTGTCATATCGCACACGACTGCCTTGTTGGCGATAATGTGATTATGTCGAATGCTTCGCAACTTGCGGGCGAGGTAATTATCAACGATTATGCAATTCTGAGCGGTGCAGTACTGGTACATCAATTTACACATATCGGCTCGCACGTTATGATTCAGGGCGGCTCAAAAGTAACAAAAGACGTTCCGCCGTTTGTTACCGCAGGGCGCGAACCGCTTTCATACGCAGGAATAAACTCAATAGGATTGCGCAGGCGTGGTTACACCAACGAACAGATACGCGATATTCAGGAAATATACCGACTGCTTTATCTTTCGGGGATGAATACAACTCACGCCATCGACCGCATTGAAGCCGAAATGCCGGCGACAAAAGAACGTGATGAAATCCTGCTTTTTGTCAAAAACTCACCACGCGGCATTATTAAAGGATATTTTGAATAAAAAAACTGCCTTTGGCTCAAAGTCGAAAAGAATTATTACCGGCTAAAGCTGATTAAAGGCTGTGTGCAACCGTATCAAAATATGATTTATAAAACTATATTAGGTAGTTTCGTTGGTAGTCAGAGCTTGAGACAAAACCATAAAAAAACACTAAAAGATAGAAATTTTCCTCAAAAACAGATATTAATTTTTGGCATTGTTAATTAAACATGGATAATGATCCATTTCGGAAGTGTATCAATAAAAGTATAGAAATTTTAAGCATTTTGTCTTTCTTGGTATAACATTTTTATTTCCTTCTTATTCTTGCTAACAAATGTCTGAAAATACTATTATTCTCTACGACAAAAGGTTCCAACTTGGATTGTATATTTTTTATGCAGGAATAATAATACGTTCATAGGGTTTCCAATAATCACTTGCTATTGTTCTCATTTTATGATGTTTGATTCCTTCCCAAAATTTCTCTACCGCTTCGTTGCCCCTCTCGCCAATTAAGGATTGCGAATTTTGTAAGGCAGACATAAAAAAAGAACGGCACGATAACTCGTGCCATTCTCAATTTAAACAAAATGAAAACGTTTTATTTTACAAGCAATTTCTTGGCTGTTATGCCGCTATTGCTTCTTACCTCGATTAAATAAAGTCCTGCCGGCTGATAGAATGTTATCGTAGAATTTGCTGCTGCAGTATTATTGCTCAGAACCCTACCCGCAACATCAATTATACGTATTGCAGAATTTTCAGTAACCGATACAGATATTTGCCCATTATTCTGGGTAATACTTATCTGATTGCCGTTTGTATTTGAAATATTCGTTGGCAACGTTGTGAAAGATCCTTCCAAACAATCACTCTGTTGAGTGCCGCAAACAGCCATAATGCAAACGTAATATATAGTATTTTCGGTTAAACCGCTCAATGTTACGGTTGGAGTATTCACATTTTCGGTACCTGCCAAAGGTTCAAATGTATTACTTGTAGAATACTCAACAATCCATTCGGTTTCCGAACCACCCGGTGTCCATGAGAGAGTAGCACCTGATTCACTTTGACCGCTTGCCGAAAAAGCTGTAGGAGCAGGGCATTCAAATGTAGGACATATATTTAACCTGATATTAGGATAACTATCGCGCACATAGAGTGTAAATCCTGTTGTTGGCGGATTAGCAGGGTCAATCGGATCAGTGTCGGTATAGTATTGCAATACACTGCTTGTACGTGCTGTACTTGTCCAATAAGCATACGAGGAAGAATAATCTTCATCAAGGTTTTCAAGCACTGCCACTACAATATTACTTGTACCATCCCAAACAAAAGGAGTTGTAAGTTCAATATTCATCCAACCCGCACTTGCAGGAAGTGATACTGTACCTGTATAGACTTCTTGTAAATTACCAATTGCAATCCAGTCAGCATTGCTGCTGAAAGTTGTTTTACTGGTTTGCCCAATGTAAACAGTCCATTCATTTGCACCCGAAATATTTCCATTACCATCCCAGTGGTAAGCAATATTGCTAATTTCTCCTGCCGTTGCACCTGCAGCAGTAATATCACTTGCCAGATAAATGGTTTGATTATAATTATAGGTATAATAAGCATATACAGGGACGTATGGTTGTGTGACTGCACCTGTTCCTACTTTTGCACCGTCTAAACATGGGTCATTGCCTTCATTATATAATGAGAACACCGCTGTCGTATCGTTTGCACGCATTTGGTCTGTTGCAAGGTCGGTAAATGCACGGATAGCATAGGTATGCCGGAGCGTAGAAACATCCACACCGCTGAAAGTTGCTGTTTCTGTTGTACCGCTCGCAATTGAGGCAATTGATTGTGTTGAAACAACCGCACCATCAACTTCAAGTTTTACAGGAACATTTACCTGTGCTAACGAGCCGTAGTTTTTAACATCAACCATAAAGTCGACAGTAGTTAAATCTGTACCTTCAGTACCAACGGAAGAGGTAACAGATAATGCTGCTACATCATTATCAACAACTTCTATTAGGGCAACATCGTCAATGGTTAAATACCAAGGTGAACTATTTGCCATACAACTTATTACAAAATAATATGTTCCGCTTGCAGACGGAGTGAAGTTCCCTTCATATTGAGTGTATGTTGTGTTGGTAATGTTTGTAAGCGGTGTACCAATTGTTCCTAAATAGTCGCCTGTAGTAGCATCGTGAACTGTTGCTTTCAAAGATTGCCAACCTGCTCCACCATCCGTAACATAATAAAACGAGAAGTTAAATGTAGAGCCACCCGTTAATTCAAAGTTCGGTGTAGTGATACTGTCATTGCATCCATACACGAAATATATGCAACTTGTACCTGTACGAGCGTTTCTGTTATAACTGCCATAATCGGAAATCTGAGTTCTAACTTTACCGCTTGAACCAAAATTTGTAGCACTCCAACAAGAATTTAAGGTATTGTCTGCTGTTAAATCTTCAAAACCATAACTCCAAGGAATAGTGGTTATAGAAGTGCAAGGTGTCATAAAGTGAACGATATTCGAATATTCACTTTCGTCACCTTCACCACAAACTGCCTTCACTCTTACGTAGTAAGTTGTAGCGGGAGTCAAGTCGATTAATGTAATAGATGTCGATGTAGCATTTACAGTACCTTCCAAAGTTGCAAAATCGGATGTTAATGAATATTCTACTGCCCATGCAGTTTCCGTGCCGCCTGCTGTCCAGGAAACTTGAGCATCCGTTGCTGAAATGTTGCTTACTGTTAAATCAGTTGGTCTCGGACAAGAAGGAGGCGGACAGAAATAGAATTTCATATTTGGATAAGACGTACCTCTACCCGATGCTGTCGGAGGCGAAGCAGGATCTGGGTTTGTACCGTCTGAATAATAATAAATAGTACGATTTGAACCTGTGGTGCTATACCAAGATGCAGTACTGCCATAATTAGGCACATTTTCATCAACAGCAACAACAATGTTACTTGTTCCGTCCCATGTGAAAGAGTTATCCAATTCAATAGTCATCCACCCTGCAGTTGCGGGCAGAGATACTGTTCCTGTATAAACTTCCTGTAAATTACCGATTGCTACCCAGTCGGTAGTGCTACTGAAAGTTGTTTTGCTGGTTTGTCCGATATATACAGTCCAAACATCTCCATTGGTAAGATTTCCGGCACCATTCCATTGGTAAGCAATCTTAGAGATGTCGTTTGCTGACCCGCCTGCTGCGGTAAGTTCACTTGCCAAATAGATTGTTTGGCTGTAAGTATAGCCATAATTGCTATTCACAGGTACATAAGATTGTGTTATTGTACCTGTTCCAACAGTTATTCCATTCAGACATACATCAGGCAATGTTGTAAAGTTGGTTGTTACCCATGTGCTTTCATCTTCTCCTGCAACGCAAATTGCCTTAACCCTTACGTAGTAAGTTGTACCGGAAGTCAAGCCCGTTAATGTTGCGGGTATTGATGTTGCATTTACAGTACCTGCCAAAGTTGCAAAGTCGGATGTTAATGAATATTCTACTGTCCATGCGGTTTCGGTTGCAACTGCTGTCCACGTAATATCAGCGCTGTTCATTTCTATGTTGCTTGCTGCAAGTGCTGTAACTGGCATACAAGTTGGAGGTGCAAAACCCTGAATAACAATATTATCAATAGCAAGAGGCTCAAAATTATTGCCACTTACATCACTTCTCCAATAGAAAACAAGTTTCTTCACCGTATTTGCATAGGATGCATCAAAATCCATAGAAAAATGTTGCCATGTAGACGATGCTATGAAGTTTGCCGTATTCAAAGCACCTGCCGGTGCAGTATTTGAGGAAATATTGTTAGATGGGTCAACAAGATAAACCTTTCCATAGTCGTAGTTAGTTGTGGTACCGTTACCTTCTCCCACACATCTCCAATCAAAAGAGAGATTATATGTATAGAAATCGCCAAAATTCACAAGTACTTCTGCTACAGCATAACCATTGCTATTTGCATAATTGTAACTGGTACCACCATCGTTGCTCACATACAAAGCAGGAACAGGGTTCCCTACCGTTGAGCCGACTACAAAAGCGTCTGTAGTATTCTGCCTGAATGTAAACTCGGGTGCAGGATTAGTGAAATCTTGTGAATAGGGTACTGTAACTGTAGGCAACATAGTTGTGAAATTAGCCACATCCGACCAGTCGCTTTCGTTTGCTCCGCATACCGATTTAATTCTTACATAGTAGGTAGTTGAAGGCTCCAAACCTGTAAAGGTATAAGTCGGGTCAGGTGTAATGTCTGCTACTGTGCCAAGAACATCTGCAAAATCATCTGTTAATGAATATTCTAATGTCCATTCGGTTTCAGATCCACCTGGTGTCCAGGAAATTGTAGCGCCATCAGAGGTAATATTGCTTGCATTCAAATCTGTTGGAGGCGTACACACATCAAGAACCATACGGATAGCCCCTGCTCCGAAACTACCGGTTTGCGGGCTAAGACTAACTGATGCTCCTGCCGCACCTGTCGCTGCCAAATATATGGTATTTCCATAAATATTATCATAGGCTACAGCGTGGTTATCGTTTGCAGTAGATTGAACGCCAAGGAAATAAATGCCCGGTTCTAATTCCGTCGGAGGCACGTCAATTGTTAACCAGCCACCTCCTGCAGGACGGGCTACTGTCACCGGAGTAAATACATCTGTTAAAATTACAGAATATACACCAGCAAGAAGAGTTGCCCTGTATAATACAAGATTATGATTTGTTGCAGTTGCTCCTATTCCATACCCGATTTGAACCTGTTTGAGTGTTACGGGAGCAGATATTGTAAATATATTACCTACTTTATAGCCGAGACCACTGGGAGTACTGCCACCATATCCTACGCCACCTGAAGTAATGGTGCTTGGA